>Ga0196958_10000134_pt1 | contig 25353 bp, 32 predicted proteins | sample S1v_10metaG_FD_148654 | JGI IMG/M metagenome (GOLD analysis project Ga0196958, IMG submission 148654) | Soil microbial communities from Anza Borrego desert, Southern California, United States - S1+v_10 | ecosystem: Environmental > Terrestrial > Soil > Desert | place: USA: California | collected... | reverse complement strand
GAATCGTCTTATATATCTGTTGTGCAAGTGTGCACACCTGTTAGATAATAGGCGGCATGCCGAACGATATTAGTCCTATGCATGAATATTTCACCAAGCTTGGCCTAGAGCCGGAAATCGCAGACATCTACCTGGCACTCCAGGCATATGGCCCGCAAAGCCTGTTGCAGCTGTCACGTAACGCCAAACTGGAGCGCACACGGTTGTACCGCTTGCTGGACACGTTAACCGAATGCCAGCTCATAGAGGTAGAAGAGCTGTATAAGCGCAAGATGTACAAAGCCGCACCCATCAGCAATCTGCAAGGCCTGCTAACCAAACGTGAGCAAGAGATACGCGACCTACACCAAGAGCTGCTTGTACTGCAGCAGAACTACAGCAGCCAGACCATCCACTCACCCCTGACCCACGTGCAGTTCTACCGGGGTGGCGACGGCGTCAAGCAAATGTTCTGGAACCAGACCCGGGCAACGGGCGAAACGCTGTCTATTCTGTATGAAAACATGCAGTCCAAATCGAACCTGACGTTCTTTGAACGCTGGGTCGAGCGCTGCAATGCCCGGGAACTCACCTTCCGCAGTATTGTGGGCGAGCATTTTCTGGAAACACAAAAGCAGTGGTATGGTGGCCACTCCAATGAAAAACTTGCCAACTGGCAAGGCCGCTATGTGCCACCTACCGTGCTGCCCATTACGCACTCCATGGTGACCTACAATGACGTCGTCGCCTATTACAACTGGAAGGACGGCGAGATATTCGGCCTGGAAATCTACAATCAGGAGATTGCCGATGCCCAGCGCCATATCTTCGAATCGTTTTGGGGGCTGGGCGAGGCTATTCCCGGCCACGGCGAGCAATAGCCCTATGAAAACTAGCGTGCTCAACCTCATACCGGACGCAACCCCTTTTACCTGTCGTATATCATCACGCTCGGTGTTGCCTGGATACTGGGGTCACTTGCCGCCTTTTGCGCACCACTTATGTGCATGGCAATACTGCATTTTCTGGTAGTGCCGGCCGAAGAAGCAACGCTACGCACAGCACTGGGTGAAGGCTATGAACAGTACGCCCAGCGCGTCCGCCGATGGCTCTAGCTGACTGCCTTTGCTGCTTTAGGCGCCTATGGCAATGGTTTTGATAACTTTACGCTGGTATGGGTCTTGATCGGGAAACATATCAATAAGTGTTATGGCCGCAAAAGACACCTCATCACCCTTGTGGAGCCGGCCGTGCCGCTGGACCGTCGAATGTGGCACAAAGCCATCACCAGCAAACTGCGGGTTGTTCATCTGCAGACCGCCAGCTGTAAGCATTGCGACCAGATCAGCGTGCAGTGCAGCCAGACTATCGGTCTTTTGCAACAGCACCACCCGTGTCTGCTTTTCTGGCCCGAAAAAGGCATCATCCTGAGCAACTGCCGTTGCCGTAGCGTGCGAGGCCAATAGTGTCTGCAAATGTGTAATCATGGTTTCTACATCCCAGTCGATAGCAAAAACATCTACGACAGTTGCATGCAGTGGCCAGTTTTTCCAGGAAAACTGCGTGCCCTCGGGTACCGCTTCGAATAACTGGATAATGGTGTATTTTTGAGTAAATTGCATGCTTATAGAAAATATATTAGGGATGTTTAGTTGCACTAAATGCCAGTGATTGGGATAAGTATCTCTTGAACGTACTCGGCTCTTCCAGGTTATAAAAGTATATATTTACCCAGTCCTTCATGGTACGCTCACCCATAACAACCGGCTCGGCGACACCTTTGCTTACCAGCTCTTTGCAGTAGTCTGCGCCGAGCTTATACATGACGTCTGTACTGCCGACGCATATTGCAAGTCTGCCATTAACTATAAACCCCAGAGCACCGAACATAGGCTTTTCTTGCACGGTACCCACATGTGATGCTGTTAGTTCTTGGCGGACACGGAGCGCCATTTGCTTGTCATATGCCATATATGCAATGTATCAGGTGGTAGGATCGAGTTCAAAACAAAAGTTAAGCGCGTTCCTCGACAGTAATATGCTTTTGCCGGAGATAGGCCAATATCTCTTCCTTCTGCAGGCCAAACCCTTCACCCTGCTCAAAAATGATTGTACGGTCCTGGCCCGGAAAATGGAGGACGCCTGCGTAGGCGTAGGTAGTAATCCCGGGAATATCCAGAGATGTCGTTTTAGTTGGGTAATAAACGGCTGATTTGTTCTCATAGCCTGCAAGTGCATCCTGCAGAAACTCAATTTGCCGGACACTCCAAAGATCGTTGTTAGGATAGTTCATTCTTACCTCCTCAATATTTCTTTTTGGTCCAGTAGCGCGAGCAACCGGGGGAAAGCGCGGTACGCCTCGCTCCGCTCCAGGTTAAAGTGCCCCTCGCCTGGCACGACCACCATTTCCGCTTGGCAGTTGTCAGCCACAAACTGTGCCTGCTCCAGTGGTACGTACGGGTCGTTATCGGAATGGACAAAGAGCAGCTGACCCGCCCCTTGTTGTATGGCAGCCCAGTCAAAGGCAACGTCAAAGAGGCTGTTGTTGGCATCCCATTTGAGTGAGTTATCGTGGAATACGGAAACCGCTACCACGGCACCGATGGGCACCTGGTTTTCTTGCGCCAAAATTAATGCCAGGATAGCCCCACTGGAGTGACCGATGACCAGCGTTTCCTGGTTTATAGCAAACGGACACTCGGCTTGGACATAATCGGCTTCCTGGCGCAGACTCGGCTGGCTGGGATTAGGTAATTGCGGCAGCCACATCTGCAACCCTCTGGTAGTAAGTTCCGTTTTGAGCCATTGGAACCAGTTGATATCAGGCGAACCCATAGTGCCGTGCAGGATGATAGCGTTTTTGAATGTCATGGGTTAATTATAGCCTAATGTATATCATAAGGGTCATAAAATTGGCAAATATACACCGTTAGGTTACTATATATATTTCCAATCGCCTTGCAGGCGCATAATCCACCTCTATGCTGACTACACCCGAAGCAACTCACCTTACCGTACCGCACCATTTGGATGCCGACCGAAAGCTCATTTATGACGCGCTGGGCGCCGTCCCTGATTACGGACGCTATCACAGCAGCGAAGAAGTAGAACAACGATTCGATAGCCTGCATGAGCGCCACCAACATGGCGAGAATGGTGTGCGCGTCCGGTTTGACGATATACCTATCGGCCATAGTCCCGACGCACCTACACGCAGACTTTGGATTGTAGAGCCTGCTTCGCTCGACGCCCAAGAGGCGAAAGATCTGCCGAACGCCTTCGTTCCCGGCAATGGCCATACCAGTGAAGTTATTTGGACATTGACATACGATTACCTGCCGCAGGCTCTCTGTCAGCGCCCAGAGCTATTGCGTGCCCTCGGGCATCGCTTTCTCTTTTGGGATATGTATCCCCAGGGCATGGCCGCAAACGGTGATGCGCTCTTTGAAGAAGCATCCATAACCCCCGAATTCCTTATGAATAACCTCGGCCGTGCGCATATCGTGCCCGATTGGGAATTGGGAGTGCAATACAAAAAGCTCGACCGTACAAGTACGCTGCCCGATGCCCAAGCGCTCGAATATATTATTGACACCTACCGGCCCGTGTACGGACAGCCACTCCACAACACGCTGGTTAATTCGTTCATGTATACCACGACGCGCGGTGAACATGCTTTTTATGACGATATCCTGCAACTCCGCCAGGCTATACAGCCATCCTACCCAGCAGGAACCGCAGGCTCCGACCTCAATTACGCAGAGACACTAGCTACGGGCATATACCATGGCATAGACGCCCAAACGCTTTACGAAGACTACACCAAAACGACCGGATCCGAAGAAGCAGCCATGGCCATGATAGGCGGCAATAATGTCCCAGGGTATATGGTACAAAAAGTCCCCGGAAGTATGGGAGTGAATGACGAATCAGGCTACTTTGCGTCAGAAGCACTTGCCAACAGCGACGGAACGGCACTCGCCGGAGCCATCCAGCCCCGCTTGCGCCGCGAAATGGTTGGCCATGTAGCCGCACACCATGGACGCATCATGCGGCATATGCAGGATATCCTCACGCAAGTTGATGCCGCTCCCATAGACCTGAACCGTGCGCAAAGACTGCAATACGGCTGTACTGAGAGGCTGTACGACTACTGGTCTGCCGTGGGGCCGGGCACGTTTGAACAGGCGCTCGAGGGCCACCCTGTTGCCCAAAATACCTGGCCTGACCTTCTGAACAATACCGTGTTTTTTCCGGCCATTGGTCTGGGTTCCGCACGGCGATTAGCCGCCTCACTGCACATGGACAAACTGACCAATCGTGCTGGGGGTGTACTGAAGTCATGTGGAGATACACTCCAGCAGATGCTTGCGCTCGAGCCAGTTTCCCGGCGCGCACAGGTTGCCATGCAGGCCGGGAGCATTATGCTGGGCGCCCTTGCAAGCAAACGGCGGAGACTTAGCTCTTAAGCCCGCCACCTTATTGCAACAACTGCCCACTACCGCACCCCACTCTTTATAGCGTTCCAACAGTGGGCTTGCCAGCACCAGATGGCAAACCCTTCTGGCTCGCTGTCATTAACACACCGCTTGTGTTCGCCGCTTAATGCTACACTGAAACCAGCTGTGAGAGGCTAAAACAAACAACAATGAGGGAGACCACCTGATGTACGAACCAGGGTTTATTTATCAACGCACACCCGAGGAATCGCGGGATATGTTCCTGGCATGGGACCGCAGCGACAAGGCATTTTTTGCCGCCGGTGCCTGCCACATATTGGCACATACGTTTTTATCGCTGCACTATGAGGAAGACTACCAGCTGATTTATATTAAGCCCAAAAATGATGAACACACCGGCAACCACCTGTACGCCAGCAATGGTATCTGGGCTTTTGACTTTAATGGTTGGACGCTGGAAGAAGAGTTGCTAGAGGTGACTGAAGCCGCCTACAAACAAGCTTGGCCGGATTGGGACTATGAACGGATCGTCATTGCCGAAGGGCTGCCCGCCTATATTGCCGGTGGCCAGCACAATTTGCGGCCACCAGAGTATTTTCCGGAACTGCCGTGGCGACGGGCATATGCCTACCTGCAGCAGTTCCCGCCGAATCATCCGTAAAGTAGTGCGTTTAATCGACGGCTTTTGCCACAATAACGTAGCGCTTGTCGTACTGTTTAGTGGTGCGGTCGTACACACCGTCACAGGTAATCAGGTTGAGTTGCCTATCAATCGTGGCACGCTTGGTCAGCAGGTATGCCCCGGCTTCGCTTTGGGGCAACACCTTACCTTCTACGACTTCGAATGAGCGCACGGTACCATCACCGTAGGTTATTTGTACTGCATCGCCTGTCTTGAGTTTAGGCAATTGTTTGAACAATCCGGATGTGTACTTGCCCGAAACATGTGCGTCTATAACGCTCAACCCTGGATAGCCTGGCTTGACGCTGCCGGTATACCATCCTGCAAAGTTGACGTTGGTAGGCACTGCAATGGCATTATCTTTGGTGATACCGACTTTCTGGATCGGCCCGACGGCGTCCAGGGTGGGCAGCTTAATAAGACGGGGCTGGTCAGCGGCCACTTTGTAATCGTCGTACGCGGCTTTCTTTTCTACCGGCTGATCGATATCCTGTGTAATAACTTCCTTGGGATTGGGCGGCGGTGCCGTACCGGTCGTCCTGGCGACACGCACGCCCAGTTGCACAACGCCAAAACCTATCAGCGCTACGGCAACACAGGAAGCTGCAACCAGCAGCTTCCTGTGTTTGATAGCCTTTAGCAGGCTAGATAGTTTGTGTTTGACGCTTACGGACATACCACGTTACTGATAGTACGGTCAGGCCACCGCTGACTGCGAATAGTGGCAAGAGCATGCCGCTGTATTCCAAGCCAGTGTTTGGCGCGCCGACGGTTGTTGCAACGGTACCATTGGTACCAGGACCGGCAGGGTCAACGATCACCCCGTTGACAGTCCCATCAGCATCCAGGCTGCTACCGTCAGTTACCGCATAGCTCATAGTAGTCACCGTCTTGCCGCCGACGGTTGCCGTACCAAAGACCGCGCCACTGATGTTGGCGTACTTGTTGTTAATGAATTTTCGGGCTGTCCATGTGGAGGTGTCGTACTTTTTGTCATAGTACACCTTTATGTCGGCCGTGCCGCCAGGAGTCGTACAGTTGATGTTGAAGTCCATCAGACCTACGGGGTATTCATAGCCGTTGTCAAAGGAGCTCAGCTGGCCTTCGCTAAAGATACTGACGCTGCTCAGGCTATCACACCCGTTGGTGCCAGTTACGGCCAAGGTAGCATAGGCGTCGTTGACCGCAGGGTTTGGCAGTGAGGTTACATTTTCCTGCTGGTGGTCCTGAATGCCGTCACCGTTACCGTCACCATTGTTGTTGGCCAAGTATTCGATGCTGCTGGACACGCCATCGTCGTCGGTACCGTCAATTGGTGCCACGCCCATCGTAATGTATTCCGTGTCAGATGCGCCGTATACAAAGGTGTCGATGTTATTGCTATCACCCACGCTACCACCGGTAAAGTCACCCCAGGTGTGGAAGCCATCAGCGCGGCCGTCACCGTTAGCATCGGCATTGCTGCCAGAGGTTACACCATTTGGAAGGTTGGAATATACGCCATCTGCCTGCACCTCTGAATACTCATCGAGCACTTCATCGTAGTGCTCCTTGGTCAGCTGCGTGTCATCCCAATATACGGTCGTGTTTTCAGTAGTGCTGGGACCGGTGGCCTTATAAATAGTCAGACCGTTCGTCCAATCTTCCCCATTTGCGCTACCGCCAGAAGTTTCGACATCGCTGGCTACGAAGTGGAATTCACCGATGCGTAGCTGCAGACGGGCATTGTAGTTGCCCTCGGCAACCGGCTCCTCATTAGCGTATTTGCCATCCCACTCGACTTCGTTGACACCGCTAACTGCTTCGCCAAGCAATACACGGTCGCCGGTACCGTACACGCCGTCCTGGTTAGTGTCGATGGTGATAGCGTAGGTCGCGTTGCTGACATTGCTCGTGAACTTGAACGTACCTGTATCCTGCACACCACTGGTGCCGCCAGGTGAGAAGGTGTCGTCCTCGCCGTCGGCATCCATGAAGCTGAGACTGCTAATGGCTGGCTGTGTCGTACTTGCGCCGCCCGCGACAGCTGGATAGCCGAGGTAGATTGGATACAGTGGTGTCACATCGGAACTGGTGTTGTAGCTGATGCCAGAATATGGCGCGTCCAGCCCGATGTTGTTGGCGGCCAGTGTGTAACTGCCTCCAGAGAAGTTATTCAGGTCCAGTTTCCACACAAAGCTTTCGTCTTCGTCCGGCGCTGGAACCAGAGCGTACATGTCGATGTTCGTTACGCCCTCCTCAGCACCGGTTGGGCCGTCAGCTGACAGGTCCCATTCGTACGACCATACACGGCCGTCTGCCAATGTTGGATTCGGGTTGGTGCTGTTGTTTGGTGTGACCGTAAAGTCAAAGCGATGCTGGTCGTTCGTACTACTCAAGTCAATGCGGTAGGTACCGGCTGCGCCTGGCGTAAATTCGTAGGCATTAGTGATTGGATTTGGCACTGCAGCTTCACAGTCCAAGTTGCCCATGTATTCGGTGTCTTCATTAACCATGGTGTCGTCACCCAAATCCATTGGCGTGCCTTCGGTGTCATATATGCGCAGCGTGCCGCCGTTACAGAGCGATATATTAATCGTCTCCGTATTATTCAGTACGTCAACATACACGCGAGTGTCATTACTCAACTCTTGCTGCGTATTAAATTGATGCGTACCCTCTGCATATGTACTTATAGTCGGTGCTACCAATGCCAGCCCAAAGCTAGCAAAAACAGCAACGACACTTAACCTGTGTAGTGCGCGAACGTGTGCCCTCATAAATCCCCTTTAAACCCTATTACCGTAAGCATAATAAACAACGGATATGAGTGTCAATGTGATTTACTTAATACATGGTAACCATCATCTTTGAATCACATTCTACGACCACCGACAACGAAGCCAAGCTGGCAACCGGATGGGATGATACATCCCTGTCTAAGCTAGGTGAAGAACAAGCCAAAGACCTCGGCACCCGCCGGGCGGACGACCACTTTGATGCGATATTCTGCTCCGACCTGCAACGCTCCTACCGCACTGCCGAGCTGGCCTTTGGTGACAAGTTCCCCATCGTACAGGACAAGCGGCTGCGTGAATGCAACTACGGCTCGCTCAATAGTGCCCCGAAGGCTGACGTTGAAGCACTGCGTGAGACGTCACTGACCGTGCCCTACCCTGACGGCGAAAGCTACGAAGATACCTCGCAGCGCATGAAGGAATTCCTGCAAGATTTGCTGGCTGATTACGACGGCAAGACCGTGATGATTATTGGCCACCGGGCCACACAGTATGGCCTGGAGCGGTGGATTGCGGGCAAAAGCCTATACGATGCCGTGCTGTCACCCTGGGCTTGGCAGGCCGGGTGGGAGTATGAACTTACGACAGCACCGTAACCTCCGTTACTGGTTTGTAGCCAACGCTGCCTGAGCCTCAAAAAGCGACACCGCGCCGTCATCCCTGATGACATAGCCAGACAAGTAGTTAACGAGGGGCCTTGGCTGATCTCGCTGCACAAGAGCCGGCGTCATCGTCATATCATGCGAGACCACCAAGGCTTTCTCTCCATCGCTCAGACGGCCCATAGTCTCATCTATAAGATCATTCAGTTCCGCAGCCTGCGCACGTATGCCATCTGCCAGTTCTCCATTGTTATACAGCTCAGCGGCTTCAAGGAAGGTTATGGATTGTTCAGCGGCTAACCTGCTAATACCGGCGCTTACTTCTTGCGCCGTCTGGTAGTAGCCCGCCCGGCCATCTCTCAGCGGCTCACTGGCAGTCAGGTGCGTTGCCGTTTCAATAGTTCTTGGTGAATTCGAGGCGATGACTACAGTAAACTCCGGCAATACGCCGCCAAGCTGTCTCGCCATCTGCCGACCAGCATCAGTTAACTCGCCCGCCGCATCTTTTTCCGCATGTCTGAGTACGTATACTTCTTTCATTTGGTCAGTATAGCAAAGGGTCATGCTGCCGCCTTAAACAAATCTGGGTATTTTTCTATCAACGTCTTGAAGCTTGTTACGCCCTCGGCAGCGACACGCCGCTGTTCACTCAGCACGGTGTCGAACTTATCGGCTAGCTCCTGGTTACGAGTAACGTTAGCCTCTGACGTTGCTGGCAATCCGTCGGTGGAGGATGTGGCTACGATCACTTCAATCGGCTCGTTCCGATAGTGCCTGACCGCAATGAGATTGTGGCCGTCGATGGCTATCAGGCGGCCATCTGCATCCTGGCGGACGAGCGGCGTTGGTGGCAGGTCATCCAGGTTGCCCGTACGGAGGCACTCCAGGATAAATCGGACTGTCTTTTCTTTGAGGAAATCTTGCGAAGGGAGAATTTGTTCAGGTAAGACTTGCATGCCCTCAGTATACACGGAGGAGCCAGCACCGTATGCGTTATGGGAGCGTGTACGTTTAATGTTTCACGAAAACAGCAATGTCATTTGTCTTGCGTGGGCCTACGCCAGTGCGATAACAATACCGAGCACACCATGCTGAGCTTCTTCTGCCTCAGGGTAGAATTGCCTGATTTGCTCCAGCAGCCCTTCTGTTGATTCGCCACCAAATGCTTCTGGCGCGGCACCCGCAAACAGATCTGCAAAGCTGGCATACCGCAGCAGGCCGGTCACCTTGACGCGCACCGTCTGTGCAGCGTCTTCACGGTTGGTAAAAACCAACTCGTCACCAAGCTGAATGGCCTGGCGCTTCTGGTCATACAGGCGGCACTCGATTGTTTTGCGCCCGCTTTGGATGGCGTTAAATGGCTTTGCAGCTAACTGGAGGTGGTGTACTTGCATAATGCCCTATTGTAGCAGGAGTTCAGAGAGCACTACGCTTGCGCGCCAGCGTTCGGGTCGAATTCTACCGTCCACTCAATGCCGTATTGGTCGCGGAACATCGCAAAGTAGGTACCCCATGGGCTCTCGTCGAGAGGCATCTCCACCGTTCCACCCGCTGAAAGGCCATTGAATATGTTGTCGGCTTCTTCACGGCTTTGTGCAGTGACCGCTATTTTGGACCTGTTTTCGTTTTCATTTACCCGTCCCAGGGCTTCGGGAACATCGTTAGCAATCAACTCGTTGCCGCCGATTAGCAAAACAATACGCATGATTTTATTTGCTTCGTTTTCTGGCACGGGGAAGTCAGGACCTTCCAAATCCTTAAAGCGTACAACTGTGCTAAATTCGCCGCCAAATACAGATTTGTAGAAATTGAAGGCCTCTTCGGCATTCCCATTGAAGTTGATGTACGGATTGATGGTCGCCATGTAGGTTATTCCCCTTACTGAATTAGTTTCAGTTCTATTTTAACAAACAAAACACTTAGAGCGGTCACTCAGTCGCAACCGCTGTATCGCCCGTTAAGCCGTTGCGGATACCTACAGCAGAAATTAAACCTCCGGCAATGAGCAGTGCCGAACATATAATAAGACCCGTTTGAAAGCCTTCCCGGGTAAGCGCAGTGCCGATAAAGAGTCCGATCATAGCAATCGATACGAGCCCCGCTATGCGCGCTACAGCGTTATTGACCGCCGACCCCACTCCGGCCTGCGAAGCTTTAATAGACCCTAATATGGCGGACGTCAAAGGGGCGACGGTGATTGATAGCCCTAAGCCAAACAGAAGGATACCCGGCAATATTTCGGTCCAGTAATTTATAGGCAGATTAGCCATAGACATGTGCAGAGCACCAAAGCCCGCAACGATAGGCCCGGCTGCCATAAACAGCCGCGGCCCATACTTACCCGACAACGCACCAAACCGCGAAGATAGGAAAAGCATGATCACAGTAACTGGCATAGATGCCAGTCCAGCGGCCGTGGCAGAGAAATCTGCGACCTGCTGCAGGAATATGGCTAGCAGGAAGCCCTGGAGGGCCAGTGCCGCATATATGACAAACGTCGCAATATTCCCCACGCTGAAATTTCGTTCGGAAAAAAGAGCGAGTGGAAGCATCGGCTGAGGCGTTCGTCGTTCATGCACCACAAAGGCAAGCAGCAATATCAGCCCTGCGCTGAAACTGCCCCAAATAGCAGGATGCAACCAGGTAAGGCTCCCCTGTTCAATCAAGGCAAAGACCAAGCCGCCAAGGCCGAGTGCGCCGAGTATGGCTCCGGGCATATCGAACTTATTCTTTTCTTCTATCTTTTCCTCGACAAAAAGTTTAGCAACCAGCATAAGAGCAATGGTTATAGGTATGACATTAATAGCAAAAGCCCAGCGCCATGAGGCGAAGTCAACCAGCAATCCGCCTACGAGCGGGCCAACAATAAATGCGATGCCAGTCCAACCGGTCCATGTGCCGATTGCCTTGGCCTGCTCTTTACCGCTGAATGCACTAATAATAAGCGCCAATGAACTGGGGACCAGCAACGCACCGGCTATCCCCTGCAGCCCTCGCGCCACTATCAGCCACTGCGCATTCTGGGCCACTGCGCATAGCAATGAAGCGGCCAGGAAACCCACCAGCCCATAGGTAAGTATTTTCTTTCGTCCAAAGATATCAGATAGGGAGCCAGCGGCCAGGATAAGCGTTCCCAAAGTTATCAGGTATGCATCGTTAACCCATTGCTGAATGATAAGCCCACCGCCGAGCTGTTCGCTAATTTGCGGCAGCGCGACCGTTACGACCGTACCGTCTAGGAATGCGACGAATGATCCTAATATTGCTACAAGTAGGACGAGCCGTTGTTTTGTTGTCATAGAATAAGTATACCGTCTGAGGCTAAGAACCATTAGGCGCGCTTGAGCAGCAGATCAAAGCACACCATCATAGGCGTTTAGGGTTCTCTAGCGATGGACTATAATCAGAAGATGCATACCTTTACGGCTGAAATTGCAATAATCGGCGTCAATCCGTACGTTAGTGTCCCCGAAGAAATACTCGCGGCCATATTTGCAGAGGCTAACAAAAACAAAGGCCCCATGCCGATCCACGGCTATATCAATAAGACGCCATACACGCAAACACTCGTACGCTTCGCAAACGAATGGCGACTGTATATCAACACTACAATGCTCAAGAACTCGCCACAGCGGACGAGATTAACCGCTACATATGCCGCCTAAAGTCCGACGCAAAAGTTCACGAGAATGTGCAACGCGCACTCGACTTTCTTAAGGGTAAAGGCAGGTTTGTCGGAAGAGAATTATAAGAAACGTTCAGCAGATGCGTCATCATACTTTTGCAGCGTATCATCTGTAAAGCACTGGGCGCCGCCGCCAAGTGAAAGCAGCGCCTTGGGCACGGGATTATTAAACACCGTGTCGCACGAAAACGCCATCTGAGTCGTCTCTAAAAACTTCCATTCGCCAGTCTTCAAGTCTTTGGCAAATAAGCCGGCTGAGACGCCATCGCACCCAATGCCAACAATAGCAGAGCCAATAGGTGCATATTGTGCATCAAGGTCTTCGGGCTTGCCATAATAGTCGACAATTTGGCCGTCTTTTATGCATGCCGGAACTTCCTGGGCGTACGTGGCCTTTACCACAGTCTGCAACTCGGTGGGCAATTTTGAGAGTTTTGTATTTTCGGCTGGTGCGCGTTCTATGCAGTACTGCGAAGTGCTAGATGCAGTACAGCTGGGCTCGGATTTGGTCCTGGCCGTACTCTTGTTGGAGCTGTCTTTGTTGTCTTGCCTGCTATTCCATACGAACCAACCCGTTGCAACAATCAGCGCCGCTACTACAATCGCTACCACCACCTGTATACCGGCAAATCCGGCCTGGTTATGTCTCATTTTGTTCATAATACTCCTTGCAATAGCTCTAATAACTCTGGGAACTGGCCATAAAATTTCATGACCTAACTATAGCAAATAAAGGGATTTCGACAGAGGTTATTGAGGCAGAAGATTCTCAGCACGGAGTCAGACCCTGGAAACGTAATTATGAAAAAAGCCCGCCCATTAGGCAAGGCTCTTTTCGTGGCGCACCTTAGTTTAGCGGGGTGAGAATATCTAGTAGGCCTTTTTGGCGCCGTCTTCTACTGCTTTTTCGGCGTTAGCCTTAGACATCATTGCACAAACAACAGTTCCGCACTTTTCGTGCTTCCCTTTGGCCATGAAGCCACCAGTTTTAGTTTGGACGATCTCTGGCGCTGACAGTTCAACGCCTTTTTCCTTACATTTAACACAGTATCCTGAAACCATATGTATCTCCTCTTACGGTACATTTATTGCATAACTTCTATTATGGCGTCTGTCTAGTATATATGTGCTGTAAAGAAAAGGATGCCTCAGCGCCGTATAAAGTTACTCCAGGGTCATACCTTGCAGCCATCAACTCATTTCTAACAGCAAAAAAACACCTATCGCTTCAGAGGACGTACCTCTGAAAACATGTCATTAAGTGCCCGGGCAATGTTACGATTTTCTCAGAACTAATCATTTCTGGTAAGCCCCTGCTCCCTTTCCGTACGGTATACCTCATCCTCCAAAGCACTTCGAGCAGATGGGTCAGTAGCCACCTCCTGGACGCGGTGTTTGATAACGGCCATTTCATCCGGGGCAAGCTCAAGTAATTTCGTTTCTAATGATCCATCGCGAACCAATTCGTCTATTTGTTCGTCAGTCAGGCCCTGGGCAATAAGTTTGGCGTGGAGTAATTCGCCAGCCCCTTCTGCAAACATGATGGCAGCTCCGATTCGTATATGGTCTCCATCAGGCTGCACATAAGCATGACTGATATCAAACCCAAGCCGGGCGCCGGCCATAAGCTCATGCGGCGTCTGATCAGTCTGGTTGCGTTCTGCATTATTCATCACTGCATACCATACTCTATTATTTGGTAATTATATAGGGGTCAAGGGCTTGCATCATAAAAGATTAACAGCTATAATCGTTCTCATCGCATGCGGGTCTAGCTCAGTTGTATTTGGCGAAGCCGAAACATCAAAATAGCGTTAACGCTCTAGACAACTGCCGTGAATGGTACTTTACCTTACGGTCCTGCCGCCAGCGATGTAGCACTTAAATATGCGGGTCTAGCTCAGTTGTTTAGAGCGCGTCCTTGCCAAGGACGAGGCCAGGGGTTAGAGTCCCCTGACCCGCACCAAAACATGAACCTCACGAAAGTGGGGTTTTTGTTTTGGTATGAGCTAGTGGGTGGTTATTTGTCCTTGAAGTATATCCGCAGCGGATATACTATTAAGACATGTCTGATAGCCAAACCTATACTCCTCTCACTCCTGCCGTCCTGTATATATTGATGGCTTTGTCGGAAAGCGAAAAGCATGGCTATGCCATTATGAAACAGGTCGAAGCCGACTCCGAAGGCAAAGTAAGCATGGGGCCCGGCACGCTCTACGGCTCGCTTAAGCGCATGCTGGATGCTGGTCTGGTCGCGGAAAGCGACAAAAAGATCGACCCCGCGATGGATGACCAGCGTCGGATTTACTACAAAATAACCGGCCTGGGGCAGCAAGCGCTTGCCGCCGAATTAGAACGCTACAAACGGGTCGTTACCCTTGCCAAACGCCGTGCAGCACTGCCCATCTTGGTGCCATATGAACCGTAGCGACAGTACTAAACGGTTTGAGCGGTGGTATGCCAGACTACTGCGCCTGTACCCTAAAAGCTACCAAAGGCAATTTTCTGAGCCGATGCGGCAGACATTCGGCGATATGTGCCGGGAGCAGCGTGAGGCAGGCGGGGATATGCTTGGCTTTGTGGTAAGGGCATATGCCGACACGGGCATAGGAATAATTAAAGAATGTGCAAGAGAGGTGGTGACAACAATGAAAACATCTAAAACAAGACTGCTTATAGTGGGCGGATCGGTAGCCGTACTGGTGACCGTGGCAACAACGGCATATCTGCTGAATAGCCGTTCGCCCTCGGTCATTCCACCAATGTCATCGCTCAAGGAAGCTCGTGAGCTGTCCCAGGGCAACAAGGAAAGCTGCTTTGCTGACAACAAACAGGCGATACAAGCCGTAAGAGCAGACGACAAGTACCTGGACGAAGCTAAAGAATTTTCCAACTTTGAGCTTACAGCCAGCAGTGGTATTAAGGACGTGCCAGCAGGAACCAACTACGAAACGACCATACATAGCTACAAAAATGGCATGGTAACCGGTGCCGCGGTGTACGAGAAGGATTACGGAAAATATAACTACAAGATCAAGAAGCTGCCAGCGGCTGGCGAATGGGAATTCGTATCGATGGTAGCTTGCAAATAGGGTCGCGGACAGCTCACGAAGACCAAGTAACGTGCATTAAAAACAGCCGGCAGTACGCCGGCTGTTTTTCTGCTATTGCAGCAAGGCTGGGGCTAGAAGGTAGCCCAGGCCCACTTCTGTGCAGCAACACTATTACATGTATAGGTTACCAGATTGGTGTTGTTTGCTGACGAAGCGCTTTGCAATTGCAAACACTTGTCGTTCCAGACATTACCTAAGCGCATCGATGGGTTACGGACCCATTGCTGTGCGTCGCTGTTATCGCAGGGTGCGAACACGACGAGTGAGGCATCGGCGGTGCCCGTAGCTTCAAGGCATACGCTGCGGCCATAGATGCGGTAGCTGCCGGAGTTGCTGCCGGGGCTCTGCTGTACGTACTCAAGCAGCTGCGACTCGCCGTAGGTGCAGGATTTGTTCTGGGCAGTTGATGTACCAGGGCTTGGGTTGGCGCCACTGGCTGTACCTACACAGAGATTTACAAGCGTTGAAGCTGTTGCAGTACTTTGCAGTAGGAAGTGCGGGCGGACGCCCCATAGCTGGGAGCCGTAGCCGCCACAACTGCGGATTTCCATCTGGGTGCCATTGGCGGCGTTGCCCATATATGGCTGCAGGCACTTGTTGGCGTTGGTGTTCTTGAGCGTGCCATTGGACTGAATAATCCAATCTTGAGCAGCTGACGTGTTACAGTACACCAGCCAAACGGGAGTTCCATCTGCTGTGCCGGAGCTTTGTACATCAAGGCATAGGTTGTCGCGGAACTTTATCGAGCCGACTGTGCCGGTGTAGGAATCGGGTACGAAGGTGAAGTTTTGTGCGTCACCACCGCTACAGGTGTTTAGCTGAGGGTATGCTCCAGCGCTATTGGCGGTCTGTATACATTTGCCAGAAGCGTTCTTAAAGACCATCTGGCTGCCGACACGGTTACCGGTCATCTGTGTCCACAGTTCACCCACCGTCAACTTTGTTTCATTGTAGAAGAAATTAGGATCCCAACTGCTGGCTTTGACTGCGGCATGCAGATCCTGTGCAAACGTAGAGCTGTAGTTTGTCCGTATCCAGTTAAGGAAGTACGATGCTTTGTCGTATCCGCTTAAGTAAGATGTGGAAGCTGGTGGCATACTCGACACGACGCTTGCACGCATCATGTGCTCTTGTATAAAGCCGGGCTCGCCCTCTATGACCCAAGACGGCACATTCACATTACCTTTTTGAATAACGTGTGTTGCTTCGTGGAACCATACTGATTGGCCCTCGCTGTTATTTATAACACTACGAGCAAAGTCTTCGTTGATGCCAATGGTGTCTGTGCTGCCCAGGTACCCGGCAGCCCCACCGAATGAGCCGTCACTGACCGACTTAATGTTAAAGCTTGTCGGAGTTGATGAAGTGCTACCGAGGTACGTTGCCATCTTGGGATACCAGTCACGCAACATCGTACGGCTATAGTTCATGTAATTTACCAGGTCTGCTGGTGGCGTAGCGCTAATAGTGACCGTGGGTACAGGAAATGGACTGGTCGGGTGTGTCGCCGTGGCTGTGTTTGAAAAACCTGATTCTTCGGCTAACGAGTTCAGGGCGGTTACCTTGTATGAATACGAAGTGCCACCAACGACGCCGGTGTCGATGTAACGCATTGCTTTCACTGAAGCTGGGCTAAACCGGGCGTCAGGTGCGACGTTGGAAGCTATAAGTGTATTGTTGCGGTAGACATTGTAGCCGGTTGGCGTAGAGCCGGCTGCAGGCTGCCATACCAGGCCGATGCTGTTGCCGCCGGTATATGCCGCCAAGCTCACCGGAGCTGGTTCTGCCACGGCGTATGCTGTGGGTGCAAAGGCGACGATTGGCGTGACACCAATGACTAATGCGGTCACTGCCATCAGCGCTTTGCGACTTCCTTGTCTCAGTTTTGTATGTACGGTTTGTAGCATTTGAACCCTCCTTCAACTGCTCGTTACTTGTAGTTCCATCATCGCCTATTAGCACTGAGGGCGTCAATAATATCTCAATTTTCTGGAGCATTAACCGTACACGCTCGTAAGGGACTCTTCTATAGATTCTAGCTACCAAAGAAAACCCCCAACCTTCCGGCTGGGGGTTTTCGTTTTAGTAGGCCCCTAATTTAACCCTAGAGGTTCTGAATAATACCGATATTGTTGCCTTCGGTGTCGGTAACGATTGCCCAGCGCATATCCATGCCCTCTGGCTGTGACGGCGCAAGCGCTACGGAGCCGCCAGCTTCTTCTACCATCTTGATCTTGGCATCCATGTCTTCGACGGTGATAACGATTAAAGGCTTGTCAAAACCCTCCGCTGAACTACGGGGTGAAATATCACCGTTGATGCTGCCTGCTTCAGTGGGCATACCGTCTTCCCCGCTCGGTCCAGATGTCGCCATGATGCTGCCGCCACCCATATCGTTCATATCCCAGCCAAATACGCTGCTGTAAAAGCTGCTCGCACGGGCGGTGTCATCTGCCGGTAATTCAAACCAAGTTACTTTGTCTATATAAGGTACCTTTCAGTTACGGAATAGTAGGTATCAGTATACTGGACGGAAGCTGCGGGCCAGCTGAATCAGAAAGAGTATACTGTAGTAGATGAACCCCCCTCGCCCACATATTATTATTTATTCGCATGGCTTTGGCGTCCGCAAGGATGACAGAGGCCTGTTTACCGCAATTTCTAGAGCCGTACCAGATGCCGAAAGCATCATGTTCCACTACAACCCTATCAACGAAAGCTCCAATACGCTCACTGCCAAACCCTTAAACGAACAGGTGCAAAAGCTTCGTAAAGTTATTAATACTGCCCGGATTGAACATCCAGGTGCGACGATTGATATAGTCGGTCATTCCCAGGGCTGCGTGGTAGCAGCGCTACTAAAGCCGCGAGGCATACGCAAAGTCATCATGTTGACCCCTCCGGATGTTATAAGCGAGGCGGTACTGGTCGAACAGCTCAGCTCGCTCTCTGAAACGGCTATCGATGTGACTGCTCGGACACGCCTGCCGCGCGCTGATGGCAGCACCACTGTTATACATCCTGAATATTGGCAAAGCCTGGCAGGCATAGAGCCGGTAGCGCTCTATAACCGGTTAGCTAAGTTCACAACGCTTCGCATCATTAATGCTCGCAATGATGAAGTACTGGGCCCTGTTAATTTTGAAGCAATCAACCCAGGTATCTCCCTTGTCACCCTTGATGGCGGGCACAACTTCGATGAACCCGAGTCACGAAAACGACTGCTCCATATTTTGCAGAAAGAGCTAACCCTGTAACCAGGTTGGCTAGGCTTCCAGGGTAATTTCTGAGTAGTTGTTGCCCGCTTTGTACGATTCCAGAATGGCCCGGGTGCCAGGGGTCAGGTTTTCTGGCAGGTCATCCAGGTCGAACCAGCCCAGGTTGTCATGCTTCTCGGGCTCCATGTTTTGCGGTTCGCCTTCCCACTCCTCGACCTTGAAGGCAGCATTCAGGTACTCCTGCTTGCTGTCTATAAAGTGAGCCAGGTGAATCAGCTGAGCGGCTGAAGGAGGAAAGGTAATGCCCAGCTCCTCGTGCGCCTCGCGGGCGACTGCCACTGTCAGGTATTCACCGCCATCTATGTGACCACTGGGCACGTCGTAATGGTCGTCGCACCAGCCGGTGTGCGCCCGGCGCATCAGGAAGATCTTGTTATCACGTATTAATACCAGGAATACTGCTGAACGGTGGGAGAATCTTTGCATACAGCCATGATAGCGCAGACCAGCAGCAACACCTACTGTTCGGGACTATCTGGTGCATCAGGGCTAATGACTGACGGTTGCCCAGTCTGTGCGGACGCATCATTCGGATGCCGGCAATAATCGAAATACCGTGCGATATGACCCACGCCATGTCCAGCGGCAAGGCGACCAACGTACACAGTGTTATCGCTTAAGCCCGCTTCTTAAACAGGTCGCTGAGTGAGGCATCCATCCACAAAAAGGTCTCGCCGTGCGTAAAGCCGCTGCGGCTGTACAGGTCGATGGCGCTCTGGGCGTCGGGGCGCACCAGGGTAGAAACAAACTCGCAATCCATGTCTGGCAGCAGCTGGAACATATGCTCCAGCATGTCGTGGGCGATGCCCTGCCCGCGCCGGTCAGGCTGGACGTAAATGTTTTCTATCAGGGCTTTTTTGAGGCCTTTACTATAATTAATGATCAAAAAGCCGACGATGGCGTCCTCTGCTTCAGCAACCAATATAACCACGTCGTCCGACTGCACGGCGTGCTCTAACAGTGCCGCTGGCCAGAAGGTAACCGTCTGGTCGTTGACGTTAAACTCCGAAACATGCTCGCCCAAGGCATGGATGGCCGGCACATCCCGTACAGTTGCTTTGCGAATATTCATAGGTAGATTATAGCAATAAGCACGGAGCAACAATAAGCACTACTACGCATCTAACTTGGTAAAGCGCGGCACTGTCTTGCCGTCCACTGTGACTGTCTGCATCCAGCTGCTGACGGGTCGAACCCAGGTGACCGCTTCGCCGTATTCGGCCTGGTACACCACACAGGGCTCGTTATCTGCTTCGAGCAATGCAACGGCCAGCACTTTATAGATGTGCTGTTTGTAGTGCATGTAGCGGGCACCGGCCATAACTTGCTGCTGCGCAGTAGCCAGCCTGTCCGCCAGCTGGTCCTGGGACAGGTATTCATGAGCGGGCGCCAGGCCGGGTCCGATGGTGTTACTGTTCATAAAACCATCATAGCAGCTTCAGCCTGACGCCATACAAGCTAGGCAGTACTCTTCTTGTAAATACGGAGCGCCAACAGGTAGAAGACAATCAGGATGGCACTACTCCAAGCCACGGCCACCCAGGCTTTTGGCCCAGCCACACCCTCAACCAGCAGCGACCGCATGGTCTCGACAATCGGGGTCATGGGCTGATTTTCGGCAAACGCCCGTAGCACGTTGTTCATGCCTTCAGTAGGAGTAAAAGCTGAGCTGATAAAGAGCAGGAGCAGCAGAATGTAGCTGAACGAGCCTGCCCCTTCAGCACTCTTGGCAAGCAGACCAAAGACCATAGCCATCCAGGTAACAGCCGCCGTAAACAGGGTCAGCAATCCACCAAATGCCAGCCAGGCCATGATATCGGCGTCAGAACGGAAGCCTACCAGCAAAGCTGCGGCCAGCACCAGCAGGGCCGAGAACAAATTGGAAAGCACCGACGATACGACATGGCCGCCCAATATTGATGACGGCGCGATGGGCATGGTACGGAAGCGGTTGATAATACCGGCACGCAAGTCGCCATTCAGGCGCAAAGCTGAGTAGGCGATGCCACTGACAATACACATCACGATAATGCCCGGGGTAATGTAATTCACATAACTCTCATCCCCCACATTCCCCAGGGTACCCTTCAGCACATAGACAAACAGCAGCAGTAAAGCTATTGGCGAGAGGGCCACAGTGATGATAGTGTCCATGCTGCGAATAGTATGGCGCAGGCTGCGCTTAACCATGACCATGGTATCGTGTACGGCGTGCATTAGTTTGTCTCCTTGTTTTGAGCGATGATCCGCAAGAAGGCATCATCGAGGGTTGGTGATTTTTGTGCAAATTCGGTTACTTGTAGTTGTGCCGCTTGCATGTGATTAAACAGCTTGGCGATTGCCGCCACACTGCCATCAGTCGTCACAGTCAGTGACAGCGTTTGGTCGTCGGATGTCGTGTCGTAGTCCTGGAGGGTTTTGCCAGCTGCGTCCAGCTCCTGCTGGTCACTAAAGGTCAGGACAATCTTGCCGTGTGGCAGCAGCTTCTTCAGCTCCGCGGGTGTACCCTGGGCAACAATAATACCTTTGTCCAGGACAGCGATGGTATCAGCCAGTTGGTCGGCTTCTTCCAAATATTGGGTGGTCAGAAAAATCGTTTTACCGCTTTTTGCCAACTCTTTAATAGCAGCCCACATGGCGTTGCGGCTTTGCGGGTCGAGGCCAGTCGTGGGCTCGTCCAAAAAGATAACTGCCGGATTCCCGATCAAGCCCATGGCAATATCCAGCCGGCGGCGCATGCCGCCAGAGAATGTACCAGCTGCGCGGTCTGCCGCATCCGTCAGGTCGAATTGCTCAAGCAATGCCGTCGCTACCTGCTGTGGCTGTTTTTCGTGGCGCAGCTCGGCAATGAGCAGCAGGTTTTCCCGGGCGGTCAGCACGTCATCGACGGCCGCAAACTGACCTGTCAGGCTAATGCAGCCCCGCACTTTATCACTCTGTTCTGCAACGTCAAAACCCTGTACAGTAGCCTGGCCACTATCAGCTGATAGCAGCGTAGTCAGAATGTTTATGGCAGTTGTTTTGCCGGCGCCATTCGTACCTAATAAACAGAAAATGGTACCTGGTACTACCTCCAGATTGACACCCTTCAGCACTGCTTGCTTGCCGTAGGCCTTGGTTATATCCCTCATACTAATTGCTTGCACGCTACTGTTCCTCCTGTTGCTTTTTGCGTAATGCGTCCCGCTCTACGAACCATTCCTGCTGCATCTCCGGCAGCTGTCGTGCCAGGAATTCAGTCAGGGCTACTATTTCTTCCAACTTATGGCGCCGTTCTGTGGAGGCGGTATTTCCCAGCACGTCGCAGGCTTCACGGGCTATAGCGGCCTGCTCCTGCAGCTGCTTAACGTCAAAACCGCTCTCGGCCATGCCGGCAAAGTCTGGCATCACCCGGTCCATGCGTTCACCGGCTTTGCGTGTCCGCATGACTAAGTGAAAATTCTCCAGCACCTGGATGGCGCCGGTCACCGCGCTGCGACTTGACATCAGGGCGTCGGCAATTTCGGCAATCGTTTGGTTTTCGGGCTCACAGACTGTCAGGTAGCCCATTAAGCGGCCGGCCATTGGTGGCAGACCGTAGGCGCTGGCGTAATAGCGGCCAGCGCGGTCTGCATATATCAGTTCTTTTTCTCTATTCATACCCCCATATTACACAAATGTCTGAAATAACACAAATTTGTGTTATTTCAGACATGCACCTTGCTTGTTAGATATCGTCTACGCAAAACACCCCAGCCTGGACTGGGGTGTGTATGGTGTAACTGCGCTGTGTAGACGGGCTATATGGTACTAGCGTCAATCACGAACCGGTAACGGACATCGGATGCCAGTACCCGCTCCCAGGCTTCATCAATCTGGTCGGCAGTAATAACTTCGATGTCTGCGGCAATACCGTGCTCGGCACAGAAATCCAACATTTCCTGGGTCTCAGGGATGCCGCCAATGACTGAACCGGCAAATGACTTACGGCCAGGGATCAGGCTGAAGACCTGCAACGACAATGGCTCTGGCGGTGCACCAACGTTCACCATGGTGCCATCTACGGCCAACAAGGCCAGGAACTGGTCCAGCTCTACCTTGGCACTGACCGTGTTGATAATCAGGTCAAAGCTGCCTTGCAGGTTGGTAAAAGTAGCTGGATCTTCAGTAGCGTAGTAGTGGTCGGCACCCAGCAGCAGGCCGTCCTCTTTTTTGCTGAGTGAGCGCGACAGGACGGTCACTTCAGCACCCATGGCATGTGCCAGTTTGACAGCCATGTGGCCTAAGCCACCCAGACCGATAATGGCTACCTTCTTGCCGGGACCAGCGTTCCAATGGCGCAATGGTGAGTAAGTGGTGATGCCAGCACATAGCAAGGGTGCGGCGTTTTCCAGGGGAATGGATGCAGGAATTTTGAGAGCAAACTTTTCGGTTACAACTACGTGTGACGAGTAGCCGCCCTGCGTCCGCTCACCGGTCCCGTACTTGTTCACGTCATCATAGGTGCCGGTGTTGCCCTTCAGACAGTATTGCTCCAGCCCCTTCTGGCAATTGGCACACTCGCCGCAGGAGTCAACCATACAGCCTACGCCTACGCGGTCGCCCACTTTGTGCTTGGTTACTTCCGAACCCACTTCTGTCACAATACCGGCTATCTCGTGGCCTGGCACAAAAGGGTATTCTATCTCATGCCATTCCTGGCGGGCAGTGTGGATGTCCGAGTGGCAAATGCCGGCGTACTTAATTTCGATGACGATATCCTTTGGCCCGAGGTCTCGGCGCTCAATGGTGGTGGCCTCAAAGGCTTCGGTCGGGCCAAATACTGCCCGTGCTTTTGCTGCTATCATATATTACCCTCCTGGATAGTTACGGTGATACTGTCAACGTAACAGTGTAGAAAGAGACCACGACATCGGACAAGGGACTTTCTCACAGTCGTTCGACAACATAAGCAGATTATATGTCGTTTCGACAACGATTCATGATACGCTAAGCATACATATAATTGGGAGGGACGCTATGATACAAACAATATATAAAAAGATGCACCGGAAGCTGCTTATCGTGGCCGCCGTACTAGGGGTGGTAGTCGCACCAATCAGCGGCGTGCAGATTGCTCACGCCAACCCGACCTTTACACTGACGTCAATGTCCGCAACGGTCAGCGGCACCAATGTAACAGCTACGGCAACCGTGCAAGCCTCCCCGCAAACAACTGCTCAGTACGCAGGCATCTGTGCCCGTGATGCGGCCAGCAATATCTGGGATTTTGCTAAGCACTCGAACCACGTCATAACGACCACCGGTACCACCCTGAATGGTCCGGAAAAGACCTTCGACGCCGGCACCTACACCTACTTTACCTGCATCAGCGTGAACAACGTCTGGTACCAGGCCGGTGCCTCCCAAACCTTTACGGTTGGTAACGCAACTGCAGCACCCGCTGGCAGTAGCTATGGCGATAATGCTCTGGAACATTGGAGCAATGCCGTAAAGAACCGCAACACAGCACCAGCTACCTGGGTGGCATGGGGTGACTCATTCACCGAAGGCCAAGGCGCTTCCAGCATGCAAGAGCGCTGGACCAACGAAACACTTGGCTCACTGCGTAGCACCTTCCCAACGACTGGTGTAACTGGTGGCGTAGGCTACCTGCCCGGCTTTTATTCAGTATATGGTCCTGACTCAACCTGGACTCCTTACACTGCTGCTGGTGGCAACCACTGGTGGGAAGACTGGGGCGGATCACTCGGTAACCGCATCATCAGCCTGCAAACCGGCGGCTACGAAACCTTTACCGTCACTGGCACCTCTGTGGACATCATGTACTCCCAGGGCGCTGGCGGCACCTTCAGCTACAAAGTTGATAACGGCACGGCCGTAAACGTCAACACCACCGGTAGCTACATCCCATCCAAGAAGGTTAATGTATCACTCGGCACGCCTGGCACCCACACCGTTACCGTTACCGGTGTCTCCGGCACCAGCTACTTCGAGGGCATCATGGCTTACAATGGCGATGAGACTAAGGGTATTCGTATGTACGACGCTGGCCACTCTGGCGCCACCACCGACGACTACGTATACAGCACCTGGGACCAGGCAGAAATCACTGCCTCAGCCAAAGCTGACTTGGTAACTATCGAGCTGGGCGCCAACGACTTCCTAAGCGCTTCCGCAACACCTGCACAAGTAACCACCAACCTCCAGGACATGATTGACAGCATCCGCTCCAAGGCCACAACCCACAGCACGCACCAGCCGTCTATCGCCCTAGTTATCCCTTGGGACTTCTCGGCATATGGCCCCGTCAATGGCTACAGCTGGAACGACTTTGCTGACGCTATCCGTGATGTAGCGACCAACGACACATCCGTTGGCCTGCTCGACCTGACAGTAACCGGCACCCCAGCTGGCACGGGCGGCGGCCTGTACGCCTCGGACGGCCTGCACCCATCCGACGCTGGCCACGCAGCTATCGCAACAGCCGTTGCTTCTTACATCGACTAACCTCCCCGCATGCTAGTCCTAAAAATCCCCGGCACTTGTCCGGGGATTTTTATATGTCAGCAACGCACAGTGGCGCTACACATCACGCCGCAACACCAGCCAGTAGGTAGCGGCTATGAATGGCACCGACGCGGCAAGGTACAGTGCGGACTCGATAGCCTGGAACTTCCAGTACTGGTTAGCTGCATGGTAGCGCACCTCCCAGTGGTAGCCCTGCTTTTGCAGGCAGCGGAAGCTTACGGCTGGTCCACCATCACGATCCATGTAGGCGTCAGGGCCGTCCTGCAT
>Ga0196958_10000133_pt1 | contig 25395 bp, 43 predicted proteins | sample S1v_10metaG_FD_148654 | JGI IMG/M metagenome (GOLD analysis project Ga0196958, IMG submission 148654) | Soil microbial communities from Anza Borrego desert, Southern California, United States - S1+v_10 | ecosystem: Environmental > Terrestrial > Soil > Desert | place: USA: California | collected... | reverse complement strand
CCGGACGATCCGGAGCGCCCCGGTTCGCTTATCCCGGATCGACTCGTCGGCGTCGAGTTCGGCGGCGGCGGCGACGGCGGCGCGCACCCGGCGGTCGGCGTCGCCTCGGAGCGCCTCGGCGGCGAGTTTCGAGCGTTCCTCATTCGTCATTCTGACCAGCCTTTCGGGAGTAGGTGGGCGACAGGAGCGAGCCGGCGGGCGACCTCCGCCTCGTCGGCCCGGATATCGAGCACCTCGCCGACGATCGACTCCTCGGCGGGAGCGAGGCGCCGGCGGAGGTGAACGGCCCGGAGGCCGACGTCGTGCCATTCGCCGAGGGTCGGGTCGCCCACGCCGTCGAGGGAGCCTCGGGCGAGGCCGCGGGCGAGCGCCACGAGCACCGGGTCGACCATTGGCTCGACCGGGTGCCGGGCGATTGAGGCGTGCCAGACCGGCCCGCCGTATCCCTGCTCGATTCACTCATAGCCCGAGTTCACCGTGAGCACGAGCGACCAGCGGGCGAGGCGCCCGCCGACGAGGGAACGGAACTCGGGTCGGAGTGTCTCGCCGGCGAGCCGGCACGGCCGGTCGAGGGCGATCGCCTGTTCGGGCGTCACCGTGTCGCCCCTTTCCGCCGGCGGCGGCGTTCGGCCCGGTTCGGTTCGAGCGGTTCGGCGCCGCCTCGGCCGCCGTCGCATCCTCGGTAGTAGTGCGGCCCGTTCCGACGCCACCGGCACCCGCCCGGGCGGGAGTCGAGGCGTATCTCCCGGCCGCATTTGACGCACCGGGCACCCGACAGGAGCCGGCGGGCGAGCGCCTCGACGGCCTCGACCGGGGAGCGGTAGCCCTCGACGGTGACCCGGGCGCCTCGGAATTGGGCGTGCGCGTACCACGACGCCGCCTCGGCCGGCACCCGTTCCCCTTCCGTCCACCCGGGCGGCGGTTCGTCGTCGTCGTAGAGGTGCCCTAGCTCCGTGTTCGTCGCGCCGCACCTCCCGACGAGTTCGATCCCGGCGATTAGGGCGTCCTCGTCGATCACGTCTCCGCCTCCTCGTAGGCGGCCGTCGCCCACACGGCGAAATCGAACACGCCGTCGTCGGGGTCGGCCATAGCCCGGGCGAGGTCGGCGGCGACGACGAGGAGCCGCCACACGGCCGGCGGGCATCCCGGTTGCGGCCGGCCGAACGCCGCCTCGACCTCGGGCGGGAACGGGAGCCGGGCGGCGTAGTCGGCGAGCGCCTCCGTCACCGTCTCGGGCGCCTCGGCGCTCACGGTAGGAGCCAGTCGACGAGGGCGGCGAGCGCGCACGCCGTAGCGACGCCGGCGAGCGCGAGGGCGAGTTCTACCATCCGAGCCACCCGAGGGCGATCAGCACGCCGAGGACGCCCACGAGGAGCAACCCGGCCCATAGGAGTTCGGCCACGAGGTCGGCGGCCACCCGGCGCCGGCACCGGAACGCCCGTCGGGGAACGTGCCTGTCGCCGGGGATCACGAGACGTCGCCGGCGAGGAACTCGGCCGCGGTCCGATCCTCGGCCCACGTCGGCGGGTCGGAGGCGTCGTCGAGGTCGGCCGGCGGAGGCGGTTCGAGTTCGGCCGCGGCCCGGCGCTTCGCCTCCGAGTCGAGCCGGGCCGACAGGTAGTAAGTCGTCGGCGTGAGCGCGAGGCCGTCGACGACGACGCCGTTCGAGTCGACGAGGCGGCCGTCGGGCGTCACGACGCCGGCCGTCCCTAGTTCGTTCACGAGCCACCCGGCGACCGAACTCACGACGGCCTCGGGCCGGTGTTTCTCGGCCCACCGGAGGAACTTCGCCGGTTCCGCCTCGACGATCCGGCCTCGCCGTTCACACCACGTCACCCGGCCGGCGCCGGCGACCTTCCACCCGGGGCACGCGCCCGACCGTTCGTGTTCCTCCCGGGCGATCACTTCGAGTTCGGCCCGGAGCTTTTTCCTCCGCTGGTCGAGCGCCTCCGCCCGAGCCTCGACGTCGAGTAGCTCCCGCACGAGTTCCGCGACCTGCCTAGCCATAGCCTCCCCCTTTGGTCACCGGTGAGGTTACCTCGGCGCCGCCGGCGGGAGATGGATTACCGCGTTTTGCCGCGGTGATTCCCGCGGTTCCGGGCCGGCGACCGCGGGCCGGTGCCGGCGAGGACGGCGGCCGGCATCGCGGCGAATGACACGTCCCACGCCGAGCGGGCGTGTCGGAGTCGGCCGGCGCCTTTCACTTCCCGGGCGCCTCGAAGCTCGGGCGGGTAGGCGATCAGCGGCGCTTTGCCGTGTCGGCCCGGGGGCACGACCAGCGCCGTCGGGAACGTCACGAGAATCGCTCCGATTACCTGAGCGGCGGCGATCAGCCCGTCGACGTTGATCGGGGCGACCTTCCCGTCGAGGTTCCGGCCGGTCGGGTGGGAGATTCCCTCGACGAGCACGAGCGGCCGCACGTCGGGCGGGTGGTCGGCGCCTAGCTCGGCGAGGAGGTCGACGACCTCCCGGAGATACGGTCCCATCTCGTCGAGTTCACGGACGACGACGACGGCCCGGGCACACTCCCGGCCGACCCGGAGCACGACGCCGGTTTCCCGGCCGCCCGGGTCGACGCCGATCGTGCCCGGCGGCCGGCTCATGCGAGGTCGTCGACTGTTCGGTAGGCGAGCACGCGCTCGGGTAGCCAGTCGAGGCACGCCCGCACGGCGCCGAGGGCGTCGGCCTCCTCGTGCGTCTCGCCGAGCAGCTCGAACCGGGCGGCGAGTTCTTCGAGGAGTTGCCGCGTCGTCGCGAGGCCGAGACTCGGCTCCTCGCCCTCGATCACGAGATGCGCGAGGGCGTCGATCGCCGTGTTAAGTCCGTAGATCGCGTCGCGGACGGAGCCGGTGAGGTCGACCCGATCGCCCTCCGTCTCGCCGGCGGCGGCGTGAGCTTCGCCGAGGAGGTCACACGCCCGGCCGAGATGAGCGACGACGGCGTTCCGGTTCGTGAGTGTCACGGCGCCGACTTACCTACCGGGAGGCGTTGCACGCCGGCGGCGGCCTCCTCGGCGGCGAGGCGTTCCTCCTCGGCCCGGTCGGCGCGCTCCTGCTCGGCTCGGCGTAGCCCTTCGATCCGTTCGGCCTCGGCGTCGAGGAGGGCGGCGACGTCGGCCTCGGCGACCCGGGCGATTTCCCGAGCCTCGGCCGTGTGCACGCGCACGAGGGCGCCGTTCCCTTTCGGGAGAGGTTTGTAGCCGATCTGAGCGACCTCGCACCGGAGCACGAAATAGACCGTCTCGCCGTAGTGCAGGAGTTCCGGGGCGAGTTCCATAGCGTCGGAGAGGCCGTCACCGGCCCGGGTGATTTTCACGGCGGCGGCCACGACGTCGCGCTTTTCGTAGCGTTCGAGCGGCATTAGGGGAGCCTTTCGGGGATCAGCGCCGCCGGCGGGCGGCGGCGTTCGGGCAGGTAGCGAAGTGTGATCGGTAGAGAGGGTCGCCGGCCGCCCGCACGGCGCGGAGGTCGTCGAGTCGGAGCGTGATCGCCGACGGGGCCGCGCCGGGTTGCTCGACGAGGCGCACGTTCCCGTCGGGGTGAGGGTCGGCGTCGACCGGCATTGCCTTACCGAACGGGGTCCGTGCCCACACAATCTCGGCCGGGCAATCCCGGCACCGGGTCCGGATCACGCGTCGACCTCCGCTCCGAGGAGCCGGCGAGCCTCGGCGGTGACGACGAGCACGATCGCCGGCGTGCCGGTCCGGGTCGGCCGGCGGCGGCCGGAATCCTCTAGGACGCCCTCGCCTCGGAGGTCGCGGACCCGGGCCGACGCCGATTGATGGGCGAGGCCGAGTTCGACCTCTAGCTCGTCGCACGTGCGGCCGACCTCGCCGGTAGCGAGCACGGCATAGGCGACGCGCCGCTTATCGGAGTCGGCCCGGCGTAATGCTCGGATCGCGGCGGCCGCCGAGGTCGGCTCGGCGTCTCGGCGCACGAACACACGAGCCGGTTTGAGCGCCGGCCGGCGTTCGGGTTCGTCGAACAGACTCGGGTGATCTTTCACCGGTACCGCTCGACGTACTCGGCGAGGCGCTCGGCGAGTTCGGCGGCCTCGCCTCGGGTGAACCGGACGACCTTCCGGCCGCCTCGATCCTTCCCCATTACGGCCGTCCCGACGTCGACCTCGACGTACACGACGCCGTTCGCCTCGATCGGTTGCACCTCCCGAACAGCGATCACAACATCTCCCCCTGTTCCGGTTCGAGGACGATCCGCCCGTCGCGGTGTTCGTCGCACCACGGCCGGCCCGTCGGGTCGTAATTCGTCGCCTCCCGGCCGCACCCGGCGTCGCACGGATCGGCGTCGTCGCCGACCTTCTGCCGGCCGAGCGCCTCGATCGTCGACCGTATCCGCGCCGGCGACACGAGCGGCGGATTCCCGCCCTCCTCGGTCGGCTCGGGGCCGGGAAACCGGGCGCGGACGTGTGAGCGGCCGTCCCGCCATTCGATTAGCTCGACGGTGACGCCGGCGACGGCGCCTCGGGCGCCTCGCGAGTAGGCGTGAGGTTCCCGGCACGTCGCCCGCCACGCCGCCCACGCCCCTAGCTGATCGGCCGGCACGTCGACCCACCGGGTAAACGACCGGCCGCCCTGATTCCACGAGACGGCCACCCGGAACGCCGAGACGGCCTCGGCCGGCTCCTGAGACGAACGGGTCACCCGTCGAGTTCCGGCGCCGGCGCGGCCTCGACGGCCGGGCGTCGAGGAGCCTCGGGCCGGCCGAGGAGCGGCGGAATCAGTTTCACGAGGTGCGCCCGGTTCACCATTTCGTCGCCCTCGCAAAACGTCATCCACCCGCCCATAGCTTCGAGCGCCCGGGCGGCCGCCGGCGAGAGGTCGCCCGGGCCGGGCGGGTCGATCCACCCGCGCCGGCGCACGGCGTCGAAAAGCTCGGCGATCACGTCGGCGGGCGTGAGCGCCGGCCCCTCGGTAGCGGCGAGCACGGCGTCGCGGAACTCGCCGACGGACGGCACGAACCGGCACGTGCGGGCGAGGTCGACGGCGACTCGCCGAGCGACGGCGGCGTCGAGGTCGACGATTAGCTCGGCTCGGAGTTCGAGGTCGCCCTCGGAGAGTTCCCGCCCGCTCGCGGCGGCGCCGAGCAGCGCCCAAACGGTGACGGCCTCGTCTCGGTTCATTCGTCGCCCTCCTGTCGCATCCGTTCGAGCATCGTTAGCGCCGTCGACGTCGTGCCACGGCCGAGCCGCGCCGGCCCCACGGTCGCGCACTCGGCCCAATGCCGGGCGAGCGCCGTCGGGGTGAGGGCGACGTCTCGGAACCGGTGCCGGTAGTTCCGTGCCCGGAGATGAACGTCGGCCGGCTCGGCGCCGGCGGCGCGTAGCTCCTGCCGCGCCCGGTTGTAAGCCTTCCGGGCCGCCGGCGTGATCGAGGCCGGGTCGATCGCGCAAGCGTCGAGCATTGCCTCCCACACGAGATCGCGCGCTCGGCCGTTCACCGGTGAGGGCGTCGCCGGTGACGGCGGCGCACTCTTTCGTTCAAAATGGCTTTCGTTCCTAGTGGCTATCCGTTCCCCTGCCTCGTCGTCGGTGACGCCACCCGAGGCCGCGTCGACGACGCCACCCGAGGCGTCATCCGTGACGCCACCCGTAGTCACCGGTGCCGGCGGCCGGTCGGCGAGGAGGTAGTCGTTCGAGGTCCGATCGCCGGCCTCGTCGTATCGAGGACGCACGACGACGGCGCCGGCGGCCACGAGTTGCCGGATCGTTCGGTCGAGCGTCGACTCGGAACAGCGGAGCCGCTCGGCGAGACGGCGCCGGCCCGGGTGAGCGCGGCCCTCCCGGTCGGCATAGCGACGGAGGATCGCGTAGAGACGTATCGCCCGGTCGTCGACCTCGGCGTCGAGGAGCCATTCGGGGACGATCGCGAACCGGGTCGCCGCTACACGGCCGGCGGCGGTGATATCGTCGCCCACGAGACGACCTCCTCGGGTAAGCGAGTGACGGTTCGTAGATCGCCCTCGGGTTCGCCGGCCCGGGGGCGGTCGCTTTTCTACCATTCGCGCGGGGCCGCGCGGTAGCTTTCCGGTGACCAGTCGGAGCCGGCCGGCGGCGGGCGGGGAGGTGCGCCGCCGGCCGGCCTGAGCCGGGCGCCCGGTAACCCGTCCGGTAGCCGGCGAGTGTAAGGGTCGGCCTTACACGGGAAACGCCGGCGGAATCTTTTTCGGGTCGTCGGGCCGGGGTGACTGGTAAGCGCCCCGGTGACCGGTCACAATGGCTATCGAGGTCGTGAGCCTCGTACATGGGCGTCGGCCCGGCTCCGCGTGGCGCGGGGAGCCGGGCCGATCGCTTTCTAGGCGTCGGCCGGCTCCGAATGGCAGTAGGCCGGGTCGCCGGCGAGTAGCTCGTCGATCGGGACGCCCATAGCCCGGAGTTCGCCGAGGAGCCGGTCGCCTTTCGTGCGTAGCTCCCACCCGGCCCAATCGAGGCGGGCGAGCACCCGCTCGACGAGCGCCCGGAACTCGGCGACGTCGAGGTCGTCGAACCCGCCCTCGAACATGAGCGAGGCGGCGAGCACCCGGCGGGCGGCGTCCGGTTCCGTCACGAGTAGGCGAGTCCTACGGAGATTTGCAGGAGCGCCGACGCGTAGGCCGTGAGCGCCTCGGCCCACGCCTCCCGCTCGGCCGGCTCGGCGCCGAACGGCACCGGGTAGAGGGCGAGCGCCGTCCGGACGCATCCGCGCGCCCTCGTGTGCGACGAGTCGCCTCGGGCGTAGTGCCCGTCGGTGCGGGCGGCGGCCTGTACCCGGTCGGCGATCCCGAGGAGGGTCCGGGCGAGGTTCTTTACCTTCGCCGGCGGAGGCGGGAACTCGAACGGTTCGCCGGCCGCTTCGAGGGTCGCGGCGTGCGCCGTGAGTAGCTCGACGGCGAGGTCGACCATTCCGGCGGCGGCCAGCACGTGCCACGACCCGACGTTCGGGGAGCCGTCCGAGTTGTGTTCCTCCCACGCCTTCCCCTCGGCGATCCGGCCGCCCGGCCGTTGTGCGCCGTTTTCCGGCCCTCGATCCGCCTCGCCGGGTTCGGAGCCGGGGTCGGCCGGCGCCGCCCCGGAGGCAGGCGCCTGAGCCGGCTCCGAGGATTGCGGAGGCGTCGACGCGACGGCCGCCTCCGCGGAGGGCGCCACGAGCACGAGGTCGCGCACCTTGTCGCGCTTCGCGAGGTCGGCGATCGACGGCCCCGGGTCGACGCCCGCCTTTCGTTTCACCTCGACCCGGTAGGCGACCTCGAACCGCTCCGCCGCGGCCCGCTCGACCAGCGCCACCATTTCGGGCGGCGCCGACTGAGTGTCGAGCCACCCGGTTACCGGGTCGCGGAGGTCGGCGTGCGTCGCTTTGAACTTGACTTGCCGGTTTCGGTTCCCGGGTCCGTCGACCTCGGTAACGATCCCTCGGCCCGTCTCGATCCGTACCTCGCCGCCCGGCCGTTGCTCCGTTGTGACGCCCATAGCTCCTATCCCTCCGCTCGCCCGTCCGTCGTGGTAAGTCTACGGGGTACCTGAGACAGCTAACAGCGGAGCGTGAGGCGTGAGCGACGATCGGCGGCCGAGCCACCTAATCGCCGAGCCGGGCGACCGGAAATCCCTATGCGGCGTGAAAAAGCCTCTCCCGGTTTGCTGGGTTGTCGCCGCGCCAAGGCACCGATACCCGCACGCCCGTTGCCGGCCCTGCTATGAGGCGGCCGGCCTCGGCGAGCTACTGACGGAGGGCGACCAGTGAGCTACGAACAGTCGGCGGCGTACTACCCGGGCGAGGCGATCAAAGTCGAGCGGCCGCCCGGGCCGATCACGGCCGCCGTGAAAGAGGCGTCGGCGGCCCTCCGGGGAGCCGAGGAGGCGTTCGAGGAGCTTCGCCGGCGTCTCGGCCTCGTGCTCGACCAGCGGGAGCGGCCCGAGGCGCCCGGCGCTCCGATCGACCAGCTACCCGCCTCGTGCGAACTCGGCCTCGAATTGCAGGAGCTAGGCCGTCGCCTCCGCCGGCTCCGGTCGGAGATAGCGGAGACGACGGGCCGCGTCGAGCTTTAGGAGCCGGGCGCCGGCGCCGGCTCGGCGCCCTGCTCGCCCTCGCCCGGGTTGCACCGGGCGAACGGGAGGCAAATCGTCGGGTTAAACGACCGGTCGACGGGCGAGTCGTCGAACCGGGGCGAGAAATCGTCGTCGGAGCAATTCCCCTCGGCGTCGCGGCATTCGCCGCCCCCGCGGTTCCGGTCCCGGTCGCCTCGCCGGTCCTCGTACCCGTAGCGGTCGCCGCCGTAGTCGTGGTCGGCGAGCGCCGGCCCGGCTCCGAGCGTGAGCATGAGCGCCGCGCCAACGGCGGCGAGAGTGCGTCGTGCCATTCGGGAACCTCCCCCAGTGTTCGCCGGCCTGCCCGGCGGTAAGCGGCGAGCTTACCGCTCGGCGGGAGGGTTCGTCGCCCCGACGACCGCGTTCGCGACGCCGCCGGCGATCCCGCCCACGGTCCCGACGACGCCCTCGACGACCTCCGCGACGACTTGCCGGCCGCCGGCGGTGACGGTCCCGGCGGCGCCGGCCGTGCCGGTCGTGACGGCCGCCGCGGTCGCCTCGGCGGCCTCCTCGACTTTCTGAGCGAGAGTCGGCGCCGACACGACGGCCGAACGCACGACGGCGGCGTAGAACGCGAGGCCGGCGATCACGAGGCCGACGAGGGCGTTCCGGGCGGCGTCGTCGATTTCGTCGCCGATCCCGAACAGCGCGGCGACGGTGAGGAGCGAGCCGAGCACCTTTGTCACGAGGAGCGGTTCGCCGGCGGCGAAGGTCAGTAGGCGACGGATCACGAGGGCGACCTCCTAATCAGGTTCGAGGCACGAGGCGAGTCGAACCGGGTCGGCCGGCACCGCCGGCGTAACAGCCGTCTCGCGGATGACGCACGCGACCATTTGGCGCGTGTCGGTAGCCGAGTCGTCGATCGTCCAATGTGCCCATTGGCCGAACAGCACGGCGACGAGGATCGACCAGAGGAGCGCCCGGTCGCCGGCCGTTAGCCCTCGGGCCGGCGGCGGCGCTTTCGTCGCGTCCCGGATCGAGCCGTCGAGGGTGCGGACGACGGCGACGAGTTCCCGGGCGGCCGCTTGTAGTTCGGCGGCCCCTTCGCACGGCGGTAGCGAATTCGAGTCCGTCACGTTGCCCCCCTTACTTGCCGATCACGGCGAACACGACGAGCAACCCCTCGGCTAGTAGCCCGATAAAAGCGCCGATCACGAGCCGCGTTGCCGAGCGGATCGCGTCCTCGACCTCGCCTATCCGCCGCTCGGCGGCGTCAAACCGGACGCCCATAGCGATTTTCTCGGCGGCGTACACGTCGACGGTGAGCGTCCGAGCGTCGAGCCTCGACTCGATCCGGTCGAGGCGCCGCGCTATCTCGGCGAGCGAAACGTCGTCGGCCACGGCCGCCACGGTACCGGCACGCGCGCTCACGGTGCGGCGCATCCGACGCCGAGGCCGAGGACTTCGAGCACGCACGGCCGGGTCGAGGTCGTCGTCGTCGGCCGGCCCCGGGTCGTGCTCGTGGTCGTCGCCGGCGGCCTCGTGGTCGTGCTCGTGCTGGTCGGCGAGGCCCGGGCGGTCGTGGTCGAGGCGGCCGTTCCCGGCGGCCCGGCCGGCCCCGGAGCGCCCCTCGGCCCCCTCGGCCCGGGCGGCGCCTCGATTCGCCGCTCCGCCTCCCTCACGGCCTCCTCGACGAGCGCCGGGTCGAGGCCGCCGGCCCGGATCGCTTCGAGGGTCCGGTCGACGATCCCCGGGTCGGGCACGCCGGCCTCTTTCGCGGCCGCCTCCGCCCGAATCGCCCGTTCGAGCGCGCTCGCCGCCGTAGCCACGACGTCGCGGCGTATCCGGCGAAGCTCGTCGCGGGTTTCGAGGTAGGCGTTCCCGAGCACGGCGAGCAGCGAAAACAGAAGGGCGATCAGCCCGACGGCCGCGACCTCGGGGAGCGCCCGGCGGAGACGGATCACGTAGCGCCTTCCCGACGGGCGAGCACGACCGGCACTCCGAGGCATCCGGCGATCAGCCCGATAACGAACGGCCGCTCGACGAGGCCGCCGGCGAGGAAAATCTCGTGCACGGCGCCGGCGCCGCCGACGGTGAGCAACACGAGGTCACGGATAACGACGCGGGTTTCGGCCCACGCCACCCGTTCACCCGGTCGGAGCGTAGAGCATCGTGCCGGCGAACTTCGCGTCGCCGTAGGTGAACACGCCGCCGTCGGTGCCGAGCAGGAAATAGCCGTTCCCGGAGGGCGTCGCCGTGATCGACGTAAACGGAGCGTTTTCCTCCTCGGGTCCGTGCCCGCCGAGGTACGGCGCGGCGCCGAAAGCGAACACGCCGCCGTCGGCCGACACGAGCCAATAGCCGTCGCCCTGAGGCCGCACCGCGGCGTCGACGATCGGTTGCGACAGACGAACGCCGCCCATACTCCCGAAGAACGGGAGGTCGGCGTTCGCCGGGTCGAACGGAAACGTCGCGACGCCGCCGTCGTCGTAGCACTCCCAATAGCCACGGCCGAGCGGGTCGACGAGGAGCTTTACCGCGGGACGATTGGCGACGGCGACCATAGGGTGCCCCTCCTGCGGGTGCGGCGGCGGGAGCGCCGGCGGCGCCGGCGGCCGCACGACGACACCCGGGTTCGTCGATACGTGTACGTGGTCGTAGTGGGCGGCGATCGCGTAGCGGGCGACCCGGCGGCCCGCTTTGATGTTGTACGGCGCCTCGGAGTAGATGAGTTCGTATAGCTGGCCGCCGGCGGAGGCGAGGGCGTCGAAGATTGCCCGGAGCGCCGGCCGTGCCCGCCGGCGGTCGACGTAGTAACTCACCGGGCCGGCGAGGTCGAGGGCGAGGCCGCGGACCGTGCACCCGGCCGGCGTCCCGGGTCGGGTGCACGGCCACCAATGACGCGACCCGGTGACGTGATTCCCGCCGGTCGTCGACGTCACCCGATAGGCGACACCCGACTCGTCGAGGAGCCGCAATAGCCCGGCGCGCTCGGTAGCCATAGCCGCGAGGGTAGCCCTCGCCGGCGGATACCGGAGGGATGCCCGCTAGAGCGGCGTCATTCCCTTAACGAGCGTGTAGCCGGCCTGTTCGAGCGTCCGGAGCACAAGCTCGGCGAGTTCCGTCGACATTTCGAGGAACAGCAACGCGAGGTCGGTCGGCATAGAGAGGAACTCGCCGAGGTCGGCGAGCATCCCGTCGGGAGCGTCGCCCTCGGCCTGCCGGCCGATCGACGAGAAAAGGTCGGAGAGGCGGCCCCGCGCCTCCTCGCGCACGTTCGGGTCGGTAGGCATAGCCGCGACGGTACTAGACCGGCGGAGGGCCGGCGGCGAACTCCTCGTCGGTGAGGCGGCCGCCGAGAGTGTCGATCGCGAGGCCGAGGAGGGCGTGCGACCGCTCGGCCGCTTGTTGCGCGGTTCCCTGGTCGACGGGGAGCGGAACCGCGGCGGCGGCCGCCTCGGGCGCCGGCGTCGGCGGTTCCGGCGGCCCACCGTGCGGCGGGTGAATACACGTGAGGATCGCCCGGGCGACCCATTGGTCGCGGGCGACACCTCGGGCGATCGCCTCGGCGTTCGTGTTCGCCCGGCCGATTAGCTCCTCGATCCGAGCCATGTTGAGGCCGATTCGCTGATCCATCTCGACGACCTTTTTCCCGAGGGCCGGGTCGAGGCCGGCGGTTCGCTTGTCGAGGGCGGCGATCGCCTCGGCGTTCGCCGCTACCCGCTTGTCGAGGTCGGCGACGGATTTCTCGACGGCGACGATCGCCTCGGCCATCCGGCGCGCCGCGGCCTCTAGGTGATCGAGCCGGGTCGTGACGGCGACGGCCGGTTGCGCCGCCGTTCCGAGTAGCCCTAGGACGGTGCTCACGCCGAGACGACGGCCTCGGCGGCCGGCCGGCGCATGAGGTCGTTCGCCTCGTCCTCGTCGTCGAACAGCGCGTCGAGCACGCCGAGTATCGACAGAAACACGACGAGGAGCACGACGCCGACGAGGATCAGTAGAGCTTTGACGATTCCGGGCACGACGCCTCCCTAGTGAGCTTTGATGATGAACCCAATAGCGACGAACGGCGGCATGTTCTCGTGAGCGCCGCCTCCGCCCTGAGCGTCGGTGCCCCGGTTCGAGGCGCCGCCGGTTCCGTGGGAGTGCGAACGCCAGTCGGTCGCGAGGCCGTGGTCGTGCCCGCCGGCGTTTTGCATATCGGAGAACGTGAGCCGTTCGAGGCCGCCCGACACGAGGCCGTTCGCGGCGACGTCGGTCCGGAACCCGATCACGTGTCCCGTCGACCCGCCCACCGGGTGCCGGTGATCCGGCTCCCAATCCGTCGTCGCGCCGTGCTGGTGATTCCCGTCGCCCGTCACCACGTGCGTGTGGTCGTTCGCCGTGTGCCCGTGGGACGGAACCTGTCCGATCCCGAGCGTCACCGTTTCCGCTCCGCCGGCGGCGGCGAGCGCCCGGGCGGTGAGGCCGGCCCCGGTCCCGACGCCGACCGGCGCCCGGCCTCGAAGGTCAGGCACATTGAACGTCGACCCGCCCGCGCCGCCCGGCACGCCCCACGGCGACGCCGTACCGCCGAGCGCGGCGAACAGGTTCGGATAGGTCGCCCGGGCGACGGCCGCACCGTCGCAGAACAGCCACCCGGCGGGCGCGGCGGCGCCGGCGTACTGAGCGACCGTGCCGGCCGGGATCAGCGAATCGCGGAGGGCGACGAGCGACTCCCGGCCGTGCCGGTGATCCGCCCGGGCGAACGCCGTCGAGACGCCCTCGGCCGCCGTGTCGGCGACCGCCGAGGTGCCCGGCGTGTCGGCGACGATCGCGTGCACGTGGTCGGCCCGGGCCGGCGTCGTAGCGACGCCCACGGCGGCCACGGCGTCGGGGACGATCCCGACCGGAACCGAACTCGCGAGCGCCGGCGATCCGTGAGTGTGGTCGGAGCGGGCGACGGTCGCCGCCGCGCCGTTCGCCGCCGCGATCCCGTAGGTCGTCGCCGCGGTGACGTTCCCGAACCCTTCCCGGGCGTGTCGGTGATCGGCCCGGGCGGCGGCCGTCGAGGCGCCCTCGGCGCCGGCGTCGCCGACGGCGGAGGCGGTAGGCGCCGCCCCTCCGAGGGCCGAGGCGACGTTAATCAGCGTCCACGCGGTGCCGGTGTCCCGGTAGAGGCGGCCCGGCCCGTCGTCCGTCGCGAAGTAGTACCGGCCTCGCACGCCCGGCGCCGGCCGGGCCGCGAGGGTGCCCTGAATGTCGATCGCGGCGAGGTTGTCGAGGTCGGCGAAATCCTGGTCGAGTTGCGCCCGGGTGAACGGGTCCGTTCCCGCCGACCAGCGGGTGAGGAGCAAACGGGGAGACGTCGTAACGGCCACGAGCTAGACCTCCTAGGGCATCCCGGATTCTTCGATTCCTGTCCACGTGTCGGGTTCGAGGTGCGCCCACGTCGGATTAGCCGTCTCGATCGCGGCCCACGTCGCCTCGTACTGAGTGTGCACTAGCTCGACGCCGGCCGGTTTCGCCCGGGCGGCGACGATCGCCGGCACGACGAGCGACGCGTTCGGCGTCTCCGACACGCGGGTTCGGACCTCGATCCGCCACGGATCGCCGCCGTAGTGCGACTCGACGGCGACGTAGCGTGTCCCGGTGAGCACGGAACGCGCCGCGGTAGCGATCGCTTCGCGGGTACCGGCCCGCCACCCGGCCGAGGCGTTCGCGACCGCCTGCCGGCGGATCGACACGTCGAGAGTGCCGGCGTCGACGCCGACAAGTTGCCCGAGCCACCCGAGCCACCCGAGGTCGGCCGTCGCCGGGTCGGTAAGGTCGCTCGTGTCGCCCGGCACGCCCCCCTCGTCGGGCGGGAAATAGGCGACCCGATCGACGAGCGTTTCGAGGTCGCCTAGCTGGTCGGCGATCAGCGACAGATAGCGGAGCAGCGGATAGCCGTTCGGGCCGGCGCCCTGCTCCTCGTCGGCCACCCGGTAGAACTCCGGGAGCCGCTCGTAAATGCGGGTCGTGGTCGCCGACACGGCCGGCCGAGGCGGAGGCATTAGCCGGTCACCGTCACGGACACGGTTCCGAGGTCGGCGAGCGGCGCGACGCCCACGAGCGGGAGGTCGGCCGCCGGCACGGCGAGCGTCTCTACGTAGTCGACGCCGGCGGCGCCGTCGATCCGAGCGATTAGCTCATTGCGGCGCACGACGCCCGACCACGGCCACGCGTCCGGGTCGAGGTAGGCGTCGAGCACGGCGGCGACGTTCGCCTGTACCGCCGCGGTCGTGAACCCGGGGAGCCGGCGAACCGTCACCGTCACATTGACGTCGGTGATTACCGGGTCGATCACGTGCACGTCGAGGTTCGCGAGCGCCTTCGCTTCGAGGCCGGCCTCTAGCTCGGTTTTCCGGCCGCCGGTGAGGGCGACGCCGCCCTCGCCGAGCACGGCGACGGTTACGTGCCCGTTCGCGGCGACGGAGACGTTCCAATTGTCGATCGTGGTCGCCCGGTACACGTCGGGGTTCGTCAGTACCTCCGACGTGAAATGCTCCGGGAGCACGAGCGTAGAGACGAGGCGGGCGAACATCTCGACGCCCCGGTCGCGCCACTCCGATTCGGTTTCCGGGCCGGTCCCGCCGCTCGGCTCCGTCGCGAGGGCGGCGCCCTCGACGAACGGCACGGCGTCGAGGAGCACGAGCGGGGTCGCCGCCGGCGTCCCGTTCGCCGCCTCCGTGTTCGTCGTCCCGGTCGCGGCGACCGTGCCCGAGCTAGCACCCGGGGCGATCACGAGGCCGACGTCGAGCGTGAACGTCACCGGGTCGGAGCCGGGCACGTCGAGACGGAACCGCGTCCCGATCGGCACCGTGTGCCCGAGCGTGTCGCTCACCGTCACGAGGAGGTCGGCCCTCGGCGGCGTCCCGAGCGACCGTGTGATCCCGTAGAGGCGGAGCAACACCTCGACGATCGAGCCGGGTAGCCGGTTCACCGCGAACACAAGCTCGGCGACTTCGAGGGCGATCGCCTCGATCAGCACTAGCTCGGTATTGCCCTCCCGAGGAACCCACCCGGGGAGCTTCACCGCCGCGTCGGCCCGCGCCCGTTCCACGAGGTCGATCGGATCGGCGTCGTAGAGGATGAGGTCGGAGTATTGGCGGAGGTCGGGTGACGGCATAAGGCGACTCCTACTCGAAGCGCACGAGGACGTCGAGCACCGTCTCCGAGCGGGGACGGACCTCGACGTCGGTAAGGGTGACGGGCGGCCCGAACAGCGCCACGCCGGCGGCGATATCGGTCGGGTCGAACACGGCGAACGCGTCGATACCGACGCCGAACCCGGGCACGAGCACCCGCTCGCCTCGCCGGGTGAGCACGAGCGTCGCGAGTTGCTCGGCGTTCGCGTCGTCGCTTGCCTGCTCGACCGTCGCGACGGATCCGTTCCCGAGGAGCCGGAACGGGTGCGACAGGATGCGAGCCACTAGCCGGCGACCCGCTCGGCGTCGGCGCCCGCTTTGACCTTCTGCGCCGCCCATTTCCCGACGCACTCCCACCGGTCGAGATATTCGATCCCGGCGTAAGGGTCGCCGACGTTAATCCACGTCACCGACACGGCCGGGCCGCCGGTGAAAATCGGTTCGGTGCGCGCCCCACAAACCGGGCACACGTAGACCTGTTCGATCGGCATTCCGGGAGCCTCCTAGGTTTTGATGATGTACGGGGTCGAGAGGAACGGCGGCATGTTCTCGTGAGCCGCTCCGCCCCCCTGAGCGTTCGTTCCGGGCGCCTCGGCGGTAACGCCGTGAGTGTGATTGACGGACGCGCCGCCGGTCGAGAAACCGTGCAGGTGCCCGGTGTTGGCGCCCTGCCATCCTCCGCCCCATCCCGCGCCGCCCGAGATGTTCCGGCCGCCCGGCGCCGCCTCGGCGTCACCTTGCACGTTGACAGCGACGGCGCCGGCCCAGTTAGCGCCCTCCCACGGCCCCTCGGCGGCGATCCCGCCTCGGCCGTGGTGACCGTGCGTTTGCGTCGCGTTCCAATGCATGTTTCCGACGTTGCCGAAATGCCAGTGATTAATAGCGTGGTGGTGCCCTTCGAGGCCGTGGTAGTGCGTCCGGTCGTGGTCGCCGGTCGTGCCCGAGTGCGAGTGATCGGCCGAGTGCCCGCCGGTTGCGCCGCCGTGGCTATGGCTATTCACCGTGTGCGAGTGCGACGGCGCCTGAGCGAGCGAGAGGGCGACCGTTTCGGCGCCGCCGGTAGCGCCTCGGGACCGGTCGGTGAGGCCGTCGCCGGCGCCCGTCCCGACGATCACCCGGCCTCGGAGGTCGGGGAGGCCGAACGTCGTCGACCCGTCGCCGGCGCCGTAGGTCGTGCCGATCGCCGCGAACAACCCGGGATAGGCGGCCCGGCTCACGAGGGCGCCGTCGCATAGGAGCCACCCGGGCGGCGCCGCGCCGCCGGCGTAGGGAGCCAGCATCCCGGGCGGGAGGTCGACGGCGGGAAGTTGAGAGACGCCCACCTAGGCCACCATGAACGTGCACTCGATCGAAAGCCACGTCGCCGACCCGGCCGCCGTGTTCGCTTTCACGGCGCCGGGCGTACCGACGGTGACGGTGATTTCGAGGATTCCCCACGACCCGTTTTGGACCGTCGCAAAGTGGAGGTTCCGGGCCGGTCGGAACCCGACAGGGAGAATGAACACGTCGGTTCCCGGCGGCCCTTTCACGAGGCCCGTTATCGAAACGATCGGCCCGACCTTCCGGTAAGCAGCGGCGGAGTAGGAGCCGGCGGAGTAGTTCGACCACCCGGCGGCGAGCGGCGCCGCTATCCACCCGGTGTCGTCGAGGGCGTGCACGTGGTCGGCTCGGGCGGCGAGGAGGGCGGCGCCGGCGGCGGCCGCCGCTGATCCGACGACGGGCGGAGCGGTACCGCCGACGGCGCGGTGTACGTGGTCACCTCGGGCCGCGAGGGCGGAGGCGCCGGCGACAGGAGCGGCCGCCGTATCGGCCGGTAGCTCGGCCGTGAGCGCCGGCGGTGTCGGTAGCAAGAGCGAGAATCCCACGGCGCCCCCCCTAGTTCTCCGCCACGAAACAGCAGGTGATTTGGAAATAGCCGGCGGCACCGAAAACGGGGACGACGGTCCCGTCGGTGCCGATATCCATTCGGCCATGCGCCTGAGTGTCGCGGTCGACGCCAAACAGGTACTTGATCCCGGGCCGGTACCCGCCGGGGAGCACGAACGCGACGGCGCCCATCGTGCCCGAACGGATCAGCCCGCGGAGGTATGTAATCCCGCCGATCCGCCGGTAGCCGGCCGGCCCGTAGAGGTTGTCGTAGTTGACCCACCCGTTTTGATAGGTGGGCGTTTGCCACCCGGTGTCGTCGAGCTTGTGTCGGTGATCGGCCCGGGCGACGGAGGTCGAGGCGCCGGCCGAGGCGGCGGTGAGGGAGACGGCGACCGGCGCCGTCCCGGAAAAGTTGACGTCCTGCAACGCGACCCATTGCGTCGCCCGCCACCCGTAGTAGGTCCAATTCGAGGCGACATAGACGATCAGCCCGTCGAACGGCACGAGCGAATCCCGGGCGGCGATGTTCGGCACGACCAGCGGCCCGGCCCGGTGCTTATGGTCGGCCCGGGCGAGGAGCGTCGAGACGCCCTCGGCGTTCGCCACGCCGTCGGCGGCGACCGGCGACCCGAACGCCGGCGGCGACCCGACGACGGTTCCCGAGCTAGCTCCGTTCGAGCCGGGTTCCTCGGCGCCCGACACGGTGACGGTGAGGGCGCCGGCGACGTCGGAGCGGGCGGAGATGAAATCGCCGGCGGCCATAACCGTGGTGAGGTCGAGCACGGCCGACGCGCCGGGCGGGATCGACGTCCCGGGCACGACCCGGTTCTGATTCCCGGCGACGCCGCCGGCGGGCACGACGGAGAGGAACAGCGACGCCGGCGCTCCGCTCGTGTTCGCGACGACGGCCTGTTTCACAAGGGCGAGCGTGTCGGGCGGAACCGTGTAGTAGCTCGTCTCGGCGACCGGGGCGACGAATTGGGCGAGGCGTTTCGGCGTGAACGGCACTAGATCACCACCCGAGCGCCCACCAATTCGCCCGCACGGTCGCGCCTGCCCATACGGTCCCGTTGTCGAGCACGGCCCGCCACCGGAATTTGGCGAGCGTGTAGCCGCCGTCGGCGACCTGAGCGAACCACCCGGCGCCGTAGAACCCGGGTGTTACCCACGCGGCGACGAGGCCGTTCGGGAACGGGGTCGGGAACGTGAGGTCGTGTTCGCCGCCGGCGGAGAGGGCGGTAACGACGGTGCCGGCCTGAATCAGAAACGGCCCGTTCGCCGGCGCCGACCCTTGCAACGACGCCCCGATCCCGAGCACCCGGAAATTCGAGCGGTGCACGTGATCCGCCCGCGCGGCGAGGCCCGAGGCGCCGATAGCGGCGGCGGCGGCCGGGTCGAGCGGCGCCGTCGCGTCGGTGACGGTTTTGTGTCGGTGATCCCCTCGGGCGGCCCGTAGCTCGGCGCCGAGGGCGGCGGCCGTAGCGCCGTCGAGCGGCGCCGTCGTGGTGATCCCGGCGTGCACGTGATCGGCCCGGGCGAGGTCGGGACTTGTGCCCTCGGCGGCCGCTGTTCCGAGGGCGACCGGGAGGCCGAACGCCGGCCCGGGCGTGAGCACCGACCCGGCCGAGAGGCCGTTCGAGCCGGGTAGCTCGACGCCCGAGACGGTGACCACGAGGGCGCCGGCGGCGGCCGCGGAGGCGACGAGGAGGTCGCCGGCGGCGAGCACGGTCGAGAGGTCGAACGTCACGACCGAATAGGCGCCGATCAGCGTCCCGGGCACGAGCCGGTTCGCGGCGGAGGCGACGCCGCCGGCCGGCACGGCGGAGAGGTTGAGGCCGACCGCGCCCGGCGTCGTGTTCGCGACGACGACGTTCTTAACGATCGTGGTCGTGTCGGCGGGCGTCGTGTAGAACGTCGTCGCGCCGGTCCCGACGACGAGTTGCCCGAGCCGTTTTGGCGCGTAGGTCGGCACTAGGGGTTCACCACGAGCCAGATAAGCGACTCGTCGACCTCGACGGCCGGCGCCGATTCGAGGGCGTCGAGGCGGGCGTCTAGGGCGGCGTCGGCGGCCGCTAGCGCCGTGTCGGCCGCTTCGAGGGCGGCGGCGGCGGCGGCGAGGTCGTCGAGTGTCGCCGTGAGCCAGTCGAGGAACCCGGGCGGTAGGCCGCCCTGCCCGTCGGCCCGGCCGAGGATCGCGAGGTCGTCGGGTCGGCCCTCGACTAGCCCGACGATCACCCGCACGCCCGCCTCTAGGTTCGCCGGATCGACGGCCGATATCACCGGGCCGACCTCGCCTCGGGCGATCAGCCGCGGCACGGTGAGCCACACTTGCCCGCCGGTGATCCGGCTCACGGTCCCGCGCCACACGCCGGCGGCCACTAGTCGACCACGGCGATCGCGCCGCCCGATCCGCCCGTCGCCGAGCTTCCGCCGTATTGCATCCCCTTAATCAGCCCGGCCGTGCGGAACCGGGAGGCGATCGTGCCCTGAACGACGCCGTACTTCCGGCCCATAGCCTCGACGGTGTTCTTCCCGTCGCCGAGCGAGATCGCGACGTGCCCCGGGTGGAACAGGAGGGCGCCCCGGGTGCGGGCGGCCTGTTCGACACTGATCCGGGTCGTCGCCGCCTCCTGCGCCGAGGAGCCGTCGGGGATCGTGACGCCCACCCGCGCGCACGCCCATTGCACTAGCTCCGAACAGTCGAACCGGTCGGGGTCGGCGTCGTCGAGGCGCACCTCGGCGCCGTACACGTAGGAATCGCCGACCTGAGCGAGCGCCACCGACACGAAATCGAGGGCGCTCGCCTTCCCGTTCTGAGCGGCCGCGGTAACGCTCGTCGCCGCCGTCGCCGCCGTCGCCGTTTTCGGTTCGCCGGTGATCGGGTCGGCCGTCGGGGTCGGGTCGACCGGTTTCTCGGCGGCGATATGCACGAGGCCGGTCGGGTCCGTCGGTGACCAGCTAACCGCCGTCACGAGGTACTTACCGGCGACGGCGACCGACACGCCGTCGAATTCGAGCCGGTGCCCGGGCCGGACCTTCGAGCCGAGGCGGAGCGGCACGTCGAGTTCGATCGTCGTCGAGCGTTCCTCGTCGTCGGCCGTGCGCCGCCACGTCGGCGCCGTCGGAATGTCTTTCCCGAGGCGGTATTGAAACTGCGCCTCGAAGGGGAGCGCCTGCCCGATAAGCCACGTCGGCCGGCCGAAATAGAGGGTTCGGCCCGTCTCGAAGAACACGAACCCAAGCTCGCCGGCGAGGCGCTCGATTAGCTCATACCACGATTCGGTTTTCCCGTTGTCCCGTTTCTCCGGGGCGATCGTCGCCCGGGCCGCCGACCCTTCGATCACGTAGCCCGATTTCGCGTAGAGCGCGCCCTGATAGGCGACCTCGGAGGGCGACACGTTCGCGAAGGTGCCGGCGTCTTTCTTCCGGAGCCGGCTCATGCCACGCGACCGGGCGGTGACGGTGAGTTGCATCCCGGCATCCGACGGGCCGACCTCGATCGCCGAGACGACGAACCGGAGTTCGCCGTAGGCGACCTCGACGCCCTCGACGAAATGCTCGGTGAGCCGGTTAATCATCCCGCCCGGCGCGAGGTGCACCGTAAACGAAAGCTCGGGGATCGCCGAGTGAGTGAGGTCGAGCGAGGCGTCGAGGAGGCGGTGCCCGACGAGTTCGAGCAGCGTCCGGCCGCCGACCTCGATCGCCTCGGCGTGCCCGGTCGGCGAGTACGGAGCCGACGGCGATATCCGGTTCGGGGAGCGGGCGCCGGCGGAGGCGTTCGAGCCGGGGATCGTCGACGTCGACGTCGAGTAGGCCGTGCCGGCCGTCCCGCCGCGCTCCTCGACGAGCCGGGCGCCGGCCCGGGCGGCGTCGAGGTGTTTCCGGTAGGCGCCGTTCGTGTAGGTCGACCACGGCGACCATTTCGTGCCACCCGAGCTAATCCCGTAGGCGTTCCGGGCGTTCGTCGCCGGGTCGAGGTTCCGGTTCGGGTCGCGAGGGCCGCCGAGGGCGTCCCGGGCCGGCCGATAGTTGATCTGCCACAACCCGACCGATTTCTCGCCGCTCACCGTGAGATTGACGTCGCCCACGGCGTCGGTTCGGCCGCTCGACTCGGCGAGGGCGATCGCCGTCGCGATCACGAGCGCCTCGCCGCGCCACCCGGCGGCGTATCCGTAGCCGGCGATTGCCTCGGCGGAGAGGGTCGGCACGACCTGAAAGGGTAGGCGACCCGGCCGGCCGGGTCGGGGACGCCTAGCCCTGCGGCGGTGAGACGCCCACCGTGAGGTTATGAGCGGCGACGGCGGCCTCCGCTAGCTCCCGGGAGTCGAACAGCCCGACGAGGACGTCTCCGGCCTCTAGGACGGCGTACACGGTGCGTCCGACGGACCGGCCGACCCGCCACGGTGCCCGCACGAGGGCGTCGACGTCGGAGCGGGCGTCGTGCTGGCTCATTACGGGATCGTGAGGCGTTGCCCGATCACGAGCTTTCGAGGGTCGCGGACGCCGTTCGCGTCGGCGATCCGGCGCCATTGGTAGTTATCCCGGTAGTACCGGCCGGCCAAATCCCACAAGGTGTCGCCTCGAACGATCGTGTGCGTTCGGGGACCGGGCGTCGGCGCCGAGGTCGCGGGCGCCACCGGGGCGGGCGCCGGGGGAGCGGCGGCGATCGGCGTCGGGGCGAGTTGGGGAATCGGCGCCGGCGGGAGCGGGTCGAGCTTGTGCTCGACGATTTCGAGTTCGACCTCGACCCAATTCGCCGCGTTGGTGCCGGGTTGCCGGCGAACCGCCCGGATATCGAGGTTCGAGACATACCACGTGCCCGCCTCTAGGGGACCGAACGCGATCACGACCGGCTCGGCGAGACGGACGATCGCGACCAGGATTTGTAGGGCGGCCTCGACGCCGGGCGCGTCGACCTCGGGACCGGAGGCGATCACGCCCGAGAGGGTCGACTCGCGGAGCCGGTCGCCTTTCCGGACGAACAGCGGGAACATGCCGGCCCGGTCGATCGACACGAACTCGGGTCCGAGGCCGCGGTGATCGTTCGCCGGGTTCGTCGCCGTGAGTTCGACGGCGAACTCCGTCATTTCGTGGTGACGGATCACGCATCGGGGATGCCCGGTCGAGGCGGCGACACGGCCGGTCGTGGTGAGTTCGACGGTAGCCACTTACCGGACCCTTTCCCGCCGTGCCCGCTCGATCCGGTCCCGCTCCGCTCGCGCCATGCCTCGGGTAACGGCCCGCTCGACGTCGAGTTCGCGGCTCGGGTAGTAGACGTTTACCTGTACCGGCGGGATTCCCTCGCCGGCGCCGTGCCCGCCGTCGCCGAGGGCGCCACGCCGAGGCGACGCCGTGTCGCCGTACACGGCGTGCAAATGCCGGCCCGACCCGGAGTCGTGAATCGACGCCCACCCGCCGGCGTTCCGGAGCGCCTGCGCGTAGCCGAGGAGGTTCGACCCGGTGATATCGAGGGCGGCGCCCGCCTTATGGTCGGAGTCGGCTCCGACGCCCCACGTCCGATAGCCCGACGTGATCGAGCGTTTCCCGGGGATCGACGAGTCGATCGAGGAGTGCGTCGCCGCGGTGCGGGCGAGGCGCCGGTGAGGCGACGCCGTGTCGCCGAGCCACCCGCGGAGGACGTCGATCCCCATGCTCGCGACCGCGCCGCCGGCGGCGCCGACCGCTGTTCCGAGGATCGGGACGGGGATCACGGCGGTACCGATAGCGCCGCCGATCGCGGCGGCGCCCATAGCCCGACCCTTCGCCGCGTCCCATTTCTTACGGGCGGCCGGCGAGAGGTCGTTCGCTCCGACCGGCCCCTCGATCAGCGACATAAACCCGCCGATCCCGGCGGCGCCGGCCGCTCCGCCGGCGACGGCGGCGTTAAGGCGCGAGGCCGACGAGGCGGCGGCGTCGATCCCGGGCGCGGCGCTCCGCCCGGCCGAGCCGAGGTTCCGGATCGAGCCGGCGAAGGTCTGCACGGCGCCGGCGATCCCTCGGAGTGCCCGGTAGCCGAGGAGCGTCCCGAGCAGGAGCGCGAGCACGGTCCGAAACCCCTTCGAGGATTGCGTCGAGTCGGCGAGCCATTGCAGGAGCGGCGTAATCAGCGGGAGGAACCCCTCGACGAGCGCCGTCGTGAGTTCGAGGAACGTCACGAGGAGCGGGCCGGCGGCGATCAGGAGGTCGCCGAGGACGGGGATCAGCGGCGTTAGCGCCCGGCCGAGGTCGGCGAACGCGGCGGCCATCTCCGGACCTTGCCGGGCGAGGTCGGCGAACGCCGGCGCCATCCCTCGGAGCACCTCGGCCGCTATGTCGGCGAACACGACGAGGATCGGGGCGAGCGCCTGAATCAGCGACTCGGCGATCGGGATTAGGGCGAGGAGCACCCGGGCGAGCGGCGGCCCGATCGTCGACAGGAGGTTCCCGACGAGGGTTGTTATCGCCGGCATGAGCTTTTTAAGCTCCTCGGCGAGCGGCGCGCCGACGCCGGCTAGCTGTTCGTTCACGGTGTCTTTGAACGTCGACCACATGCCGGCGAGCGTGAGTGCCTGCTTTTGCATCCCGCCGGCGTAGCGTTGCAACGGCCCTTGCATCCGGGAGAGGGCGGCGACGAACTCGTCGGCGGGGATATCGAGGCCCGTCTCCATATCCTGCCGGATTTGGGCCATCGTCTTTCCGGTGAGGTCGACGAGGAGTTCGTAGGCCGGGAAACCGGCCTGCACTAGCTGATTCAAGTCCTGCGCCCGGAGCACGCCGGCGGCCCGGATTTGGCCGAGGGCGACGGCGATCCGGTTTAGGTTCTCGACCGGGTTCGACGAGAGGGCGGCCACGTCGCCGATGTTCGTAAGGGTGCCGAGCACGTTGTCGGCGGTGAACCCGAATTGCAGGAGGGTTTGAGTCGCCGTCGTGATATCGCGTAGCTCGAACGGCGACCGCTTGTTGAGTTCCCGGAGGTCGCGGAATAGCTGATTGCCCCGCTCGACGGAGCCGGTGAGTGCCTGAAAGGCGATCGTCGATTGCTCGAACCCGGCCGACGCCCTGAGGCCGAACGCCGTAGCGGCGGCGCCGGCGGCGCCGAGGCCGACTCCGACGCCGGTAAGCGCCCGGCCGAGGCCACGGTTAAGCGACCTCGACGTGTTGATCGCGGCCCGGTCGACGTTCGTTAGTGCCTTCCGGAACCCGTCGGCCTGCCGGGTCGCCGTCCGCATGTTCTGCCCGGAACCTTTCGCCGCCCGGCTCGCCGCGGTGAGGTTCTTATCGAGGGTCCGGAACGCCGGCCCGCCGAACCCGACGGTTCGATTGAGCTTGTGCGCCGCGTCGACGGTTTCCTTTAGCTCGTCGCGGACACGGCGGATCGGGCGGGAAAGGTCGTCCTGTAGCGACGCCCGAATAGTGAGTTCCTCGTCGGCCACGTCTCACCCGCCCTTCGCGGTTAGCGCCGGCGGGCGGCGTCGAGTTCCTCGGCGGCGGCAAGCGAGCACGCCGCCCGGATCGTCCAATCGAGCCGATCGGCGTCGAGTACCTCTAGCGGATCGAGGCCGAACAGGAGCGAGACGCGAGCGGCGCTCCGCACCCGAGGATCGGCGGCCAGTCGCTCCGCTAGAGCGTCGTAGGGTCCGCGTCGGCATCGTCTCCGTAGCCGGCCGCCCGGATCACGGCGAGGGCGGCGGCGATCACGTCGGAGTCGCGGCCGTAGAACTTCCGCACCGCGGCGGTAGCGCGAAGGTCGGCGCCGAGCATCCCCCGGAACCCCTCGTGCTGAAAGTTCGCCGGCCGGCCGTCGAGTTCGACCTCGACGCCCTTCCGGAGCACGACCTCGGCCTGATTCGCGAGGACGATCGACGCCCACCGGAGTTCGTCGATCCCCTCGGGTGCCTGCTTATCCCGGGCGGTTTTCCGCCACGCGGTGAGTTGCTCGTGAGCAAGTTCGGTCGAGTAGCGGACGGCGTAGTCGGCCCGGCCGGGCACGGCGAGCGTGAGCGGCGGCGTAGCGACCTCGGCGGCGAGTTCGGAGCGAAGCTCGTCGAGGGCGGTCGTCGGCCCGGGCGTCACGAGTTCCGGGTCGTCGGGGTTCACGGCGGAGAATGAGCGGACAGGTTCGGCGGGAGCCATTGGGGAGCCTCCGTGCCTAGGCGACGGTCGGGACGGCGAAGGTAAGCGACAGGGTGGGCGGGTCGCCCGAGCCGGCGTCGGCCTCCGGGTCACCGACCGCGGTAAGCAGCGCGTTCGCGTACACGGTCGGGGAGCCGATCGGCACGAGGTCGGCGTCGGTCGGGTGAACCGAAATCGTCGTGCGCCACCGGGCGACCAGCGTTCGCATACGGGCGAGCACGGCGGCGTC
>Ga0196958_10000132_pt1 | contig 25413 bp, 23 predicted proteins | sample S1v_10metaG_FD_148654 | JGI IMG/M metagenome (GOLD analysis project Ga0196958, IMG submission 148654) | Soil microbial communities from Anza Borrego desert, Southern California, United States - S1+v_10 | ecosystem: Environmental > Terrestrial > Soil > Desert | place: USA: California | collected... | reverse complement strand
AACGCCGTGGCCGCCCTCGAGTGTGGGGTCGACTGGCTCGACTCCTCCAACGGCGGCATCGGCGGCTGCCCCTTCGCCCCGTCGGCGACGGGCAACATCGCCACCGAGGACCTCGTCTACCTGCTGCACCGCATGGGCCACCCGACGGGCCTGGACCTCGAGGCGCTGCTGCCCATCGCCGACTTCCTCTCCGACGCCCTGGGCTACCGCGTCCCCGCCCTGGTCCCGCGGGCGGGCACCTTCGGCTGACGCCCCATCGGCGTGCTGCTCTCGACGGGAGCGTGTCCGTGCCGGGGCACGGACGAGCGCTCACACGCCCGCGGCGCGCAGCGCCAGCAGCGGCGCGAGGCGGAAGGGCACGAGCTGGCGCATCACCAGCGCCGTCGAGGTGCGCTCGACGCCCGGCACGGCGAGCAGGCTCCCCGCGATCGTGTAGAGGGCGTCGGCGTCGCGGGCGACGACCTGGACGAGCAGGTCGTCGTCGCCGGCGAGGCCCACGACCTCGACCACCTCGGGGATGCGCGCCAGCGCCGCGGACACCTCGTCGAGCCGGCGCTGGTCGACGCGCGTGGTGACGTAGGCGCGCAGCGGGTGGCCCAGCGCCGCGGGCTCGATGCGGCGGGCGAAGTCGCCGAGGACGCCGCGGCTCTCCAGCCGGGTGAGGCGCGCCTGGACGGTGTTGCGGGCGAGCCCCAGGCGTTCGGCGAGCGCGACGACGGTGGCCCGCGGCTCCTCGCCGAGCGCCTCGAGCAGCCGGGCGTCGACGGCGTCGACCGGCTCGACGTTCCCCGGATGGGCCATCCTGCTCACTCCTCGCCGCCGTCGGCACCGCCGCGGCGAGCATAGTGCTCATCCGCTTCCGGATGGCTTGCGCAGTCCAGGCCCATGACGAAGGCTCCAGAGGTCAATGTGAGACCCGGAGGCCAGGCAATGACATCCACGCGTCCCGCACCGTCGCACCCCGACCGCGAGACGGAGCGCGCGGCCCTGCGGGCCGTGGAGGACCGCGTGCTCTGGCTCGCCACCGCGATCGTCGACCACGCCAACCGGGTGCGGCCCAACCCCAGCGGGCTGAAGGTCGGCGGGCACCAGGCCTCGTCGGCGTCGATGGTCACGATCATGACGGCGCTGTGGTTCCACACGTTGCGCCCCGAGGACCGCGTCTCGGTCAAGCCGCACGCCTCGCCGGTGCTGCACGCGGTCAACCACCTGCTCGGTGAGCTCGACGCGTCGTACCTGACGACGCTGCGCGCGGCCGGCGGGCTGCAGGCCTACCCGTCGCGGTCGAAGGACCCCGACCCCGTCGACTACTCGACGGGTTCGGTCGGGATCGGGGCCACGGCGCCGATCTGGGGCACGATCGCCCGCCGCTACGCCGAGGGGCTCGGGCCCGGGAGCACGGAGCCCGGCGGAGCTTCCGCGCCGGAGCCCGGGGGCAGGGCGGGCACGGGACGGCAGTACTCGCTGGTCGGCGACGCCGAGCTCGACGAGGGCGCCGTGTGGGAGGCCGTGCTCGACCCGATGGTCCGCGAGCTCGGCGAGGTCTGCTGGATCGTCGACTTCAACCGCCAGAGCCTCGACCGGGTCGTCCCCGACATCTCCGCCACCCGGCTGCACGGGCTGTTCACCGCCGCCGGCTGGCAGGTCATCACGGTCAAGTACGGGCGGCTGCTCGCCGAGCTGTACGCGAGGCCCGGCGGCGACGCGCTGCGCCGGCGCATCGACGAGATGACCAACCCCGAGTACCAGCGGCTGCTGCGGTGCACCCCGCTGCAGCTGCGCGAGCGCCTGCCCGGAGACGGCCCGGACGCCGACGCGATCGCGGAGCTGCTGCGCGAGGTCGACGACGGCGCGGTGCACGCGGCGATCCGCAACCTCGGCGGGCACGACCTCGGCGCCCTGTCCGACGCGTACGACGCGATCGACGACACCCGGCCCACGGTGATCTTCGCCTACACCGTCAAGGGCTACGGGCTGGCGACGCAGGGCCACCCGCAGAACCACTCGTCGCTGCTCACCGAGACCCAGATGCGGGCGCTGGCCACGGACCTGGGCACCGACCTCGACGACCCGTGGGCCCCGCTGCCCGCCGACTCGCCGGCCGCGGAGCTGTGCCGGGAGACCGCCGCGCGGCTGCGCCGCTCCCCCGCCACCCCGGCGGCGCCGCCGGAGATCCCCGACGACCTCGACCGCACCCCCACCGGCACCGGCCACACCCAGCAGGCGCTGGGCCGCGCGCTGCTCGACCTCACCCGCTCCGCGCCGGAGGCCGCCCGCCGCGTGGTCACGGTCAGCCCCGACGTCACGTCGTCGACCAACCTCGGGGGCTGGCTGAACAAGGTCGGGTCGTGGTCGCCCCACGAGCGGCGCGACTGGTTCGCCGACGACGCCGAGACGATCCTGCACTGGCGCGAGCGGCCGAGCGGGCAGCACATCGAGCTGGGGATCGCCGAGACCAACCTGGTCGGGCTGCTCGGCGAGCTCGGGGCGACGTGGTCGCGGTGGGGCGAGCCGCTGCTGCCGATCGGGGTGCTCTACGACCCGTTCGTCGCCCGCGCGCTCGAGCCGTGGGCGTTCGGGATGTACGCGGGCGGGCAGTCGATCCTGGTCGGCACGCCGTCGGGCGTGTCGCTGGCGCCCGAGGGCGGCGCGCACCAGTCGGTCACCACGCCGTCGATCGGGCTCGAGCAGCCGGGCTGTGTCGCCTTCGAGCCCGCCTTCGGCGTCGAGGTCGGCTGGTGCCTGCTCGACGGGCTCGCGCGCCTGGGGCGGCCGGGCGGCTCGTCGACCTACCTGCGCCTGTCGACCGTGCCCGTCGACCAGAGCCTCGCCGCGGTCCCCACCGACCCCGCGGCCCGCGCCCGGCGCCGCCGCGAGGTCACCGCCGGCGCCTACCTGCTGCGCCGTGCCGCGGGCACCCCGCAGGTGACGATCGCGGTGATGGGTGCGCTGGTCGGCCAGGCCCTCGCCGCGGCGGACCGGCTGGACGAGCAGGGCGTGGCCGCCGACGTCGTCGTGGTCACCAGCCCCGACCGGCTCTTCCGCGCCCTGCGCGCCCGCTCCGGCGCCACGGGCCCGGACGCCGTCTCGTCCGGGTCCGGCTCCGCCGGCGCGTCCCACCACCCGACCTGGGTCCTCGACGCCGCCTTCCCCGCCGACCGCGCCGCGCGCCTGGTGACCGTCCTCGACGGCCACCCGCACACGCTGGCGTTCCTGGCCGGGATCCACTCCGTGCGCGCGGCGCACCTGGGCGTCACCGACTTCGGCCGCTCCTCCGACCTCGCCGACGCCTGGGCCCACCACCACCTCGACGCCGACGCGATCGTCGCCGCCGCGCTCCCCTGACCTCGGGGCGGCGCACCTGCCGGTGCAAGCCCTGCGGCCTCGCTCGCACTCGACGCCAGCGAAGCCACATCGATCACGGGCGGGAATCGTCCGGCCGGCCCGACGGGTAGTCGTGCTGCTCGACGCCCGGAGGGAGGCCCCGTGCTCGACTGGCTCGCCGCGCCCGACTACGCGACCGCCCGCTGGGTGGTCCAGCACCTCGTCGCGCTGGTCTACGTCATCGCGTTCACCGTCGCGCTGGCGCAGTTCCGCCCGCTGCTGGGCGAGCGCGGACTGACGCCGATCCCCCGCTTCCTCGAGCGCACGACGTTCCGGCGCCACCCGAGCGTGTTCCACCTGCGCTACTCGGACACGGTCTTCCGGGTCGTCGCGGGGACCGGCCTCGTCCTCGCCCTCGCCGCGCTCGCCGGCGCCACCGACGTGCTCCCCCTCGGCGCGGGCATCGCGCTCTGGGCGCTGCTCTGGGTGCTCTACCTGTCGATCGTCAACGTCGGCCAGGTCTGGTACGGCTTCGGCTGGGAGTCCCTGCTGCTCGAGGCGGGCTTCCTCGTCACGTTCCTCGGCCCGGCCGACGTCGCCCCGCCGGCGCCGATCCTGTGGCTGCTCGTGTGGCTGCTCTTCCGCGTCGAGTTCGGCGCGGGCTTGATCAAGATGCGCGGCGACTCGTGCTGGCGCGACCTCACCTGCCTCGAGTACCACCACGAGACCCAGCCACTGCCGAGCCCGACGAGCTGGTGGTTCCACCACCTGCCCCGCCCGCTGCACCGCGTCGAGGTGCTGGCCAACCACGTCACCCAGCTCGTCGTCCCGTTCCTGCTGTTCCTCCCGCAGCCGGTGGCGTCGATCGCCGCCGCCGTCGTCATCGTCACCCAGGGCTGGCTCGTCGGGAGCGGCAACTTCGCGTGGCTCAACTTCCTGACGATCACGCTCGCCTTCGCCGCCGTGGACGACGCCCGCCTGCGCTGGCTGCTGCCGATCCCCCTGCCCGAGCAGGCGCCGATGCCGCTGTGGTTCACCGTCGTCGTCCTCGCGGTGACCGCGCTGATGATCGGGCTGTCGTTCTGGCCGGTCGCGAACATGCTCAGCCCGCGCCAGAAGATGAACGCCGGCATCACCCCGGTGCACCTGGGCAACAGCTACGGCGCGTTCGGCTCGATCACCCGCGAGCGCGACGAGGTGGTGCTGGAGGGCACCGACGACCCCGACGGCGCCGACGACGCGACGTGGCGGGAGTACGAGTTCCGCTCCAAGCCCGGCGACCCGTACCGCCGCCCGCCCCAGACCGCGCCGTACCACCGGCGGCTGGACTGGCTGATGTGGTTCGCTCCGCTCGCGCCCGGCATGGCGAGGGTCTGGCTGCCGCGGCTGCTCGACCGGCTGCTCGAGGCGGACGCGCCCACCCTGCGGCTGCTGCGCCACGACCCGTTCGACGGCGAGCGGCCCGCGTGGGTGCGCGCGCGGCTCTACCGCTACCGCTTCACGACGCGCGCCGAGCGCCGCGAGACGGGCGCCTGGTGGCACCGCGAGCTCATCGGCGACTACCTGCCCGCGAGGACCCGGTCCCGCTCGTCGGCGGCGCCGTAGACCAGGCGGTGCCCGGCGCGGATGCCGGCGGCGTACACGCGTCCCAACCGTCCGGCCCGCGCCAGCGCCGCCCGCGCCGCGTTCGCGCCCGGCGCGCCGTGCACGGCGCCGGCCGGGTGGGCCGTCGCGCCCGAGAAGAACAGCCCGTCGATCGGGGTGTCGGGGCGGCCGAGGCCCGGCGTCGGGCGGAAGACCAGCATCTGGTGGACCTGCGCGGTGCCCTGCATCAGGGCGCCGCGGACGAGGGACGGGTCGCGCGCCTGCAGGTCGGCCGGCCGGGAGACCCGGCGGGCGACGACGCGGTCGCCGAAGCCCGGGGCGTGGCGCTCGATCACCGCCGTCATCTTGCGGACCTGTTCGTCGATCTCGGCGTCGGTGGACTGCCGGGAGTGCGGGAGGTGGGTGTACGCCCACACCGACTCGGTACCGGGGGGCGAGCGCAGGGGGTCCGCGAGCGTCATCTGCCCGAGCAGCATGAACGGGTTCGCCGGCATGCGACCCGCGTCGAGGTCGGCGCCGAAGTCGACGAGCCCGGCCATGTCGCCGCCGAGGTGGACCGTGCCCGCCTCGCGGGGCTCGGGCGCGGTCCACGGGATCGGCTCCGACAGGGCCCAGTCGACCTTGAGGATGGCGTCGTCCCACTGGAAGCGGGCGAGGTCGTCGACCAGCCGGGCGGGCAGGTGCTCCTCGCCGACGAGGTCGCGCAGGAGCAGCGGCGCGGGGACGTCGGCGAGCACGGCCCGGCGCGCGCGCACGACCCCGCCGGCGGCGTCGACGGCACCGGTCGCCCGCCCGTTCTCGACGAGCACGCGGGTGACGGGCCGCCGGCTGTCGACGGAGCCGCCGCGCTGCTCCAGGCGCGCCACCAGCGCGTCGGCGATCGCCCGGGACCCGCCGGCCGGCACCGGGAAGCCGACGTCCTGGGCCAGCATCGAGAGCATCCAGCCGAACGCCGTGCTCGCGGTCTGGGTGACCCCGAGGTCGGTGTGCAGGGCGTTGCCGCCGATCAGCACCCGAGCGCCCTCGCCGCGGAACTCCTCCTCGCCGAACCGGGTGGCGGGCAGGAGCATGCGGCGGGCGAGACGCAGGGCATCGGCGCCGCCCAGGGTCTTCAGCACCCGCGCGGCGTCCTTGACGGGCGGGAACGGCCCGAGGAACGCCGCGATCAGCGGATCCCGCATGCGCTGCCACTCGTCGGCGAGCCGGCGCCACGCGTCCCCGTCGCCCGCACCGAACCGCTCGACCGACGCGGCCGTGACGTCGAGGTCGCGGGAGAGCAGCACGCCCCGGTCGTCGGGCAGGACGTGGGCCAGCGGCGCGGGCGGGTGGCGCCACTCGAGTCCGTACGCGGCGAGGTCGAGCCCGCGCAGGACCGGCGAGACGTAGCCCATGGGGTGGAAGGCGCTGCCGAGGTCGTTGAGGTAGCCCGGCGCGGTGATCTCCTCGGTGCGCGTGGCACCGCCCGGAGCGTCCGAGGCCTCCAGGACCTTGACGCTCCACCCGGCGTCGGCGAGGAGGTTGGCCGCGACCAGCCCGTTGTGCCCGGCGCCGACGACCACCGCGTCGGCGATCTCGGTGCTCGTGGTCAGCGCGTCGGCTCGGGTCATGGGCGCAGTATCCCCGGTGGCCGCCGGGCACGACGTCGGCGCCGTGCTCGCCAGCGGCCACCGGCGTCGGCGGCGCGGTGGACCGAGGACTGATCGCCGCGACCCCTCCCGTTCGCCGCGGTGGACGCGGAGAATCGCCGACCATGAGCACGCGGCTGTGGCATCCGTTCTCCGACATGGCGGCCGTCGACGGCAACGAGTTCGTCGTCGACCGCGCCGAGGGCGTGTGGGTCTACGACGAGGACGGGCGGCGCTACCTCGACGGGTGCGCGAGCCTCTGGTACGCGAACGCGGGGCACGGGCGCCAGGAGATCGTCCGGGCCGCGATGGACCAGATGAGCAAGCTCGAGGCGTACTCGTGCTTCGCCGACATCGCCAACCGCCCCGCCCTGGAGCTCGCCGACCGGCTGGCCGCGCTCGTGCCCGTCGACGACGCCCGGATCTTCTTCGGCTCGGGCGGCGCCGACGCGATCGACACCGCGGTCAAGATCGCGCGTGCCTACTGGCAGGCGCGGGGGGAGCACGAGCGCGTCCACGTCGTCTCGCGCGAGACGGGCTACCACGGCACGCACGGCTTCGGGACCTCGATCACCGGCATCCCGCCCAACCGCGCGGGCTGGGGCGTGCTCCCCGGCGAGACCACGGTGGCGCCGCTGCACGACCTCGACGGTGTCGAGAAGGTGTTCGCCGAGGTCGGGCCGGAGCGGATCGCGGCGTTCGTCGTCGAGCCCGTCACCGGCGCCGGCGGGGTGCACCTGCCCACCGAGGGCTACATCGAGGGCGTCGCGGAGCTCTGCCGCCGCCACGGCGTGCTGCTCGTCATCGACGCGGTGATCGCGGGCTTCGGGCGGTTGGGCACGTGGTTCGGGATCGAGCGCTTCGGCGTCCGGCCCGACATGATCACCTTTGCCAAGGGCGTCACGAGCGGCTACCTGCCGCTCGGCGGGGTCGCCGTCTCGGGCGAGGTCGCGGCGCCGTGGTGGACGACCCCGGGCGAGCGCACGCTGCGCCACGGTCCGACCTACTCCGGCCACCCGACGTGCTGCGCGGCCGCGCTCGCGACGCTCGACGTCTACGAGCGCGAGGACCTCATCCCGCGCGGCGAGCTGCTCGAGACCCCGCTGTTCGAGGCCCTCGCCCCGCTGACCTCGCACCCCTCCGTCCACGAGGTCCGGGCCGGCTTCGGGCTGCTCGCCGCGGTGGAGCTCGAGCCCGAGGTGCTCGACGGCATCCCCGACGCCCCGAACGCCCTGCTGCGCGGCGCCCGCAAGGCCGGTGTGCTCGTGCGCGGGCTCGGCCGGGGTGTCGCCGTGTCCCCGCCCCTGACGGTGACCGAGGACGAGATCGCCCTGCTCGCCGAGGCCATCCGCGCGGGCCTGGACTCCCTGCCCGTCGACGCGCCGGTGCCGGCGGCCCCGGGCGCCTGAGGAGGACGCATGCAGACACGTGTCGATCTCAACGCCGACGCCGGCGAGAGCCTCGGGCGCTGGAAACTCGGGCACGACAGCGAGCTCATGACCCACGTGACCTCGGTGAACGTCGCCTGCGGCTACCACGCCAGCGACCCGGTGACGATGCGGGACTCGGTGCGCACGGCCGTCGCGACCGGCACCGCGATCGGCGCGCACCCCGGCCTGCCCGACCTCGTCGGCTTCGGCCGGCGGCGGATGGCGCTGCGGCCCGACGAGGCCGCGCAGCTCGTGCTCTACCAGACCGGGGCCCTGCAGGCGACGGCCCGCGCGGAGGGCGCGGAGGTCGTGCACGTCAAGCCGCACGGCGCGCTCTACGGCATGGCACTGACCGATCCGGACATCACGACCGCCATCACCGAGGCGGTGCTGCGCCTCGACCCCGACCTCATGATCTTCTGGCTCGCCGGCCCGACGGCCGACCTCGCCCGCTCCCTGGGCGCCACCGTCGCCCGCGAGGGCTTCGCCGACCTCGACTACACCGACGAGGGACACATCATCGTCGAACCCGAGCCGAAGGCGAAGGACCCCGACGCCGTCGCCCAGCAGGCCGTCGACCTGCTCGAGGGCCACGTGACGTCGACGTCGGGCAAGCACCTCGACGTCGAGGTCGACACCATCTGCCTGCACGGCGACCGGCCCAACGCCGTCGAGATCTGCGAGGCGCTCGTGCGGCGCCTCGACGACCTGGGCGTCGAGCGCGTGGGGGCGGCTCAGCTGCTGCGGGGCTGAGAGAGGAACTGCTCCACCAGCGGGTTCACGAGGTCCGGCCGGACGAGCGGGGCCATGTGCCCGCCGTCGTCCAGCGCGTGGAACCGCCACCCCGGCCGGGCCTCGGCCAGCACCTCGACGACCTCGCGGATCGGACGGCGGGTTGCGGGGTCGTGGACGACGAGCGTGGGGGCGTCGCGGGGCGCCACGTCCTCCAGCCTCAGGTCCGGGTCGGTGACCGCGTCCCACTCGTGGCGGTTCGGCGGGAGCGCGGCGACGAACGCCGCGCGGCGGGCGTCCGACATGGCGGCCCAGGCCCCGTCGCCGAGCCAGTAGTCGGCGAAGCGCGGGGCGGCGTCGGGCCACGTCCCGGCCGCGCCGTGGCGCTGGACGTGCTCACGCAGCGCGCAGGCCTCGGCGAACGCGCCGGTCCGCCCGGCCAGGGCCAGCAGCGCCACGGGGTTCGGCTCGAGGAGGACCAGCGCGCGCACCCGGTCGCCGAGCTCCACCGCCGCGCGCATCGCCACCGCGCCGCCGAAGGAGTGCCCGACGAGCGCGACCGGCCCGTCGACGCCGGCCAATGCCGCGTGGACGACGGCGGCCTGGTCGGAGAGCCGTTGGGGACGATCGGCGGCCCAGGGCGGCGTGGCCCCGTACCCGAGGAGGTTCGGGGCGAGCAGGCGGTACCGGTCCTGCAGGTCGGCGATCAGTGCGCGCCACTGACGGTTGCCGCTGACCGACGAGTGCAGGAGGACCACGGGCGGACCGCTCCCGGCGTCGAGGACGTCGACGGCGGGCGGCATGGCCGAGACGCTAGTGGCGCCCCGCGCGAACGGGGAGTTCGCGCGCACAGGAGCAGCGAACAGCGCGTTCGCTGCTCGGTCAGCCCGCCAGCCACGTCTCCAGCGTCGTGATGTCGTAGGTGCCGTCGACGACCGCCGGGTGGTCGAGCAGGCGGCGGTGCAGGCCGATGGTCGTGGGGAGGCCGTCGACGCGGTACTCCGCGAGCGCCCGCCGACCTCGGGCCAGGGCCTGCTCCCGGGTCGGTGCCCACACCGCGAGCTTGGCGACCAGCGAGTCGTAGAACGGGGGGACGACGTCGCCGGCCATGAGGGCGGTGTCGACCCGGACGCCCGGCCCGCCCGGGAGCTCCAGCGCCTCGACGGTGCCCGGCGAGGGCAGGAAGTCCTGGTCGGGGTCCTCGGCGTTGACCCGGAACTCGATCGCCGCCCCGCGACACACCACGTCGTCCTGGGCCACCGACAGCGGTGCCCCGCCGGCGACGCGCAGCTGCTCGGCGACGAGGTCGAGGCCCGTGACCCATTCGGTGATCGGGTGCTCGACCTGGATGCGGGTGTTCATCTCGATGAAGAAGAACGCCGCCTCCCTCCCGGAACCCTCGACGAGGAACTCCACGGTGCCCGCGCCGACGTAGCCGACCTCCCGCGCCAGGGCCACCGCCGCGTCGCAGAGCGAGGACCGCACCGACGGGTCGAGCCCCGGCGCCGGCGCCTCCTCGAGGATCTTCTGCCGGCGCCGCTGCAGCGAGCACTCGCGCTCGTAGCAGTGCACGACGCCGCCGTGGGTGTCGGCGAGCACCTGCACCTCGACGTGCTTCGGCCCCTGCAGCGCGCGCTCCAGGTAGACCTTGTCGGAGCCGAAGGCCGAGGAGGCCTCCCGCTGGGCCTCGGCCACCACGGTGCGCAGCTCGTCCGCCGACGCCGCCGGACGGATGCCCCGACCCCCGCCGCCCGCCGAGGCCTTGACCAGCACCGGGTAGCCGACGTCCTCGGCCGCGGCCACCGCCTCGTCCACCGAGGCCACCTCGTCGCTGCCCGGCACCACGGGCACCCCCGCGCGCCGGGCCAGCGCCCGCGCCGCCGCCTTGTCCCCCATCGTCGCGATCACCGACGACGGCGGACCGACGAACGTCAGGCCCGCGGACTCCACGGCCGCGGCGAAGGAGGGCCGCTCGGAGAGGAAGCCGTAGCCGGGGTGCACCGCGTCCACGCCCGCCGAGCGCGCCGCCTCGAGGACCTTGTCCTCGTCGAGGTAGCTCTTCGACGCCGCCGACTTCCCGACGTGCACCGCGTCGTCGGCCATCCGCACGTGCGCCGCCCGGGCGTCCGCGTCCGAGTACACGGCGACCGACCGGATCCCCAGCTCGCGGCAGGCCCGCACGACGCGCAGCGCGATCTCGCCCCGGTTGGCGACGAGCACGCTCTGCAGCCTGCCCGGCGGCAGCTCCGCTCCGCTCCGTGCCGCCGTCACGTCTCCAGCTCGACCAGGTCCTGGCCGATCGTCACCTCGTCCTCGTTCTCGACGAGGAACCGCGACACGGTGCCGGCCGCGTCCGCCTTGACCTCGTGGAACGTCTTCATGACCTCGACCAGGCCCACTGTGTCGCCCTCGGACACCGAGGCCCCCTGGGTCACGTAGGGCTCCGCGTCGGGCGAGGGCCGGTGGTAGAAGACGCCGGGAGTGCGGGACGTGATGGTGTGGCTGCCCACGAACGTGCCTCCAACGGAAGAGATCAGGCGAGCGCGGAGCGGATGCGGTCGAGCGCGGCGAGGCGTTCCTGCCGCACGGCGAGGGCGCCGTCGAGGTCGACGGGCACGAAGCGGGTCCTGTCGCCCGTCTTGGTCTGGGCGAGCCGGTCGCGGTCGACGCTGACCACGGTGCCGAGCGTGGCGTAGCCGCCCCCGGTCACCGCGTCCTGCAGCAGCACGATCGGCTCCACCCCGCCCGGGACCTGCACCGACCCGACCGGGTAGCCGCAATCGGTGACGTTGGCGGGGTCGCTGCCGGCGCCGAAGGGCTGCTCGCGCGGCACGAACTCCAGCTCGGCACCGCGGAAGCGGTAGCCGACGCGGTTGGCGTCGGGGGTCACCTTCCACTCGGTGTCGGTGAACCGCGCCAGGCTGTCGTCGGTGAGGCGGTAGCTGTGCAGCCCGATCAGCAGGTGCACCTCGGCGGTGGACGGGTGGACCGGGACGTCGCCGGCGTCGAGACGGCGGCCCGGCTTCGGGTCGTGGGCGGCGGAGCCGATCGCGAGCTCGTCGCCGGCCCGCAGCGCGCGCCCCTCGAAGCCCCCGATCCCCACGAGCGTGTAGGTCGAGCGGCTGCCGTAGTAGAGCGGCACGTCGATGCCGCCCGCGACCGCGACGTAGGGGCGCGCCCCGGCCCGCAACTGCCCGAACGACAGGACCGAGCCCGAGGACACGGCCACCGACTCCCACGTGGGGATCTCCTCGCCGTCGACGAACGCGGGGATGTCCGCGCCCGTCACGGCGATCACCGTGTCCTGCGTGAACTCCAGCGTCGGCCCGAGGTAGACCGCCTCCAGCGCCGCGGCGCCGGGCTCGTTGCCGACCAGGGCGTTGCCGACGTGGTAGGCGAACGAGTCGAGCGCGCCCGAGGGCGGGAAGCCGATGCTGTAGTAGCCGAGCCGCCCGGTGTCCTGGACCGTGGTCTCGAGCCCGGGATCCTGCACGCGGATGCCGTTCACTGGTCCGGCTCCGCTCCGCTGCGCGTCCTCACCCGTACAGCACCTCCTTCATCGACGCGTTGGTGCCGTCCGGGTCGGCGAGGAAGCGGCTCGGCGAGAACTCCAGCTCGCGGAACGAGTACCGCCACGTCCCCGCGTCGACCTGCGCCCGCACGTCGTCGTACTCCTCCCGGTCGACGCGCCGATAGTTGATCACGTCGCCGTGGCGGAAGAACACCACCGACTCGTTCTCGGCGAAGTCCGGCAGGCGCTGCTCGCCGTCGAAGATCGGCGCCGGCGCCGAGCCGAACAGCTGGTAGCCGCCCGCGCCCTTCACCGGGTAGATCACCGCGAACGCCCCGCCGAACCCGAACGCCCGCTCCGGGGTCTCGGTGCGCGGCCGCACGTACTTGGGCACCTCGACCTGCCGCTCGCGGGGCACGAGCTGGAAGCACCACGGCAGCCCGGGGACGAAGCCCATCATCGTCACCAGGTACGGCGACGCGGCGAGCGCGTCGATGAACGCCTCGGTGGAGTCGTAGCCGTTGACCCGGGCCCCGTAGTCGAGGTCGGTGCCCGTGGGGTCCTGGTGGCGGTCACGGAACTTCATCAGGACCTCGTGGGTCCACGGGTCGTTCAGCATGATCGGGACGTCGACGATGCGCGTCGCGACGGTCAGGTCGTCGGAGAGGTCGCCGACCTCGGACTCGATGCGCTGCAGCTCGCGCACGAGGTCGCGCGGGTGCAGCCGGTCGGGGTCGACGCGGACCATGTACGACGCGTTCGACGGGCAGATCTCCTCGACGCCCGCGATCGCCTCCTCGCCGAGGCGCCGCGTGATCGCCAGCGACCGGAAGTGCACCGGCAGGCTCATCGCCGCCGAGAGCTCGACGTAGACGAACTCGTCGCCGCCGAAGTCGTACCGGGTGCCGGTCTCGGCCTCGGTGGTCGTCATGGGGATCACCTTGGCGCGTCGGCGACGGCGGGTCCAGAGTCCTCGTCGACCCCGATCAGGACGGCGTCCACGACGACGTTGTCGGTGTAGCTGCTCGCCGCCCGGTCGAACGCCCCGCCACAGGTGATCAAGCGCAGCTCTGCGCCGGCGGTGTCGCCGTAGACCTGCGAGGTCGGGAAGCGGTCCTTCGGGTACGCCGCCACCCGCGTGACCCGGAAGACGGCGCGGCGGCCGTCCGCCCGCGTCACGGTCGCGGTGTCGCCGGGTCGCAGCGCTCCGAGCTCGAAGAACACCGCCGCGCCCTCGTGTGCGGAGTCGACGTGCCCGAGCAGCACGGCCGGACCCCGCGCGCCGGGGGTCGGCGAGTGCCGGTACCAGCCCGCCCGCGACGTCGCCCGGGGCGCGTGCGGCGGGACCTCGACGGTCCCGTCGGGCCGCAGGCCGAGGGTGACGAGGTCGGTGTGCACCCCGGCCGCGGGGACGTCCAGCCGCACGGGCGGCGACGTCGGCAAGGGCCGCACCGGTCCGTCGTCGGCCGCCGTCGTCGCGCCGACGGCGACGCTCGGGGGCGCGGGCGCGACGGGCACGTCCACACCGTGTGCGATCGCCGTGAGGCCGAGGGCGCCGAGCCACAGCGCCGCGACGCCGGCCGGTCGCGGGGCGACGCGACCGGCCGACGGCTCGGTACCGGAACGGCGCCCGCGCGAGCCGCCCGGGGCACGGTGCCGCCCGCCCGCGGCGCGCACGGGGCGCGGGGGCGGAGCAGGCGGCACCGGCGGCACGGGTGTCTCAGACCTCCTGGCGCGCCCGGCCGCGGGCCACCGTCCAGCCGCCGAGACCCAGCGCGGCGAGCACCGCCCCGCCGCCGGCGAGCAGCGCCGTGTCACCGGCGCCGTCTGCGGTCGAGCCGCCGCCGGTGTCGGCCCCACCGGACGGCACGTGCGAGACCTGGCCCGTCGATTCGGAGTCGTCGGTCTCGTCCTCGCCCGAGCCGCCCGACCCCGGGGGCAGGCTCTCGCAGGCGACGCCGTCGCCGTCGTCGTCCAGACGGTGCGGGTCGCTCGTGTCCTGGTCGTGGACGGCCTGGGCCTCCTGCTGGGTGTCGAAGTCGGAACAGTCGCGGTCAGCGGCGAACGCGGACCCCGACAGCGGGGCCATGGCACCCACGGCGAGCACGGCGACCGCGGTGGTGCGGCGGAGCATCGACAACGGACGGTCCTCTCGGATCACGGATCGGGACGCGATCACGTCCCTCGTCCGGGCCGTCGCTCACGGTGAGTGCTCGTGTTACACCCGTCACTTCGCCCTCAGCTGACGATGGTCGCGGGCGGCCCCTGGTCCCGCTGCAGCGCGCGCCAGACCCGCTGCGGGCTCAGCGGCATGTCGAGGTGCGTGACGCCGCGGGCCGCCAGCGCGTCGATCGCCGCGTTCACCACGGCGGGCGAGCTGCCGATCGCGCCGGACTCCCCGATCCCCTTGGCGCCCAGCGGGTTCGTGGGCGACGGGGTGACGGTCTGGTCGAGGTCGAAGGCGGGCAGGTCGCTCGCGGCGGGCACCGCGTAGTCGGCCAGCGTCCCCGCCGTCGGCTGGCCCGCCTCGTCGAACGTCGCCTGCTCGTAGAGCGCCTGCCCGATGCCCTGGGCGATGCCGCCGTGCAGCTGTCCGTCGACGATCTGCGGGTTGACGATGCGCCCGCAGTCGTCGACGGCGACGAAGCGGCGCACCGTCGTCCGGCCGGTCTCGGTGTCGACCTCGACGACGGCGATGTGCGTGCCGAACGGCCAGGTGAAGTTCGGCGGGTCGAAGTGGTGGTCGGCGGTGAGGTTGGGCTCCATGCCCTCGGGCAGGTCCGCGGCCAGCGACGCCGCGCCGGCGACCTGCTGGATGGTCACGCTCGGCCCCGACGTGCCGGCGACGGAGAACACCCCGTCGACGAACTGCAGGTCGGACTCGGCGGCCTCGAGCAGGTGGGCGGCGATGAGCCGGGCCTTGGCCACGACCTTCTCCGCGGCGCCGTACACCGCCGTCCCACCGACCGCGAGACTGCGCGAGCCGTAGGTGTCGCGGCCGAACGGCGCGATCATCGTGTCGGAGTGGAACACCTCGACGTCGGCGGGGTCGATGCCCAGGCTGTCCGCCGTGATCTGGGCCCACGCGGTCTCGTGGCCCTGGCCGTGCGGGCTCGTGCCGGTGACGACCTCGGCGCGCCCCGCGGTGGTCATGCGGACCGTCGCGGCCTCCCACCCGCCGCTCTGCAGCCGCACGCCGGCGGCGACCTTCGACGGCGAGAGGCCGCCGGACTCGGTGAAGTTGCCGATCCCGATGCCGAGCTCGACGTGCTCCCCCGCCGCCCGGCGGGCCGCCTGCTCGGCGCGCAGGTCGTCGTAGCCGACGAGCTCGAGCGCGCGGCGCATCGCGCGCTCGTAGTCGCCGGAGTCGTACTGCACGCCCGAGGGGACGGTGCGCGGCTCGGAGAACGGGGGGTGGAGGTTGCGCAGGCGCAGCTCGGCGGGGTCCATGTCGAGGGCGCGGGCGAGGTCGTCGAGCACGCGCTCGTGGGCGTAGGCCGCCTCGGACCGACCGGCACCGCGGTAGGCGTCGGTCGGGGTGAGGTTGGTGAAGACACCCCGGCACTCGAAGTCGTAGGCGCCGAAGTCGTAGAGCCCGCAGTAGGTGAACGCCCCGAACACCGCGATGCCCGGCGTCAGCAGCTGCAGGTAGGCGCCCATGTCGGCGATCAGCCGCACCTTCATGCCGAGGATGCGCCCGTCGCGGGTGGCGCCGACGGTCATGTACTGGACCTGCCCGCGGCCGTGCGTCGTGGCGACGTGGTGCTCCGAGCGGGTCTCGGTCCACTTCACCGGCCGGCGCAGCCGCCGCGCCAGGACCAGCGCCAGGGCCTCCTCGGCGTAGACGTTGAGCTTCGCGCCGAAGCCGCCGCCGACGTCCGGGGCGACCACGCGCAGCTTGGTGTCGGAGATGCCGCAGATCGCGGCGAGGATGTCGCGGACGAAGTGCGGTACCTGCGTCGAGGTGTGGACGGTGAACCCGCCGCCCACGGCGTCGGGGGTGACGACCACCGCCCGCGGCTCGATCGGCGACGCGAGCACCCGCTGCTGGACGTAGCGGCCCTCGACGACGACGTCGGCCTGCGCCAGCGCGGCGTCGACGTCACCGACCGCGAGCGGCCAGGTGTAGCAGTGGTTGGTGCCGAACTGCTCGTGCACCAGCGGCGCGCCCGGTGCCAGCGCGGCCTCGACGTCGACGACCGCGGGCAGCTCGTCGTAGTCGACGGCGACGAGGTCGGCGGCGTCGCGCGCGGCCGCGGCGTCCGTCGCCACGACGACCGCGACGGCGTCGCCGACGTGGTTGACCTCGTCGCGGGCCACCGGGAGGTGGTCGGGGACGAGGATGTCCGCGGTGACCGGCCAGCCGGTGGGGATGCCCGCGGCGAACTCGCCGGCGAGGTCGGCCCCGGTGAACACCGCGACCACGCCGGCGTGCGCACGGGCGGCGGCGGTGTCCACGGCGGTGATCCGTGCGTGGGCCACGGGGCTGCGGACCAGGGCGAGGTGGACCGTGGCCGGCGGGGCGATGTCGTCGGTCCACGTGGCACGTCCGGTGATCAGCGCGGCGTCCTCCCGCCGCGGCAGGCTCCGTCCGACGTGGGTGGTGGGCAACGGGGCGGTCTCGGTCACCGGGGGCGCTCCCCTCGACGGCGTGGTGTGATCCACCCCACCCTGGGGTGCGCGCGGCGTCCTGGGAAGGGCCCGCCGGCCGCGCTGCGGGTGAGGGCAGGACACCCTGATCTCGCGAGGTCCGAACGGGCTACGTGATCAGTGATCTGCGTCACATGCCTGCCCGTTCGCCGCCGGTCCGTGCCGGGTCGGCCCAGGTGGCACCTCGGCGTGGACCCCGCCGGCCCAGCTCAGGGCAGCCTTCGTTGCCTGGCGACGATCACCGTCGGCCCGCCACCATCTCCGTCATGACCTCGACCCAGAGCCTGCCCTCGGTCCAGAGCTGTTCGGTGACCTCGTGCGCCTACAACGACAGCTCGTCCTGCCACGCGGGCGCGATCACGGTCGCCGGCGACAACGCCAAGTGCGGCACCTTCGTGGAGATCTCGTTCCGCGCCGGCGTGGACGGCAACGGCGTCGTCGGCGCCTGCCACCGCTCGGAGTGCCGGTACAACGACAAGCTCGAGTGCACCGCCCCCTCGGTCGAGGTCGGGCCGGGCAAGGACGTCGCCGACTGCCTCACCTACGAGGCGCGGTAGAGCTCCTCGAGCAGCGGGACCGCCGCCGCGGGCTCGAGCACGATCCCGCGCACCGGGTCGGCCCGCAGCGTCCCGTCGGCCAGGGCCAGGGCGGCCACGCAGTCGTCGTCGTCCACCAGCACCGCGGACCCGCGCGCGGCCACCGACGCGAGCACGCCCAGGACGGCCCGACGTCCCGTGGCGTCGAGTCCGTCGGTGATCCGGTCGACCAGCACGATCGCGGCGCCGCCGGCGTCCTCGAGCCGCCGCCGGCGCGTCGCGACGCCCTCCCGCGGGTCGGCGATCACCCGCCGGACGGCCACCGACGCCCCGGACTCCGCGGTCCCGGACGAATCGTCGAGCATGTCCATGAGGCGCCGGCGTACGACCTGCTCGCCGAGCAGCACGGTGACCTCGCCCGTGGGCAGTCGCAGCGTCATCCCGACCTCCTCGATCAGTGAGGGCAGGCTAACCTCGCGTCCCCGCCCGCGTCGAGGGCGCGTCCGTCACGTCCCGGATGTCCGGTTCACTCACATCCACCCGCGCTTGCGGAACATCAGGAACAGCGACAGCGACGCCAGCACCATCAGCCCGAGGGCGAAGGGGTAGCCCAACACCCAGCTCAGCTCGGGGATGTGCTCGAAGTTCATGCCGTAGATGGCGCCGATCAGCGACGGGGTGAACAGGATCGCCGCCCACGACGAGATCTTCTTGACCTCCTCGCCCTGGGCCAGGCTCGTCTCCGACAGCCGGCGCATCTCCTCGTTCTGCCGCTGTCCGACCAGGGCGGCGTTGACCTGCAGGATGTTGACCAGGAGCTGGCGGAAGTTCTCCGCCGACTCCGAGGCCTGCGCCTGGTGGTCGGCGACGTCGCGCAGCCCGCGGTGCAGCCCGATCCGCGTCTGGTCATCGAGGGTCTCGGCGAGGAGGCCGTCGAGGACGTCGCGCAGCGGGTCCACCGAGCGCTGCAGCTCGATGACCTCCCGCGAGAGCTGGTAGATGCGCCGCGAGACGCTCGGGTCGCCCCCGAACACCTGGGTCTCGATCTGGTCGATGTCGTGGCGCAGCCCACGGATCACGGGCTGGTAGTCGTCGACGACGCGGTCGAGCACCGCGTAGAGCACCGCCCGCGGGCCCAGAGCCAGCAGCCCGGGATCGTCCTCGAGCCGCGCGCGCACCGACGAGAGCTCGGGCGTCTCGGCGTGCCGCACGGTGACCACGAAGTCCCGCCCGAGGAACAGGTGGATCTCGCCGACCTGCACGTCCTCGTCCTCGTCGACGTACCAGGCCGGGCGCAGCACCACGAACTCCACCTCGTCGTAGCGCTCGAGCTTGGGCCGCTGGTGGGCGTGCACGGCGTCCTCGACGGCCAGCGCGGGCAGCGAGAGCTCGCGGGCCAGGAGGTCGAGCTCGGCCTGGTCGGGGCGCAGCAGGCCGATCCACGCGAACCCGCCGTCGCCCTCCCGGTGGCGCAGCATCTCCAGCGTGCGGTCCAGCGATTCGGGCTCGCTGTCGCGCTCACCGCGCACGTACACGGCGTTGTCGACGACGGTCACCGGTGCATTCTCACCCACGACCCCACGCCGACGGTCGACGCGTGGCGCGACGCAGGGGCGGCACGGGTCGCATCCTCCCGGCGCGGCTCACTGGGCGAGGGCGACGCCCGCCGCGACGAGGCCGACGGCGTTGGTGCCGAGGTGCAGCCCGATGGGGGCGAGCACCGAGCCGGTGCGGTGGCGCAGCCAGCCGAGCGCGAGGCCGCCGAGGACGGTGACGGCGAGGACGGCGAGCACCGAGGTCCAGTGCAGCGTCGGCGGCAGCGGCACCGCCGAGGGCCCGAGCGCGACGGTGAAGTGCCAGAGCCCGAACGCGACGGCGCTGACGCCCAGCGCCGCCCGCACCGGCAGCGCGCGCACCGACCGGCCGTGCAGCACGCCCCGGAAGGCGAGCTCCTCGGCCAGGACCGTGCCCAGGGGGATCAGCACGAGCCCGCGCAGCAGCAGCGCGCCCGGGGAGGCCCCGGCGAGCTGGGGGTTCTCGAGCAGCCCGGGCGCGACGAGCAGCACGGCGCCGTAGCCGAGCACCGCCAGGCCGATCGCCCCGCCGCCCCACCGCAGGCCCGCCGCCCAGGTCCCGCGCCCGACGCCGAGGTCGGCCCAGGTGACCCCGAGCAGGCGCGCGACGGTGATCATGGCGGCGACCCCGCCGAGGTTGAACAGCGCTCTGAGCACGGGGTCGGCGGGCAGGGCCGGGAGCACGAGGTTGCTCCAGGCCAGGAGCACCACCGCGACGATCGCCGGCGGGGCGAGCCGCCGCCAGTGGACGGGTTTCTCCTGGCCCGCGTCGTCCCGGGTGCTCGGGGGGCAGGCGGGCGTGGCCGTGTGCTGGGGAGCGGTCACGCCCCCAGCATGCCCGCCACCCGTGTCGTGTCCGCGTGGGTCCACCCCGGGGGTGTACCCACCGCCAACCATCCGTCCAGCACCGACGCGCGGTACACGTGTCCGTGCCCGTCGGGCACCGACAGGGAGTTCGTCAGGTCGATCGTGACCTGCCAGAACGTCACCACCGGGTACCAGTCCATCGTGGGCGAGACGTCCGGGCCGGGCGGCTCGGCGAGCCACTCGGGCCGGTGCCACAGCAGTGACGGGGACCACCACACGACGGGGTCCGAGGCGTGCTGCAGGTAGACGACCCGTGGTGGGTCCCACGGTCCGGGCGGGCGTGCGAGGTCCTCGGCGGTGGATCCGAAGCGCACGGCGCGCCCGCCGTCGACCACCGGCAGGACCTCGCGGGAGGCGGGGTCGCGGCGGGCGGTCAGCGCCGCGTGCAGCCGGTTGGAGTTCGGGGGGCCGACCCACAGCACGCCGTCCGTGCGAGCGCGGGCGTCCTCGAGACTCGCGAAGGCGGCTTCGGAGCCCTGCGAGCCCAGGCTCTCGCCGAACACGAGCAGGCGCGGCCGCCGGTCCGGGGGCATCTGCTCGACCCGGGCGTGCACCGCGTCGAACAGCGCGCGGCCCTCCGCCTCGGCGCGCGTGCGGTCGACGAGGAACGACAGCCAGCTCGGCAGGTACGAGTACTGGGTGGCGACGATCGCCGTGTCCCCGCCCCACACGAGCTCGAGGGAATCGGCCGTGTGGGCGTCGATCCAGCCGGTGCCGGTGGTGGTGACGACCGCCAGCACGGCCCGGTCGAACGCGCCGGTGCGGTCGAGCTCGGCGACGGCCAGGGCGGCGCGCTCCGCGGGGCCGGGCGCCGCGAGCAGCCCCACGTAGGCGCGGACCGGCTCGACCGGCGGGCGCCCGGACGCGGCCCCGAGGTCGCCGAGCGGACGTCCGCCGGTCACGAACGCCTGGCCCTCGCGCCCGAGGGTCGGCCAGCGCACGAGCGAGGCGGGCGAGCCGGAGCGCAGCGGGGACGACGGGGCGACGGCTCCGGGGTAGGGCTGGTCGTTGGTGGCGCTGAAGACGGAGTCGGCCACGCGCAGGCCGGTGCGCAGCACCACCGTGTCGATCACCGTCACGACGAGCAGGAGCGCGAGCACCGTCCCCGCGACCGCCGCGATCCGGCGCGGCACGTGCACGCGGCGCCGCAGCAGCTCGGCGACCTTCCCGCCGAGCCAGCGCACCCCGCGCCCGGACCCGACGAGGACCCCGGCGACGACGAGCGCCACCGGGCCCGCGCGCAGCCAGCCGTCCGTGGTGGGCTGCTCGATGCCCACGAGGGCGGCGACCTGGCGTTGCCAGGCCGCGCCGGCGAGGAGGATGCCGATCAGGGCGGCCGCGGCGGTGACGACGAGCACCAGCCATGCCCCCGGCGTGAGCCAGACGGGCTGCATCCGGCGGATGCGGTCGGTGAGGTGGGTCCAGCGCGCCGTGCGACCGAGCAGCCAGGCGACGGCCACGCCCAGCGCGTAGCCCAGCGCGCCCGAGACGCCGGTCGCGAGGCCCTGGAAGAGGTAGTCGCGCGGGATGAGCGACGGGGTCAGCGAGATCAGGCCGAACGCGGTGCCGAGCACCACGCCCGCGGGGTGGGCGCGGGGCACGTAGCGCACCCACGGCGCCAGCCGGGGCGGCAGCAGCGGGGAGTCGCTGCCGAACTGGTGGCGCTGGTCGTCGCGGTGCCACAGGTGGTGGTGGTCGAGCTCGTCCTCGAACTCGGTCTGGAACTCGGTGTCGAGCTCCTGCTCGACGTGGGAGCGGGGCTGCGTCGTCCCGGGGGACGTCCCCCGCAGCTCCCCGTCCGCCACGGGTCCCACTCTGCCGCGCCGCGCAAGGACGTAGGCGACGGGCTCCCGACCCGTGTGGGCGAACCACGGGGACCTCCTCAGCGACGGCCGCGGAGATCCCGCACGTGGGGCTCCAGCCAGCGGCCGACGGCGAGCAGGGCGTCCTCGCGGTCGGGGTGGCCGACGAGCTGCAGGCCCAGGGGCAGGCCGTCGGTGTCGCGCGCACCCGGCACCGCGAGGGCGGGCAGGCCGAGGACGTGGAACGGCCGGCTGAGCACCGGGTCGCCGGTGCGGTCCAGGCCCGGTGGGGCGACGCCGAGCGCGCCCGGGGCCAGCACGGCGTCGGCGTCGGCGAGGCGGGCGAGCACCTGCTCCCGCGTCGCGGCCGCGCGCTCGCGTGCCGCGGCCAGCTCGGCGGGGGGCACCGCGCGGCCCTCGGCGACCAGCGCGGCGAGGTTCGCCCCGAGCCCGGGCAGGTCGGGCACCGCGCCCGCGGCCTCGGCGGCCATGACCGTGCGGTGGTCCGCGGTCGCCGTCCGCAGGTCGATCGCGAGGGGCGCGACCTCGGCGCCGGCCTCCCGCGCCCGCGCGACCGCGGCCTCGTGGGCCGCGCGCATCGCCGGGGAGACGTCGGCGACCTCGGTGCCGTCCCAGGTCAGCAGGCGGGGCGGGACGGTCGGCGCGGCGCGGGCGTCGCGCCCGTCGAGCGCGGCGCGGGCGGCGGCCACGTCGGCCACGCACGCGGCGAACAGCCCGAGCGTGTCGAGTCCGGGGGCGAGCGGCGCGACCCCGTCGAGGGGCAGCGTGCCCCGGGCCACGGCGAGCCCCGCGACGCCGCAGAACGACGCGGGCCGGACCACGGAGCCGGCGGTCTGCGTGCCGACGGCGAGCGGCACCATCCCGGCGGCGACGGCGGCCGCCGACCCGCTCGACGAGCCGCCGGGGGTGCGCGAGGGATCGTGCGGGTTGCGGGTGGGGCCGGGGTCGAAGTACGCGAACTCGGTGGTGACGGTCTTGCCGACGACGACCGCGCCCGCCGCGCGCAGCATGCGGACGATCGCGGCGTCGTCCGTCGCGGGCGGGGCGTCGACGCGGGCGCGGGAGCCGCAGCGCGTGGGGACGCCCGCGACGTCGACGAGGTCCTTCACGCCCACGGGCACCCCGGCCAGCGGCCCGTCGCGCGCCCCCTGCGGCGCCACGAGCGTGACCCACGCGCGCACGTGGCCGTCGACCTCGGCGATCCGGCGCCGGGCGCCCTCGACCGCCGCCGGGTCGCGGGCGTCGGTCAGCCGCCACGGGGCCACGAGGCTCATCGGGTCACTGTGGCTCGCCCGCGGTCGGCCGGCTAGGAGCGCGGCCGGTCGGGGAGGTCGATGATCCGCGTCTCGCCCGGCGCGGGCGGGGTGTCGATGTTCTCCGGCGTCGCCGGCACCGTCCTGGGCGCGGCGGCGCGCCGGGTCCCCGCGTGCGAGCTCCCGGTCGACGACGTGGCGGGCTGCGCCGTCGCGGACGCCGAGCCCCCGCCCGAACCCCCGTCGGTGCCCCCGCTGTCGCTGCTCGGGGCGTCCGCGTCGGATCCCGTCGCGCACTGCTCGTCCGTCGACAGACCCAGCCCGCCGAGCAGCCCGCCGACGAGGTCGTCGTCCAGCGCCTCGCAGTCGGCGGAGGTGCCGGCGGAGCCGTCCGCACCGTCGTGGCTCACGGAGGCGTCGTGCTCGTGGCCCTGCTCGTGGCCCTGCTCGTGCCCGCTGTCGTGCCCGCTGTCGTGCCCGCTGTCGTGCCCGCTGTCGTGGCCGGGCGTCGCCAGCGCGATGCCCCCGCCCGTGCCCGCCAGTGCGAACGCCACGGAGGTGGCCAACGCTCCGCGTCCCACGACGCGGGCGAGGTCGGTGTTGCGGTCGTCCTGGATGCGGTGGGCGCCCATCGAGTTCCTCCTCCAGCGCGACCTCGGCGCCCCGTACGGGCCGCTGATGTCTCGGTCGCGTTCCGCGTCGGTCTCGTTCCGGTCACGGCGTCAGGACCGAGTGCCCCCTCGGGCCGGTGCCCAACCCCACCGCGTGGAGCGTCCGGGCGTTCCCGCCGGACTCGGGCGGGCCCTACGCTGCGCGGATGGGCGCGATGGCGACGTACGTCGAGGTCCACCCCCGCAACCCGCAACGGCGCGCGGTGCTCGCCGCGGTGGAGCTCCTGCGGTCCGGCGGGCTCATCGCCTACCCCACCGACTCGTGCTTCGCCCTGGGCTGCGCGCTGGGCAACCGTGAGGGGCTCGAGCGCATCCGCACGATCCGGCGCCTCGACGCCCGGCACCACTTCACGCTGGTGTGCAAGGACTTCGCGCAGCTCGGCCAGTTCGTCCGCGTGTCCACGCCCGTGTTCCGGTCGGTGAAGGCGGCCACGCCGGGCTGCTACACGTTCATCCTCCCGGCGACGAAGGAGGTGCCGCGCCGCCTGCTGCACCCGCGCAAGCGCACCGTCGGCGTCCGCATCCCGCGGCACCCGGTGGCGGAGGCGCTGCTCGCCGAGCTCGACGAGCCGCTGCTGTCGTCGACGCTGCTGCTGCCCGACACCGAGGAGCCGCTGACCTCGGGGCGCGAGATCCACGAGCGGCTCGGCCACCTGCTCGACGCCGTCCTCGACTCCGGCGAGTGCGGCACCACGCCCACGACGGTCGTCGACCTCTCCGGCGAGGAGCCCGAGCTGGTCCGCCAGGGCGCGGGCGAGGGATTCCGCTGGTGAGCGCCGGTCAGCCGCGGCCGTCGACGCGCGAGCGACCGCCGACGTCGTGCCGGCCGTCCCCGTCCGGCGACGCCGGCTGGCGGGGCAGGCGGTCGACGGCGGCGCGCAGGGCGAGGTAGGCGTCCTCCAGCTCGGTCGCCGCGAGGTGCGCGCAGGCCGTCCGTACGGCCGCGGCGACCTCGTCCATCGGCGCCCGGCCCGCGCCGCTCCCGTCGTGGGAGTGCAGCGCGGCCCGCAGCATCCGGTCGACGCGCCCGTCGCGCACCGCCGCCGGCGGGGCGGTGAGGTCGGCCAGGTAACCGAGCGCCGCCCGCACCGCGGCCCCGAGCTCCGGCGGGCCGTCGGCGACGCGTCGCGCGCCGCCGGGGGTCGCGGGCCGCGTCGTCGCGGTCACCGCTCGGCCCCGGGCAGGGCGCCCGTGCGCGCGAGCGCGGGATGGGTGTCGGTCAGCACGATCCGCCGGTCGAGCGCGAGCAGCCGGAACGGGCGCTGCACGGTGCGGTGCCCCGCGACGACCACGAGGCGCACGTCGCGGCCGGTGGCCGTCGCGTGTGCGGCGGCGAACACGTCCAGGCCGGACGCACCGAGGAAGGTGACGCCCTCGAGGTCGCACACGACCGCGGCCTCCTCTTCCGCCTCGACGGCGTCCGGACCGGCGTCGCGGTCGTCGGCGACCGTCTCGAGGGCGCCCTGGAGGACGTCGGCCAGGTGCCGGGCGGTCAGCATGTCCACCTCGCCCAGGACGCGCACCAGCACGAGGCCGCGGCGGGGCTGGGTGGGCGCGACCGTCAGTCCGCCCGCGCCGTCGGGAGGGCCGGGGCTGACGGTGGGGTCGAGGTCGGCGCGACGGCCGGGGAAGGAGCTCACGAGAGGGGCCACCTCAACTCGGGGGTCGGGCACCGCCGGCCTCGGGAGGGTGAAGCTGCGGGTGGCGTGGTTCACTCTGCCCGTCCCGATCGATTGTGTCCAGCCTAAGAACACGACAATCGGTTGTGCCCGACCCGAGACCGGGTCGGGCACGCCGACGCAGCGGGTCGTG
>Ga0196958_10000131_pt1 | contig 25575 bp, 26 predicted proteins | sample S1v_10metaG_FD_148654 | JGI IMG/M metagenome (GOLD analysis project Ga0196958, IMG submission 148654) | Soil microbial communities from Anza Borrego desert, Southern California, United States - S1+v_10 | ecosystem: Environmental > Terrestrial > Soil > Desert | place: USA: California | collected... | reverse complement strand
CGAACCCGCGGGCGAAGATGTCCGGGCTCCGCGAGGGCTTCGTCAAGGTGTTCTGCCGGCCGGCCACCGGGGTGGTCATCGGTGGGGTCATCGTCGCCCCGGTGGCCAGCGAGCTGATCCTGCCGCTCGCCATGGCCGTGCAGAACAACCTCACGGTGGACGACCTCGCCCACACGTTCTCGATCTACCCGTCCCTCTCGGGCTCGGTGACCGAGGCCGGCCGCCGCCTCATGCAGCACGACGACCTCGACTGAACGGCTCCTACGCCCAGTCGAAGGTGCGGGTGACCGCCTTCTTCCACCGGGCGTAGGTCTCGTCGCGCAGGCTCGCCTCCATCTGCGGCGTCCAGACCTTGTCCTGGGCCCAGTTGTCGCGGATGTCCTGCTCGGACTCCCAGTACCCGACCGCGAGGCCGGCGGCGTAGGCGGCGCCCAGCGCGGTGGTCTCGGCGACCACGGGACGCACGACCTCGACGCCGAGCAGGTCGGCCTGGAACTGCATGAGGATCTCGTTGCCGACCATGCCGCCGTCGACCTTGAGCGTCGTCAGCGGCACGCCCGAGTCCGCGTTCATCGCGTCGATGACCTCGCGGGTCTGGAACGCCGTGGCCTCCAGCACCGCCCGCGCGAGGTGGCCGCGGTTGACGTAGCGGGTCAGCCCGACGATCGCGCCACGTGCGTCCGAGCGCCAGTACGGCGCGAACAGCCCGGAGAACGCGGGCACGAAGTACGCGCCGCCGTTGTCGTCGACCGAGCGCGCGAGTTCCTCGATCTCGGGCGCCGAGGAGATCATCCCGAGGTTGTCGCGCATCCACTGGACCAGCGAGCCGGTGACCGCGATCGACCCCTCGAGGCAGTAGACCTGCGGGGCGTCCCCGATCTTGTAGCCGACCGTGGTCAGCAGGCCGTTCTTCGACTCGACCTTCTCGGTGCCGGTGTTGAGCAGCACGAAGTTGCCGGTGCCGTAGGTGTTCTTGGCCTCGCCGACCGCGAGGCAGGCCTGCCCGAAGGTCGCGGCCTGCTGGTCGCCGAGGATGCCGGAGACGGGGACGTCGCGGAACGTGCCGCGGGCGCGGATCTTCCCGTACTCCTCGGACGACGACCGGATCTCCGGCAGCATCGCCGTCGGCACCCCGATCTCCTCGCAGAGCTCGGGGTCCCACTGGAGGGTGTCGATGTTCATCAGCAGCGTGCGGGACGCGTTCGTCGGGTCGGTGACGTGCAGGCCGCCCTCGACGCCGCCGGTGGCGTTCCACAGCACCCAGGTGTCCATCGTCCCGAAGGCCAGCTCCCCGCGCTCGGCCCGCTCCCGCGCACCCTCGACCTGGTCGAGGATCCAGCGGGCCTTGGGGCCGGCGAAGTAGGTGGCCAGCGGCAGGCCCGTGCGGCCGCGGTAGCGCTCGGCGCCGCCGCCGAGGGCCGCGAGCTCGTCGCAGATGGCCTGCGTGCGGGTGTCCTGCCAGACGATGGCGTTGTGGATGGGCTCGCCGGTGGCCTTGTCCCAGACGACCGTGGTCTCGCGCTGGTTGGTGATCCCGACCGCGGCGATCTGGGAGGCATCGAGGTCGGCCCGGGCGAGCGCCCCGCCGCAGACCTGGCGGGTGTTGCCCCAGATCTCCGCGGCGTCGTGCTCCACCCACCCGGCGCGCGGGAAGATCTGCTGGTGCTCGAGCTGATCGACCGCGACGACCCGCCCCGAGTGGTCGAAGATCATGCACCGCGTCGAGGTGGTGCCCTGGTCGATCGCGGCGACGTACTGGGTCATGTGGGGACCCTCCTCGCGGGACGGGGTGACAGGGGACGGACGGAGGCGTCGCGCGCCGGCGACGAGTGGGTCACGGCGCGGCGACCGGGGCGCCGGCGGCGACCAGCGCCGCGAGGGCGGCCCCGATGAGCGGGCCGACGACCGGCACCCAGGCGTAGCCCCACTCGGGGCGGCCCTTGCCGCGGATGGGCAGCACGGCGTAGGCGATGCGCGGCCCGAGGTCGCGGGCGGGGTTGATCGCGTAGCCGGTCGGACCGCCGAGCGACTGGCCGATGCCCATGACGAGCGCGGCCGCCGCCGCGTAGATGGCGGGGCTGTCACCGTACGGCGCGACGAGCAGGAACAGGACCAGCGCGAACGTCGCGATGATCTCGGTGACCGTGTTCCACACGTGCCGGCGGATCGGCGGGTTGGTGGAGAAGATGTTCAGCGTACCGGCGTTGTCCTCGTTGGCGTCGAACTGCAGCTTGTGCACCAGCCAGGCCAGCACCGCGCCGACGAACGCGCCGAGGAACTGCCCGATGACGTACCAGGGCACCTCTGACCACGGCGTCCCGCCGCTGAGGGCGCTGCCCAGGGTCACGGCGGGGTTGATGTGGCCGCCGCTGGCGTCGGCGATGCTCGCGCCGATGAACACGGCGAAACCCCAGCCCAGGGTGATGAGCACCCACGACGCCGTGTCCCCGTCGGCGTTGGTGCGTGGCAGCAGCACGTTCGCCACGACACCCGCACCGAAGAGGATCAGCGCCGCGGTGCCGAGGAACTCCGAGAAGATGATGCCCCACGCGCTCACGAGCACTCCTGTCGACGGTGACCGGCCCCTGCGACGCGCCCGCTGCGGCCCCCACGGGTCCGGGGCGGGCGTGATCACCGGGACGCTAGTGGCGAGCCTCACGTGCTGTCCACGTCCGGGGGGATCCCGGGATGCCGCGGCACGCGTGGGCAACCGGGGAACACGGCGGGACACGGGCCCGCGGCGCGTGCCGGGTGCGGGGTGGTGCCCGGGGTTAGCGTGGTGGGCGAGGGCGTCCCCCCGGGGCGCCGGCCCGCGGCTCGTCGGTGCCGCCTCGGGACGCAGACGTGAGAGAGGGGTCCGACGTGGGCGCTGGACGAGGCGCAGCAGGAGGCGACGGGCGCCCGGACGCCGGGACCGGCGCCGAGGCCGAGGCGTTGGACGCGGCCGCCGAACCGGCCCGGCTCGGGCCGGGCACGCGGGCCCGGTCGTGGGAGCGGCTCGCCTCCGAGCACTTCGACGTGGTGGTCGTCGGCGGGGGCGTGGTCGGCACGGGTGCGGCGCTGGACGCGGCGACCCGCGGGCTGAAGGTGGCCCTGGTCGAGGCGCGCGACCTCGCGTCGGGCACCTCGAGCCGTTCGACGAAGCTCTTCCACGGTGGCCTGCGCTACCTGGAGCAGTTCGACTTCGGTCTGGTGGCCGAGGCCCTCGCCGAGCGCGAGCTGAACCTCACCCGCCTGGCGCCACACCTGATCAAGCCGGTGCCGTTCCTCTACCCGCTGACCCACCACGTGTGGGAACGCCCCTACGTGACCGCGGGCATCACGCTCTACGACGTCATGGGTGGGCGGAGCTCGCTGCCCAAGCAGAAGCAGCTCACGCGCTCGGGCGCGCTGCGGATGGCGCCCGCGCTGAAGCGGGACTCGCTGGTGGGCGCGGTGCGCTACTACGACGCGCAGGCCGACGACGCGCGGCACACGATGACGGTCGGGCGCACCGCGGCGCAGTACGGCGCGATCGTGCGCACGTCGACCCAGGTCGTCGACTTCCTCCACGAGGTCGACCGCGTCTCCGGCGTGCGCGTGCGCGACGTCGAGACCGGCGAGGAGACCGACGTGCGCGCGCACGTCGTCGTCAACTGCACCGGCGTGTGGACCGACCAGATGCAGCACGCCGCGGGCACGCGCGGTCGCTTCCACGTCAAGGCGTCGAAGGGCGTGCACTTCCTCGTCGCCCGCGAGAAGATCCCGTCGGACGTCGCCATGATCCTGCGCACCGAGAAGTCGGTGCTCTTCGTCATCCCGTGGCGCAACCACTGGATCGTCGGCACCACCGACACCGACTGGAACCTGGACCTCGCGCACCCGGCGGCCACCCGCGCCGATCTCGACTACCTGCTCGAGCACGTCAATTCGGTGCTGGTGACACCGCTGTCGCACGACGACATCGAGGGCGTGTACGCGGGCCTGCGCCCGCTGCTGGCCGGCGAGAGCGAGGAGACCTCGAAGCTCTCCCGCGAGCACGCCGTGTCGCGCGTGATGCCCGGGCTGGTGTCCATCGCGGGCGGCAAGTACACGACCTACCGCCTCATGGCCGCCGACGCGATCGACGCCGCGGCGGAGGACATCCCCAGCCGCGTCGCCCCCTCGGTGACCGACCGGGTGCCGCTCATCGGCGCCGACGGCTACTTCGCGCTGGTCAACCAGGCCGAGCAGCTGGGCATGCGCCACGGGCTGCACCCGCACCGCGTGCGCCACCTGCTCGACCGCTACGGCTCGCTGCTGCACGGCCTGCTGGCCATGGCCGACGACGACCCGTCGCTGCTCGAGCCGGTGGAGGCCGCGCCCGACTACCTGCGCGTCGAGATCGCGTACGCGGTGGCCTACGAGGGCGCGCTGCACCTCGACGACGTGCTGGCCCGCCGCACCCGCATCTCCATCGAGTACTCCCACCGCGGGGTCGACTCGGCCGCGGCGGTCGGCGCGCAGATGGCCGAGCTGCTGGGCTGGACCGACGAGCAGCGCGACTACGAGGTCCGCTCGTACATCGAGCGGGTGCAGGCCGAGCGCGAGTCGCAGTCCGTCGACACCGACGTCGAGGCCGACAAGCGCCGCCTCGCCGCACCGGACCCCCGCGCCCCGCGCCTGGCGCCGCTGGGAACGGGCTGACCCCCTCGGCCGGACCCGGACCCGGACCCGGACCCGGGCCGGACGCGCGGGCCGGAGCCCGGACGTCCGGCTGAGGACTGCCGGGGCCGGCGGGGCTGCCGGGGCCGTGGACCTGACGGTCCTGGTCCCCGGCGGCCCCGGACCTCAGTGACCGCCCACGGGGGCGGACGGCACCTCGTCGGCCGGCTGGTCGACGGTGGGACCGGTCGTCGTCTCGTGCCCGGTCGTCTCCCCGGCCTGGCCCCGGGCCGGCGTGCGCCGCACCATGAACGCCACGCCGACCGCGACGACGCCGATCACGCCGGCGACCATGAAGGCGAGGCGCAGGCCCGAGGCGTCCGGCGTCCCGCTCGCCGTGGCCGACCCGAGGGCGGCGACGGTGACGAAGCCCGCCGTGCCGGCGGCGCCGGCCACCTGCTGCAGGGTGGCCATGATCGCGCTGCCGTGGGAGTACAGCCGCTCGGGCAGGACCGCGAGGCCCTCGGTGAGCAGCGGCGTCATCATCAGGCCGAGCGAGGCCATGAGCAGCACGTGCACCACGACCACCATCCACAGCGCGGCCCCGCCGCCGAGCGCGGCGAAGAGCCACATGGACACCGCCATGCCGATCGCGCCCGGGATCACCAGCGGGCGGGCGCCGACGCGGTCGAACACCCGGCCGACGGGCCGTCCCATGAAGCCGAGCACGAGCCCGCCGGGCAGCACCGCGAGGCCGGTGGCGGCGGTGCCGACGCCCAGGACGCCCTGCATGTAGATCGGCAGCAGCACGGCGCCGGCGCCGAGCAGCGTCATGAACAGCAGGGCCGCGAGCACCACGGCCACGACGAACGGCCGGTGACCGAAGGGCCGCAGGTCGAGCAGGGCGGACTCGGAGCGCTGCAGCCGGACCTGCCGCGCGATGAACACGGCCAGGGCGACCACGCCGACGACCAGGGCGACCCACGGGGGCACGACCGCGTCGCCGCCGTGGCCCAGCGTCGAGAAGCCGTAGACGACGCCGCCGAAGCCGAGGGCCGACAGCAGCACCGACAACAGGTCCAGCGGCGTGCGCCGCTTCTCGTCCGCCAGGCGGAACGCCGCCACGCCGATCCCGAGGGCGGCGAGGGACAGCGGCAGCACGCTCCAGAACATCCACCGCCAGTCGAGCGAGGCCAGGATGAGACCGCCGATGGTGGGGCCGATCGCGGGCGCGACCGCGATGACGATCGAGATCGTGCCCATCGTGGCGCCGCGCCGCTCGGGCGGGATGAGCCGCATCACCGAGGTCATGAGCAGCGGGATCATCACCGCGGTGCCCGTGGCCTGCACGACGCGGCCGACGAGCAGCAGGCCGAACCCCGGCGAGAGGGCGCAGATCAGCGTGCCGGCGCTGAACGACGTCATGGCCGCGAGGAAGATCTGGCGCGGCGTGAAGCGGTCGAGCAGGAACCCGGTGGTCGGGATGACCACGCCCATCGTGAGCAGGAAGCCGCTGGTCAGCCACTGCACCGTGGTCGCGCTGACGCCGAGGTCGCCCGTGAGGTGGGGCAGCGCCACGGACAGGATCGTCTCGTTCAGGATCATCACGAACGCCGAGACGACGAGCATCGCGATGATCACCATGGGACGCACGGGCGGCGCGCCGGCCCGTTGCTCGGGTCCGGCGGCGGTCGGGCCGGTCATCGTTCTCCCTCGTGGCGGCGTCCGTGACGGTCACGGAGCGCGGTCCAGAGCATCACACCGACCCCTGACAGGCGACCGGATTCCGCTCGCAGGTGAACCGGGCACGCACCGTCGGGCACCCGGGGACCTGCGGGCCAGCGCACGGGCGGGTCGCTCTATTCCCGTCCTCAGGGCTGGTGGCGGTACGAGATCCAGGCCACGGCCGCGAGCACCACCGGCACGAGCACGAAGACCCACGGGAAGCGGCCGCCGCTGACGGCGAAGAGCACCGCGGCGACCGCGGGCGTCAGCAGCGAGATGAGCCCGGCGTGCCGGGCGATCGCGGCCCCGGAGGGCGCGACGAGCTCGGGGAGGTCGGGCGCGACGGCCGGCCCCACCGGCTCGGGACGCCGGGGTGGTGCGGGCGCCGGGCGGGCCGTGGACGGGTAGACCGGGTGCGGCTCGGGCAGGTCACGGAACAGCGCGTCCAGCTGCGCCCGCGTCGTCGCCCGCGACGCCGCGGCGCACCGGCTGGCGTGCTCGCCACGCTCCAGGCGCCCGTCGCGGCGGTGGGCGTCGAGGGCCTCCATGGCCAGCTCCCGCTCGTGCGCCCCCACCTCCGCCATGACATCGAGTATGCGCCTGCGGCGCGCACCTCACCGCGCCGACGGTTCGGGCACGTCGCCCACGAGGAGGGCGAGGTGCCGCACGTCCTGGCGCGACTAGGGGCCGTCGGGGATCTCGCAGATCACCGTGCCCTGGTTGACGCTCGCGCCCGCCTCGAGCGCCAGCCCGGTGACCACGCCGTCCTTGTGGGCGGTCACGGGGTTCTCCATCTTCATGGCCTCGACCACGACGATGAGGTCGCCCGCCGAGACCGTGTCGCCCTCGGAGACCGCCACCTTGACCACCGTGCCCTGCATGGGCGCGGTGATCGCGTCGCCGGAGACCTTCGCCCCGCCGGTGGACCGCTTGCGCGACTTCTTCTTCGGCGCCGCGCCGCGGCCACCGCCCCCACCGGCCCCACCGCCGCCCCCGCCCAGGGCGAGGTCGCCGGGCAGCGAGACCTCGAGGCGCTTGCCGCCGACCTCGACCACGACCGTCTGGCGCGGCGCGGCCTCCTCGTCGTCGTCCTCGGCGGGCTCGGCCTGGTACGGCGGGATCTGGTTGTCGAACTCGGTCTCGATCCAGCGGGTGTGCACCGTGAACGACTCGGCGCCGTCCGGGGCGGTGAAGGCGGGGTCGTCGAGGACGGCCCGGTGGAACGGGATGACCGTCGGCAGCCCCTCGACGACCAGCTCGGCCAGGGCGCGGCGCGAGCGCGCCATCGCCTGCTCGCGGTCCTCGCCGGTGACGATGAGCTTGCCGACCATCGAGTCGAACTGGCCGCCGATGACCGTCCCGGTCTCGACCCCGGAGTCGACGCGCACGCCCGGGCCGTCGGGGGCGACGAAGCGCGTCACCGTGCCGGGGGCGGGCAGGAAGCCGCGGCCGGCGTCCTCGCCGTTGATGCGGAACTCCATGGAGTGCCCGCGCGGGGTCGGGTCCTCGCCGAATCGCAGGTGCTGGCCGGCGGCGATGCGGAACTGCTCGAGCACCAGGTCGATGCCGCTGGTCTCCTCCGACACCGGGTGCTCGACCTGCAGGCGGGTGTTGACCTCGAGGAACGAGATCGTGCCGTCCTCGCCGACGAGGAACTCGACGGTGCCGGCGCCCGAGTAGCCGGCCTCGACGCAGATGTCGCGGGCGGAGGTGTGGATGCGCTTGCGCTGCTCGTCGGTGAGGAACGGCGCGGGCGCCTCCTCGACGAGCTTCTGGTGGCGCCGCTGCAGCGAGCAGTCGCGGGTGCCGACGACGATGCAGTTGCCGTGCTGGTCGGCGAGCACCTGGGCCTCGACGTGGCGGGGCCGGTCGAGGTAGCGCTCGACGAACGACTCGCCGCGCCCGAACGCCGAGACGGCCTCGCGGACCGCGGCGTCGAACATCTCGGGGATCTCGTCGCGCTCGCGGGCGACGCGCATGCCGCGCCCGCCGCCGCCGAACGCCGCCTTGATGGCCACCGGCAGCCCGTGCTCGTCGGCGAACGCGATGACCTCGTCGGCGTCGGCGACCGGGTCCTTGGTACCCGGCACCAGCGGCGCCCCGGCCCGCTCGGCGATCTTGCGCGCGGTGACCTTGTCGCCGAGGTCCCGGATCGCCTGCGGCGACGGGCCGATCCAGATCAGCCCGGCGTCGATGACGGCCTGCGCGAAGTCGGAGTTCTCCGAGAGGAAGCCGTAGCCCGGGTGGATCGCGTTCGCGCCCGAGTCCCGCGCGGCCTTGAGGATCTTCTCGATGTCCAGGTAGGACTCCGCGGCGGTCTCGCCGCCGAGCGCGAACGCCTGGTCGGCGAGACGCACGTGCGGGGCGTCCCGGTCGGGGTCGGCGTACACCGCCACGCTGGCCAGGCCCGCGTCGACGCACGCGCGCACCACGCGCACCGCGATCTCGCCGCGGTTGGCGACGAGCACGGTGTGCAGCGGGTCGAACCCCGTCGGGGCGGACGCGGCCATCGGTTGACCTCCTGGGGGATCCTCGCTGGACCGGGACGGTCGGGGCAGTCTAGGGGCGGCCGGTCGGGTGCCCGGCCAGGTCACTCTCTCGCACTCGGACCGGGCACGTCGCGGGCGCGGGCGTGGTCATGACCACATGCACTGCGCGCGTCCCGGTGGACGCCCCGATGCGGGTCACCCGGCGAGCGCGGCTACGGTCGGCGACCGATGCAGCCTTGGTGGTGGCGGTCGGTGGCCGCGTGCGCGTCGGTGCTGGTCCTCGCCGGCCTCGTCGGCGGGATCGCGGGCGCCGTCGGCGCCGACCGCGCGACCGCCCTGCGCCCGGCCGCCGGGGCTCCCGCGGTCCCCGGCGAGCCGTCCCCGTCGGGGGCACCGACGTCGGCGCCCCCCGCTGCGGACACCGCGGAGGCGCCGGAGCCCGGTGACGACCCCGCGGCGGGCCCCGGACCCGCACGCGTCCCGGACGCCGCGTCGGCCACGTCGCTGGCCGTGTCGTCGGACTGGCGGGTGGTGCCGGTCCAGGACGTCGTCGAGGTGCCGCCCGGGCGCTTCGCGGGCGGCACCATCCTGCAGCGCGGCGAGGGCACGGTGGTGCTCGTCGGCGTCGCCGACCCCGCCCGCGTGCCCCCGCGCGTCGATCCGGCCGTGCCCGACCCGGCCCAGGAGGAGGCCCTGGACGCCGAGGCCCGACGGCTGGCCGACGCCTACGCGGACCTGCTCGCCCCGGGGGCCGACACCGCGGCCCTCACCGACCACGCCGAGCCCATCGGGGGCCTGCCCACCCGGACCTCCGTGCGGCGCGTGGAGGGCGGTGAGCTCGACGGCGCCCTCGTGCGCATCAGCACCCTCGCGGCGCCCGGCCGGACGGTCGCGGTCCTGGCCGTGGCGCGCCCCGCGCCCGACACCGCCGCCGAGGGCGCCGCCGCCGACGCGCTCGTACGCTCGCTGCGCCTCGAGTCCGTGCCCTGAGCGCTCAGCGCACCGGGGCGGCCCCGCCGGGCGCCGCCGACGCCCACAGCGCGTCGATCCCGACCCCGATCTCGGCGAGCAGTCGCCGGGTGAGCGGCAGGCTCAGCCCGACGACGTTGGAGGGGTCGCCCTCGACGCCCTCGACGAACCAGCCGCCCCGCCCGTCGAGGGTGAACGCGCCGGCGACGGCGAGCGGCTCCCCGCTGGCGAGGTAGGCCTCCAGTTCCCCGGGGGTGGGCACCGAGAAGGCGACGGCGGTCCGCGCGTGCCCGGCGACCTCCTGGCCCGTCGTGCCGCCGCTGACGCGGACCAGGGCGTGGCCGGTCAACAGCTCGGCGGTGCTGCCGGCCATCTGGTCCCAGCGCCCGCGCGCGGCGTCCACGGAGCCGGGCTTGCCGACCAGCTCGCCCTCGAGCAGCAGCATCGAGTCGGCCCCGATGACGACGCAGTCGGGCTCGACGGTGGCGACCCGGGCCGCGACGGTGCGCGCCTTGGCCAACGCGAGCGCGATCACCGTGTCCACCGCGGAGGCGTCGCCCAGCTCGGCGAGCAGGGCGTCCTCGTCGACCTCGGACACCTCGACGAGGGGCTCGACCCCGGCGCCCCGCAGGATCGCCAGACGAGCGGGGGACGCGGACGCGAGCACCAGACGCACGGGGCGGCACCCTACGTCGAGGACGGTGTCCCGTCCGCGCGAACCGTGCCCCGTCGTCGTCGGGCCGGCGACCCTCCCCGACACGCCGGGTGTCGCGCTCGGTCACCCTCGCCTCGCGGGCACGACGCCGGCGGTGGCCGGACCGGCGCGGTCAGCTCCTGAAGCCCGGGTCGGCGACGTGCACGACCGGGGCTCGGTCGCGCGGTTCCTCCCAGTCCTCCTGCCGGCCCAGCGCGGTCAGGTCGAGCAGGTGGTAGCCGTGCATCATCGCCTCGACGCCGCGGCCGTGGGCCGAGTACGTGTGGAACACGTCGTCGCCGTCGCGGAGGAACGCGCTGATGCCGGGCTGCTCGCCCACGTAGTCGAGCATCCAGCCGTGGCCGGCCGCGGCCAGCTCGTCGGCGTCGCGGAAGTTGTAGCTCACGGGCGCGACGGCGGCGTCGATCGTCGCGTGGAAGTCGTGGTTGAAGCTGCTGCCCGCCGACGAGTACCAGGGGAACGTCCAGCCCCGCGCGGACGCCACCGCCTCCAGCTGCGGGTAGGCCGCCCGCGACACCGCCGCGAAGGCGGTGTCGCGCCGCCCGAGGTGCTCCCGCACACCCTCCCCGGTCTCGGCGGCCATGGCGCTGCAGCTGTGGCACGGCACGTCCCACGCCGGGTCGTACATGAAGTGCTGCAGCACGAGCTGCCGGTGCCCGCCGAACAGGTCGAGCAGCCCGACCTCGCCGTCCGGACCGGTGAAGCGGTAGTCCTCCTCGATCCGCACCATCGGCAGCCGGCGGCGGTCGGCGTTGAGCACGTCCCGCGCCCGCGTCAGCTCCTTCTCGCGGACCAGGAGCGCCCGGCGCGCGGCCAGCCACTCGTCGCGCGCGACCACCTGCGGCAGTGCCATGACCTCGTCCCTCCGTCGGACTTGCGTGATGCAACGACGGTAAGGGTGGGACTTGCGTCACGCAAGCACCTTCGAGCATCCCGACAGCTGCAGGGCCGCCTGGATCGCCGAGGTGGACCGGGGATGGTGGAGCCGACGACGGGGATGTCGCGGGCGCGATCTGCCACGAGGAGAGCGATCTCGCGTCTCGGCCGCGAACGGTCCGTGTGCTGGGTCGGGCCCGTGCCCGGTGAGGGGCGCGGAGAGGACTCCGGGTACGGGAGCTGCGTACGGGAGGCGACCACACCGAGGTCGGCTCCTACCGCTGGTCGCGGCCGAGCAGCACCACAGCGTCGCCGATGAGGAACCCGACGGCGGCGGCGGCCTCGGAGGTCAGGTCCAGGAGGTCCGTGACGAGCTGTCGCGGGGCCCGGGAGGCGACGTCGCGGAGGGTGGTGGTCACGGCCTGCCCCGGTCGGGGCACGCGGCGCGGTAGACGGCGAGGAGCTGATCGAGCGGCGCGTCGTGGAGGGCCTCGAGCAGGAGTGGGCTACGGACGCCCGTGATGACCAGTGCACATCGGCGGCTGTGCGCAGTCACCACCAGATCGGACAGGATGCGCACGAAGAGCGGACCGGCGTCCTCGAGCTCGGCGAGGTCGATGGTCAGCTCGGTGATGTCGCACTCGAAGAGGTTCTCGGTCTTCCGGCGTAGGTCGACGGCGTCGACGTCGTTCCCGACGCCCGTCACCGGCACACGCGCAGCGGACGCCAGCCGGGTGTCCGCGCGCCCGTGCACGAGGGTGAGTCTCGGTGGACGGGGCGACGTGGGTGCGCGCTCCGCGAGCGCGGGTATCTGCCTCGGCATGGCGATCGACATCTTCCTGGGGAGCGCCCAGTACTCCCGCGGTCGGGCGGTGCTCACCGAAGACCAGCGACCTGCGTGACCGTTGGAGGTGCCCTCAGCTCTGACACCCACACTGGACCTGTCGTCCCATCCGCACAAGGGCACGAGCGTGGGTGGTGCTCGGAGCGCGGGGCGTGCCCTCGGTGGCGATCCCCTCGGAGCGGGTCCCTCCCGGCCGGACCGTGGGCCCGCAGCGCCGGTACTCGTTCCGACCCGGCGCGGAGCGGGCCTGGGTACGACCGGCCCCGGCGCGTCGCCGGGATCGCTCAGAGCCGGAGGACGGCCTGGATGTCGAGGTGGATCTGGATCGTCGAGCCGACGACGGGGACGCCGCGGGCCACCATCTGCTGCCAGTTGAGCGTGAAGGGCGCCGGACCTGCGGCTACGGGTCCGGCGGCCTCCCGACATGCATGATCACCGTCTGACGGTGTCCGTAGTTGTCTGCCAGTGCGTAAGGCGTCTTGTACCCGATCTGTACCGACGCGGTCGTCTTGAGCTGAGGCGGACCGCTCTCCGGCGTGGTCGGCCGCCACCCGAGCGGCTCGTGCGCCAGTCTCCTCGTGACGGTGTCGCGGGGTCTGCCCTCGCAGCCGCAGCGCCGGCACCAGCGGTCCGCCTCCTCGACCGCGTCGTCGGCGACCCGGCAGGCCAGCACCGCCCGATCCGGTTGCAGGTGCTGGCCGACCACCACCAGACCCAGCTCGTCGAGGCGGCAGAACGTCGTCACATCAGGGGTCGCGAAGGTAGCGTCAGGCACGTCGAGGTCTTCCTAGCTAGCCTTTAGCCTCTCAGGGATTGATCATACGAACCCCCTCAAGCCATCGACCGCGGGCGGCTCGGGAGGAAAACGAAAACATGACCGCAGCCGGTAACAAGGTCCAAGACCACTACGCCAGCGAGGGCATCGCAGCCCGCATCCTCGCTGCGCTTAGGGCGGCAGGAGGCAGCGAGGCGGGCCCGATTACGCCCGACGCGCTCGCCCCACTCGACCACTTCCACGGCCGGGGGCTGAAGGCGACAAAGGAGATGGTAGCGCTCCTCGAACCCCTCTCTGGCGAGCGCATCCTCGACATCGGCGGCGGGATCGGCGGACCGGCGCGGTGGACCGCGACGCACTTCGGTTGCCACGTGACCTCGCTCGACCTGACGCCGGAGTTCTGCCGCGCGGCGGAGGAGCTGAATGCCGCGACCGGCCTCTCGGATCGCGTGCGCGTGGTGGAGGGCAGCGCGACCGATCTGCCCTTCGAGGACGATGGGTTCGACCGAGCCTATTCCGAGAACGTGGCGATGAACATCGACGACAAGCGGCGCTTCTATGCCGAGGCGCTTCGTGTGCTTCGCCCCGGCGCGGTGTTCGCATTCTCCCACTACGGAGCCGGGCCGAAAGGCGAGCCCGACTACCCGCTGCCCTGGGCGGCAGGGCCGAGCACGAGCTTTTTGTGTTCGCCCGAGGAGACACGGGAGCAAGTTCTCACCGCGGGGTTCGAGATCGTGATCTTCCGGGACAAGACGGAGGAGGTCCTGCCGGACTTGCGGGAGAACCGCCGGCGGTTGGAGGAACACGGGCTGCCGCCGCTGGGGCTGCAGACGCTCATGGGCGAGCGGATTGCGGAATTTCAGAGCAACGCGGCCCGGAGTGCGGACGAGGGCCGTCTGAGCGTACTTGAGGCCCTCGTCCGCAAGCCGGCCTAGCTAGGTGGGCAGTGTCGGAGCTCCCATCCTCGGAAGACCTCGACCCCTCCACAGGCACCGACGCGCCGACCCCTCCAACCACGACCGGACCCCTCGAGGTGACCGTCGCGCACCAGCTCGCCGTGACGCCCGGCCGGGCGCCGTTCCTGGCACCGCCGAAGACGAAGACGAGCCTGCGCGTCAACGAGCTTCCCGCCGAGATCGGCGCCGTACTGCGCGACCACCTCGACGCCTTCGCCCCGGCCCGGATCGAGCTGGACGCCGAGACCGATCCGCGCCGGCCCCGGACCCGCGTCGCGAACCTGTTGTTCACCCGCGGCGACGGCCGCCCGATCCACCGCGGCGCGTGGACGCACATCTGGCGGCCGGCGGTGAAGAAGGCCGGCCTGCCCGAGGGTTCGGGCTCCGCGACCTGCGGCACTACTTCGCGACGCTGCTGATCTTCGGTGGCGCGAACGTCAAGACCGTGCAGCTCGCGATGGGCCACAGCACGCCGACGATCACGCTCAACACCTACGTCGGCTACTGGCCCGACGCCGTCGACCAGACCCGCGCGCTCGTGGCCTCGGCGCTCGGCACTTGTACCCGCGTTGTACCCGAGGGGCCGAACGATGATCGTCCGGCCGACGGAGACGATCACGCATGATCGCTCAGAGCTGGAGAACGGCCTGGATGTCGAGGTGGATCTGGATGGTGGAGCCGACGACGGGGACACCGCGGGCGACCATCTGCTGCCAGTTGAGCGTGAAGTGCTCCCGGTGCAGCGCGGTGGTGGCCGTGGCGCCGACGCGCGTGCCGTTCCACGTCTGGGTGCCGAGGTAGGTGGTGTCGAGGCGGACGTCGTTGGTGCGCCCGCGGATCGTGAGGTCGCCGTCGATCGTCCAGGCGTTGCCCGCGCGCACGACGAAGCGGGTGCTGGAGAACTGCAGCTCCGGGTGGTCGTCGACGGCGAGGAAGTCCTGGGAGCGCAGGTGGGCGTCGCGCTGGGCGTTGTGGGTCTCGATGCTCGCGGCGTCGATGACGACGTCGATGCTGGAGTCCTCGAGGTCCTCGGCGATGACGATCGACCCGCGGAACCGCGTGAACTCGCCGTACACCCGCGAGAGCGCGATGTGCCGCGCCACGAACCCGAGCCGGCTGTGTGCGTCGTCGATGACCCACTCGCCCGGCGTCGGACGGGTGCTGCCCTGGTCGGCGGACAGCGTCAGCGCGCCGAGCCCGGCGTGGTCGCCGCGGCCCACGACGACGTCGCGGGTGAGCGTGCGGTAGCCGCCCAGCGAGGCACGCAGCGTGTAGGAGCCGCTGGGGACGGTTGCGGTGTAGAAGCCGAAGGGGTCGGTGGGCGACTCGGTGACCACCCGCCGCAGCCCCTCGGCCTCCACCAGCGCCACCGTCACGCCGGGCAGGGGCCGGCCCTCGACGTTGCGCAGCTGGCAGCTGACCAGCCCGCCCGTGGGCGGGATGGGCATCAGCGCGTGGTCGGCGTCCCGGAAGGACTCGCCGCCGACCAGCGTGCGACGGCGGCGGCGCAGCAGGCCCATCAGGTCACCGGGGGCGGGCCGACGCCCGCCAGCCGTCGGGACCGGGGTGGACGGGGCCGCGCACGAGGTCGACGCGGCGGGCCCACCCCGAGGCCGGCGCCGGCTCCGGGGGCTCCTCGTCGCCGCCGCCGCCCGCCGCCGCGAGCACGACCGTCAGCGCCGCCAGCTCCGCGGCGTCGGGTTCGCCGCGCACGATGCGCAGCACCGGGCGGGCCGGCGTCTCGTCGGTGGTCTCGTCGGTCACGGCCACACCTCGTCGCTCGCCGCGCTCACAGGGGCACGTTCCCGTGCTTGCGCGGCGGCAGGGTCTCGCGCTTGGTCTCGAGCATGCGCAGCGAGCGCGCGACGTAGCCGCGGGTGTGCGACGGCGGGACGACGGCGTCGATGTAGCCGCGCTCGGCGGCGATGTAGGGGTTGGCCAGCGTGTCCTCGTACTCCTGCTGGAGCTCGGCGCGCCGCGCCTCGACGTCGCCGCCGGACTCGGCGACCTTCGCCAGCTCCTTGCGGTAGAGGATGCTCACCGCGCCGGACGCTCCCGTCACCGCGATCTGCGCCGTGGGCCAGGCGATGTTGACGTCGCCGCCGAGGTGCTTGGAGCCCATGACGTCGTAGGCGCCGCCGTAGGCCTTCCGGCACACGACGGTCACCAGCGGGACCGTGGCCTCGCAGTAGGCGTAGATCAGCTTGGCCCCGCGCCGGATGATGCCGTCGTACTCCTGGTCGGTGCCGGGCAGGAAGCCGGGCACGTCGACGAAGGTCAGCACGGGGATGTTGAACGTGTCGCAGGTGCGCACGAACCGGGCGGCCTTCTCGCTGGCCCCGATGTCGAGGCAGCCGGCGAGCTGGGTGGGCTGGTTGGCCACGATGCCCACCGGGCGCCCCTCGACCCGGCCGTAGCCCACGACGATGTTGGGGGCGTAGAGCTGCTGGATCTCCAGGAACTCGCCGTCGTCGACCACGCGCGTGATGACGTCGCGCATGTCGTAGGGCTGGTTCGGTGAGTCGGGCACGATCGTGTCGAGCTCGAGGTCGGTCTCGCCGATGCCGTCGGGGACCGAGCCGGTCTCCTCCTCGCCGGGGATGCGCGGCGGGTCGGTGAGGTTGTTCGAGGGCAGATAGCTCAACAGGTCCTGCACGAACGAGATCGCGTCCTCCTCGTCGGAGGCCAGGTAGTGCGCGTTGCCCGACGTCTGGTTGTGGGTGCGGGCGCCGCCCAGCGCCTCGAACTCCACGTCCTCGCCGGTCACGGTCTTGATGACGTCGGGGCCGGTGATGAACATGAACGACGTCTCGTCGACCATGATCGTGAAGTCGGTGAGCGCCGGGGAGTACACCGCACCGCCGGCGGCCGGTCCCATCACCAGCGAGATCTGGGGGATGACGCCGGAGGCGTGCACGTTGCGCCGGAAGATCTCGCCGTAGAGACCGAGCGCGACCACGCCCTCCTGGATGCGCGCGCCGCCGCCGTCGTTGATCCCGATCACGGGGCAGCCGATCTTCATGGCCACGTCCATGACCTTGACGATCTTCTCGCCGTAGACCTCGCCCAGCGCGCCGCCGAACACCGTGGCGTCCTGGGAGAACACGCAGACCGGGCGGCCGTCGATCGTGCCCTGGCCGGTGACCACGCCGTCGCCGTAGGGACGGTTGGCGTCGAGGCCGAAGTTGGTGGAGCGGTGCCGGGCCATCGCGTCGAACTCGAGGAACGAGCCCTCGTCGAGCAGCAGGTCGATGCGCTCGCGCGCGGTCTTGCGGCCCTTGGCGTGCTGCCGCTCCACGGCGCGCTCGCTGCCGGCGTGCACGACGTCCTGCTGGCGGCGGTACCAGTCGGCGAGCTTGCCGGCCGAGGTGTGGACGTCGGGCTCCTGGGCAGCGTCGTCCGGCTGCGGCAAGGGCTCCGTCGCGGCGCTCATGATCGTCCAGCTCCGCTTCGCTGCGTGTCCGTCATGGCCCGGCACTGTAGCGACCGGCCCCGACTCCGCCCGGGTCCGCGGCGGGGAGGTGATCAGCAGCACTACCGTGCGCGGACGTGGCCGCACCCCTGGACGAGGACGCGCTGCGGCGGGCCGTGGGCCCGCCCTCCGGGCCGTGGGCGTCGCTGGACGTCGTGGCGAGCACCGGCTCGACCAACGCCGACCTCGCCGCCCGGGCGGCCGACCCCGCGGCGGCCCCCGACCGCACCGTCCTCGTCGCCGAGCACCAGGACGCCGGGCGCGGCCGCCGCGACCGGGTGTGGTCCGACCGTGCCGGCGAGGGGCTGACGTTCTCGGTGCTGCTCCGCCCCCGGGGGGTGGCCGTCGAGCGCTGGGGCTGGGCGCCGCTGCTGGCCGGGCTGGCGCTGGTCGAGGCGGTCGGCGAGGTCACCGGCGGCGAGGTGCCCGCCGCGCTGAAGTGGCCCAACGACCTCCTGCTCGGGGACGGGGGCGGCAAGGGCGCCGGCGTGCTCGCCGAGGTCGCGACCGCCGGGGGCGACGAGCGCGCACTGGTCGTCGGGATCGGGCTCAACGTCGCCACGGCGGCCGGCGACCTCCCGGCCGGGGGGACGTCGCTGGCCGCGGAGGGCGCGGGGCACCTCGGCCGGGAGACGGTGCTGGTCGCCGTGCTGCGCGCGCTGGCCGACCTCGACGACCGCTGGCGCGCCGCGCACGGCGACGTCGTCGCGGCCGGGCTCGTCGACGACTACCGCGCCCACTGCGCCACCCTGGGCCGCGAGGTGACGGTGACGCTGCCCGGCGGGCGGGTGCTCGAGGGCCGCGCCGTCGACGTCGACCGCGACGGCCGGCTGGCCGTCCGCGAGCCGGGCGGGGACACGACCGTGGTGTCGGCGGGCGACGTGGTCCACGTGCGGCCCGCGGATCGCTAGCCTCGCCCACGTCCTCCGTTGTCCCCCGGCCTCGCCCGGGGCCGGGCGGGTCGAGGGGGTGCCCGTGGCCTACCCGGACAGCGTCCTGCGCCGGGGCGAGCACGTGCTCGCCCACCGGCGCCCGCACTGGCGCATGCTCGTGGTGCCCGCGCTGGTCCCGCCCGCCGCGGCGTTCCTCGCCGCCTTCCTCGCCGCGCTGGCCACGACGGTGCCCGTGGAGAGCACCCGCACGGCGCTGCGGGTCGCGCTGGTCGGGCTCGCGGTGCTCGCGGTCGTGTGGCTCGCGGTGCTGCCGCTGGTGCGCTGGCGCTGCACCCACCTCGTCGTCACCGACCGCCGCCTGCTCGTGCGCGAGGGCGTGCTCACCCGCGAGAGCGTCGACGTCGCGGGCGCGGTGATCACCGGCGTGCGCTCCCGGCGCACCGCACTGGAGCGCGCGCTGGGGTCGGGCACGCTCGTGGTGGAGACGGTGGGCACCGCGGAGCCGTGGGAGTTCGCCGGACTCGGGCGCGTCGACCGCCTGGCGGCCCTGGTGGAGGGCGTCGCCGCCGAGCGTGGTGGGCTCGACCGGGGGCGCACCGACGACGACCCCGACGACGACCCCGAGGACGACCCGGACGAGTTCGACGACCTCGACGAGGACCTCGATGTCCTCGACGAGGACCCCGACGACGACCACGACGACGACCCCGACGACGATCCCGAGCCGGTCCCCGCGGGCGGGCGCCTCAGGCGCTGGCGGCGGCGTCGGACCCGCGTCGCCCGAACATCCCGGTGAACCGCCCGCGGTAGACGGTGACGGCGTCGTCGGTGTCGACACCGCGGGTCAGCGTCCCGACGAGCGTGACCAGGCCCATCTGCGGGCGGCTCGCCGAGACGCGGGCGGCGACCACCTCCATCGCCGCCTCCAGTCGGTCGCCGGGGAACACCGGCGCCGGCCAGGCGATCTCGTCGCCGCCGGGGGAGCCCAGCGCGGCCGCGCGGCAGAGCAGCCCGTCGACGTAGCAGCGCATCCACAGCGAAGCGGTGAACCACCCCGACGCGCAGAGCCCGCCGAACAGCGACGCCCGCGCGGCCTCCTCGTCGACGTGGAAGGGCTGGGGGTCGAAGCGGCGGTTGAACGCGAGCATCTCGTCGCGGTCGACGACCACCGTGCCGAGCGCGATGCGCCGGCCGGCGGGCAGGTCCTCGAAGCAGACCTCGGGGGCGGTCACGTCGGCGATGGTGCCAGTCGCGTCCGGGGTCGGCCGGGCGGTGGGAGGGAACCGTGCGGGACCCGCCTGCGTCGGAACCGGTGTGCGGGCCGAGGAGCTGGCGGGCTGGCTGGCGGCGGCCGGGGTGCCGGACGCGGCGGTCAGCGTGGGCGCGGAGGCCGACCGGGCGTGGTGCGTGCGCGCCGTGCCCGACGGTCACGACGACGGCGCGGAGTGGGAGGTGTTCTGGTGCGACGGTGGTGGGCGCTTCGAGTGGACGCGGTTCGACGACGAGCCGGCCGCGTGCTTCTCGCTGTTCGGGCGGTTGGTCTGGGCGCGGCTCGCGGCGTCCGGGTCGGGGCCGGGGACGGCGTCGGGGTGAGGGCCGGCGCGGGCCCGTCAGGCGTCCGGGCCCGCGGTCCCGACGAGGGCCAGGGCGGCGTCGTGCAGGAGCCCGTTGGTCGTCAGGGCGTCTCCGCCGTCGGGGCGTGCGGCGCCGGTGAGGTCGGTGAGCCGGCCGCCGGCCTCCTCGACGAGCACCTGGGTGGCGGCGAGGTCCCAGGTGTTCGCGGCCGGTTCCACCGCGACGTCGAGCGTCCCCTCGGCCACGAGGCAGTGGTGCCAGAAGTCGCCGAACGCGCGGCTCTCCCAGCACGCTCGGGTCAGCGCGAGCCACTGGTGCTGACGGTCGAGGGTCCGCCAGTGGTCGAGGTCGGTGGTGGAGGCGTAGGCGTCGGCGAGGTCGGCGACGCCGGACACCGCGAGCCGTCCCTCCTCGACGCCGCGGGCGGGGTCGCGGGTGAACGCGCCCCTGCCGCGGGCGGCCCACCAGCGCCGCCCGAGCGCCGGCGCGCTGACCGCGCCCACCACCGGGCGGCCGTCCTCCACCAGCGCGATGAGGCTCGCCCACACCGGGACGCCGCGGGAGAAGTTCTTGGTGCCGTCGATGGGGTCGAGCACCCACACCCGACCGGCCCCGAGCTCGCCGCCCCGCTCCTCGCCGAGCACGGCGTCGTCGGGGTGCTCGGCGGCGAGCAGCGTGCGCAGCCGGTCCTCGCAGGCGGTGTCGGCGTCGGTCACCGGGGTGCGGTCGGGCTTGCGCTCCACGCGCAGGTCCACCGCGCGGAAGCGGGGCAGGGTCACGGCGTCGGCGGCGTCGGCGAGGGCCAGGGCGATCGCGAGGTCGGCGGCGCGCCCGGTCGCGGGGGTCCCGAGGCTCATGGGCGGAGATCGTGCCAGCACGCCCGGGGCACGGGAGACGCAGCGCAGCGGAGCTCGATCATCGAGGCCGCCGGGCTAATCTGGCCGCGTGACCACGGTGCTGCTCGTCGAGGACGACGCGGCCATCGCCGGACCGCTGTCCCGGGCGCTGCAGCGCGAGGGCTACGAGGTCGACGTCGTCGGCGACGGGCCGGCCGCGCTGACGCGCGCGGGGGCGGCCGGGCCGGACCTCATGGTGCTCGACCTGGGCCTGCCCGGGATGGACGGGCTGGAGGTGTGTCGGCGGGTCCGCGCCGACCAGCCGGACCTCCCGGTCCTCATGCTCACGGCACGCACCGACGAGGTCGACTTCGTGGTGGGCCTGGACGCGGGGGCGGACGACTACGTCGGCAAGCCCTTCCGGCTGGCCGAACTGCTGGCCCGGGTGCGAGCGCTGCTGCGCCGCCGCGCGCCCGAGGTCCTCGATGCGGGCGGGGTCCGCCTCGAGCCGTCGGCGCGCCGGGTGACCGTCGACGGCGTCGAGGTCGGGCTGGCCAACAAGGAGTTCGAGCTGCTCCGGGTGCTCATGGCGCACGCCGGGCAGGTCGTCTCACGCGAGGAGATCCTGCGCGAGGTGTGGAACGACCCGGAGCTGAAGACGTCGAAGACGCTGGACATGCACATGTCGTGGCTGCGGCGCAAGCTCGTCGACGAGGGCGGCGGCAACGGCAAGCGGATCAGCACGGTCCGCGGGGTCGGCTTCCGCTTCAACACCTAGTCGGCCACTGGTCCACCCCCTAGGAGCTCCCGGGTGCGGCGCCGGATCCTCGTCTCCACGCTGATCGTCGTCACGATCACCGTGGCGGTGCTGGGCGGTCCGCTGGCGCTGACGACGTGGCGGCTGGTCGAGGACTTCACGCGCGCGGACATCAATTCCCGGCTCCGGCAGGTCGTCGCCACCCTCGACGCGCAGGCCGCCGGTGAGCGGCCGGTCGACCTCAGCGCCGTGGGGATCGCGGTCCCACCCGGGGGGTCGCTGGTGGTGCGCACGCCGCGCGGGGTGAGCACGCTCGGCGAGCTCGCGCCCGGCCCGACCGTGAGCGAGACGCTGCCCTTCGGGCTGTCCGGCTCCGCGGTGCTCGCCGAGCCCATCGCCGAGATGCGGGCGCGCCAGCTGCGGGCCACCGCGCTGGTGCTGGCCGCGGTGCTGCTGTCGGTCGCGGTCGGGGCGGTGGTGGCGACGTTGACGGCGCGGCGCCTGGCCGACCCCCTCCAGCAGGTGGCCGGACGGGCCGCGCGGCTGGGTGCCGGCGACTTCCGTCCCGCGCCGCACCGCCACGGCATCCCCGAGCTCGACCGGGTCTCCGACGTCCTCGACTCGTCGGCCGCCGCGCTCGCCGAGCTGCTCCAGCGCGAGCGCGACCTCGTGGGCGACGTCTCCCACCAGCTGCGCAGCCGGCTGACCGCCTTGCAGCTCCGTCTCGACGAGCTCGCGGCGAACCCCGACGAGCACGTGTCCGCCGAGGGCGCGGCCGCGCTCGAGCAGGCCGAGCGCCTCGCCGAGGTCCTCGACGAGCTACTGGCCTCGGCCCGCGAGGCCCGCGCGTCGGGCGCCGCCCCGGTGGAGGTCGCGGGCGAGCTGGAGGCGGTCGCGGCCGAGTGGCGTGACCCACTGCGGGCCGAGAACCGCGTGGTGCGCGTGCGTGCGCCCGAGGGGCTCGTCGCCCGGGCCACGTCGGGCCGCCTGCGCGAGGCGCTCGGCGTGCTCGTCGACAACGCCCTGCGCCACGGGAAGGGCACCGTCACGCTCGCGGCGCGGCTGTCCGACAACGACACGATCGTCGTCGAGGTCGGCGACCACGGTGACGGCGTGCCGCCCGCGCTCGCCCCGCACGTGTTCGACCGCGGCGTGTCCGGGGCGGCGTCGACGGGCGTCGGGCTCGCGCTGGCGCGCGCGCTGGTCGAGGCCGACGGCGGACGCCTCGAGCTCGCGCGTACCCGTCCGGCCACCTTCGCCGTGTTCCTCCCCGTGCCCCGCACCGACCGCACCCTCGCGGCCGCGCGGCCCCTGCCCGGCACGGGGCCGCGCTGAGGCGCCCGCCGGGGATCGTCGGCGGGCGGGTCAGCGCGGGCGGTGGTGGCGGACGAGCGCCACGGTGACCTCCGTGAGATCCTCGGCGTCGAGCTCCTGGCGCCGTCCGTCGGCCTCGGCGCGGGCGCGGCCGGCGGGGAAGGGCCCGTAGGTGTCGGCGGCGCCGGTGACGGGGTCGAGGACCAGCACCGTGAGGCCGTCGCAGTGTTCGAGCTCGTCGGGTTCGAGCGCGGCGGGCGTGGCTCGGCCGGCGTGGCGGTGCGGGCACGGCAGCTTGGGCACAGCAGATCCTCCTCCGCGTCCGGTGCGCTCCGACCTCTCCGCCCGGCCGGTCAGGCGGTACCGAAGGTATCAAGAACCTTGTGTCTCGCCCCGCGTTCGGGCGACGGACGGTGCACGGTCGGAGACCGGCGGTCGTCGTGGACGCCATCGGCGGAGGCCCGCCGGGGCCGTCGGGCCAGGGCCTTCACCCGATCGGCCCGTACGGCGGTCACGGTGGACGTCCGGACGGCACCGCCGCCGGCCGGGGCCTCCAACGGGGATCGACGGGCACGACGGGGCTCGAGCGACCCCGCGACGTGCCGTCAGCGCAGCGGGCCGACCTCGTCGGGGAACACCCAGCGACGGAACGCCCACCAGCGGAAGACCATGGCCATCAAGGTGCCGATCACCTGCGCGCTGACCAGGTCGGCGACGTGCTCGGTCAGTTCGGACACCGCGGGCTGAGCGAGGTCGAGCACGTAGCGCGAGACGCCCAGCGGCGCGGCGTTGATGGCCATCGCGATCCCCGACACCGCGAAGTACAGCAACGCCTCGTGCGGGCGTCCGCGCCCGCCCCGCAGCCGGAACGACCACTCGCGGTTGAGCACGTAGCCCACGATCGTCGCGACCAGCACCGCGAGGATCTTCGCGGTGACCGGCTTGGGCTCGAGCACCGTGGACTTGGCGGTGACGAACACCGCGGTGTCCACGACGAAGGTGATGGCACCGACCGCCGCGAACTTGACCAGCTCGCCGTGGCGCTCGGCGAGGCGCCCGAGTCGGCCCCGCAGCCCGGGCGGGAGCGGCGCCGACGCGGCTCCGCCGTCTGCACGCTGGTCGGTCACTGTGCGGAGTGTAGTGACGCCCCCCGCTCGGGGAGGCCGGACGGGCAGAGCGCCCCTGCCCGCCCCACCACCGGCAGGCGCGTCGTGAGGGCACAGCCCGCGCGGGCCGCACGGTCTCGCTCCGGGGCCCCCGCCGACCCGGTCGCGCCACCCCGGTCCGGGCGGCGGTCGTCGCGGCCCTCCGCGTCGGCCCTCGTGCTCCGCGTCGCGTGACCCCGACGCGGCGGCTCGGCGGTCGACCGGGAGCCGGAGCCGGCGCGGACGGCAGTCGCCGAGCCGGCCCGCGGCCCGTCCGCGAGTCCGGGGACGTCGAGCGCCGCGTCGGGCCGGGCGAGCGGGGGCACCGTGCCCGGCGGCACCGCGAGCGGCGGCACCGCGAGGGGCGGCACCGCGAGGGGTGGCACCGCGAGCGGCGGCACCACGGGGGGTCCGACCGCCGCCGGGGGAGGGGCGGGCGCGTGCCCCGGTGCGGCCGCCGGTGGCACGGCGGGCGCCGGTTCCAGGGCGTCGCCGAGGACGAACGCCGCCGCCCCCACCGCGCCGGCGAGGCCGAGGACGCCGACGCCACCGAGGCGGCGCGGGACGGCGGGGCGCACGGCACCGGCCCGGGCGGTGCGGCCGGTCAGTCCGCTCAGCGCGCCGAGCACCCCCAGCGCGCCGCCGCCGGCCACGGCCAGCTCGCCGGTGGTCGTCTCGAGCGCCCACGTCCCGGTCCCGCCGCGCGAGGCGAGGTAGCCGACGAGGCCCGCGCCGAGCACGAGCGGGGCGACGACGGCGCGGACCATGCCGGAGTTGACCTCGCGCAGCTCGTCGGCGAGCGCGCGGCACTCGTCGCACTCGGCGAGGTGGGCCTCCACCCGCTGTGCGTCGCGTCGGGACAGGCCACCGCGGGTGTAGGCGCCGAGCTTCTCGCCGGTGTCGCGGTGGCGACGGTCCCACCGTCCGGAGCCGGCGGCGAGGTGCTCCTGCAGGTAGGCCTGGCGCAGGCCCTCGCGCGCCCGGTATCCGAGGGCGGACACGGCGTTGGCGGACAGACCGAAGAGCGGGGCGATGTCGGCCGGGCTGTCGCCCTCCACCTCGAGGTGCCAGAGCACCGCCTGCCAGCGCTCGGGCAGCGTCGCGAACGCGCGGGCCGCGAGCGTGCGCTCGAGACCCGCGAGCGCCGGGTCGGTGAAGGGGACGACGGTGCTGTCGGGGTCGACGCCGTGGAGGTCGGCGACGTCGTCGGTGAGGTCGAGGCGGCGTTCGGCGCGGCTGCGGTCGTAGGCGAGGTGGCGCACCGACGTCAGCAGGTAGGCCCGGAACGCCTCGGTCGGGCCGCGCCCGGCCCGCAGGACCTCGAGCATGCGGGTGAAGGCGCCGGCGACGAGGTCGTCGGCGTCGGCGGGGGAGCGGGCGAGGTGGCGGGCCAGGGCCCGGGCCGCGTCGTGGTGGCGGGCGTAGAGCGTGGCGAACGCGGCGGTGGAGTCCTGGTCGGCGCCGCGGCCGCGCAGCCGGGCCAGGAGCTCGGCGTCGCTGCGGGGGTCGCCGTCCCCGGGGCCGGCCGGGCCGCCGCCCGGGCCGCCCTCCGGGTCGTCGCGGTCGTGGGGGGTCGGGCCGGTGCCGGGACGTCCGCTCTCGCCGGCCGTC
>Ga0196958_10000130_pt1 | contig 25698 bp, 25 predicted proteins | sample S1v_10metaG_FD_148654 | JGI IMG/M metagenome (GOLD analysis project Ga0196958, IMG submission 148654) | Soil microbial communities from Anza Borrego desert, Southern California, United States - S1+v_10 | ecosystem: Environmental > Terrestrial > Soil > Desert | place: USA: California | collected... | reverse complement strand
GGCGGCGCCGGCTACACCCGCGACTTCCCGGTGGAGCGCATGATGCGGGACGCCAAGATCACCCAGATCTACGAGGGCACCAACCAGATCCAGCGCGTGGTCATGTCCCGCGCCCTGCTCAACGGCTGAACGACCCCGGTCCCGGCCCGGCGGTGCCCGCTCACCCCGATCGGGCGCTTCCGGGCCGGGCTCGTGCGCGCGGCTCGTGGGTGCGCGCCCGTGGTCGGGCGAAGCCTTCGGCCCGGTCGCGGTGGACGGGCCGGCAGTCGTGGCGCAGGTCGGGTACGCCGCCGTCGGAAGCCTCGGGGTGCGGTCGAGTCCGGTTACTGCGCCGACACCGCGGCCAGGTACTCCGCCAACCGGTCGTAGCTGGTGTCCGCACCGTCGGTCATCCCGGTCCGCATGGCGCGGTCGCGGGCGGCGGTCGACGGGTACTTCATCGTCTGGACGACGGTGGTCCGGGGGCCGTCCTCGGTGAAGGTGGTCGTGTTCACGGTTTCCGCCCAGCCCTCGCCCCACGACTCGGTCTGCACGGTGCGCGAGTGGGGCGTCACCTCCAGGTAGGCGCCCGTCATGCTCATCCCGGTGCCGTCCGCCCGCCGCCAGACCATGTGCCACCGGCCGCCGGGGCGCAGGTCCACCTCGCAGACCGGCATCGTCCAGCCCTCGGGGCCGAGCATCCAGTGCACGATGTGCTCCGGCTTGGTGAACGCGTCGAAGACCAGCCGCCGCGGCGCGTCGAACGTCCGCGTGACCGCGACCTCCGCGTCCGACGGGGTGCTCCACCGGGAAGCGGTGTCAGCGCTCATCTTCCTGCTCCTTCATCCGTTCCAGGTAGGCGTCGAGGCGGCGGTGGCTGTCGTCCCAGAACCGGCGGAAGCCGTCGGTCCACTCGGCGACCTCGCGCAGCGGCGCCGCGTCGAGGGCGCACGGGCGCCACTGGGCGTCCCGGCCGCGCACGACGAGGCCGGCCCGCTCCAGCACGCGCAGGTGCTTGGACACGGCCGGGCCGCTCATCGCGAACGGTGCGGAGAGCTCCTTCACCGTGGCCGACCCCTCGGCCAGGCGGGCGAGGATGGCGCGCCGGGTCGGGTCGGCCAGGGCGGCGAAGGTGGTGCTCAGCGGGTCGTCTGCCATTGATGCCTAACCACTTGGTTATCTAACTGATCGGTTTTCTACGCCCCTGTCGAGATGCTGTCAACCCCGTGCGCGCCCCCGAAAGTTGTTGAATGCTCATATAACGTCGGCCGCGTCCCGGTCATCGGATGAAAGGATCTTCGACATGGTTCGCGACGTCGCGGCACTCATCGGACGGATCGGCGTCGGCGTGGTGTTCCTCGCGCACGGCTGGCAGAAGGTGACCGAGTGGGGGCTCGACGGCACCGCCCGCGCCTTCGAGGGCATGGGCGTGCCGCTGCCCACCGCCTCGGCGTGGTTCGCCGCCATCGTCGAGCTCGTCGGCGGCGCGCTGCTGATCGCGGGCGCGGCGCTGCCGGTCGTCGGCGTCCTGCTCGCCCTGGACATGCTCGGCGCGCTGATCATCGTGCACCTGCCCAACGGTTTGCTCGGGCAGGGCGGTTACGAGCTCGTGCTCGTCCTCGGCGTCGCGGCGATCGCGCTGGGCTTCAACGGCGGCTCGCTCACCGTCGACCGGCTGATCCGGCGCAGGCGGCCCGCCGCGGTCTGAGGCGGGCTCAGCCGACCAGGTCGAGCGTGGTGTGCTCACCGGCGCGGCGAGCGGGGAGCAGGTCCGGATCGGCGTTGCTGCACTGCACCAACGACCCGCCGCCCGCCAGCACGGCCAGGAAGCCGTTGAGCAGGCCGTCCGGCTGCGCCCACTCCAGCGTCGACAGCACGCGGGCGCCGGCGCCGATGCCCAGCACCGCGGCCCGGTGCCGCGCCTCGGCGACCACTTCGTCCACAGTGGACCTGCCGAGGGCGGGCGTCGAGCCCGGCACCGGCGACCACGGCATGAACTCGTCGCCGTGCACCCGCACCTCGTCCACGTAGTCGACGGGGGCGCCGCAGCCCAGCCCCATGGGGTGCAGGGAGACCGTCGCGACCGTCCCGGCGCCCGCGGCGGCACCGCCGGGCGGCACGAACGCCACCTTGGCGCCCGCCGGGTCGTCGGTCACCGCCGCGCCGCACCACCACGCGCCGAGCAGCACCCCGGCGGTCTGCCAGTGCGCGGGCAGCAGCACGGCCACCGGGTCGCCCGGCTCGACGTCCAGCTCGTCGCGCAGCCAGTTGGCCGTCTTCGCCGCCCAGTTGCCGATCGTCGCCCGGGACAGCTCCACCCTGGTGCCGGCCGCGTCGTCGTAGTGGGTGATCAGCGGGTTGCCGGGACCGGCGGCGAACAGGGGCGTCAACAGGACTTCCGTGACGGTCATGCCGGTTACCCTGCCATCCCCCGGCGGCCCGGCCCCGCCGGGGTCGGCCCCGGTCGGTCGGCCGGTGGCGCTAGTTCACGCAGGGCGGGCCCTGCGCCGCGAGCTGCCGCCGCGGCCCGTCCAGCGACACGACCCGGTCGCCGCCGAACCCGTGCGCGGAGCTGGTCGGGGCGGGCGCGGGCGTCTTCTGGCCCAGCACCTGCGCCACGAACGCCTTGACCTGCGCCGGGTCCACGGTCACCACGCTCTGCCCGCGCTCGTTGAGCGCCCCCACCCCGGTCACCGGGATGGTCGTGAACTCCACGCTGCCGCCCGCCAGGTTCCGCGCCTGCGCGGCCAGCGTCGACAGGTCGAACTTCTCGTCCACCACCACGGACTTCGACATCGCGTCGAGCAGCCCGGTCAGCTTCGCCTGGTCGGTGAACGTCCCGGCGGACAGCAGCTGCGCGACGGCGGCCTTCAGGAACACCTGCTGCCGCGTGATCCGGCCCAGGTCGCCGCCGGGGATGTTCTTGCGCTGCCGCACGAACGCCAGCGCGTCGCCACCGGACACGGTCTGCACGCCCGCCCGGAAGTCCGCGCCCGAGTCCGGGTCGCTGGTGGCCTGGTTCAGGCACACCTCGACGCCGCCGATCACCTGCGTCAGCAGGTAGAACCCGTACAGGTTGACCTCGGCGTAGTGGTCGACCCGGACCCCGGTCAGGTCCTGCACGACCTGCACCAGCGCCCGCCGCCCGGCCTGGTCGCCGAGCCTGGACCGCTCCTCCAGGCCCTGCACGCCCTCGGCGGCCAGCCGCTCCATCGTGTAGTACCGGGTGAGCCCGTACGCCGAGTTGATCTTCTCCTCGCCGTGGTCCGGGATGGTCACGGACACGTCGCGCGGGATGGACACCGCGTGCGCCGCGCCGCCGTTGCGGGGCACGCGCAGGACGATGATCGTGTCGGTGTTCACCGTGTCGGTCGCCTCGGTGCGCAGCTCGCGCAGCACGCGGTCGGGCAGCTGCCTGCCCTGCGCGTCGGTGCGGCTGTCGCTGCCCACCAGCAGGATGTCCAGCGCCCCGTCCTCGGCGGGCGGCGCGTTGGGGATGTCGGACAGCTCGGCCAGCACGTCCGTGGTGTTGACGCTCTGCTCCACCCGCTTGAGCGTGCTCCAGCCGTACCAGGACGCCACGAGCACGGCCGCGGACAACAGCGCGACGAGCGCGCGCCCGGTGATCACCGCGGCCTTCACGGCGGTCCTCCTCGTCTGGCAGCGGGCTGCCCGGTCGGGCCGACCGCCCCCGCCGTTCGAGCACCGGCGGGCGGCTGTCGCTTCAGTTGACGCAGACCACGCCGTCGGCCGTGATCGGCGGCGGCGCGGCGCTGGTCGGCACGACCGCGTTCGGGACGCCGCCCGCCGAAGCCGGGTCGGACTCGTCGGTGGGGGAGTAGTCCGCACCCACGAAGACCCGCACCTCGCCCCCGGGCACGGAGTCGTCCTCGACGGCCGCGGCGTTACCGCCGAGTGCGGAGATCACCCGGTCGGCGGCGGCCCGCTCGCCGGGCGCGTGCCGGACGACCGTGCTGTCCAAGGGGTTTCCGGGGATGGCCTCGCCGCGGCGGAAACCCTTGTCCACCAAGGTCTCCAGCACCGCGCCGGCCTGCCCCACCCGGCCCGAGGAGTTGATCACCCGCACGGTGATGTCCGCCGGCGGCGGCCCGGTCGGTGTGGTGGAGGGCACGGTCGAGCCGGTCGACGGGGCCGGGTCGGCGGCGAGGCCCTTGATGAACCGGCGCACCTCGGCCGGGTCGACCGGCAGCACGTTGCCGTCGCTCCACGTGTCGGTCGGGTCGCCCACCGGGATGGTGCGGAACTGGATGTTGCCCGACACCAGGCCCTGCATCTGCTCGGCGAACTCGGTGATGTTCCAGCGCTCGCTGAGCACCACGGACTTCTTCACCGCCGTCACGAGCTGGTCCAGCTTGGCGAAGTCGGTCAGCGTGCCGGTGGAGAGCACCTTGCGGGCCAGCGCGCCGATGAACACCTGCTGGCGCACGATCCGGTCCAGGTCGCCGCCGGGCAGGTTGTTGCGCTGCCGCACGAACGACAGCGCCGCCGCGCCCTCGACGGTCTGCCGCCCGGCCTGGAAGTCCGCGCCCGAGTCGGAGTCGCGCGTGGCGGTGTTCAGGCACACCTCGACGCCGCCGATGGCCTTGGTCACCTCGTAGAACGAGGCGAGGTTGACCTCGGCGTACCGGTCGACGGTGACCGCGCCGCCGGTCAGGCCCTCGATCGTCTTGATCAGCGTGCGGCGGCCGGCCTGGGTCGCCTCGCGCTCGATGCGCGCCTCGTCGGTGACGCCCTCCTCGCGCAGCCGCTGGGCGGTGTCGTTCTTCTGCCGGGCCATCGCCGAGTTCAGCTTGTGCTTGCCGAACCCGTCGGCGATGTCGACGTGCGCGTCGCGCGGGAACGAGATGGCGACCGCCCGCGTGCCGTCCTGGGGGACGTGCACCAGGATCATCGTGTCGGTGTTCAGCGTGCCGTCCGCCACACCGCCGTTGAGCAGCGCCAGCACCTCCGGGGAGAGCGGCTTGCCCTGCGCGTCGGTGCGGCTGTCGACGCCCACCAGCAGGATGTCGATGGCGCCGTCGAGCGGTTTGCGGGCCGCGCCCTGCTCGGCGACCGAGGACGGGATGACGTCGGTGGTGACGATCCCCTCGTCCAGCGTGCGCAGGTAGCTCCAGCCGTACCAGGAGACCAGGAGCACGGCGGCCGACGTGAGGGCCAGCAGTGAGCGCCCGGTGACGACTGCGGTGCGGAGAGCAGCCGAACGCGCGGCCGATCTGGGCGGACGGGTGTCCACTGGTGCTGCCTCCCCCGGGTACTGCGGCTGCCACGTCAAGGTTAGTGCGTGCCGGCGTTCCGGCCTGCCTTTTTCCCTTGATACGGGAGACGCTGTAACGACACGGTGGGTTGCACGGGTTAACACCGTGACAGACTCGGGGCGGACGACCGCTGTGGAAGGGCATTGACCATGCGCGTGCTGGTGACGGGTGGGGCCGGGTTCATCGGCTCGCACTACGTGCGGGAATTGGTGGGCGGCGCCTACCCGGCCTACGCCGACGCGGAGGTCGTGGTGCTGGACAAGCTGACCTACGCGGGCAACGAGGCGAACCTCGCGCCGGTGGCCGACGACCCGCGGCTGACGTTCGTGCGCGGCGACATCTGCGACCGCGCGCTGGTCGCGGAGCTGATGGGCCGAACGGACGCGGTCGTGCACTTCGCGGCGGAGTCCCACGTGGACCGGTCGATCTCCGGGGCCGCCGATTTCGTCCTCACCAACGTGCTGGGCACCCAGACGCTGCTCCAAGCGGCCCTGGAGGCGAACGTGGCGAAGTTCGTCCACGTGTCCACCGACGAGGTCTACGGGAGCATCGCGGAGGGTTCCTGGACCGAGGAGCACGCGCTGGAGCCCAATTCCCCCTACTCCGCCTCGAAGGCTTCCTCCGACCTGCTGGCGCGGGCGTTCCACCGCACGCACGGGCTGCCGGTGTGCATCACGCGGTGTTCGAACAACTACGGGCCGTACCAATTCCCGGAAAAGGTCATCCCGCTGTTCGTGACCAACCTCATGGCCGGCGGGAGCGTCCCGCTCTACGGCGACGGGCTCAACGTCCGCGACTGGCTGCACGTGGACGACCACTGCCGCGGCATCCAGCTGGTGCTGGAGGGCGGGCGCGCCGGCGAGGTCTACAACATCGGCGGCGGCACCGAGCTGACCAACCGCGAGCTGACCGAGCGCCTCCTGGCGGCCACCGGGCGCGACTGGTCGGCGGTGGAGCCGGTGCCCGACCGCAAGGGCCACGACCGCCGCTACTCGGTGGACATCACCAAGATCACCGCGGAGCTGGGCTACGCGCCGCGGGTGGACCTCACCGCCGGCCTGGCCGCCACCGTCGAGTGGTACCGGGACAACCGGGCGTGGTGGGAGCCGCTGAAGCAGCGCACGGCGCCGGCGGTCTGACGTGATCGCACTGCTGGTGCCGGGCGGTCGCGGGCAGCTCGGGCACGACCTGGTGGCGGCGGCCCCGGCCGGCGCCCTGGTGCACGCGCCGTCGTCCGCCGAGCTGGACCTGACCGACGCGTCGGCGGTGTCCGACGCGGTGGCCTCGTTCGCGTCCGCGGCGCGGGACGGCGGGGCGCGGCCGGTCGTGGTGAACGCCGCCGCGTACACGGCGGTCGACGCGGCGGAGACCGACGAGGACCGCGCGTTCGCCGTCAACGCCGCGGGTCCGGGCCTGCTGGCGGCCTCGTGCCGCGAGCACGGCGTGCCGCTGGTCCACGTGTCGACCGACTACGTCTTCCCCGGCGACGCGACCCGGCCCTACGAGCCGGACGACGAGACGGGGCCGCGCTCGGCCTACGGGCGCACGAAGCTGGCGGGGGAGCGGCGGGTGCTCCGGGAGTGGGAGCGGTCCTGGGTCGTCCGCACCGCCTGGGTCTACGGCGCGGGCGGGCCGAACTTCGTGAAGACGATCGCCCGGTTGGCGGGCGAGCGGGACGTGCTGTCCGTCGTGGACGACCAGCGCGGGTCGCCGACGTGGGCGCTGGACCTGGCGACGGGCCTGGTGGAGCTGGCCGGCCTGGTGGCGCGCGGCGGCCCGGCGGCCCGCGTGCTGCACGCGACCGGCGGCGGCGAGACCACGTGGTGCGGGTTCGCGCGGGCGGTGTTCGCCGAGCTGGGCGCGGACCCGGAGCGGGTGCGGCCGTGCGGCACCGCGGACTTCCCGCGCCCGGCGCCGCGCCCGGCGTACTCGGTGCTGTCCGGCGCGGCGTGGGCGGCGGCGGGGCTGACCCCGCTGCGGCCGTGGCGGGAGGCGCTCGGCGCCGCGTTCGCGGCCCGCGCGGTGCCCTGAACCCGTTGCGGCGCAGGGAAGCGGGCGGCCCGGGTTCAGGCGGGCCGCCACCCCACGCCGGTCGGCCGCCTGCCGGTGGCCAGGAAGTCCTTGAGCGCCGAGGCCAGCGCCTCGACCGGCACGCCCGAGCCGGCCGGGAAGTCGACGTACTCCGAGCGGTACCCGGGGGAACCCGGCTCGCCGCGCAGGGTCGAGTAGTCGTGGTCCGGGTCGGCGTAGGTCAGGTAGCCGTAGCCGCCGTGCACGGCCGCCGCCACGTCGTGGTCGGGGATCCTCGTCCGCCCCGGTTCGCCGAGCAGGCCCTCCACGTCGTCCATCAGCGGGCGGTCCCGGTGCTCGACGACCGCCGGGCCCGCGCCGGGCTCGGCGAGGCGGCGCAGCAGGGCGTCCACGTCCTGCGGGCTGTCGACGGTCATCTCGTCGGCGGCCTCGGTGTCGTCCGGATCGCTGATCGGCCACACGGCGGTGAAGCTCATGGCCGGCATCATCGCAGCGAACGCGGGGAGTGACCACCCGGGACGGGCGTTGGGCCGTTGGGGTGGAGCCGGGCCGCCGCACTGGTCCCGCGCGCGGCCGGTGCGGGAACCTTTCCCCCATGTCCGAGCCCGGGCGACTTCCCGATGCCGCCGCGCAGCGCGCCGACGGCGAGCGCCAGCGGTTCCTGCGCCGCGTCTGCGCGGTGACGGGGTCCAAGCAGGTCTCGTGGACCACCCTCAGCGGCGGCGCGGCCGAGCGCCCGGTGCGGACCTCGTAGCACCCGGTGCGGACCCGGTAGCGCCCCGCCGGGCCGACCGGCAGCGCTCCCGCCGCCCGGCGGGCGGTGCGGCGACTCGGGGCCGGGAGGTCCGGGGCCCGCGGGCCGCTCGGGCTCAGCGCCGGGTGCGGGCGTCGGCGGCCAGTCGGTAGGCTTCCAGGGTCTTCTCCGCCGTGCGCCGCCAGGTGAACTCCGCCGCGTGCGCCCGCCGGGCCGCCTGCTCCGCCGGGTCCGGCGGCGTGTCCACCGCGTCGGCCAGCGCCTGCCCCAGCGCCTCGGCGTCGCCGACCGGCACGTGCGCGGCGTGGCCGCCGGCCACCTCGCGCAGCGCCGGCACGTCCGTGCACACCACCGGGACGTTGCAGGCCAGCGCTTCCAGCACCGGCAGGCCGAAGCCCTCGTCGCGGGACGGCAGCACCAGCGCCGCCGCGCCGGCCACGACGCTGCGCAGGTCCACGTCGCTCAGGTACCCGGTGCGCAGCACGCGGCCGTCCGCGCCGGCCCGCCCCGGGCCGGCCAGCACCAGCGGCGGCAGCGCCGGGTCGGCCGCGTGCGCCGCCAGCAGGGTCGGCAGCCCCTTGCGCGGGCCGTCGGCCCCCACGAACAGCAGGTACTCGCCGGGCAGGCCCAGGCGGGCGCGCAGGCCGGGCGACGGCGGGCGGGCGGCGAACCACGCCGGGTCGACGCCCAGCGGCGTCACGATGACCCGGTCCGGGTCGACCTCGAAGCGCTCCACGACGACGCCCGCCACCGCGTGGGTCGGGGTGCAGACGACGTCGGCGCGCCGCGCGGACCGGCGGACCAGCTCGGGCAGCCGCCGGTCGGAGGGCGGCAGGTCCTGCGGCGAGTCCAGGAACGCGAGGTCGTGGACGGTGGCCACGCCGCCGGCCCGCACGGCGGGCGGCAGGACGAAGTTGGTGCCGTGCATGACGTCCGTGGGGCCGGCCAGCAGCTCCACCGGCGGGAACGGGCCGCGCAGCCAGAACCGGCGCAGCAGCCGCGCCGGCACCGGCAGGCCGCGCGCCACCACCTCGTGCGGCAGCACGGTGCGCAGCGCGCGCCACCCGCGCAGCGTGAACGCCACCGCGCGCACCTCGACCTCCGCCGGCATCGACGCCAACTCCTCGGCCAGCGCCGAGGTGTAGCGGCCGATCCCGGTGCGGTGGCCCAGCAGGGGCGTGCCGTCGATCAGCACCCGCAGCGGCTCAGCCATCGCCGCGCAGCTTCTTCAGGACGCGGCCGGTGGCGCGCTTGGCGACCTCGGCGGCCCCGCCCTGGTCGAGGTACTCGCGGACCAGCCGGAGGTCCCGCTGGAGCTTCTCGCGGCGGCCCAGCGGGCGGTTGCGCACCATCGGCGCGACGCCGGGCAGGCGGTCGGTCGCGGGCCGGGGGTTGCGGCAGAAGTCGACCAGCGGCGCGAGCGCCGCCTCCCACGTGAAGCGCTCCCGCACGGCCGCGATCCGCTCGGTGCAGGCCGCCGCGAAGTCCGCGTCGTACAACACCTTCGCCAGCGCGGCGGCCAGGGCTCCCGGGTCCTCGGAGGGCACCACCACGCCCAGGCCCTCGCGGGAGACCAGGTCGGCGAACGAGTCGCCGTCGGTCGTCACGATCGGCAGGCCCGCCCACAGGTAGTCCAGGACCCGGGTCCGGAACGCGAACGTCGTCTCCACGTGCTCGTAGTGCGTGGTGACGCCGCAGTCCGCGTCCAGCAGCCAGTTCTGCCGGTCGTGGTAGGGCACCCACGTCTCGTTGAAGAACACGTGCGACCCGACCAGCCCGAGGCGCCGGGCCAGCGCCCGCGTCCGGCCGGCGATGTCCATGTCCGGCACCTCGGGGTTGGGGTGCTTCATGCCCAGGAACACCAGGCGCGCGTCGGGGTGCTCGCCGCGCAGGCGGTCGACGGCGTGGATCAGGGTCAGCGGGTCGAACCAGCTGTAGACGCCGCCCGCCCAGAGCACGACCTTGTCCTCGGCGGCCAGGCCCAGCGCGTCGCGCAGGCCGGGCCCGGTGCGCTGCGGCGGTTTGCCGGACAGCCCGAACGGCGCCACCGCGAGCAGCGACTTGACCGTGGGGTCGGTGTCGTACAGCGCGGGCGTGAGGCGGCCCATGGCCGCCAGGTGGCCCAGCCAGAAGTGCCGCTGGCGCTCCGACGCGCACAGGAAGAAGTCGCCGCGCCGCAACTGGTTGTCCAGCACCCGGGTGACGCCGACGAGGTCCTTGGCGCGCTGCTCGTCGGTGTTGTCGCGGCCCTGCTCCAGCAGTTCCAGGTGCATCGGGTCGTAGACGTCGCAGACCACGATCTTGGTCGACCCCCGCGCCTTCAGCTGCGGCAGGAACTCCAGGGCGTGCCCCTGCAGCACGACCACCTCCGCCCACGCCAGGTGCGGGTCGGCGTCGCGCGGCCGGATGCCCCGCACGTCGAACGGCGCGTCGGGCGGTTGGCACAGCGGGTTGAAGGTCACCAGGCGGACGTCGTGCTCGCCGGAGAGGGTGTCGGCCATGTTCCACGCGCGGATCGCGGGGCCGGCCATCTTCTCGGAGATGGCGTCGCCGGTCACGACCAGCACGCGGCGGGGCCGCCCGTACAGCCGGTCGAGGCCGAAGGCGTCCACCAGCACGTCGTGCGCGGCCAGGTAGCGCTCCAGCGGGTACGCGGGCTCCAGCGCCTTGCGCATCAGCGGGACCAGGTCCGCGTCGGTCACCCGGCGGGCGGCCTGCTCGACCGCGCGCGACTCGGCGAGCGCCGGCAGCAGCTCCACGAACTGGTCGATCGCCAGGAACCCGGCCAGGGCCGACCGCGGCACGGGCACGGGCGCGGCGTCGTCGGCGGGGTCGGCCGGCCGGCGGGTGATCTCCAGCTGGGTCGGGTCGATCCCGCCGCGGGCGGTCGCGCGGCGCACGGCCAGGGCCAGCGCGGCGGGCAGCGCCCTGGCCAGGGTCTCGTCGGAGGCGTTCTTGTACAGCGCGGCGAGGGCGTTGCGCTCCAACAGGAACAGCTCGCGACTGCTGTCCACTGCGGACATCGAGGCGTGGTGCTTGTGGTAGGTCAGCGAGGTGGGCTCGTAGCGGACCCGCCAGCCGCGCAGGTTGAGCCGCCAGCCGAGGTCCACGTCCTCGTAGAACATGAAGAAGCGCTCGTCGAACCCGCCCAGCTCGCGGAACAGCTCCGCCCGCACCAGCAGCGCCGAGCCGGTGCCGAACAGGACGTCGCGGGGCGCGTCGTGCGAGCCGTCGTCGGGCTGCCCGGCGTGCCGCTTGTAGCCCATGCCGAACCACGTCAGGCCGCCGTCGACGAAGTCGACGAGGCGGCCCTCCCAGTCCAGCACCTTGCTCGCCACCGCGCCGACCGCCGGCTCGGCGCGCAGCACGCCGACCGCCGCGCGCACCCAGTCCGGGTGGGGCCGGGCGTCGTTGTTCAGGAACGCCAGCACCGAGCCGGTGGCGTGCTCGACCCCCAGGTTGCAGCCGCCGGCGAAGCCGAGGTTGTCCGGCGCGTCGACCACCAGGGCCCGCGGGACGGCGGCCCGGATGCGGTCCGCGCTGCCGTCGCCCGAGGCGTTGTCCACGCAGACGACCTGCAGCTTGTCCGCCGGGTAGGACAGGTCGGCGAACAGGGCGCGCAGGCAGGTGATGGTGTCGTCGGCCCCGCGGTAGTTCACCACGACCACCGACACGTCGGGCAGGCTCGCTCGCTCCACGCGCTAAGCCTGCCTCATGCCCGTCCGGCGGGTCCCACTCAGGTGCCCGACGGCTCCCCGCCGCCCGGACCGGTGGGCGCGCCGTGATCGCCCGGGTGCGGTCCGCCACGGGCGCCCGGCTCGCTCGGCTCGTCCGGCTCGCTCGGCTCGTCCGGCTCGCTCGGCTCGTCCGGCTCGCTCGGCTCGCCCGGCTCGTTCGGCGGGGGCGGAGCGGCGGGTCCGGGGGAGGGCGTCGCCGGGCGGCCCGCCCACTCGCGCCACACCGCCGCGCGGGCGACGGTGGCGCGCCGGCCGATCGCGACCCGCTGCGCGAGCGTCGCCGGCAGCCGCAGCAGGACCTCCGCCAGCACCCGGGCGCGCAGCGGGAACCGGAAGTTGGCCGGTTTCGGACCGGGGCGGGTCGGCAGGACGGCGGTGAGGGCGGCGAACCGGAGCAGCTGGGCGAGCGCGACCCGCGCGGGGGCGCAGCGCAGCAGCATGAGCAGGCGGTTGCGCTCGTTCCAGCGGTGGAACCGGCGGGAGCCGGGGTCGGTGCTCGCGCCGTGCCGGTGGCGGGCGCGGGCGGCGGGCGCGGACACGACCCGGTGGCCGGCCAACCGCAGCCGCCACGCGGTGTCGGTGTCCTCGTAGTAGCAGAAGAAGTCGCCGGGGACGCCGCCCACCGCCCTGAGCGCCGCGGTGCGCAGCAGGGCCGCCCCGCCGCAGAAGCCGAACACCTCGCGGCCGGCCTCGGTCAGGTCCGCGCCGTGGCCGTCGGCGGTCAGCGCCACGCCCACGGACTGGGTGGAGCCGTCGCCCAGCAGCAGCGCCGCCGTGGCCGCTGCGGCGCCCGGGTCGGCGGCCAGGGCGTCCTCCAGGCGCGCGAGCCAGCCCTCGTCCGGCGCCGCGTCGTCGTTGAGCCAGGCGACGTACTCGGTGCCGACCAGCGGCAGCACGGCGGCCAGCGCGCCCGCGTAGCCCCGGTTGCGGGGCAGCCGGACGGTCCGGGGCGCGCTGGGGTGGCGCGCGACCAGCTCGGCGGTGCCGTCGTCGGACGCGTTGTCCAGCACGAGCGTCCGATGTGGACGCTGCCGGGCGAGCGCGTCCAGGCAGGCGGTGATGTGCGCGCGCCCGCGCCAGGTCACCACGACCACCGTCGTGTTGGGGATCGACACGGCGTGAGACGGTACGCGAGTGCCGAACCTCGTTGTGCTGACCGAGCAGCTGCTCGCCCCGGTCCCCGGCGGGACCGGCCGGTACACGCGCGAGCTGGCCGCCGCGCTGGCCGCCACCGCCCCCGCCGGGTGGGAGGTCACCGGGGTGGTGGGCAGGCGGGCGGACGTGGCCGCGGCCGCGGTGCCGGGCGTGGCGGGGCCCCGCGTGCTGCCGCTGCCCCGGCGGGCGCTGATCGCGGCCTGGGAGCACGGCGTGCCGTACTGGCCCGGCGGCGACGCCGTGCACGCGCCGACGCCGCTGGCCCCGCCGCGCGGCCCGGTGGTGGTGACCGTGCACGACGTGGTGCCCTGGACGCACCCCGAGACGCTGACCGCCCGCGGCGCGGCCTGGCACCGCAAGGTCATCGGCCGGGCGGTGGCGCGGGCGTCGGCGATCGTGGTGCCGACCGCCGCGGTGGCCGCCGAGCTGCGCCGGTGCGCGCCGGGGGCCGCGCCGATCCGGGTCGTGCCCAACGGGGTGACGCGGTGGCCCGCCGAGCGGCCGGTGCCGGACCTGCCCGAGCGGTACGTGCTGGCGGTCGGGACGATCGAGCCGCGCAAGGGGTTCACCGCCCTGGTGGCCGCCACCGCCGAGCTGGGCGTGCCGCTGGTGGTCGTCGGGCCGCAGGGGTGGGGCGGCGTCGACCTGCGCGCGCCGCACGTGCGGCTGCTCGGCCGGCTGGGCGACCCGGAGCTGGCCCACGTGCTGCGGCGCGCGGCGGTGCTGGCCGCGCCGAGCCTCGCCGAGGGCTTCGGGCTGCCCGTCGTGGAGGCGATGGCCGCCGGCGTGCCGGTGGTCCACTCGGACGCGCCGGCGCTGGTCGAGGTGGGCGGCGGCGCGGGGCTGGTCGTCCCGCGCGGCGACCGCGCCGCCCTGGTCTCGGCGCTGCGGTCGGTGCTGGGCGACCGGGGCGTTGCCGAGCGCGCCCGCGCCGCGGGTCGGGTCCGGGCCGAGGCGTTCACCTGGGAGAACGCCGCCCGCGAGGTGTGGGCGGCGCACCTGGCGCACGGTCGGCGGCGGGCTGATTGAGCCATTCCCCGGCAACCCCGCGGCCGCCACACGTACTCTTCTGCGCGTGCGACCCGTCGAACCCAGCGTGCTGATCGACGCCACCGCCGTGCCGACGGACCGGGGCGGGGTCGGTCGGTACGTGGACTCGCTCGTCGCCGCGCTGGACGCGGACGGGGCGCGGCTGAGCGTCGTGTGCCAGCCCCGCGACGCCGAGCTGTACGGCAGGCTGGCCGCCCGGTCCCGGATCGTCACCGCCGCCGACGCGGTCGCCACCCGCACCGCCCGGTTGACCTGGGAGCAGACCTCGCTGCCCCGCCTGGCGTCCCGGCTCGGGGTGCAGGTCGTGCACTCGCCGCACTACACCGTGCCGCTGGCCAGCCGGGCGGCGTCGGTGGTGACGCTGCACGACGCGACGTTCTTCACCGACGCCGTGCTGCACTCGTCGGTGAAGGCGCGGTTCTTCCGGGCGTGGACGCGGGCCTCGCTGCGGCGGGCGGCGCTGTGCATCGTGCCGAGCCGGGCGACGGCGGACGAGCTGACGCGGGTCGCCGGCGCGGACCGGCGGGCCCTGCACATCGCGCAGCACGGCGTGGACACCGAGCGGTTCCACCCGCCGACGCCGGCCGAGGTGGCGGAGGTGCGGCGGTCGCTGTCGCTGGGCGACTCGCCCTACGTCGCCTTCCTGGGCGCGCTGGAGCCGCGCAAGAACGTGCCGGCGCTCATCCGGGGGTTCGCGCAAGCCTGCCGGGGCCGCAGCGACCCGCCGACGCTGGTGCTGGCCGGGCAGCCGGGGTGGGACGGGCAGGTGGAGCGGGCGCTGGACGCCGTCCCGCACCGGATCCGGGTGATCCGCGCGGGCTACCTGCCGTTCGCGCAGCTGGCCGGGTTCCTGGGCGGCGCGGAGGTGGTCGCGTACCCGTCGCTGGGCGAGGGGTTCGGGCTGCCCGTGCTGGAGGCGATGGCGTGCGGCGCGGCGGTGCTGACCACGCGCCGGCTCAGCCTGCCCGAGGTGGGCGGCGACGCGGTCGCGTACTGCGGCGTCGGCGCGGGCGACATCGCGGCGGCCCTCGGCGACCTGCTGGACGACCCGGCGCGGCGGGCCGCGCTGGCGTCGGCGGCCCTGGTGCGGGCGAAGGACTTCTCGTGGTCGACCTCGGCCGCCCGGCACCGGGCGGCCTACGAGCGGGCGGTGCGGACGCACCGGCGCTGAGATTCCCCCGGTCGGGTGACGGCCGCCGCAGGTGCCTTTTATACCCCCTAGGGGTATATTTGCGGCATGGAGTCCTCGTGGAAGACCGCCGTCTCGGCCACCCTGCACTGCCTCACCGGCTGCGCGATCGGCGAGGTCCTCGGCATGGTCGTCGGCACCGCCCTCGGCCTGTCGAACTGGGGGACCGTCGCGCTGGCCGTGGCCCTGGCCTTCTTCTTCGGCTACGCGCTGACCCTGCGCGGCGTGCTGCGCGCGGGCGTCGGGTTCCGCGCGGCGGTGAAGACCGCGCTCGCCGCCGACACCGTGTCGATCCTCGTCATGGAGGTCGTGGACAACGGGGTGATGCTCGTCGTGCCGGGCGCCATGGCGGCCGGGCTGGCGAGTTGGCTGTTCTGGGGCGCGCTGGTGCTGTCGCTGGCGGTGGCCTTCGTGCTGACCGTCCCGGTCAACCGGTGGCTGATCGCCCGCGGCAGGGGGCACGCCGTCGTGCACCACGCGCACCACCACTAGGGTGACCGGCGTGACGCGCTACGGAGACGGACTGGCGGTCGTGACCGTCACCTACTCGCCCGGTGAGACGCTGGACGGCTTCCTGACCACGCTGGCCGGGGCCACCACCCGGCCCGTCCGGGTGGTGCTGGCGGACAACGGCTCCACCGACGGGGCGCCGGAGCGCGCGGCCGAGGCGCACGAGCACGTGACGTTCCTGCCGACCGGGGGCAACCTCGGCTACGGCGCGGCGGCGAACCGGGGCGTGGCCTCGCTGCCCGACGACGTGGGCTGGGTGGTCGTGGCGAACCCGGACCTGTCCTGGGCGCCGGGCAGCCTCGACGTGCTGCTGGAGGCGGCCAAGCGGTGGCCGCGCGGTGGCGCGTTCGGGCCGCTGATCCGGGAGCCGGGCGGGGCGGTGTACCCGTCGGCGCGGCAGCTGCCGGCGCTGGGGCGCGGGCTGGGGCACGCGGTGTTCGCGAAGGTGTGGCCCGCGAACCCGTGGACGCGGGAGTACCGGCAGGAGACCGAGGAGATCCGGGAGCGCCCGGCCGGCTGGCTGTCCGGGTCGTGCCTGCTGCTGCGGCGCGAGGCGTTCGACTCGGTGGACGGCTTCGACTCGCGCTACTTCATGTACTTCGAGGACGTGGACCTCGGTGACCGCATCGGGCGGGCCGGGTGGCTCAACGTGTACGTGCCGGAGGCCGAGGTGACGCACATCGGCGGTCACTCGACGGCCCGCGCGTCGGCCCGCATGCTGGCGGCCCACCACAGCAGCGCCTACCGCTACCTGTCCGACCGCCACCAGGGCTTGTTGTGGGCGCCGCTGCGGCTGGCCGTGCGGACGGGCCTGGGCCTGCGGCTGAAGCTGGTCACCCGACACTGACCCACGCCCGGACACGTCCGCTCTAGTTGATCCGCGAGACGTGGACCGGCCGTAGGACTAAAACCCGAGACGACCGGTCAACTACTAAAATTCACTGAGTGCCCAAACTGCCGGTATCTCAGGCCGCTCGATCCGGACAGCCATCAGGCAGCCAGGAGTCGGACCATCAAATCCAAGTTGACCGGTCATCTATAACCCGGCAGCGGACCAGCTGCATCTTCCATCTAGAGACGACCGGTCAACTACTAAACTTTGTCGCGAGTCCAGGCCGCCGGCACCTCAGGCCGCTCGGTTCGAGCAAGCAGGAGCCGAGCAATCGGGAGCCGGGCAAGCAGAAACCGGACAATCAGGAGCCGGACAATCAGGAGCCGGGCAAGCAGGAGCCGGGCAAGCAGGAGCCGGGCTGTCGTGGGTTGGGCTGTCGTGGGTTGGGCTGTCGTGGGTCGGGCCATCACTCGAGTTGACCGGTCATCTCGGGCGCGGGCGGGTCGGTCCTGTGGATCGGATTGGAGATGACCGGTCAACTACTTAGGGTCATTGCGGGTCCTGGCTGACGATGCCTTGGATTGCCAGGCTCGGGTGGTCGGTGGAGTTGACCGGTCGGCTTGCTCGGTTTTGTCTTCTGGTTGCGTTGTTCGGGTTAGTTGACCGGTCGACTTGGCGGGGTGAGTCGGTCGGTCACATCGCCCGGTAGTTGCGTGGGGCGAAGCGGGGGCCGAAGCGGGGCTTGCGCACGCCTGCCGCTGTCACGTACCGCACGGCTCGGTGGCGTTGCGGGCGGTACGGGGTCAGGAGTTCGGCCAGGCCGTCGTCGTCCAGTGGCCGGCCCAGCAGCGCCCAGCCGACCAACCCGGCCAGGTGGTAGTCGCCGAAGCTGACCGCGTCCGGATCACCCCACGCCCGCTGCGCGACCTCGGCGGCAGTCCACCCGCCGATCCCCGGCACCTTGCACAACAGCGCCCGCCCCTCCTCACCGCGCAACTCGCACGCACCCTCCAAGCGGTGCGCCACCTGCGCGGCGGCGACCAGGGCGCGGCGACGCGCGCCGTCCACCCCCGCGCGGTGCCACTCCCAGTCCGTGATGCCCAGCACCGCGCGCGGCGTGGGCGGGACCCTCATGCCGGCCGGCGCGGGCCCCGGCGCGGGCGCGCCGAACCCCCGGCACAGCTCGCGGTACGAGCGGTGGGCCTCGGCCAGGGTCACCTTCTGCTCCAGCACGGCCGGCAGCAGCGCGTCCCACACCCGGCCCGTCGCGCCCAGGCGGAAGCCGGGCAGCCGGCGGCGGCTCTCCGCGACCAGGGGGTGGTGCGCCTCGAACGCCGAGTCGTCGTCATCGGCCCCCAGCAGCGCGGGCAGCCCCGCCAGCAGCCAGTCGGCGCCCTCGCCCCAGGCCCGCGCCTCCACGCCGGCCGGCCAGGTCACGTGCAGCGTGCCGGGGCCGACCGGGGTGTTCGCGGTCAGCCAGACGCCACCCTCGACCCGGAACGCGACATCACCCGAACCCCGCCGCAGCGGCCCGAGGACCCGGGCCACGTCCAGCGGGAACGGGGGATGCCACGTCCTAGGCATCGGTGGAGAACCGCACCCCGGCCTCGGGCAGCGCGACACCGGGCCACACCCGGGCGCCACCGATCAGCTCGCACCGCGCGCCGATGACCGCCTGGTCGCCGATCACCGAGTCCGACACCACCGCGCCGGCCTGGACCAGGGCGTCCGCGCCGACGACGCTGCGCTCGACCCGCGCGCCCTCACCCACCACGGCCCCGTCGAACAGCACCGAGCCGTCGACCACGGCGCCCGCCGCGACCGTGCACCCCGCGCCGACCGTCGCGCCGCCGGTCACCACCGCGGCGGGGTCGACCTGCGCGCCGGGCAGCACGATCGCGTCACCCGTCGGCGCGGGCAGCGCCGCCGACGGCGCGACGCCGAGCACCAGGTCCGCCGAACCGCGCACGAACGCGGCGGGCGTGCCCAGGTCGAGCCAGTAGGACGTGTCGACGTGCCCCTGCAGGCGCGCGCCGGCGGCCAGCAGGCCCGGGAACGTCTCGCGCTCCACCGACACCGGGCGGCCCGCCGGGATGGCGTCGACCACCTCGCGGCGGAACACGTAGCAGCCGGCGTTGATCTGGTCGGTCGGCGGGTTCTCCGTCTTCTCCTGGAACGCCGTGACGCGGCCCTCGTCGTCGGTCGGCACGCAGCCGAACCGGCGCGGGTCCTCCACCTTCACCAGGTGCAGCGTCACGTCGGCCGCCGACGAGCGGTGGGTGTCGAGCACGCCGCGCAGGTCCACCCCGGACAGGATGTCCCCGTTGAACACCATCACGTCCCGCTCGCGCAGCTTGTGGGCCACGTTCCGGATCGCGCCCGCCGTGTCCAGCGGGACGTCCTCCACCACGTACTCCAGGTCGAGGCCCAGCGCCGAACCGTCGCCGAAGTGCTCCTGGAACACCTCCGCCTTGTACGACGTGCCGAGCACCACGTGCGTGATGCCCACCTCGCGGATGCGGGACAGCAGGTGGGTGAGGAACGGCACCCCGGCCGTGGGCAGCATGGGCTTGGGGGCAGAGAGGGTCAGTGGCCGCAGCCGGGTCCCCTTGCCCCCGACCAGAACCACCGCCTCGGCGCCTTGCAGCTCCGACATGCCGTTTTTCCTCCTCCGCTTACTTCCACCCGTAGTTGCGAATACTCTGGCACGAGCACCTTGGCGGCACGGGCCCAGGCCCCGTGTCGACGAGCGTCACCGATCGGCACCGCCGGCGCCCCCGCCGGCCCAAGGGAAACGCAGGAGAGATCCGGATGGACCCCCGCGCTCGGGCCGACGCGGCGCTGGCCCGTGCTCGTGCACGTGGCATCCACGTCGTGACGCCGGACAACATGACGTCGCCGATGGACTCGTCGGCCACCCAGCAGATCCCGCGCAGCATGGTCGACGCGGCCGACCCGCGCACGGCCGACCCGGACTCGACCATGGTCCTGTCGGCCCAGGTCGCCGCCGGCCGCCCCCCGGAACCGGCCCCCGCGCCGCAGCCCGAGCTGCGCGTCGCCCCTGGTCCCGTGCCGACGGTCCACCACGTCGAGACCTCCCGCCCGTCGCTGTCCCAGCGCCTGTCGGGCGGCCAGGACCAGCGCCCGCCGGGTGTGGCGCAGCGGCTCAGCGGCGAGGGCTGACCGCGAGGCGGTGGCGGTCCCTTCCCCGCGCGGGTGGTTCGCGGTGGCGAGGGCCGCGGGCTTGCGCCGCGGACCGGGGCGGCGGCCTGCGCGGCGGTCCGCGCCGTCCGTGCCGTGCTCCCGGCCCGGTCTCCCGCGGCTCCCGGCTTGATCCTCCACGGCCGCCTACCCCCCGTTCGGGTGGTTCCGGGGCGCCGGCCCGCGCGGCTGCCGTCAGTGGCAGGTCGCGGGGCCACGTGGCCGCGGACAGCGGGCCGGGCCCCACGCCCACGGGTCCGCTTGATCTCCGGGCGGCTTCCGGGGTGATCTGCGGGCGGCTTCCGGCGTGGCTTCCCGGATGGTCTCCGGGCAGCTTCCGGGGTGATCTCCGGTGGCTTCCGGGGTGATCTGCGGGCGGCTTCCGGTGTGGCTTCCGCGTGGCTTCCCGGATGGTCCCCGGGTGGCCTCCGGCGTGATCTGCGGGTGGCCTCCGGTGTGGCTTCCGCGTGGCCTCCGGCCCCCGGTTCCATTGTCCCACGACCCACCGACGAAACCGGCTCCGCCGCAGGTCGGAGCGGTCAGCGCAGGCGGGCGAGGGCGGCCTCCACGAGGGGGTGGAGGTCGTCCACGTTGGACGGCATGGCGTCCAGCGGCCACCACTGGAGGTCCACCGACTCCGCGCTGCGGGTCGGGCGGGCGCCGACCGGGGCGCGGACCAGGAAGCGGACGTCGAAGTGGCGGGTCGGCAGGCCCAGGGAGCACGTGATCGGGTGCACGTCCAGGTGGATCGGGGTCGGCTCGACGCGCAGGCCCCGGATGCCCGACTCCTCCTCGGCCTCGCGCAGCGCCGCGCCCGCCAGGGTCCCGTCCGACTCCTCGCAGTGGCCGCCCAGCTGGAGCCAGCGGCCCACCCTCGGGTGCAGGGTGAGCAGGGTCCGCTCGCCGGTCGCGTCCAGCACCAGCGCCGAGGCCGTGAGGTGGCCCGGCTCGCAGGAGCGCAGGCAGGCGTCCTCGCGGGCCGCCAGGAAGCCCAGGTACGCCTGGCGCAGGGCTTCCTGCTCCGGGGACGGCGGCCGCCAGGCGGTCAGGACCGACGTCGCGTCGGCGTGCGGGCTCACAGCTCCACGAACCCTTCGTCCAAGGCCCGGGGCGGGCGGGGCAGCAGCGGGTCGGACGGGTGGCCCAGCGCCACCGCGCCCAGGGGTTCCCAGGTCGCCGGCAGGTCCAGCACCTCGCGGACCACGTCGGGGCAGAAGATCGTGGACGACACCCAGCACGAGCCCAGGCCCTCGGCCGCCAGCGCGACCAGCAGGCCCTGCACGGCCGCGCCGCCCGCGATCGTGAACATCGTGCGCTCGGCCGCCGCCCGAGCCGCGTCCGGGTAGTCGTGCGCGCCCTCGGCGACCAGGAACGGCAGGACGACCTCCGGCGCGTCGCGCAGGAAGTCGCCTCGCGCCAGCCGCCGGGCGACCTGCTCGGGCGTGAAGCCGTCGCCGCGCAGGTCGGCCGCCCAGCGCTCGCGCATCGCCGACAGCAGGGCCGCGCGCCGCGCCCGCAGGTGCACGAAGCGCACCGGGCGGGTGTGGTGCGGCGCGGGCGCGGTCAGCGCGGCGCCCACGGCCCGGCGCAGGGCCCCCGGGTCGACCGGGTCGGCGGTGAACGACCGCACCGACCGGCGCACCAGCACCGCTTCGGCCCGGCCCTGCGCCACCGCCTCCGCCACGCCGAGGCGGAACAGGTCCTCCTCGACCGGGCGGACCAGGTCGCGGGCGGTCGAGCCGTCGTCGGCCACCGCCAGCCCGCGCACTACGGCCACGGGCACCGCGCCGAGCTTGCCCTTGACCAGGTCGGCCGCGGCGGCGACCTCGTCGGCGACGGCCACCTCGGTCACCACCAGCTCGTTGCCCTGCGCGTCGACCGAGCCCGCGTAGCGGTGCAGCACGGCCAGGCCGGACGCGCCGATGGCCGCGTCGGTCTGCCCCACCCGCCACGCCCGGCCCATGGTGTCGGTGACCACGACCGCCACCTCGACGCCCAGCAGCGACCGCAGGGCCGCCCGCAGCGCCGCCGCCGACGCGTCCGGGTCGACCGGCAGCAGGGCGATCTCGTCGCCGGCCACGTTCGAGGCGTCCACACCGGACGCCGCCTGCACGACGCCCAGCTTGTTCTCCGTGATCAGCGTCCGGCCGCGGCGGGCGATCACGCGGACCGCCTCGGACTCCACGTAGGAGCGCCGCACCGCGTCCCGCCGCTCCGGGTCGGCGGGCACGGCGACCAGCCGTCCCTCCACTTTGGACAGCACCTTGCTGGTCACCACGACCACGTCGCCGTCGGCGAGCCACGGCGCGGCGGCGGCCAGCGCCGCCGCCAGGTCGTCGCCGGGGCGGAACTCGGGCAGGCCCGGCACGGGCCGGACGGTGAGCGCGCCGGGCGCGGCGTGGTCAGCCAACCGGGGCTCCGGCGAGCTCCAGCGCCGCGCGCGCCATCGCGGCGGTCGCGTCCACATCGGACATCAGCAGCGGCACCGCGCGCACCGCCACGCCGGGCACGTCGCTGCGGTCGCCGGTGTGCACCAGCCAGCCGTCCAGCACGCCGCCCTCGGTGGTCTTGCGCGAGCCGTAGTACCGGCCGACGGCCTCGGCGGAGGTCTCCACGCCGAGGGCGGTCAGGCAGGCGTCGGCCATCCCGCGCAGCGGCTTGCCGCCGACGATCGGCGACAGGCCCACCACGCCCGCCTCCGTCTTGCGCAGCGCGTCCCGCACGCCCGGCACGCCGAGGATGGTGTTGACGCTCACGACCGGGTTGGACGGCGCGATCAGCACCGCGTCCGCCGCCAGCAGCGCGTCCACCACGCCGGGCGCGGGCGTCGCGGTCTCCGCGCCCACCGACGCGAACGACCGCGCGGGCAGCGCCGCCCGGTGCTTGACCCACCACTCCTGGAAGTGGACGGCCCTGGTCGCGTCGCCGTCGTCGACGACCACGTGCGTCTCGACCCGGTCGTCCGACATCGGCAGCAGCCGCACGCCGGGCCGCCAGCGGTGGCACAGCGCCTCCACCACGGCCGACAGCGGGTAGCCCGCGCGCAGCATCCGCGTGCGCACCAGGTGCGTCGCGATGTCCCGGTCGCCCAGGCTGAACCACGTCGGCTCGGCCTCGTAGGCCGCCAGCTCCTCCTTCACCGCCCACGACTCGCCCGACCGGCCCCAGCCGCGCTCGGCGTCGATGCCACCCCCCAGGGTGTACATGCAGGTGTCCAGGTCGGGGCAGATCCGCAACCCGTGCATCCACACGTCGTCACCGGTGTTCACCACCGCCGTGATCTCGTGCTCGGGCGCACCCAACAACGACTTCAGGCCGACGAGGAACCGCGCCCCGCCGACGCCACCCACCAGTACGACGACCTTCACGGGACGCCATCCTCCCACTGCCTGCGCGGTCCCACCCCGGCGCCACCGGTCAGCGCCAGAACATGAACGTGGCCTGACCGTACTGCGCCCACAGCGGCTCGCCACCGACCAGTTGGAACACCGCGTCCGCCAGGTCGAAGAACACCCGGGCGATGCCCGGCAGGCCGATCAGCACGGCGAACAGCACCAGCGGCGCCCACGGCCGGGCCTTCGCGCCGAACTGCTGCGCCTGGTAGGACATGTACGGCTCGATCACGCCCCAGCCGTCCAGGCCGGGGATCGGCAGGATGTTCAGCACGAACGCGAAGACCTGCAGCAGCGCCAGGTAGGACAGCGCGGCGGCCAGCCCGATCGGCGGCTGGAACAGCAGCACGGCCAGGCTCAGCACCGCGCCCAGGACGAGGTTGCTCAGCGGGCCGGCCAGCGACACCATCGACTCGACCCGCTTGTCGCGCAGCGCGTGGTGGTTGATCCACACCGCGCCGCCGGGCAGCGGGATGCCGCCGAACGCCAGCAGCACCAGCGGCAGCACGACCGACATGACCGGGTCGGTGTAGCGGCGGATGTCCAGGGTCAGGTAGCCCTTGGCCCGCACCGCGTGGTCGCCGCCCCGGTAGGCGACGACGGCGTGCCCGAACTCGTGCAGGCACAGCGAAACCGCCCACCCGCCGAGCACGAACAGGACGGTCCCGCCGATCAACGCCGGGTCGGAGTCGTCGAACAGGGTCAGCACGGCGCCCGCCACCGTCACCGCCAGCAGGCCCAGGAACAGTGGACTCGGTCTCACCGCTGATCGCTTCACCCCTCCAGTGTGGCGCGCCCGGCCCGCCGGCCGGCAGGGGGCGGCCGGCCGTGATCGCTGGGCGTGCCGCTCGAATCACCGTCTGTGCTGCTGGTCAAGGGTTTAGCCGGCAATCGCGGGAATATCCCCCGTCCTGTGGACTCGGCTTGACCGGGTGTTGTGACCCAGGTGTAATCACATCGGTGTCATTCGTCGTTGTGGGGACGTCGAGTGGTGTCCGCCAACCGGGGAGAGCGGAAGGCGAGGAGGCGGACGGTATGCAGGAATCCGACGGGGGTCGTGACGTGGACGGTGACGCGCCGGCGCAGGAGCCGGTCGTGTTGACCGAACTTTTCGACGCGACCGACGAGCAGGACTGGCAGGAGCGCGCCCTGTGCGCCCAGACCGACCCGGAGGCGTTCTTCCCCGAGAAGGGCGGTTCCACCAGGGAGGCCAAGCGGATCTGCCTGGGCTGCGAGGTGCGCTCCGAATGCCTGGAGTACGCGTTGCAGCACGACGAGCGGTTCGGCATTTGGGGCGGACTGTCCGAACGCGAGCGGAGGAAGCTCAAAAAGCGCGCCGTGTGATCCGTTCCGCGATCGCGCCGGCTTACCGTGGTGGTCCCACCGCGCGGTCGGACGAACGAGGAGCGGCAGTTGACGAGCGGCGCCACGGCACGGCTGCGCACGGCGCCCGTGCTGGCCGTGCTGGTGTGCCACGACGGCGAGCGGTGGCTGGGCACGGCGCTGTCCGCGCTGCGCCGCCAGCGGCCCGGGCCGCGGCACGTGATCGCGGTCGACGCGGGGTCGCTGGACCGCACGGCGGAACTCCTCGCGGGAGCGGCCGAAGGTCCCGATCGGGTGATCGACGAGGTGCTGGCGCTGGCGCGCGGCACGGGGTTCGGCGAGGCGGTGCACGAGGCCGTCGCGCACGCCGCGCGGCGGTGGGGTGATCCGGGCGCCTGGCTGTGGCTGCTGCACGACGACTGCGCGCCCGAGCCGGACTGCCTGTCGCTGCTGCTGACGGCCGCGGAGGTGTCGCCGGCGGCGGCGGTGCTCGGCCCGCTCGGCCTGGACTGGGCCGACCCGCGGCTGGTGGTGGAGGCCGGGCTGTCCACCGACGCGTCGGGCCACCGGCAGACCGGCATCGGCGGGTGCGCGCCGGTCGGGTCGTTCCGGCGGACCACCGAGGCGCTGGCCGTGCCGTCGGCCGGGTCGCTGGTCCGGCGCTCGGTGTGGGAGGAGCTCGGCGGGTACGACCGGCGGCTGCCGCTGCTGCGCGACGACGTCGACTTCGGCTGGCGGGTGAACCTCGCCGGCCACCTGGTGCTGTCGGTGCCGACGGCCCGATTACGGCACGCGCGCGCGGTCGGGCGGGGCGCGCGGCGGCTGGACGCCGCGGCGGCGCGGCCCGGACCGGCGCTGCGCGGCGTGGACCGGGCGCACGGGCTGCGGACGTTCCTGGTCAACTGCGGGACGCTGTCGTTCGTCCTCGGGCTGCCCCGGCTGGCGGTGCTCGGCGTGCTGCGGGCGGCGGGGTTCGCGCTGCTGCGGCGGTTCTCCGACGCGCACGCCGAACTCGGCGCCCTGGGGTACCTACTCGGCGGGCGGGCGCGGCTGCGGGCCGCGCGCGCGGCCCGGCCGGTGAAGGGCGTGGTGCGCGGGCTGTTCACCAGCCGGCTCACCCGGCTGCGCAACGCGGCCCGCGCCGCCGCGGCCCACCTGGTCCGGCGGCGGGTGGAGGCGGACGCCGCGCTGGGCAGGCTGCCCGAGGACGACGCGCGGCCGGCCTGGTCGCCGCCGCCCGGGGCGCGCCGCCGCGCGGTCGGGCCGGTG
>Ga0196958_10000129_pt1 | contig 25819 bp, 19 predicted proteins | sample S1v_10metaG_FD_148654 | JGI IMG/M metagenome (GOLD analysis project Ga0196958, IMG submission 148654) | Soil microbial communities from Anza Borrego desert, Southern California, United States - S1+v_10 | ecosystem: Environmental > Terrestrial > Soil > Desert | place: USA: California | collected... | reverse complement strand
CGTGTTCAAGTACGCGTTACCGAATCCTCAAGTCAGGTCAAGGACTTGTTGTGCTGACAGGAACTCCGCGACAACCCCGTCATCCGGCCCACCACCGGGTCCACCGCCGCCAGTGGTCCTGTCCCACTGCGAGACCGAGCCGTTCAGGCCGCCTCCCGGATCGTTGCCGCGCAAACCAGTCCACAAAGGACAAATTTGCCGACACCCTTCCCGGCACCCGGCCGACAACGGACCGTTCCCATTGGTACCCGCACCCCCGACCACCACCCGGAACCGGTCCGTCCGGCCGATCGCCCATACGGCCGGCTGCCCACCCGGCGCCCAGCCGCGCGGGGTCGACACCACGGCTTCCCCGGCCGGTGATTACGCAATGCGTCGACGCCCTTCGCGGTGGGTAACAGGCAGACCGCTCCCCGCGTCAACTTCCCACCTCTCGCCGACGAGCGCCCCGAACCAGCCCTGAACAGCAAAAACCCAGGCCAGAGCCCTGCCCGGGACCCCGATTTGGACCGCGAAAGACGATCATGTAATCTATCCGCACACCACGGCGACAGCCGAGTCCGGGTGGCGGAATGGCAGACGCGCTAGCTTGAGGTGCTAGTCCCCGAAAGGGGGTGGGGGTTCAAGTCCCCCCTCGGACACAAAATGAGCTGATATCTCAGCCTCACCCCCAGTGATCTTCGCAGGTCACTGGGGGTTTTGTGTGTCAACATGAGATAACTTCAGCGCCTAGATGATCTTCTTTTCGGCGCGTGTTCAAGGTGACACTCGAACACGCGCCGTTGCATAGTCGCTGGTCAGCGCGTTATGCGATGAATGTCTACTGTGGACATTGAAGCCCCATCGGCGCGCACCCGGAAAAAAATTACCAGCCGCTTATTACCGTCAGTAACGGACGTAGCGCGCGGCTCGGCATACGGCACAGACCGGACGGCGGAGCATGCTCGAGGCATCGCCCCGCAGAACCGGGCCGTGCCGGAAGTCAGACTTGGTCGTCCGTAGGCCGGAACAGTTCGAACGGCTCCACCTGCAAGGCATCCGCCAAGACGAAGACCCGGTCGAGACTCGGCGAATGACGACCGTTCTCGATGCGGTTGATCGTCTTGCGGTCGAACCCACTCGCCTCCGCCAGTTGCTCCTGCGTCAGGTCGCGTTCCAAACGCAGCGCGGCAAGGCGGTGCCCAAAGCACGCACGGTAGTCCGCGAGGCGCGGATGAACCGGGGACGCTGGCACGGGGGCAACGTTGGTACGTTTGGCCGTGCGAGTCCGTACCAACACTGGTACAACATGCGGCACCGGAATCCGGACCGGCGACGTTCACGCTGGTCAGCCCACCACCGCCGCAGCATCATGACTCGAGGACACCGTTGAGCACCGACCCCAAGACCGTCCAGGCCGCACGACTGCTGATCGCCCAGCTCGGCCTCACTCCCCAGGACCTGATGTGGGTCCCGGCGGACATCCCGACCTTCGCGCAGTACGTGCCCAAGGTGGTAGCGGCCTCCGGCCCAGGCGCCGCCCGCACCTACGGCACCTACTGGACCCGCATCACCGAGACCTTCGGCCACCGGCGCCTTGACGAGGTCACCGCCACCGACATCGAAATCCTCAAGCGACACCTGGTCGCCAATCGACGCATCAGGCGCAACGACCGCGGCGGCCAGTCCGTGGCCGAACACCTCGTCTCAGCCATGCGAGCCATCTACACCCAAGCCATCAACGACAACCTCCTGCCCCCTCACCACAACCCCGCCCTCAAGGTCGCCAAACCCCGCCCTCGCCCCACCACCCGCTACGCCTTGGCGTCCAATGAAGTGGCCGCCCTGTCCGACGCGCTAACCACCAGCGGCCACGACGCCGTGCTGGACACCCTGCTGTTCCGCCTGCACCTGGAATCCGCCTGCCGACGTGGCGGCGCACTGGCCCTTCGAGAGGAGGACATCGAACCGACCTCCTGCCTCATCCGCCTGCGCGAGAAGAACAACACCGTACGCCTGCAACCGATCAGCCCCACCCTGATCGCCTCACTACTGGCCCACCGCGAACACCGCGGGAACGGCAAACCAACCACCGAACCACTACTGCGCCACCACAACGGGACCCCGATCAACCGCCGCCGCTACGACCGCATGTGGCAACGCCTGGCCGTCCGCATCCCCTGGGTAGCCGCCCGCAACATCTCCACCCACTGGCTGCGCCACACCACTTTGACCTGGGTCGACCGCCACTACGGCCCTTCAGTCACCCGCGGCTACGCAGGCCACAGCCATCCGCGCGGCGACAACGTCACCGGCACCTACACCAAAGCCACCCTGCCCGAGATCGCCACCGCCCTGGCCGCCTACACCCGCGAACCCCACCCCTTGGCCACCACACCACCGCCCAATGGTGGACTGCCCTTGTTCCCTACCTTCACGCCGGTGCGTCCGTGACCGAGCGGCCCACGCGACTCTTCGTCCCACCGACAAACCGCCCGCAGGCGCCGCTGCAGACCATCGCCCCACCACCGGCACTTTCCAGGAAGGCCGACCTCCTGCTCGCCACTGCGGCCATCGACCACTCCGGCCGCATCCCCGCCCGCAGACTTCTGCGTGCACTGGCCTGGAGCCCAGGCGACCCCACCAGTACCCAACTACGTGGTGACGTGATCACACTGCGCCTCGACCCGAAGAGCCCGCGTCGGATTGACAGTCGGCACCACGTCTTCGTCCCCCTCGGTCTACGTGATCTGACAGGCATCCGCACCGCCGACCACATCGCACTCCTCGCCGTGCCCCAAGAACAGGTGCTCCTCATCTGTCCTGCGCGGGTCCTACGCTCGCTGATGGCAGATCATTTGGCGCTGAAGGACGACGCTGTAGTAAGCCAATCCTGATCAACGCCCTCAGCGTGAGGTCGCAATGGGTGCCTCTCGCAACGCGCTCGATCACGCATCGCTGCAACTAGGAGTGCACCTTGCTACGGATCCGAGTCCGATACGCCGACATGGCTGGTGAGCGCACTACACCCCTTACGTCAACGACTCGGGCTCGTCGAACCAGTCAGCCAGCGTGGTCCCGGACAGCACCTCGACCCCGACATACTCTTGGACCAAGCGTTTACCATCAGCGACCGCAGAAGTCGCGGTCTCCCCCAGTGGCTCGTCGAACCACGCTCGCGCCCACGCGACGAGGGCGGCCGTCGGGCGTGCTGTGTTCGACGGTCGTGAGGCTCCGTGGTGAAGCAGGAGTCGATAGAGCCCACGTGCGGGTATGACCGGTGGCAGGGCCAGTTCCGCAGCACGGCTCTCGGCCAGCTTGGCGACTCGCAGACCTCCCGTGTCGATGTCGCCGAAGTACCAGCAGGCCGTGGGCGCAGGTGCCATCGTGCTCAAGGCCGCGAGGCGGGTCCCGACCTGGTTGCCCGAGCCCCAAACGACCCGACCGTCGAACCCCAACTGTTCCGCTCGGTCGCTGATTGAGCGGTAAGTGGTGTAGTTCTCGATCACCAACCACGATCGGTCGCCAAGCGTTGTCTGCTCCACCGGCGGCCAGCATGCGTAGGTTTCGAGCAGTTCGAGGGTGAGCCTCCCTGGACTGAAAAGCGGGCCGAGCATCCAGGCTTCCAACTCCTTCTCGTCGCCCAGAACCTCCAAGGAGCGCTCGCGCACCGGTACCCGTACTGCCCTGCGCTTCGGTAGCCAGTTGTTGACCGCCTCGAGGAACGACAACTCGGCAGGGCTCAGGAGGTCCTCGTCGAAGAGCCGGGCCGCCCACGCCAACTCCGCATGCCAGACCACGGGTGGTCTCGGGGTTCGCTCGGGACGGAGCGGCGCGGGCCTCGTCACGTAGAGGGGGAGTGGAGGATGGGCTGAGCGATCCAGCTTGGTCCGTGGCAGTTCAACTCGCCCCTCAGCAGCCAGAGTGGCGAGAGCCGTGAGCACACGGCTCCTCCATCCCACTGTGGCGGCAGCAGTTCGATCGACCGACGCGGCGGCGACGAGGATGGCTTGGAGGGGTACGCGACGGACACGTGACTTCTCCACCGCCAGAGCGATGGCGTCCGCGATGGCCTTCTCAGGGTTCATGCCGTACCGCCGACACCACGTCGACGACCTGCGAGTTGTTGTCATCGACCTGCACGTACGCGCGACCTTCACGCGTGGTGGACGACCGTTTGTGCATGGCTGCGATCCGGGGGAAGGTCGTAACGGCCCCAAGGTCGCCGATACCCGTCCAGAACACCAACTGGACGCCGTTGGCCCGGGCGACCTTGCGCTGGAGTTCGAGGAAGGGCAGGTAGTTGGCCTTGCCGAGGGGGTTGTCCAACGGCACCACGCCACCCGCGGAGCCGGCTTTGGCGCCGGTGCGCTGCTCGGCGCGCAGTCGGGCGAGGACGCAGAAGAGCACCAGCGAGGCGGTGAGGTTCTCACCACCGGACCACTTGCGCATCTCCTCCACCGGGGTTCGCCCGATTGGCTGATCGGGCGAGGGCTTGAGCACGGTTGCCTTGAATCCCTCGACGACTGATGCCTCCGTCGCACGCCACAGCAGCTCCACGGCGTCCAACTCGATGCGGCCACTCCGGACCATGCGGTCCACCAGTTCCCCGACCCGGAGGACGACCTGTTCCCGGTTGGGGCGGTTGCGTGCTTCGACCACCAGGAACTTCCGGTGTTCCCAGCGGCCGATGCCCTCCGGCAGTTCGGACAGGGCGGAGGCGCGGTTGAGCAGGGCGAGGGCATCGGCGACCAGGTCGCTCAACCTCACCACGACGTTGTTCTTGTGGGTCTCGACCTGGTCGAGCTGCTGGGCGATGGCCTTCTCTCTCGTTTCCAGGTCGAAGGCCAGCTCACCGGCCAGCGCCGCCACGCGTTCGATGACGTGCTCGCCCCGGAACATCTCGCGCAGGCGGTGCACGGCCTGCCCGTGTTCGTCCTCCGCGACCGTGGCGAAGCGGTCCTGCCCGGCCCAAGTCCGCAGGTCGTGCACGGCCGCAGTGCGGGCGTGATCAGCTGCCACATATGCCTCCTGCACCTTCTCCAGCTCCGCGACGAGGTTTCCGACGACGGTCCGGGTCTCCTCGTCGTCGTCGGGAACCGTTCCGGACGGCTGGTCGGCCGCGGCGACCTGGCGCAGCTTGTCGGCCTGGTCGCGCAGGAGACCGGCGCGGGTCTCGGCCTCGCGGACCGCGTCGGCCGCAGCATCACGGTCCTTCTCGGTCTGTCCCAGCTTCAACTGCCCCTCCGACGCCTCCGCCTCCACCTCCGCGGCCAACCGCTCGGCGTGCTCCTGGTCAACGGGCTGCTCGATCTCGTCCGTGCTGCGGAGCTTGCTCACGGGCGCTTCGGCTTGTTTCCGCCTGGCGGTATCGAGATCAGTCCGAGCGGCACCGACCGCCTGGTTGGCGCGTTCGAGGCGCTCGGCGGCGCGGGCGGCGGCGCGGGCGCGGAGGTCGTGATCCGCAGATGCCTCACCGGCGACCAGTTCGAGGGCAGATCGCTGCACCTTCTCCGGGTGCATGTTCCACGCCCTGCCGACCTTGACGACCTCCCGTTCGGCGTCCTCCACTGCCCTGCGCAGCTCTCGTTCCGGGAACTCCTCCCGCAACTGGCGCTGGGCTTCGGCATCGACGGTCTCGGCTGCCTCCAGCGCCAGGTCGGTAGGGGTGGCCGGTCGGGGCAGTCCTTCACGTCGTCCCGTCCACTCGGTTCGCCGCCGGTCCAGCTCACGGATGTCCGTGGCAAGTTGCTCGATGATCTGAGCCGCGTCCTCGCGGTGCCTCTCGGCCTGGCCGGCCTGGGCCGCGGCCCGGGAGCGCTCGTCCGGGATCGCCGCCAGCCTGGCTTTCGCGGGTTCCGCGACGTCCCGTTCACCAGCGGCCAACGCCGCCACCCGTGGAAGGACCGCCCCGATCCGCGCGAGCTGCTCCCTTCGGTCAGCGAGCAGGCCGGCGACCTCGTCCGCGCCCTCCCGGATCGTTCGCAGCTCCTCCGACACGGTGTCCTCGTGCTCACGGGCTCGTGCCAGTGCGGACTCGGCGGCGGAGGTGCGCTCGCGCAGGCCGTCAATGCCGTCAGCGGGCAGGTCGCCGACGAACGCCTCGATTCGCGCGATCCGGGCCGCGTCGCGCCCGCGCTGCTCGGTCAACCCCGCCAGGAGCTCGCCGTCCGCGGTGTGGCGGCCGCGTCGACGCTCCAGTTCCGCTGACGCCGCGTCGGGGTCGTGTTGGGCCCGCGCCGGGCCAAGGACGACACGTGGCTCTCCGCGGTGGGCGAAGGCCGTCGCCGGAGCCAGGACGACCACGTCCTCCACCGCCGTGGTGATCTTGGCTGCGGCACCGGCGGGGTCGCCGTAGACCACCACACCGTCGACCACGTCGGGCAATTCCGCGATGACGGCGGTGTGCTCGTCTGCCGGCACGTGTTTGGCGAGGTAGTGCCACCCGGAGTGCGCCGTGATCCCCTGCCGGTTCAACTCGTGGAGCACCTTCTCGACCTCGGGGCGCGGTGGCAGCAGGTCTGTTTGCTCAAGGCCGAGAATCGCGCGCTCGTCCCGTGCCCGTTCCTCCCGAACGTTGATCACTCGGTGATCGGCAGCGGCGATGGCACCAGCGAGCACATCCAGGACGTCGTCGACACCGTGTGTCAGGTCCACCAGGTCGGTTTGGAGCAGTTCCCGCAGGCGTGCGTCATCAGCCAACTCCGCAGCTCGCCGCGTCAGCCAGCGGAGGTCCTCCGCGAGGGGCTGATGCACGTCGCGGGCTTTGGTCGTCCCGGCCCGGGCCAGTGTCAACCGCTTCTCGCAGGCACTGATCTTCTCCAGTGCGGTCACCTGAGCAGCCCGCAGCCGCTCGACGTCCTGCCGAGCGGCTCGTTCCTCCTCACGCCACCGGACTTCGGCCGCGTCGATGCCCTCGTCCCGGGTGATGATCCCCTCGGTCACCAGCTGCTGCTTCTCGGCCTGGAAACGCGCAATGTGGTCGTGGAGCGAATCTTCTTCACTCTTCAGTGCGGCGAGCCGCTCGTTCGCGGCGTCGAGTTCCGCCTGCGCGTTGACCCTGATGCTGCGAGCGTCACCGAGAGCGGATCTCATCGTTTCGAGTGAGCGATCGGCCTTGGCAATCTCGTTCTCCAGCGCACCGGCCACGAGGGCCTTCGCGGCCTCCGCCCTGCGGACGAGCGGTTCGACCTGATCGGCCGTGTCGAGCAGGGCGTCCTTCGTCGTGGCCAACCTGGCCTTCGCGACTTCCAGGACGAGATGGTCCTCCACCGCGCCCCAAGCGCGCACTTCCAAACCTGCCGCGTCCACCTCGCCCTGCGCTTCAGCGAGCCGGGTCTTCGCGGAGCGGACGAGGAAGTCCACGGCGATCCTGCGGTATTCGTCGCGCCGCCTGCGGGCGGCGTCGACGCCACCTTTCAGGTCGGTCAACCTCCCGCTGAGATCCTCAACCAACCGGGCCGCCTCGTCACGCCTGCCCTGGGCGACTTCCTCCGCCTGGTGCAGAGCGCGCTTGAAGCCTGCGGCACGTACCCATACCCCATCGCGGTTGTTCGAGGCTTTCACCACGGCCTGGTGGGCCTCACCCAGCGCTACGACCTTGGGCGCGGCCGTGGTGCAGAACTCCTTCTCGGCCTGGTAGACCGGACGCTTGGCGATCTCGGCGGCGGTGTCGGCGAGCAATTCGCGCACCGGGGCCACCCGCTGCTTGTCGCCGACGAAGCGCAACAGGTAGCGCACGAACGCGCCGGGGGAGTCGATCTCGGCGAACAGCCCGTCGATACCACCTTCGGCGGCGTTCACCTCGGTGAAGTAGTGGAACAGATCGGGGTCGAAGTTGCGCTCGCGCAGCGCGTTGTGCCACTCGCCGATGGTCTGGTCGGCCACCACGGCGTTCGCGCCGAGTGCGGCCAGCTCGTTGACGTGCGACCGGAATCGCTCGCGGTCGTACCTTCCGCCAGTGCGCAGGGTGAACGGCAGGTCGTCGAGGGTCGAGCCTTCCACGGAAGGGTCGGGGTGGACGCACCACCAACTGCGCCGGAGCTTGTCCTTCCCGGGGCCGTTGTAGTCGCGCGGCCGCACCCGGCCATCCCACTCGTAGACGGCGCCGGTCAACAGCAGGTTGCCGGCCGGGTCCGCCCACTCGGCCACCACGTGCGCCGTGTCCTTCGCCTGGACCAGATCCTCCAACGTGCGCTTCTTCGTCCGAGTGGCGAGGAAGTCGCGCCGGTCGGGCAGGATCAGTGCGAGCAGCAGTGAGAGCATCGTGGTCTTGCCCGCGCCGTTGCGCAGCCACACGATGGCGTCGCAGGGTTCGCCGGCCACGTCGGTGAGGTCGACCAACAGGTCGGAGAACCGGTTCTCGGGAACACCGATGGAGTCCAGGTACAGCCTTCGCAGCCGGAACATCAGTTGCTCTCCTGCTCGGAGCCGCGCGCCAGGGCCGCGAACACCAACGATTCGGTCGTCTCGGCCAGCCCCACCCGGAACCGGTCGTTGAGCATGTACGCCTTGCCCCGCTCGTCGTCGAGGGAGGGCTCCCGACGTGCCCGCCCCGTCGTGACCAGGAATTCGAGGGTGCGGAGCACGTAGTCGCGACGGCAATCGCGCTTGAGACCGCCGTGCTGGGCCGGCAGCACCTCCGGCAGGTCCTGCCACATCCGTGCGGCTTCGCCGAGCTGCCCGTCCAACTCATCCTCGACGCCGGCTGCGGCCTCGACGACCGCGCCGATGTTGCGGTCGAGGAAGCGCTCCAGGTCGACCGGGCGGACGGTCGGGCTGCCGGTCTCGATCAATGCCTCACCGTTCGGGTAGGCGAAGGCCGCGACGGCCACCAGTACGAGGCCGAAGCAACGCCGGTCCTGGAGCCGGTTCTGGCCGGTGCGGATAGGCAGACCAGAGTTCTCCAGGGTGACCGCGAACGGGCCGTCCCCGCGTCCGGATACGAGCAGGCCCAGCGGTGTGGGCTGTCGCAGGTCCAGTCCGAGGCCGTCGGCGACGCGCGACACGATCTCGGCGAACCCGGTGTCCGTTACGTAGCGGTCCAGCAGCGCGCGGTACGGGCTGCCCGTCGTCGGGCGTTCCTTTGGACCGAGCGCGAATCGAATGAGCAGTGCGGCGCTGGTTACGTCGGCGAGGTTCATGCGGCTCCGCTCGCATCGAGGTCCATCCGGTCGAGCGCCACCGATGTGGCGAGCACGAGGTCGGGACCGCGGTAGCGGTCGTCTACCAGAGGGATGCCTTGGTCGAGCGCGACCAAGGGTGCCAGAGCGGCTGCGAGGTCTTCACTGCGCGGCCGGTCGTCGGGCGCGGTGTCGTCTCCTGTGACGAACACCCACAGCGAAGCGCCCCACACCACGTCCAGCAGCCGGGTCGGGTCGTCGACCTCCGCCGCTCGGGAACGTGCGACGGCGAGCAGCTCGGACAGCCGCGTCGGGCGGTGCGCCGCCGCAGCGAGGATGTCGGCCGCGCACCTGGCCACGTCGTCGGGAACCGAGTCGCCGACGGCGTCTCCGAGATCACCGGGATCGTCGACCTCCGGCTCGGGTTGTTCCCGGATCGCCGGGGCGCGCAGCAGCACTGAGCACAGCTCGTCGATCCCCCAGCAGGAAGGGACAACAGGTGGTGCGACGCCCGCCGCCACCTCGTCCGCAGAGACCGCGAACGAGTCGTCGTCCGCAGTGAGGAGTGGCCGCAGCACGTCTCGCGCAAGGTCAATTGCCGCTGCGAGGCCACGCGGCTGGAACCGCTGAACCTCTTGGGCGGCGAGGAACACCGGAATCGCCCGTTGGACGTACCGCTCCAACCGCAACCACACGTCTTCTCCGCGCCTGACCTCGCGCACGATCTCCCGGCACGTGTCCCGTGCCGCCGGGTCGGCGCTGGACCGCTCGGCCAGGTCGCGAAGCTGTCGATCCCGTTCGAGCTGCGTCGACAGCTGGGCCAGAACGTCCGTCAGCCACGTCGGCATCTCGCCGCGCCAGTCCACGGCCCGGATGTCGCGGCGGGTGTCCTCCAGCCTCTCCCGCAGGCTCGCCGACAGCCCCTGGGCCGTTCTGGTCGCCTGCCGCGCCGACGCGAGCGCCTTGGCGAATTCGCCCGCCTTCATCTGAATCTCGACCATCAGCTTGAGCGCCAGTGCACGGTCGGCGAGGTCGGTGTTGAGCGCTTGCAGGTAGAGCACGATCGCCTGATCGGTGGCCGTGATGGCGGCACCCTCATCACCGTCGGTCAGGCGTAACAGCCGGAACCGGAACGCCTCGGTCCGCTCACCGGTCTCGTCGTCGGCGGCGGGCTCCACCCACGTCGCCTGATGCGGTCGACCATCGTTCAGCACGGTGCCCAGCACCAACTTCGCCACCTTGGCCCATGGCCGACGGGGATCGGACGGGTTCATCCGCCGCGCCACCTGCGTCAGGTGGTCCACGACAGCGGCCGGGCTGACCGAGCCGTCGAGACTCGCCTGGTGGAGGACCACGTAGTCGATCAACCGGAGGGCGAGCTGGGCCAAGTCGTAGCCCCGGTGTTCGAAGTCCGCCCTGGGCGCGGCGCGGTTGAGGAGTTCGAACACGGGCCCGAGCAACTGCAACGTCTGCCATCGTCCGTACAGCTCTGTGGTCGAGCGGGGGTCGGGCGGTCGGCTCATGCTCCGCAGGTCCATTCGTCCTGTGACGTCGCTTCTGATCAGTCAGGTCGTTCACCGCACCAACAGCGTTACACGATGGCCGCTCCCACTTCAATGCCGTTGAAGTGGGTCCGGAGTCGTCATTGTCGGGCAGTTCACACATACCGCCCAAGCCGAGTTGGGACAACTGCGCCGGGGTGACAGCATCGAGGTGGCCTGGCCGTCGTCGTGGACTTGTCTGGCTGCTGTCGCCCGTAGCCGAGGTCTGCTGGCCAAGCCCTCGGAAGCTGGCCTTGCCGCGGTGACGCTGCTCCACGCGCTGGGATCGATCGACGAGGTGGGATGGCTACTGCATCCACCACTGATCGACCTGCTCTACCGGCTCGGTGAACGCAGCGGCATGTCGTGGTGGAAAAAGCGATGGACCTACGCCCACAAGCAATTACGTGCCCTCGGCGTCGAGGACGCAGTGCTGGAGCAGGCAGCCCGGGACCTGGGCCGCGACGATCCTGCCATCGCCCCTTCCGGAGAAGGGCGCGACCTGGCGTTCACCGAGTTCCGCACCGCTCTCGGCGGAGACGCCGAGGCAGCCTCGCGCTGGGTGCAGTGGGCCGAGCGTCGACACCTGCTGGTGCGAGGGGCGCCCGTGACGTGCACAGCATGCAGCGCACGCTCCTGGCTGCCCATGAGAGCACTTCCACCACCCGTGGTGTGCATCGGATGCGGCCGCGAGATCGACCAACCGTTCCCGCCGAACGGACTGAGCTTCACCTACCGCCTCGGCGAACCGTTGCGCCGGGTGCTGGAGACCGACAGCCTGGGCCACCTCCTCGTCCTGCGCTGGTTCGCCGAACTGTTCGACTACACCGGCCTCGTCGGGGCACACCCTGGCGTCACCTTCACCGATCCCACAACCGGCAAGGACGTCGGCGAGGCCGACGTGATCCTGCTGTTCCCCAACGGAGACTTGGTACCGGTGGAGGTCAAACGACGCATCGCCGGAGTGGATCCTCGGACGCTGAGCCTCATGGATACCCTCACGGAGGCCCTGGAAGCCCCATGGGACGCATTGGCCGTAACCCAACCTGCGCGCGACTGCCCCGAACTGACACCCCATCGACGCGACATGCCGGCTCGATGCCGCTTCCTGCTCACCGACGACCAACTACACGACGACGACGTCTTCTGGTCGATGGGTACCGATCCTTTCGCCTGGGCACCGCGTACCGCAGAAGAGGACCGAGAACGGCAACGCAAGTTCGTTCGCACTATCCGAGAATCCTCCATGGAAATTCCACGCGACTTCACGACCCAGCTACTACTGAAAACCGACATTGAATAATTGGATCAGGCATCCAGCACCATGCGTTACGAGGGCTACAAATCGTTCTTCAGTCAACGAAGGCTGGTTGAGCACTTGAGGCGCCGGTTCACAGGGCGACCGCAGCCAGGTAACAACCGCCTCGGGCCATGGGGAAACTCAATCACACGCGAGGCCGCAATCGTGCACTGCGAAGATCATGCCGACGCGACTCCGATTTAAGTCGCCGCGTTGGATCCGTGGTCGTTGTCGGATACGCCCAGCCCGTTTGCTGCTCACGCCGCCACAGGTGCGGTAGGCGACCGCTCCCATGCGAGCCGGAGGCACAGGCTGCGGCGAGCCTCCCGCATTCCACGACGCGAGCTGGAACCTGCGACCTTATCCACCACGAGTTGAGCCTGCCCGGCGACCTGGGCGGCCGCTTTTGCGGCGAGCACTCGGAGGGGCACTACCGCACCCACCCGGTCGGGAACGGTCGGCGGACACGCCGCTGCCGAACCGCCACTGTAGGGGATGTCCGTGGTATTGACTGTTCGATGCGGCAGCCGGAGAGGAAACAAAGGGGCGTTCGGGGTGAGCTCGCGGTCGAGGCCGCGTTCGTGGATCTCGGCTGGGGGGTGGCCAAGGCACCGGACCACGATCTGGGCACCGACCTGTTCCTGCTCGTGCGCGATGATCGGCTGCTCGACCTTGGCTTGGTGGCGGGTGTTCAGGTCAAGACCGGCGAGAGTTGGTTCGGCGAGTCTCGGCGGGATCGGTCCGGCGAGGTCACCGGCTGGTGGTTTCGTGACGACGACCGGAAGCACGTCGACTACTGGCTGGCCCACACGCTGCCGCACCTGCTGGTCCTGCACGATCTGGACAGCGCCACCTCGTACTGGGTGCATGTCACCTCGGAGGCGGTCGTGTCCACCGGCAGTGGCGCGAAGATCCTTGTCCCCCGGCACAGCACAGTCGACGAGGCACATCGCGATGCCCTGCTCGCGGCAGCCGGCACCGTACGACCGCCCGCGGTCTGGGAGGGCAGCACGTGGGCCGGATCCGACGCGATCCTTCCAAAGAACTTGTTGCGGCACGCGCTGCTCACCCCCCGACTCGTGGCCCCGCACCCCAACGCCGGGGTGACACAGGCGATCGGTCCCGAGCAGGCCGTCGCCCTGATCGTCGAGGCACGATCACAGATGATCGAGGAGTTCGCCGCCCGCCACCCTCCGGTCCCTGGTCTCGAGCTGGCGGGCAGCTCATCGGATTGGGGATGGCGCTTCGCGGCGGCCTTGGCCGAACGCACCCTGACAGGTGCGATCGACGACCTCCTGTCCTGCGTGGACACCGCCGACACACCGTCCACCCGTGCGGCGGCGACCGCGGCCGCCGCCGCGGCGCTGCTGGAGCGGGCACAGCCGGATCAGGCACTGGAACTGCTGGACGCGGCACTGGCCCGTGACGACAGCCTCCCTGTCGACCACGCCTGGTTGACCGTGCAGCACGCTCGGGCCTGCATGGAGATCGGTCGGATCGACCAGGCACGTGAGGATGCCGTCCACGTCCAGCGAGTCCGGCTGGGTAACGGCGAGGACGTGACGGCGACAGCGATCGCCGGTGTCGCGACCCAAATGCTGTTCAACCTCGCCGACTGGGGCACCCGCGACGTCCAAGAGGTGATCACCGGCTCGGACACCATCTCCGTGTGGTGGCGCTACCAGCGGATCGCGGCCGGCGCCACGTCCGTGATCGATCGCGAGTTCACCACCTGGAGCCGACGCTCGGCCCTGGTATTCGGTGCCGAGGACGTCGCGAACAATCGTCTGTTCACCGCCTCACTCATGGCCAGCCACACGGGCGATCACGCCGCCTGGCGACGCCTGCACAGCCTCAACACCAAGCAGGCCCTGCTGCGAGTCGGTCGCACCACCGACCCGGAGCAGGCACGTATCCTCCTTGACGCACTGCGGGTTGACGGCGATCACAAGGCGCTCGACATCGCCGTCAAGCGCCTGGTCATCGACGGTCCCGCGCCAGCCGTCACCGCCGCCGCGACCGAGATCGACTTTGCGCACTGGACCCGCACCACCGCACCCGCCAACCTGACCCTGCTGCAGCGCGGCGGCGATGTCCTTGACTCCCCCACCGCCTCCGCCGCCGTCGGCTGGCTGCTCGCAACTCTCCACGCACCACAGGAATTTCTCGAGCGCACCACTCCCACCTTCCGCCCCGGCCACCGCCTGATCGACACACTCGCCGCAGTCGTGCCGGCAGCCGCACCGGCGGAGCAGCTCACGGTCATCGACACCGTGCTGACCATGCCCCCACAGCCCGACCAACTGACCGCCACCTCCTGGGCCCGCGTGGTCCACGCACTGCCCGAGAACATGTGGACTCCTGCCCTCGCCGCCCATGCCACCACGACCGCGGCCTCACACCACGACGTCCTGCGTCTCGCGTTGCTCGCCGTAGCCGCACCGGTCGACGAGACTGCCCGCCAGCAACTGCTCACCGAAATCCGGGACGAGCACTCCCTGGACGCGCTGGCAGCCCTGCGCGACGTCACCGCCCTACCCGATGATGTCGTCGCCGACCTGATCAGCATGCTCGAACCCCGGATCCACGGGTTGATCGACGGCGCGCTGCACGGTTCCTACTCCACCTACATTCACGACTTCGGCCGTGCGCTGGCAGTGCTGAACACCACCCACCCCGAGGTCGCACGCTGGGAACCGCTCTACGCACTGCTGTCCGAGCCACAGGTCACCGCCGACGACAAAACCGGCGCCTGCATCGTCCTGGCACGCCGTGCCGACCATGTGCCCCAGGAAGTCCGGGAACGCCTGGTCGACATCGTGACCGTCATGCTCGACCATCCCATCGCGCCGATCGACCGGATCGAGAACCACCCCGGCGTTCTCGGTCCCGCCGCCGAACTGGCCACCGCACTCGGCCATCACCTCGCCACACCCCACGACCTGGTCACAAAGCTGCTGGCTGGCCGCCCCGAACAGCGTGCCTGGAGCGCTTCCACAGCCGCTCACCTGCCTACCTCTGCGGCGGTCGGTGTCCTGACCGTGCTCGCCCAGGACCTCCACCCCACAGTCCGCGCTTCCGCCGCCGCCATGCTGGCTCGCCTCGTGGCCACCGGCACCCAGGACACACTCGCCATCTCCGCCCTGCAGAACTGCCTTGTCGACACCGGAACGCTGGTACCCCTGGCAATCGCCGACACCCTGGCCAACACACCGAACCCCAGCGACGCGGTCACCGACATCCGACAAACGCTGACCACACACCGGTCGGCCAGGGTCCGCGCAACCGCGGGCCGCAGAGAAACCCAGCACACGGGGTGACCGACATTCGCATGTCGCCGTGCCGATCGTCCACCCGCACCGTTCTGCCACCTTGTCGACCTCCGGAGCTCGGTAATCCAGCGGGGCGCTGTCAACAGACCAGGTACGACCGTCCGGATACGACCTCATGGTTGATCTACTGCGGCGGACCAGACGCCGCTGTAGACCTTTACGACCGGTACCTGCTGCCACCTCCACCGGTCTGTTCCAGGTCGTGCCCGACACCAGCAGCCCAGGCCACATGACCTTCAGGCGGAACCACGCCCTCGCCCTCACGGGTGGTAGCACGTGGGCTTCGTGATTCGCTCGACCAACTCGACCGGATGCCATGTTGCCAATATCCAGGCTGCAACGCCCCGAACCGGCGGCCCGGTCACTCCGATCAAAGCCCACACCCATGCGTTGCTGAACGAACTTGAAGATCACCCGCTGACCATCGTCCAGCACACCGTCAACGCTGCGGTCGGTCGCGAGTCGGGCTGAGACGACGCTTCTTCGCTTACCTACAGGCGCGATGCGAGATTTGGTAGCAGTCCACAAAGGATTGAAGGTAACTTAATCCCGGAATATCCAAAAGTTCGACCCGCATGCGTGATGGACGGGACATTCACGTCGCATCGGAGGTGGGCTGTGGCCCACCTGGACAGTGGGCGGAAGTTGTTGCTATGCTTGACTTATGCGGCACCGTGGCGGTGTCCGGGATGGGCTGAAGCCCACATTTGGGGGTTCAACAAGCCCTCTCGGACACGCTCGTTAACCACACGCGGTGAGGCCGTCACTACGACGGCCTTTTCTGCATGGTCGTACAACAGCTCTACCTGCAGTTTTGCGTAGAGCTGGGCCAGTCGCTCCGGCTTGGCGTCCTCCAGCGCGGCCCCGATGTCACCGAGCGAGTCGATCATCGCGTACACCTCGGCAGCGTCCAGCTTCCCGCTGCTCCTGACCTTGGCCAGCTCCGCGCGGGCCGCTTCCCTGGCCGCCTGAGCCTCGTTGATCACTTCGACCAGCGCCGCCGGGTCGACGCCCGCTTTGATCGCCTGCTGATAGCGGCTCAACTGCTCCTCGGCCGTCGCGAGCCGTTTCTTCGCGCTGTTCGTGCCGGCCGCCTGCGTGCTTTCCTGCGAGCCGAGCAAGGTGGCGATGGTGGTATCCAGGTTCTCCGGGTCGAACAACCAGCCGATCCAGTTGTTGAGCGCGGGCAACACCACGTCTTCGCGGAGGTTCACCGTCTTGGGGTGCTCGGCGAGCGCCGGTGAGCCCGGTGCCAGGGTACGAGCCGTGCACCGGTAGTAGGTCCCCTTGCGGATCGGCTCGCCTTGCATCTTCCGACCGCAGGCAGAGCACCGGATCAACCCGCGAAGCGGGTAGGGCCGCCTGCCACTCGTCCGCACGCGTTCCAACTTGGCGATGCCGCGCATTCCTCCTGTCGCACGCGACCGCCGGAGGAGCTGGGCTTCGGTGAAGGTCTCCACGGACACGATCCCGGGATGCGCCGGGTGCCGCGACCGGACGATGCGGTCCGGGCTCGACCGGCGGAAGCGGGTGACGTGGCCGGCAGCGACGTCCTCCGGGTCGAGCAGCATCTCGTGCCGGGTCCACCGACCGAACACTGCGTAACCGGTGTACCGGGGATTTTCGAGAATGGCGCGTACGGTGCTGCCCTGCCAGCCGTCGGCCAACCGGTGCCTGTTCTGGTCCGGCCGCCGCAGTGACGGGCACGGGATGCCGTCGCGGTTGAGGATCGCGGCGATGGCACGGTCGCCGTTGCCGTCCAGGTACTCGGCGAAGATGCGCCGGACCACTTCCGCGCTGGGTTCATCCAGGGCGAGCAGCCGCAGCCGGAACCCTTCAGCCGCCTTCTTGGGGTTCGGGTGCGGTCCGCCGTCCACGACCGTGTAACCGTAGGGGGCACGCCCACCCTGGTGTCGCCCTTCGTTGACCACCTGGGCGTCCATCGCCGCTCGGACGCGTGCCTGGACGTGCTGGCGCTCGGACTCGCTCATGCCGCCGAGCACGCTCATCAGCATCTTGTGGGAGGGGTTCCGCGGGTCGTACTTCCCACCCAGCTCCGGCACCCAGAGGTCGACTCCGTACGCGGCGAACTTCGGCGCGATAAGGGAGAACTGGTTGCCGAACCAGCATCGCGTGCCCTCACCAACCACAACGGCGTTCCACCCGCGATGAGGGTCCTTTAGCGCAGTCAGCAACCGTGCCGCCTGGCTCCGCCGCTCCCAGGGCACGGACCGCGACTGGCCGATGTCGAAGAACTCCTCGACCACCACCCCGCCGAGCGGTTCCACGAACTTCCTGGCGTTGCCGAACTGCCACCCGCGTGAGGTTTCCGGGTCCTGGTTGTCCTCGGTCGAGCACCGGCCGTAGCCCGCTACCGGCCCGATACCGTCCTCGACGGCGTCCGCCACCTCGACACCCAGCAACTCGTCCAGCGTCGCCCACGGGTCTCGGCTGATTTCATCAACCACGATCACCTCTTCCCGGAGGTCCGTCCAGGACCTCCACCTCGGTCAGCTCAACCAGTATGGCAAGCAGAACACGGCTACCAGCAGGTGTAAGTGCTGGAAGTTGGTCCGGCACCCTGACCGTGACCTCATCGTCCCTGCTCACGGCCGCCTGTCCTCTGGCAAGCCGATTTCATCAGAGTTGGTGTGCTCTACCGCCGCCTGGATGTTTGCCGTGAGGTAGCCACGCACCCGCCGCACGCCGTCCCCATCGGGCACGTACCGCCGCACCGGCCGGCACCCCAGCTCGCTCATGTCCCGGCCGAACGCGGTGGCCTCGACCTCCAACGCCTCGACCAGCTCGGCGGTGGGCACGAACTCCCGTTCGTCCAGCCTGTCCCCGAGGTAGTCCACGACCGACGCCAACGGTTCGGGCAGCTCGGCCTCCCACTCGTCCGCTGTTCCGCTCCCGAGCACCTGGACCACGGCCGTGGAGTCGACCGGCCGGGCGGCTTCGTCGCCGATGGCATGACCGGCCAGCGTCCCGGCGGCCTCCCGCAGCGCGCGGCCCCGGTCGCAGATCACCCGCCAGTCGGTGTTCGGCATGTAGTACGTCCGCACGGTCACGGCGACCAGGTCTGCTCCGGCGTCGGTCTCCCCATCCGGTCGCAGGATGCCGACGCCCTTGTGGCTGGGCAGCAGAGTGGAAGCGTCGAACCCGCGGGTGTTCATCTGCTCGCCCAGCACGATGTTGGAGTCCCGCCAGTCCATCACCCGCAGCGCGAACCGCGACCCCAACACCGCCCGCAACCGCGACGGGATCGTGTTGGAGTCCGGCCGCTGGGTGGCCAGGATGACCACCACCCCGGCCGCCGGACCCTTGCGCACGAGGTAGGTCAACAGGTCGGCGATGTACACGCCGAGCGTGGTCTTCTTCCCACCGACCTGCTCCCGCGTCGGGTTCTCCAGGTAGACCTGGACCTCATCGATGACCACCGCCGTGATCGGCATCCCAAGGTCAACGTCCCTAGAGATGGCCGGAGTGATCTTCGATTCCGGACATACTTCATCGTCCACTGTGGCCATCCGTGAGTACCGGGACTGCACCTCAGCCACCAGCTCGATCAAGTGGTCCCGTACAGCGTGGGCATGGTGCAGCTCATCTCCACACACGTACCGGTACGCAAGCTGCTCGACAGCGTCCCAATCCTTGCCGCCCTTACCGTCGAACACGTACAGCCGCGCGTACGGGTCCAGCACCAACCCAGCAGCGGCAAGCCGAGCAGCGAACGTCTTGCCCTGCCGAGGAATCGCCCCAACAAGCAGCGACGTCCACACCAACGGCAGATCAACTCGCCGCCCCCGAGCATCACGCCCGAACGGCACCGCCCGCCACGCGTCCCACCGCTCCACGTCCAGCAACGGCGTCCGCACGGGCGGACCGGCGTACGGGTCCTCATCCGCCACCCAGAAGAACACCCGCCCGGCGTGCCCACCCCGGCCACGCACCCGCTCCACGATGAGTTGGACCTCATCCACCGCCAACGCCGAAGCCAGCGCGTCCCGGTTCCTGATCACATCGGCCGCCTTGCGGGTAGCCGGCAGGTCGACCGTGACCGCCCACCCGTCACCGACCCGTTGAGCCCGCTCGACCAAGCGCAAGGACTCGTCCTTGCCGATGAGCTTCGCGTCCCGGAACGCATCCACCAACACCTGCGCGTCCATCGTCCACGTCAGTGTGCGAGGACCGGCAAGCACAGCCTTCCGCCCCGGAGACCCGTCCTTGCGCCTCCCCGCTACCGCCAACACCACCGCCACCACACCACCCGCGCCCCACAACGCAAGCGCGCCGTACAGCACGTGCAACACCGCCAGAGCAGCCGCCACACCACCAAGAACGGCGCCAGTCACCTTCCACCGGAACAACGTCAGCGCACGGATCTCCACGAACTTGTCCGCCAACTTCTCCGACTGCCCGGCAGCCTCCCGGTAGTCCCGCACCCGAACCCACCGACGCCAAGCCCGAGCGGCAACCACCAGACCGCGGACGACCGCACCACTCAACCGCGCCGGCGACCGAACCAGCCACGCAACCGCACCCCGAAGCGCCTGCCACTTCGACCCACGCGGCGCACCCCGCGACCGCCGCCAATGAGCCTCGACCCGCCGAACCAACCCCACCCGCTCGGCAACAAGCTCGCCCTCGTACACCGGCTCAGCCGGCACCAGCTCTCCGTTCATGACCGGCCTCGCCGACGCGGTTCGTACACCGTCAGCGCCCGAGTCAGCGAGTACGACGCGAACAGCGCCGGCCCGACCAGCACGGCCAGGAGCAGCCACCCGTCCGCCCGGTACGTGATCAGCACCCACTGAACACCGACGATCAACGCCGCGTTGAGCACCACCCGACCGGCCAACGACACGAGCCCACCACCCCGCGCAGCGCCGGCCTTCGCCTTCCCTCGCCGAGCACCCGCACGCCACACCCACAGCAGCACCAAGAGCGCACCCGCAACGACCACGAGCTGAGTCGGAGTAAGCCCCAGAGCGTTCATGAACGCGGCCCCCTCTCGACCCGTTCACCGCGTTGCAACCAGTGCGGGTACAGCGCCCGCCGGTCATCCGCCGACAGCCCGCCCCACACCCCAACGGTGTCCGCGCCAGCCGTGCGCAACTCCAGCTCCAAGCACTCGTCCCGCGCTGGGCACCCCGCGCACATCCGCGCGGCCAACTCCCGGTCGGTCATCTCGTCATCGGCCCACGGGGGAGACCCGGCGGACGACCACATGCACGAGCCGTCACGCTCGACCACCACGGCAAGCACAGCGGTAGGCACCCACCGCAGCCGGTCAAGCACCCAAGTGATCAACACCAGGTTCACGGCGTGCCCCCGGTGCGGGGTTCGCCGAGCAGCCGGACCAGCGCGCGAGCCGGAACGACGTACCGGCCGCGTCGGCACACCAGCGGCAACGTCCCGACGCGGATGGCCCGGTGGACGGTGGCCGGCTCGACACCGAGCAGCCAAGCGGCCTGACGAACGGTGTAGCCCAAAGAAGTACGCATAAGAAAAGCCCTTCGACACGAATTTCTAATGATTTCAGCTCTAAGATGCTGATTTCAGCTCACGCAAAGACAGGTCTGATCCCGCGTTGCGTGTACGCACCACGCACCAGCGCAAAGCGGCTAATCTCGGCGCTGAGGCGGAGCGCGGAGGAATACGTGTCGGAGGACTGGGCGGCAGTCGCCAAGGCCATCAACCAGCGGGTGAACGAGCTGGGCTGGCGTCAGCGGGAGCTTGCGGAACGCTCGCACGTCTCCCAGGCCATCGTCCGCGAAGTGCAGCACCACACGGTCGAGCGCCGTCGCAGCCCGCGGACCCTGGAGTCGCTGTCCACCGCGCTCGGCTGGCACCCGCAACACCTCGATGCCGTGCTGCACAACCGAAAGCCACCGGAAGCCGACGAACCGGTGACCGACCCGGCCGACAGCCTGTGGTCCCGTTTGGACAGTGTCGAACAGCGCCTGAGCGAGATCACCGAGCGCCTGGAGGACCTCAAGTCGAACCTCGCGACCGTGCTCGACCACGTTCGCGAGCGCCGGTAGCCCGATGCATTTTCGCTGGTTGGACCGCTTGTTTCCCATGCCGCTAATTCCACTGCGATTAGCGGCCACAACCCATGCATCACCGATGCACAACCAGTGCAGGTCCACTGCATATCGCGTGCGGAGGTAACGACGAGATGAGCCTGAACGACGGCTGGACCGGCCGCACCGCGTCCGCGCTCCAAGCCTCCCTGCGCCTCACCCATGAGGCGTTCGCCGAGCACTTGGGCGTCGGTGTCCGCACGGTCGCGTCCTGGCACCAGAAGCCGGACCTCCGACCGAAGTCGGAGATGCAGCAGCTCCTGGACACCGCCCTGGACCGAGCGGCACCAGCGGTCAAGGACAGGTTCGCCGCGCTCATCAACGAGTCACCCCTCGACCTCCCGGAAGGCGCGGCGGCCGACGCGGAGATCCGCCTCAGCGCGGACCCGACCATCGTCGCCGCGCTGGACTGGCTGGACGAGCACGCCAACTGGCAACCAGGAACCGCCCGCCGGGAAGTCGCCGCGCGCCTCGTGCGGTTGAACGTCGGAGCACTGCACGACCGGGGCGTCCGGCGCGGCAGGGTCAACCAACGCGACACAGCCCGAGCACTCTCCGCGTACTACGGCGAGCCCACCGACGCGCACGGCCGCTACACGGCCCACTTCGGCACGGTGGAAGCGTCCACCACGGTCCTGACCCGCCCGGACTGGCTCGACCTCGACTGCCCGCTGCTCCCCAGTAACGACCGTCTCAGGCTCACGGGCGTAACCCCCGGCGATGACCTGACGATGGACGAGGAGACCGCCGGGCGTGCCGCTCAGCGGTTGGCCGAAGCGCTGGCACTGGGCAACCGCATGGTCAACATGCCCCTGTTCCGGCTGCTCGACGTGGACGTGCGCAAGCACTCCATCGCGGGTTCCGTTGGGGTGACGAGCTTTGTGGGGTACGCGGTGACGATGGACCTGCTCGAAGGTGAGCTGGTCGACGCGCTCACCACCGACCAACCGGCCACCTGCGGAACGCTGTCCCTCCGAGACGCCTACCTCCCGGACCTGTCCACCGTGCTCGACGTGTCGAACCGCATGTGCGCCGGTGGCGCCCTCGCCCTGACGGCGATCGCGCGCCCAGCGGACCCCTTCCGAGGGGGACCGGACTACCTCCTGCTGGTCCAGGAACGCTCAGGCCACGTCATCAACGCCGCGCGCCGGCTGGCCGTGATCCCGAAGGGCTTCCACCAACCGCTGACGGACTTCCGCGCAGACGCCCAAATCGGCGCGACGCTCCGCCGGGAGATGGAAGAGGAGTTGTTCGGCCGCGAGGACATCGACAACACGGTGGGGGAGCAGCGCCACGCGGACCCGATGCACCCCAGCCGCCTGTCCGAGCCGATGCGCTGGCTCATAGCCGAACCCGGCCGCCTGCGCATGGAGTGCACCGGTTTCGGTCTCAACCTGGTGAGCGGCAACTTCGAGTTCGCCAGCCTGGTCGTCATCGAAGACGAGGAATTCTGGTCCCGCTACGGCGGCCAGGTACGAGCCAATTGGGAGTCCTCGAACCTGCGCCAGTATTCCAGCCTCGACGCGGAGCTGCTGGAAGAACTGGCCAACGATGTAGCGTGGAGCAACGAAGGGCTGTTCGCGCTCCTTCAGGGGCTCCGCCGCCTCCAGGAAATCGGTGGGGACCGCATCAGCCTGCCGACCGTCGAATGGGAGATCAAGTGACCGCCAACTGGCAGGCCGGAAATGCCAACGAGGACGCCAGCGGAACACGGGGCTGGCTGGTCGGCCACTTCATCGACCCTTCGCAGGGCGTCCGCTCCCAGAAGGACGTTGAGGTCAAGTGGGCGAACCACCCCGCCGGCGACAAGCGCCCCGACTGGACGGCCGACGACCAGCGCACAACTCTGGTCTTCCTCGTCCAGGGTCACTTCCGCGTGGACACCACCGAAGGCAACTCCACCATGACCCGCCCCGGTGACTACATCATGTGGGGTCCAGGTGTTGACCACTCGTGGGAAGCCTTGGCGGACTCCACGGTCATGACCGTCCGCTGGCCGTCACAGACCTGACAGCTCAACGGCAGGAAGGTCCACCCGCTTCCCGCCGATCTCCCGAAGCCGCCGCAGTCCTTGGAGCAACGCGAACAACCCTTCGCTGCTCCAGGACTCGCGCGCCACCAGGTCGCCGATCAGGTCACCGTCGAGACTCGAATGGAGCTGCAAACCGGCTGCTTCCCAGTTCGCCTCGACCTGCCCACCGAACCGCGGCCAGAATTCCTCGTCCTCGACAACCACGAGGCTGGCAACCTCATAGTTGCCACTCACCAGGTTGAACCCGAACCCGGTGCGCTCCACCCGCATCCGCCCAGGCTCCGCCGCAAGCCACTTCATCGGCTCAGACCACCGCCCAGGGTGCATCGGCGCAGCCGCACGACTTCCCCCGACCGTCGTGTCCACCTCGGCCCGTCCGAACAGCTCCTCTTCCAGCTCCCTGTGCAACGTGGCCCCAAGCGCCACATCCCCCTGCACGTCGTTGAGCGGCTGGTGGAAACCCTTCGGGATGACAGCAAGCCGCCCCGCAGCGTTCAGCACACTCCCGGACCGCTCCTGCACCAACAACGCGAAGTCGGGATCTCCGCGGAACCGGTCCCTAGGCCGAGCGATCGCACACAACGCCACCAGCCCACCCGCACACACCCGCCCAGGCAGGTCGAGCACCGCCCCAAGGTTCGGCAGGTACTCGTCCCGCAACGGCAGCCCACCGTGCCGATGACTCACCGCGTCGACCAGCTCACGTTCAAGCAGATCAACCGTCAACGCGTACTCGGCGAACGGCACCAGCCCCACCGTTCCCGTCAACGTTTCACCAGCCCGCACGTCCAACAGCCGGTACAGCGGAAGGTTGGCAACCCGCACACCAAGCGCGGCGAATTCGGCAAGCCGCGAGACCGCCGCCTCTGCTCCACCACCACTCAACACCCCACCCGGTACAAAACCGTTGGTGTTCAACACCAACCGATCACCGCCACCATCCAGTGAGGACACCCCGTTCCACCAACCAGCCTGCCCAAAGATCGTCGTCACGACCTTTTCGCCCCCATAACGCGCCCGATACAACCCGTGCCCATCCACCCCATCGCCGTAGTACCGGCCCAGCGCCCCCACGAGCTGCCGACGCCCGACCTTCGCCCGCCAAGCTCGTTGATCGAGTAGGGCGCCAGCCTCGAACTCCCGCAGCCGCGCCCGAACCTTGCCCCGACCGGTGCCAACCGCCCACCCGGCCCGCTCGTCCAGCCACTCCAGCGCAGCCGCCAGCTCCAGTTCGGCACGGCCAGGCGGTTCGGCGTTCGGCACCAGGCCGGCCGCCTCGTCCGCAGGAGGAACCGACAGCAGCTCCTCAATGCCCACCTCGAAGATGCTCTCCAAGAGCCGAGCGGTTACCTGGCGCACCGGCCCCAACGGCTCACCGGACGACTTCCGCCCAGCCACCAACCGCTGAAGGTGCCGCAGCCCGAGCGTCCCCGGCTCGCCCCGCTCCCGCGCGAACGTCTCCGCGTACTCGGCGAACTCCTCCAAGGTCATCCGTCGTTCGCGGATCTTCTGCTCAAGCACCGTGCGAGGCGTCCGCATAGCGGCGTCCTTCCGTGTCGCTGACTCGAAGATCAGCAAGCTGACCAAGCGCTGACTACTCCTTGATTTCAGTCTGACACGCGCCGAGCAAGCGTTCATTCCGGCTCACTGGTCAGCCCACGCCACAGGCAGCCGCGACCAAGTCAGCACCTCTCCAACCCGTCCCAAGCCTGCGGACCCCGTCCCGCGCGTCCTCGACCTCGGGACACCCCACATAGGCCCATAACCTGCACAAACCCTGTTCCGGGACGGGGGACAGGTAGGCCGGTGACCCGTCCCAGAGACACCAAAACGGCTGTAGGCCGCACATCACGAGGATGCGCGGCCCACAGCCGTCCCGGCCCGCCCGCCTCAGCAGTCGGGCTCCATCGCTACTTCGTAAGCAACTTCTGCAACACCAGGTCGGGCGTCACCCACACGATCCGCCCCTGCACGTCCTCCGACGAGACGTAGGGCTTCAACGCGTCCTCGGGGGTGGCGTACTGACCACGCGCCTTGCCGTCGATCGACACCACCTCGACCCAGCCGTCGAACGCCATGCCGAAGCCCACCACCTGAGCGATCTCCAGGTCGTTCACCTCCTGCTCGACCAGGGCGAACATGTTGGGCGCGGCGAACATGACCATGTCCACCACCACCGCGTCATACGCCTCCGGGCTGAGCAACCCCGCCGCCCGCCGCTGCTCCGCAACCCGCTCCTTCTCCGTGCCGTCGTCCGGGTTCACCACAGCCGCCACAGCCGCCATGCCCATCACGTCCCTTCCAGCCGATGCCGACCAACAGACGGCAGCTCCTCAAGCGCAGCCCGAAGCTCCTCCCGCGCCCAAACAGCCGCCGCAGCGCTCTCTACGCACTGACGCACATACCGCCGACCAAGGACGACGA
>Ga0196958_10000128_pt1 | contig 25984 bp, 27 predicted proteins | sample S1v_10metaG_FD_148654 | JGI IMG/M metagenome (GOLD analysis project Ga0196958, IMG submission 148654) | Soil microbial communities from Anza Borrego desert, Southern California, United States - S1+v_10 | ecosystem: Environmental > Terrestrial > Soil > Desert | place: USA: California | collected... | reverse complement strand
TTCACCGAGCACATCGACCGGTGCCTGGGCTGCATGGCGTGCGTGACCGCCTGCCCGTCGGGCGTGCAGTACGACCGGCTGCTGGAGTCGGTGCGCCCGCAGATCGAGCGCAACGTGCCGCGCGAGAAGAACGATGCGTGGTTCCGCAACGCGATCTTCGCGCTGTTCCCGTACAAGCGGCGGCTGCGCGCGGCCGCCCTACCGGGCGCGCTCTACCAGCGTGTGCGGAAGATCCCCGCGGTGGCGACGCTCGCGTCGAAGCTGCCCGGGCGGCTCGGGGCGGTGGAGTCGCTGCTGCCGCCGGTGTCGGTGCGCGACGCCTTCGCCCGGCTCCCGGTGCACACCCCCGCCGTCGGCGAGCGGCGCGCCCGGGTGGCCCTGCTGTCGGGCTGCGTGCAGGACGTGTTCTTCCACCGCGTCAACGAGGCCACCGTGCGCGTGCTGGCCGCCGAGGGCTGCGACGTGCTCGTGCCGCGCGAGCAGCAGTGCTGCGGCGCGCTCGAACTGCACGCCGGCCGCGAGGACAGCGCGCTGGGCCGGGCGAAGCGCGAGATCGCGGTCTTCGAGAAGCTGGACGTCGACCACGTCGTCACCAACGTCGCGGGCTGCGGCTCGTCGATGAAGGAGTACGGCCACCTGCTCGCCGACGACCCGGAGTGGGCCGAGCGGGCGAAGGCGTTCAGCGCCCGGGTGCGCGACGTGCACGAGGTCCTCGCCGAGCTGGGCCCGCGCGCGCCGCGGCACGCGTTCCGCGGCCGGGTGGCCTACCACGATGCCTGCCACCTCGGGCACGCCCAGCAGGTGCGCAGCCAGCCGCGCGAGGTGCTGCGCTCGATCCCGGACCTGGAGCTGGTGGACCTGCCCGAGGCGGCGCTGTGCTGCGGCTCGGCGGGCATCTACAACATGATCATGCCCGATGCCGCGGCCGATCTCGGCGTCCGCAAGGCCGCGAACGTCCGGTCGGTCGAGCCGGACGTGGTCGTCACCGCGAACCCGGGCTGCCTGCTGCAGATCGGCAAGTACCTGCGAAGTGAGAACGGGCAGGACCTCCCGCTGCTGCACCCGGTGCAACTGCTGGACGCCTCGATCCGGGGGGTGCCGGTGCCGCGCAGCTGAGACCGCTCAGGCGACGGCCGCGCCGAACCACGTGGGCAGCCTCTCGAGCAGATCCTGCTGGTCCTCACCGACCCACGCCACGTGGCCGTCCGGCCGCAGCAGCGCCGCGGGCACGTCCAGTTCCTCGCTGACGTCGACGACGTGGTCGACCCGATCGGCCCAGCCCGCCACCGAGAGCAGGCCGGTCTGGTCGAGCAGCAGCCCGCGGCCGCCGTGCATCAGCCCGTAGAGTCGCCCCCGCTTCAGGCGGGTGTCCCGCAGCCGCCGGCCTAGCAGGTCATGCCCCTCGCCGAGGTCGTAGCGGATCCCGATCGCGGTGATCTTCTCGATCAGGTACCGGTTCACCTCCTCGAAGTCCATCAGCTCCGACAGCAGTCGGCGCACCGCCCGTGGGCCCGGCTCGGTGGAGATCAGCTCGCTCTGCGCGCGGGTGTTGGTCAACACGTCGGCGGCCACCGGGTGCCGTTCGGTGTGGTAGCTGTCCAGCAGCCCCTCCGGCGCCCAGCCGTCGACCTCGGCGGCCAGCTTCCAGCCGAGGTTGAACGCGTCCTGGATGCCGAGGTTGAGGCCCTGTCCGCCCAGCGGCGGGTGGACGTGCGCCGCGTCGCCGGCCAGCAGCACCCGGCCGACCCGGTAGCGCTCGGCCTGTCGGGTCGCGTCGCCGAAGCGGGAGAGCCGGCGCGGTGAGTGCGCGCCGAAGTCGGTACCTGCGACGGCCCGCAGCTGCCGCCGGAACTCCTCCAGGGTCGGCGGCACCGAGCGGTCCTCGGCCAGCCCCTCGGCGGGCACGACGACGCGGTACACCCCGTCCCCGATGGGCCCGGCGCCGAGCCGGAGCTGGGTCGTGCGGACCTCCGCGACGACGGCGGCGATCGTCGCCGGATCCTCGGTCACCTCCAACTCGCCCAGGAGCGTCTCGGCGCTGGAGGGTTCACCGGGGAAACCGACACCGAGCAGCCCGCGCACCGTGCTGCGGCCGCCGTCGCAACCGACCAGGTAGCGCGAGCGCAGCCGCGTACCGTCGGCCAGCTCGGCGGTCACCCCGTCCGCGTCCTGGCTCAGCCCGACCAGCTCGCAGCTGCGCAGGATCTCGGCACCGACCTCGACGGCGCGCTCGGCCAGCAGGCGGTCGGTGGTGGTCTGCGGGATGCCGAGGACGTAGGCGTGCGCGGTGTCCAGCCGGTCGGGCGCGGGCTTGGCGATGCCGGCGAAGGAGCCACCGAGCGGGTACTGCCTGCCGTGCGCGAGGAAGCGCTCCAGCAGGCCGCGCTGGTCGAACACCTCGACGCTGCGCGCGTGCAGGCCGAGCCCGCGGAAGACGGTGGTGGGCTCCGCCTCCTTCTCCACCACCAGCGTGTGCACGCCGTGCAGCCGCAGCTCCCCGGCCAGCATCATCCCGGTCGGTCCGCCGCCTACAACGATCACGTCGATCATGAAGCCCCCGGTCTGAGTCCCGCTTCCGCAGGTCCTGGCTGCGGGCGGAGATCCTCCAGCACGACCCGGGTCTTGCCGCAAGCCCCCCGGTGAGCTATACGTTGAGAGTGGCGGGGAGTGCGTGGTCCCCGCGCCAGGTGCTCAGCCCTTCACCGCGCCCTGCGTGAACCCGGCGATGAAGCGGTCGAGGAACAGGTTGAACACCAGCGCGATCGGCACCGCGACGAGCACCGCGGCGGCCTGCAGCGACTGCCAGAAGAACACGTCGCCGCGCACCAGCTCGGTCGGCACCCCGGTGCTGATCACCTTCTCCGAGCTCGGCGAGATGAACGCGAGCGCGTAGATGAACTCGCTGGCCGTCAGCGTGAACGCGAACACGACGACGGCGACGAGCCCGGGGAACAGCAGCGGCGCGACCACCCGCACCATCGCGCCGACGCGGCTGTAGCCGTCGACCATCGCCTGTTCCTCGATGTCCTTCGGGATCGTCTTGAGGAACCCGATGAGCAGCCACACCGACACCGGCACCGTGATCGTCGGGTAGATCACCACGAGCGACCACGTGGAGTCCTGCAGCCCGAGCCCCACCACCAGCCGCGACAGCGACAGGAACAGCAGGGTCGGCGGCACCAGGTAGACGAAGAAGATCGCGATGCCCATCCGGCCCGCCCACGGCCGGTCCAGCCGGGCCAGGCTGTAGGCCGCCGGGAGGGACAGCGCCAGCGTGATCAGCACGACGAGCACGCCGACCCACAGCGTGTTCCAGGCGAACGTGGCGAACCCGGTGCCGGTCAGCAGCAGGTCGAGGTGGTCGCGGGTGGGCAGCTCGTTGAAGACGAACGGGTTGTTCTCGCGCCGGTAGAGATCGCTGTCCTGCTTGAACGTGGTGATGGCCGCCCACACGAACGGGCCCGCCGCGGCCAGCGCGGACAGCACCGCGAGCACGTACAGCGCGATGCGCCCCATCCGGTGCCTGCGCGCGAACCGCTGCCGGTCGGCGTCGGTGACGACGAGCCCGTCCACCTCAGCTCACCTCCATCCGGCGCACCGCGCGCAGGATCGCGATCGCCGCCGCGAGCAGCAGCGGGAACAGGAACAGCGCGATCGCCGCACCCTGCGCCACGTCGCTGCCCTCGATGCCCTTGAAGAACGCCCAGCTGGCGAGCACCTGGGTCTCGTTGGTCGGCCCGCCGCGGGTGAGGACGTAGACGACGGTCATGTCGGTGAACGTGAAGATCGCGCCGAACAGCGCCGAGATCGCGATGACGGGGGCGGTCAGCGGGATCGTCACCTCGAACATCCGCCGCCAGTAGCCCGCGCCGTCGACGGCGGCCTGCTCCTGCACGTCCTTCGGGATCGACAGCAGCCCGGCCATCATGATCACCGCGGCCAGCGGCACCAGCCGCCAGACGTGCACGGCGATCACCGAGATCATCGCCAGGTTCGGCTGCCCGAGCCAGAACATGTTCGACTGGATCAGCCCGACCTGGCGCAGCACCCAGTCGATCGGGGAGAACACCGAGTCGAGCAGCCACAGCCACGTGATCGTCGACAGGGCCACGGGCGTGGTCCAGGGCAGCAGCACGCAGAACCGGACGATCCAGCGGCCGCGGAAGTCGGCGATCAGGATGTTGGCCAGCACCTTGCCGAAGATCACGATGAACAGCATCGACACGGCCGTGAACAGGAAAGTGTTGCGCAGCGACCGCCAGAAGATCGGATCGGCGAAGACCCGCTCGAAGTTGCGCAGGCCCACCCAGTCGAAGCTCGGGTCGCCGCCGGTCACGTCGGAGAAGCTGAACGCGACGGCCAGCACGAACGGCACGCCCACCAGGGCGAGGATGTAGACCACCGCGGGAGTCAGCAGCAGCCAGGACAGCACGCCGTCGCGGTCGGCGATGCCGCGCCGCCGCAGGTCGACGGGCCGCTGCTCGCGGGTCGTCGCGGCGGCCTCCGCGGGAGGAGCCGACCGTGCCATCACGCCCCCAGCCGGACCGGCTCGGTGCGCAGACCGCTCGCGGCGTCGAAGAAGCGCAGCCTGGCGCCCGGCACCGCGAAGTCGTGCCGCTCCCCCACCGCGATGGGCGTTTCGACGGTGGCCGGCAGCCGGGCGATCACCCGGCACGGGCCGTCGCCGAGGTCGACCGTGCCGTACACGTGACGGTCGCCGGACAGGTACTCCATGCGCTGCACCTCGAGCGTGGCCGTGACCCGCTCGCCGGACACGTTCTCGACGGGCAGCAGGTGCTCGGGCCGGAACCCGACGAGCACCTCGCCGTGCGGCACGAGGTTCATCGGCGGTGATCCGATGAACGTGGCCACGAACGTGTCGGCCGGGTCGTCGTAGATCTCGACAGGTGCGCCGATCTGCCGCACCCGCCCGGCCGACATCACCGCGATCCGGTCGCCGAGGCCCATCGCCTCGCTCTGGTCGTGCGTGACGTAGATCGTGGTGGCGGCGATGTCCTGCTGGAACCGCTTCAGCTCGTCGCGGGCGCTCGTGCGCAGCTTGGCGTCCAGGTTCGACAGCGGCTCGTCGAGCAGGAACACCGTGGGGTCGCGCACCAGCGCCCTCGCCAGCGCGACCCGCTGGCGCTCGCCGCCGGACAGCTGGCGCGGCTTGCGGCCGAGCAGGTGCCCGATGCCCAGCATCTCGGCCGCCGTGCGCGCCTTCTCCTCCCGCTCGCCGGGCGGCACCCCCTCGGCACGCAGCGGGAAGACGATGTTGGCCTGCACCGTCTTGTGCGGGTAGAGCGCGTAGCTCTGGAAGACCATGGCGATGCGCCGGGCCCGTGGCGGCAACCCGGTGACGATCTGCCCGCCGATGAGCACGTCGCCGCTCGTGGGTTGCTCCAGCCCCGCGATGGTGCGCAGCAAGGTGGTCTTGCCACAGCCCGACGGACCCAGCAGGACCAGGTACTCCCCCTCCCCGGTGAGCAGGTCGACACCGTCGATCGCATGCACCCGGCCGTCGAAGGACTTGCGCAGGTCCCGGACCTCAACCGTGCTCATTCCGCCTCCGCGGTAGTAAGTACGTCGGCGGTACTCAACGAATGCTCAGCTCCCGCCCGAGCCGATCAGGCCCCGCGCCCGCCAGTTGTCGAAGATCGGGATGATCTGCGCCTCGGCGTCGGCGACCGCCTGCTGCGGGCTCACCTCACCGCGCGCGGCGCGGGCGAACATGTTGGGGATGACGAAGGTGGCGAACACCTCGCCCTCGGCGGTGTTGGCCGTGCCCGGGTAGCCGATGTTGGTGCTCCAGTCGACGGCGTCGGCCAGCAGGGAGAGCTTGTCCGCGGGCTGCGCTCCGAACGGGTCGGCCCCGACCCAGGTGTCGAGGTCGGGCACGACGTCGGGGTAGGCGGGGAAGTCGTAGAGCTTCGAGTGCCACGCCGCCACGTCGAGGTTGCCCGTGTAGTGCAGCAGGAACTCCTTCGCCGCGTCCGGGTTCGCGGCGAACGTCGGGATGATCCAGTTGTACATGACGTGACTGGCCGCGCGCGCGTCCGCCGGGCCCTGCAGCGCCGGGGAGAAGAAGATGTCGGCCGCCACCTCGGGGTCGGTCCCCTGCGAGGTCCGCCAGGCCGAGAGCGAGTTGAGGATGTAGGACAGCTGGCCCGCGGCCAGGCCCTGGTTGTTGGACGCGGCGTTCCAGGAGAACACCTCGGGCGTCATCGCGTCGTTGTAGAGCCTGCTCATGAACTCGACCGCGGCGACGGCCTCCGGCGAGTTGATCACGACCTGCTCGGCCTCGTCCTGGATCGAGGCGCCGAACGACCACAGCAGGGCGCGACCCGCCATGTTCGAGTCGATCTCCTGCGACATCCCGATACCCAGCTGCACACCCTGGCTGTTCTTGATCTCGGTGCCGCCGCGGAGCAGCTCGTCCCAGCTCGTGGGGCCCTCGGGCAGCCCCACCGGCGTCCACAGGCTCTTGCGGTAGTCGCCGGGGTCGGGCACCCACGCGGGCGCGAACGCGAAGTACTTGCCGGTGGTCGGGTTGAACGACGACTTCTGGCAGAGCTGCAGCATCTCGCCGTGCCGGTTGTTCGCCTCGGTGACCACGTCGGCCAGGTCGAGCACGCTCGGCTCGTACTGGGGCACCGGGGCGATGTGCAGGATCAGGTCGTGACCCTGGTTGGCCTGGATCTCGGCCTGGGTCCGGGCCGGCAGCTCGGCGTAGTTGATGTGATCGACGGTGACCTCGACGCCGACCCGCTGCCCCCACTCCTGCACCCACGGGTCGAACCACTCGTCGTGGGCCGGCACGAAGTGGCTCCACATCAGGATCGACAGGGCGCCGGACAGCGGCGCGGCCGGCTCCGTGAACGTGCCCGTGGGCGCCGGCTGCGTGGGTTCCGGCGCGGCACCGCCCACGCCGTCGTCGGACGCGCACGCCGCGAGCGTGCCTCCGAGCGCGGCCAGGCCGGTGGCCTGCAGGAAGCGCCGCCGGTCGAACTCCGTGCGGAATCGCATCACGTCACTACTCCCGAGGCGTCGGCGACTCGATCGGCAGAGCCTATGGCCGGCCGGCGACGAGCGGGAGTGGGCGGAGCGAGATCGTTACCGTGGGTGTTGTCGGGGAGCCCGCCTAGCGTGCGCGGCATGGGCATCGACTGGACGGGGCAGCTCGTGGAGCAGCTGGAGTGGCACTGGCAGGGTCATCTGCGCCCGAAGCTGGACGGCCTCACCGATGACGAGTACTTCTGGGAGCCGGCGCCGGGCGCGTGGAACGTGCGGCCGCGGGGCACGTCCAGCGCGCCGGTGCAGGCGGGCAGGGGCGAGTTCACGATCGACTTCGCGTTCCCCGAGCCGGACCCGCCGCCGGTCACCACGATCGCGTGGCGGCTCGCCCACGTCATCGTGGGCGTGTTCGGGGTGCGGGCGTCGTCGCACTTCGGTGGCCCGGCGATGGACTACGAGGGCCACGCGTACGCCGGCACCGCCGCCGAGGCCCTGCGCCAGCTCGACGAGACCCACGACGCGTGGATCCGCGGCGTCCGCGGGCTCGACGAGGCGGCGCTCGCGCGGGCGGTCGGCCCGGCCGAAGGCCCGTGGGCGGAGCACCCGATGGTCACACTGGTGCTGCACATCCACCGCGAGGCCATCCACCACGGGGCGGAGATCCTGCTGCTGCGGGACCTGTACCGGGCCCGGGCATCCCTCACGCCGGGATAGCGCCACTCGCGCACCCAGTACGGACGTCGCGCAAGGCGGGCCGTGCGCGACGTGGTGGTGGGGCGCGCGAAGTGCCGGCCGGTCAACGCCCGGCGAAGTGCTCCCAGCCGCCCGGGCCACCGTCGTAGGCGCGGCCGTCCACCAGCACCTGGGGCTCCCCCTCGCCCACGGTGCCGATCGCGGTCCAGCCGTCCGGCAGCGCGCCGGGGAACGTCGCGGCGAGTGCGTGGTCCTCGCCACCGGTGAGCAGCCAGTGCAGCGGGTCGACGCCGAGCGCGGCCCCGACGTCGACGAGCCGGGCGGGCACCTCGAACGCGGCGCTGCGCACGTCGATGCGCACCCCGGAGGCGCGCGCGATGTGGCCGAGGTCGGCGAGCAGCCCGTCGGAGACGTCGATCATCGCCGTGGCGCCCGCCTCGGCGGCCTGCGGCCCGGCGGCGTAGGGCGGTTCGGGCACCCGGTGTGCGGACACCACGGCCACCGGCGAGCGGAAGCCGCGCGCCAGCACGGCCCAGCCGGCCGCCGCCCACCCGACGCGCCCGGCGAGCGCGACCCGGTCACCGGGGCGGGCGCCGGCGCGCGTCACCGCCTCCCGCCCCTCAAGCGAGCCGAGCGCCGTGACCGCGAGCACCAGCGTGGCCGACGACGCCACGTCGCCCCCGACCACCCCCGCACCCACCGAACGCGCCTCCGCCCACAGCCCGTCGGTGAGGCCGGCGAGCGTCTCGAGCGGGGTGTCGGGCGGGCTCGCGAGCCCGACGAGCAGCCCCGTGGGCACCGCCCCCATCGCGGCGATGTCGGCGAGGTTGGCCGCGGCGGCCTTGCGGCCGATCTGCTCCGGGTTCGACCAATCGAGGCGGAAGTGCACGCCGGCGACGAGCACGTCCGTGCTGGCCACCACGCGGCCGTCCGGCGCGGCGAGCACGGCGGCGTCGTCACCGGGCCCGAGCAGCGTGCCGGGTGTCGGAGCCCGGTCGGCCGTCAACCGGTCGATCAGACCGAACTCACCGATGCCGGCGAGCGTGCTCGCCGGTGTGTTCTCCGCCTCCGCTCCGCCCGTCGGGGGCGGTTGCGATGTGGGCACGGGCGCCTCCTCCGGTACGTTCGGCTTCCGACTCTCCTACCCCCAACGATCGAACTGGAAGGGGCTCGCCGTGGTGCAGGCTTACATCCTGGTGCAGACGGAGGTCGGCAAGGCCGCCGCCGTGGCCGCCGAGATCTCCAAGATCGCCGGGGTGGTCTCCGCAGAGGACGTCACCGGACCGTACGACGTGATCGTGCGCGCCGAGTCCGAGGACGTCGACCTGCTCGGCCAGCTGGTCGTGGCGCAGGTGCAGGGCGTCAGCGGGATCACGCGCACCCTCACCTGCCCGGTGGTGCACCTCTCCTGACGTCAATGGGCACCCGGGTCTCCCCGCCGGTGGCGATCGCGATCGCGCTCCCGGTGCTGCTCGCCGTCGCCGTGGCCGCGATCGCGATCACCGCCCGCGTGCGCGGGGTCGGCGAGCCGCCGCCGCCGGACACCGGCCCGCTCGCGGTCGCCCCCGTGGACTCCCCCGCCGCCACCGGGCCCGAGTGCACCCGCCTGCTGGACGCGCTCCCCGCCGAGCTGGACGGGCCGGACGGTCCGCTGCCGCCCCGGCCGATCGCCGACGCCGAGCAGCTGCCGGGCGTGCGCGCCTGGGCCGCGGCGCCGCGGCCGGTCGTGCTGCGCTGCGGCCTGCCGCGTCCCGTCGAGCTGTCGCCGACGTCGGCGTTGCTGGAGGTCAACGGGGTGCAGTGGCTGCGGCTCGACGACGGGCTGCCCGACCCGGTGCAGGTCAGCTACATCGCCGTGGACCGGCCGGTGTACGTCGCGCTCACCACGCCCGTGGACATCGGCAGCGGGCCGTTGCAGCAGGTGTCGGACGTCGTGCGCGAGACCCTGCCCGCCACGGCCGTGGCGGTGCGCTGACCTGGCCCGGCATACGATTCCGCACATGGTGACGTTGTCCCGGGCGACCGAGGACTACCTCAAGGCGATCTACCACCTCGCCCATCGCGGCGAGCCGGTCACCACGGGGCAGCTCGCGCACGAGCTGGGGGTGTCGGCCCCGTCGGTCTCGGCGATGGTGAAGCGGCTCGAGGACGGGAGCCTGCTGGTCCGGCCGGACAGCCGCTCGCTGGAGCTCACCGCCTCCGGCGAGCGCGCCGCGCTGCGCGTCGTGCGGCGCCACCGGCTGCTCGAGACGTTCCTCGCGCGGATGCTCGACGTCCCGTGGGACGAGGTGCACGCCGAGGCCGAGCAGCTGGAGCACGCCCTGTCCGACCGGCTGGAGCAACGCATCGACGCGGCGCTGGGCCATCCGACGCACGACCCGCACGGCGACCCGATCCCGCCCCGCGACGGGCCGCACGAGGAGGGCTGGGGAGAGCCCCTCGACGCCGCGCCGACCGGCTGCCGCTTCCACGTCGACCGGGTCTCCGACCGCGACAGCGCCGCCCTGCGCTACCTCGGCGAGCTGGGCATCTACCCCGGCGTCGTGCTCACCGTGGAGGAGCAGGCGCCCTTCGGCGGCCCGCGCTGGGTCCGGGTGGGCGAGCACCGCCACGCGCTGGGCCCGGCCCTGACCCACCTGGTGCACGGCCACCCGGACCGCAGCCAGCCGGAACGCAGCCGTCCGGAACGCGGCTGAGCAGCAGCGTCAGCGCAGGCCGGTCCCGCGCGCCAGGGCCGTCTCCACCAGCGTGGTCAGCAGCGTGGCGAAGTCCAGGCCCGTGACCGCCCAGGCCCGGGGGTACATCGAGATCGGGGTGAATCCGGGCATGGTGTTGACCTCGTTGACCGTGAGCTCCCCCGCGGGGCCGACGAAGAAGTCGACGCGGGCGAGGCCCTGCCCGTCGACGGCGCGGAACGCGTCCACCGCCATCGCACGCAACCGCTCCGCGACGGCGTCGTCGAGCTTCGCGGGGATGTCGAACTCGCAGACGTCGTCGAGGTACTTGGCCTCGAAGTCGTAGAACTCGGGCGTGGTGCCGTCGGCACCGGTGCCGACGATGCGGATCTCCGCGGGCACGCTGGCCCGGACGCTGCCGTCGGGGAACTCGAGCACGGCGCACTCGACCTCGCGCCCGACGACCGCCGCCTCCACCAGGACCTTCGGGTCGTGCTCGCGGGCGAGGGCGATCGCGGCGTCCAGGTCGGCCCAATCGGTGACGCGGGTGATCCCCACCGACGACCCCGCCCGCGCCGGCTTGACGAAGACCGGCAGCCCGAGCCGGTCGCGCTGCTGCGCGGTCGGCGACGCGGTGCCGGGCCGGAGCACGACCAGGTCGCCGACCGCCAGCCCCTCGGCGGCCAGCAGCTTCTTGGCGAACTCCTTGTCCATCGACGCGGCGCTCGCGAGCACGCCGGCGCCGACGTAGGGCACGCCCGCCATCTCCAGCAGGCCCTGGATCGTGCCGTCCTCGCCGAACGGGCCGTGCAGCACCGGGAACACGACGTCCACGCCGGAGAACACCTCGCCCGCCCGGTCGGGGTCCAGGACGACGAGCCCGCCGCGCGTCGGGTCGCCGGGCAGGGCGAGCGCGGTGCCGGCCTCGTCGACCGACGGCAGGGACCGGTCGGAGATCACCAGCTCCCGGGGGTCGGAGGTGCCCAGGACCCAGGCCCCCGCGCGCGTGATGCCGACCGGCACCACCTCGAAGCGGTCGCGGTCGAGGTGCGACAGCACGGCCCCCGCGGAGACGCAGGAGATCGCGTGCTCGCTGCTCCGGCCCCCGAACACCACGGCCACCCGCACCTTGTCCTGGCTCATGGCGAAGGAGAGTAGGCGGCGCCGGTGAGACCGTCCGAGCGGGGCACGACGGGCCGCGAGCGCGACCGACGCGCTGAACCACGGCTTCCGCCCGCCGGTCGTGCACGAGGCCTGCGCCGACCGGTCGCCCCAGCTGCACGATCACAACCCCACCGACCTCGACGCCGAGTCCGCCGACGGGGTCGACCCGACCGGAGCGGGCTCCCGGCTCAGGCCGTGAGGGCGCAGAGGCGGTCGGGGTGGTCCGTGGTGATCCCGTCCACCGCCAGGTGGACCGCTGTCGCGAGCACCTGCTCGTCGGGCACCGGCCACGCCGTGACGTCGAAGCCGCGCTCGTGCAGATCGACCACAGCGTCGGCGGTGAGCCCGGCGATGCCGCACAGCGCGGTGCCGGCCGCCGCGGCCGTCGTCCGGGTGACGATCTCGGCGAACGCGGGCGTGCGGCCGAGGATGAGGCCCGTCTCCGCGTCCGGCAGCGCGCGGCGGACGGCCAGCAGGACTTCCGCGTGCGACGACGTGACGAGGGTGCGGCGCGCCAGGTCCGGATCGGACCGCAGCGACTCGGCCAGCAGCGGCACGGCCTCGACGGCCTTGACCTCGGCCTGGAACCGGACGTCCACGGCCGCGATGGTCTCGGCCCAGGTCGGGACCTGCTCCCCCAGGCCGGCATCGAGCGCGCGGACCTCGTCGAACGACAGGTCGGCGACGGCGCCGCGGCCGTCGGTCGTGCGGTCCACGGTGGCGTCGTGCAGCACGACGAGCCTCCCGTCGGCGGTGACCCGCAGGTCGAGCTCGACCTCGTCGCAGCCCTCCCGCGCCGCCCGCCGGAACGAGCGCAGCGTGTTCTCCGGCTCGCTCCCCATCGCGCCGCGGTGGCCGGTGACGATCACGGTGACACCTTCTCCCCGGTGACGACAGGGCGAAGTTATCACCCAAGCGTGGGTTTCAACAGCTCCAGTGTGTGATGTCCAGCGTTAGTTCACAGGCCGCCGTCTCAGTCGGCGCGTCAGACCGCGACGACCTCCACCGCCACACCGTGCTCACGGAGCTCGGCGACCTGCTCGGCGGGGGCCCGGTCGTCGACCAGGACGAGGTCGAAGTCGGTGAGCGGGGCGAGCCGGTGCAGGGCGGCCCGCCCCAGCTTCGCGCTGTCGATCATCAGCACCCGGGTGCGCGCGGCGCGCAGCATGGCCCGCTTGACCAGCACGATCTCCTGCTCCTGGTGGTAGGCGTGCGTGGCGGAGACCGCGGAGACGCTGCACAACAGCAGGTCCGCCCACAGCCCTTCGACGGCCTCGGCGCACGGCACACCGCCGAGCGAGTCGTGGGTGGGCGAGTAGATCCCGCCGAGCACGATCAGCTGGACTTCCGGCATCGCCGTGAGCAGCGGGACCGCCGGCAGGAAGTTGGTCGCGACCGTCAGCGGCGCGACGTCCTCCAGCAGCGGGACCACGGCGAGCGCGGACGTGGAGTCGTCCAGCATCACCGACATCCCGGGCTCGACCATGGCGCGGGCGCGGCGGGCCAGCGCCTGCTTCTGCGCCTGCGCGGTGTTCAGCCGGTAGGCCACGTTGCTCTCGAAGACGCTGGTCGGCTGGGCGCTGACCCCGCCCCGGTACTTGCGGACCACGCCCTGGCGCTCGAGCACGTCCAGGTCGCGGTGGACCGTCATGAGGCTGACGCCGAACGCCTCGACGAGCTCCTGGGCGGTGGCGGCGCCGTGCGCGACGACGTACTCCGCGATCTCGGTCCGGCGGCGGGCCGGGCGGCGTGCGGCCGCGTCGGCGCCACCTCCCGAGCTGCCTGTGCTCACCCGCCGTCTCCCTCAGCCGCCCGCACCACGCGAAGAGCTTCGCAGGCGGCCGGACGCCGCGTTCCACCCGCGTCCGGAAGGCCTTCGTCGCACGACGGCGGCCCTCCCGGCCGGTACCGGTCGGCCATCGCTCCTGTGAACGGGCCCGCCGGGATGGCACCTGGGCGAGTTGTCCACGGGTTCTGCGAAACGGCCACGGGATCATGCCCTGCTGCGCCACGCTCCGGTCATGGCGATCCCCCACCCCGCGGACGCGCCCCTCCACGCTGGAGCGCACCGGCCGCGGGGGCCGTGACGCCCTCGACCGGCAGTGGGCGGCCGCGCTGCGGCGGGCCTGCGACCGGGCGGGGGCGAACCTGCGCGGCGTGTACGTGAGCACGAGCGGCGGCGTGCACCCGGTCCCGCCGCCGTGAGGGGAGCGCTGATCGGTGCCAGACTGGCCGGGTGGACGCTCCCGACCTCGACCCGGTCCGTCGCATCGTCGCCCGCGAGCACGGGCTGGCGAGCGTCGGCGTCGTCCGGGCGGACGGCACCCCGCACACCTCGCTCGTCAACGCCGGTGTGCTCGACCACCCGCTGACCGGCCGCCCCGTCGTCGGCTACGTCACCTACGGCCCGGTGAAGCTGCGCACCCTGCGCGCCCGCCCGGCCACCTCGGTGCTGTGGCGGGCCGGCTGGCAGTGGGTCGGCGTCGACGGCACCAGCGAACTCATCGGCCCCGACGACCCGGCCGACGGCGTCGACGCCGACGGCCTGCGGCTGCTGCTGCGCGCGGTGTTCACCGGCGCCGGGGGCACCCACGACGACTGGGACACCTACGACCGGGCCATGCGCGAGGAGCGGCGGGTGGCCGTGCTGGTCGAGCCCGTGCGGGTGTACGGCAACCACTCCTGACCCCCTCGCACCGCGCCGGTCGGCCACTCGTCCGGCCGCGGAGGGCGAAGGTTCGTGACCCGTTACCGCCCCGCCATGACGCGGATCCGTTCCGCCTCGGCCAGCTGCAGGGCCCGGCCGCGCTCGAGGAAGTCCGCGATCAACCCCAGCTCGGCGGCGCTCCAGCGCTGGAGCGTGGCGAACGCCGTCTCGGAGACGGGGCCGTAGACCTGTTCGAGGAGCCGCAGTGCCTGCGGGGTCAGTGCGATGGCGGCACGCCTGCGGTCGGCCGGGTCCGCCTCCCGGGTGAGGTGCCCCCGCGCGACGAGCCGCTGGATCGCGGTGGTCGCGGCGGCGGGGCTGAGCTGGACCGCGGCGGCCAGCCGCCCTGCACTGAGCGGGCCGTCCCGCAGCGCGCCGATCAGGCGCAGGTCGGTGCGGTTCACCCCGAAGACGGCGGCCGCGGCGTCGTCCACGGCGTCGGCGGCGTCGCCGAACTCGGCCGCCGCCCGCGCCGCCCGTTGCACCGCCGTTTGTTTCGACACTCGAAGGAGTATAGGGTCGGTGGCATCATTTCGACGATCGAAGGGATTCCCGTGGTGACCACCCACGACCTCCCCCGCTGGCTCCCCACCGTGAACCGCCTGGTCAAGGCGCTGCACCGACTGCGGCTGCCGCTCGGCACGATCCACGTGCTCACCCTTCCCGGGCGCAGCTCCGGCGAGCCGCGGGCCACGCCCGTCTCCCCGCTGACCGTGGACGGGCGCCACTACGTCGTCGCCGCGCTCGCGGAGGCCGACTGGGCCCGCAACGCGCGGGTCGCCGGCCACGGCGATCTCGCGTCACGGGGCCGCAGCCGCGCGGTCACGCTGGTCGAGGTCACCGAGCCCGGGGTCCGCCGCGCGGTGATGCGGGCCTTCCCCACCGAAGTGCCGCACGGGGTGCCGTTCTTCGTGCGGCTCGGCCTGGTGCACGGGGCAGACCCGGACGAGTTCGCCGCCGCCGCGGACGCCGTGGCGGTGTTCGAGCTGTGCGACGCCCCGTGACCACCAGTGCTAGGACGCGGCCACCTTCTTCTCGTGGGCCACCTCGATCGCCGTGTCGAACTCGCGGTCCATCTCCGCGTTCGGCGCGTAGGTCATGCGGCTGACGATGACGGCGACCACGAGGTTCGCGGCGAACGCCGGCACGATCTCGTACAGGTCCACGCCGGTGACGGCCTGCCCGTAGGCGTCCCACGCGAAGACGGTGACCGCGCCGGCGACCATCCCGGCCAGAGCGCCCCAGTTGGTGAACCGGCGCCAGAACAGGCACAGCAGGACGGCTGGGCCGAAGGACGCGCCGAAGCCCGCCCAGGCGAACGCGACCAGTTCCAGGATCGTCTCGCTCGGGTTGAGGGCCAGCACGCCGGCGATCACGGCAACCGCCAGCACGCACACCCGACCGAGCAGCATCAGGGTGCGCGGCGAGGTGTCCCGGCCGAAGACCTTGTACAGGTCCTCGACGAAGGCCGAGGAGCTGACGATCAGCTGGCTCGACACGGTGCTCATGATCGCCGCCAGCACGGCGGCGAACACGAAGCCGACGACCAGCGGGTGCAGGAGGATCTGCGACATCGCCAGCACGACGAGCTCGGGGTCGTCCAGCTGGTTCGCCGTGTCCTGGAAGAACGCGATACCGATGAGGCCACAGGCGACCGCCCCGAGCAGCGACACGACCATCCAGCTGATCCCGATCCGCCGGGCCGGGCCGGCCGATGCGGCATCCCGCATGGCCATGAACCGCACGATGATGTGCGGCTGGCCGAAGTACCCCAGGCCCCACGCCGCTGCCGAGATGATGGCGATCACTGTCGTCGCGGACAATCCCGCCCCGCCCACCAGGGACAGCCGTCCCGGATCGACCTCACGGATCACCGCGGCCGTCTCTCCGAGCCCACCGACCACGAAGATCGCGATGACCGGCACGAGCAGCAGGGCGAGCATCATCATCACGCCCTGCACCACGTCGGTCAGGGAGGCTCCGAGGAAGCCGCCGAACAGGGTGTAGCTCAGGGTCACGACGGCGACGAGGATCATGCCCAGCAGGTAGGAACCGTTGAAGGCGAGCTGGAAGAACTCGCCACCGGCGACCAGCATCGAGGACACGTAGAACGTGAAGAACACCAGGATGATGGCCCCCGACGCCACCCGCAACGCCCGCGAGGTGTCGTGCAGCCGGTTCTCGAAGAAGCTCGGGATCGTGATGGAGTTCTGCGCCACCTCGGTGTACGAGCGCAGCCGCGGCGCCACGAACCGCCAGTTCAGGTAGGCGCCGACGGTCAGACCGATCGCGATCCACGCCTCGACCAGGCCGGCGGCGTAGATCGCGCCGGGAAGGCCCATCATCAACCAGCCCGACATGTCCGAGGCACCCGCGCTCAACGCGGCCGTCCACGGTGGGAGCTGGCGCCCGGCCAGCATGTACCCCTCGTGATCGACCGTCTGCCGGTAGGCGTAGTAGCCGATCCCGATCATCGCCGCGAAGTAGATGACCAGCGCGATGATCTCGTAGGTCTGATCGGACATCGCAGTTTCTCCTCTTTGAGATTCAGCCGCGGGTCACGAGCGAGCGTGCGAAGAACGCCAGGTTGGCGGGCCGCTCGGCCAACCGGCGCATGAAGTACCCGAACCACTCCGTGCCGTAGGGCAGGTAGACGCGCACCCGCTCGCCGGCGTCGGCGAGCTCGGCCTGGGCACGCGGCCGCACGCCGTAGAGCATCTGCAGCTCGTAGTCCTCGGCGCCGCGCCCGGCCCGCTGCGCGAGTTGCCGGGCGATCGCGACGAGCCGCGGATCGTGCGTCGCGACCATCGGCAGCCCCCGCCCCGCCATCAGCACCTTGAGGCACCGGACGTAGGACAGGTCGACCTCGCCCGTGCGCCGGTGCGCCACCGACTCCGGCTCGTCGTACGCGCCCTTGCACAGCCGCACGCGGGATCCGGGGCCCGCGAGGTCGCGGCAGTCGCCCTCGGTGCGGCGCAGCTGGGACTGCAGCACCGCCCCCACCCAGGGGAAGTCGACGCGCAGGTCGCGCACCGTCTGCAGGGTCGCGTCGGTCGTGGTGTGGTCCTCCATGTCGACGGTGACGGTCGTGCCGACGGCCGCCGCGGCCTCGCACACCTGCCGCGCCGACTCCAGCGCGATCTTCTCCCCGTCCCGCGGCAGCCGCTGCCCGAACGCGGACAGCTTCACCGACACCTCGACCCGGTCGGCCAGCCCCTCGTCGCCGAGCCGCCGCAGCAGAGTGCGGTACGCGCCGGCGTTGGCCTCCGCCCGCGCGCGGTCGGTGGTGTCCTCGCCGAGGTGGTCGACCGTGACCAGCCGGTCCGTGGTGATCCGGCGGGCCGCGGCGACCGCGTCGTCCACCGTGGTCCCGGCGACGAACCGGTCCACCAGCGCGTCGAAGGGCCCGGCCTCGACGGCGGCACGGACGGCGCCCGAGCGGGCCGCGGCCAGCAGGGTGCTGCGCAGCATGCGCAGGACGCTAGATCGCGAGTCCCCTCCCCCGGCTTGTCCGGCTGGCTAAGGTTCTTCCGACACGTTCGTCCGGCGTGACGAGGAGGCGCATGGACACCACCCTGCGCCGACTCCTCGCCTCCGTCGGCGAACCGCTGGTGGACGTCGTCGCGGCCCCGTCGGGCGTGGACGTCGGGTTGACCGGGCTGGCGATCGTCGACCCGGACGACGAGCCGGACCGCTACCCCGGTCAACTCGTGCTCGTGATCGGTGTCCGCGGCCGGGCCGCGGTGCCGACGCTGCACGCCCTGGCCCGGCGGGGCGCGGCGGCCGTGGCGGTGAAGGCGGGCGGTGCCGCCGAGGTGCTGCGCTCGGCCGCGACGGAGGCGGGCGTCGCGCTGCTGGTGGTGCGTCCGGACGTGCGCTGGGAGCGCCTCGAGTCGCTGGCGCGCGACGTCCTGCACGAGGGCGGCGCCGCGGGCGACGACGGTGCGGGCGACCTCAACTCCCTCGCCCAGACGGTCGCCCTGCTCACCCGCGGCGTCGTGAGCATCGAGGACACCGCCAGCCGGGTCCTCGCCTACTCGCGCTCGGACAGCGACAGGGCGCAGGTCGACGAGCTGCGCAGGCTCTCCATCCTGGGTCGCCAAGGGCCCGAGGACTACCTGCGGATGCTGCGCGAGTGGGGCGTGTTCGACCGCCTGCGTGCCGGCGAGGACGTCGTGCACGTCGACGAGCACGCCGAGCTGGGCATCCGGCGCAGGCTGGCGATCGGCATCCACGCCGGCCACCGCCAGCTCGGCACGATCTGGGTGCAGGAGGGCGCGGAGCCGTTCGCCGAGCGCGCCGCCGACGTCCTGGTCGGCGCCGCCCGGGTGGCGGCCACGCACCTCGTCCGCCGCCGTAGCCGGCAGGCCCCGGGGGCCGGCTGGGGCCGGGACCTCGTCGCCGGGCTGCTCGACGGGCGCGCGAGCCCCGACCTCGTCGCCGGCACGTTCGGCCTCGACGAGCACACGGGCGTCGTCGTCGCCGCCTTCGCGGTGCGCGAGAGCGACGCCGCCACCCACGAGCTGAGCCTCGCCGAGCTCGGCGAGGTCGTCTCCGTGCATGCCGCGGCGCACCGCCGGGCCGCGCTGTGCACCGCCGTCGACGCGCGCGTGTACGCGGTGCTGCCCGACGTGCCCCGCAGCGACGGCGCGCTCGCGGCGATGTGCGCGGAGGTCGTGGGCGCGACGCGGCGGCGCAGCGGCGTCCGCGTCCAGGCCGGGATCGGGTCGCCGGCGTGCGGCCTCGCGGGCGTGCCCGACTCGCGCCGCGAGGCCGACCGGGTGCTCGACGTGATGGGCGAGGCGGAGGACGTGGCCGTGTTCGGTGAGATCCGGGCCGAGGTGCTGCTCACCCAGACCCTCGACCTGCTCGACGCGAGCCCGGACCTGCGCGACCCCGGCGTCGCCCGGCTCGTCGCCTACGACCGGGAGCACCGCACCGACCTGGTCGTCTCGGTGCTGGCCTGGCTCGACGCGATGGGCGACGTGCGGGCCGCCGCGCGGCGGCTCACCGTGCACCCCAACACGCTGCGGTACCGGGTGCGGCGGGCGACCGCGATCGCCGGCCTGCGGCTGGGCGACCCGCGGGCCCGGCTCGTGCACCACCTGCAGCTGCTGGCCGCCGCGCGAGAGCGTCCGTGATCTCGGGGCGAGAGCGTTCGAAGGGGGCTACCGGCAAGGGCTCGAGGAGTCGATCAGCCCCTGGAGCGCGTGGCGGGTGCTGAGCAGGTCCGCGATGCGCTCGTCGTGCGCGCGCAGGTGCTCGACGAGGGTGGGCACCGCACACGGTTCCAGGCGGCCCGGCTCGTGGATGCAGCCGAGGAGTTCGCGGATGACCCGCGTGGGCAGGCCGGCTTCCAGCAGCCGCCGGACGTAGCGGACCTGCTCCACCGCGGTGGCCTCGAAGAGCCGCTGGCCGGTCGAGGACCGCTCCGCGTCGATGAGCCCTTGGTTCTCGTAGTAGCGCAGGAGCCGCGGGCTCACCCCCGTGCGTGCAGCCAGGTCCCCGACGCGGAGCAGCTCGCGACCGTGGAGGCTTGCCTGTGACACTGGTGTCAACTCCTACGTTCCCGGCATGTCGATCTCGATCGCCCACCTCAACGGCCGGGCCGCCAGCGCCGAGCACCTCGCACCGCTGGCCTTCGCAGGCTACGCCCACTTCACCGCCATGCAGGTCCGTGATCGGGCCGTGCGAGCGCTGGACCTCCACCTCGACCGCCTCCGAACGGCCAGCGACGAACTGTTCGGCCGGCACCTGCCGGACTCCCAGGTCCGGGAGTACCTGCGAACCGCGGTCGACGTCGCTCCGCCGGACTCGTCGCTGACCTGCTTCGTCACCTCACGGCCCGGGGAGTTCATGCCGGCAGATCCCGCCGGGAGCCTCGACGTCCTGGTCAAGATCACGGACGCGGCGGAACCACCCATGGGGCCACTGGCACTGGACATCGTCCGGCACGAGCGCCACCTGCCACACGTCAAGCACGTCGGCGAGGTCTCCAAGACGCTCTACCTCAGGAGAGCGCACGCCCGCGGTTTCGACGACGCCGCCTTCGAGGACCGCTCCGGTCGGTTGAGCGAGGCGACGATCTGGAACCTGGCGTTCTGGGACGGCGATTCCGTGATCTGGCCGACGGCCGACGTGCTACCCGGGGTGACCATGCAGACCCTGGCCCGCCGGCTCGCCGCTCGGGGAATCCCCCAGCAGTCTCGTGAGATCCGCCGGTCGGACGTGACGGACCGCATCTCGGCGGTGGTGATGAACTCCTGGAGCCCGGCCATCCCGATCACGCGACTCGGCGAGCACCGGCCGGCGAACGACCCCGCGTTCACACGACTCCTCCACGATGCCTACGCCTCCGAACCCGCCACCCCGGTCTGACGGCCCCTTCGCCACCCGGGCGGTTGACAGCCTCGCACGTTCCCCTAATACTGAACTACATGGTTCAGCGTCAGGACGGACTCGACGATTCCTTCCACGCGCTGGCCGACCGGACCCGCCGCGGCATCCTCGAGCGCCTGGGCCGCCAGGAGGCGTCGGTCAGCGAGCTCGCCGAGCAGTTCGACATGACGCTGACCGGGATGAAGAAGCACATCCGCGTCCTCGAGGAGGCGGGGCTGGTCAGCACGGAGAAGGTCGGCCGGGTCCGGCGGTGCCGACTCGGGCCGCGCCGACTGCAGGACGAGACCGCGTGGATCGCGCGGTACCAGGAGATGCTCGAGGCCCGCCTGGATCGGTTGGGCGAGTTCCTCGAGCGGGACGGAGGAGAGGAACCATGAGCGAGGCGACGATCACCACCCCGGCCGAGCGCGAGATCCACGTCGAGCGCGTCTTCGCGGCCCCGGTCGCGAGGGTGTGGCAGGCCTACACCGACCCCGACCTCATCGGGCAGTGGTGGGGCCGCGGCAACAAGATCACGATCGAGCGGATGGAGGTCGAGCGCGGCGGGCGCTGGCGGTTCGTCGAGCACGGCCCGGAGGGCGACAACGGGTTCGAGGGCCGCTACCGCGAGGTGAGCCCGCAGGAGCGGATCGTGCAGACGTTCGAGTGGGACGGCATGCCGGGTCACGTGATCGTCGAGACCGCCGAGTTCACCGACCTCGGCGACGGCCGCACGCAGGTCACGACGACGTCGCTGTTCCACACCGCGGAGGAGCGGGACGGCATGCTGAACTCGGGCATGGACGTCGGGCTCAACGAGAGCTACGCCGCGCTCGACGCCCTGCTCGCCAAGCAGGCCTGAGGGGCGCGCCGGCTCGTCCGACCGGACAACCTGACGATCGAATCGTTGTCCGGGCGGACGAGCCGGCGGCGGCGGTCACTTCCTAGGGTTCAAGGCACCTCCGACCCTGGGAGAGCCCCTGCCATGGACGCGATCACCACCACGCCGATCCCGCGCAACGAGCCGGTGCGCGACTACGCGCCGGGCTCGCCGGAACGCGACAGCCTGCAGGCCGCCCTCGCCGAGCTCGGCGGGGCGCACCACGAGCTGACGGTCACCATCGACGGCAGGCAGCAGATGGCGGGCGGGGGGCGGTTCGACGTCGTCGCCCCGCACGACCACGCGCACGTGCTGGGCACGGCGGCGAACGCCGGTCACGGGGAGGCGAAGGCGGCCGTCGAGGCCGCGCTGCGGGCCGCCCCGGGGTGGCGGGCCCTGCCGTTCGAGGAGCGCGCGGCGGTCCTGCTGCGCGCCGCCGACCTGCTGTCCGGCCCGTGGCGGGACACGCTCAACGCCGCCACCATGCTCGGCCAGAGCAAGACCTGCTACCAGGCCGAGATCGACGCCGCATGCGAGCTGATCGACTTCTGGCGCTTCAACGTCGCGTACGCGCGCCAGATCCTGGAGAACCAGCCGAACAGCGCCGCGGGCGCCTGGAACCGCATGGACTACCGCCCGCTCGAGGGCTTCGTCTACGCGGTCACGCCGTTCAACTTCACCGCGATCGCCGGGAACCTGCCCACCGCCCCCGCCCTGATGGGCAACACCGTGATCTGGAAGCCGTCGCCGACCCAGACGCTCGCCGCGCACCTCACGATGCGCCTGCTGGAGGCGGCCGGCCTGCCGCCCGGGGTGATCAACCTGTTGACGGGCGACGGCCGCGAGGTCTCCGAGGTGCTGCTCGCCGACCGCGCGCTCGCCGGCATCCACTTCACCGGCTCGTCCGCGACGTTCCAGTACCTGTGGCAGCAGGTGGGCGCCAACATCTCCGGGTACGCGGGCTACCCGCGGATCGTCGGGGAGACCGGCGGCAAGGACTTCGTCGTCGCGCACCCGTCCGCCGACGTCGACGTGCTGCGCACCGCGCTCGTCCGCGGCGCGTTCGAGTACCAGGGCCAGAAGTGCTCGGCGGCGTCGCGCGCGTTCGTGCCGCGCTCGGTGTGGGCGCGCCTGCGCGACGACCTCGCCGCCGAGGTGGAGGCGCTGCCGATGGGCGACGTCGAGGACTTCGGCAACTTCCTGGGCGCCGTCATCGACCGCAGGGCCTACGACAAGGTCACCACCGCGATCGAGCGCGCGCACGCCGACCCGGGGCTCGACGTGATCGCCGGCGGCAGCGCCGACGACTCCACGGGGTGGTTCGTGCGCCCCACGGTCGTCGTCGGCGGCGACCCGGGCGACGAGGTGTTCTCCACCGAGTACTTCGGCCCCCTGCTCGCCGTGCACGTCTACGACGACGGCGCGTTCGAGCAGGTGCTGCAGCACGTCGACCAGGGCGCGCCGTACGGCCTCACCGGCTCGGTCATCGCCCAGGACCGGGCGGCGGTCACCGCGGCGTCGGAGGCCCTGCGCTTCGCCGCGGGCAACTTCTACATCAACGACAAGCCCACCGGCTCGGTCGTCGGCCAGCAGCCCTTCGGCGGCGCACGCGCCTCGGGCACCAACGACAAGGCCGGCTCGATCTACAACCTGCAGCGGTGGACGAGCCCGCGCACGATCAAGGAGACCTTCGTGCCCCCGAGGACCTCCCGCTACCCCCACCAGGGCTGAGCCCCACCCCGGCGAGTCTCCCGTTTGGCCACCCCGAGTTGCGCGTTCGGGCATGCACGAACGCGCAACTCACCCCGTCCGGACGGGAGACTCGCGCCGAGGGACGGCCGTATCCCGGGCGGGGACGCACCGAGCCGACGATCACGGCGCGCCCCCGCCCGGCACCGGCCACGTCCGCGCCGGCAACCCGACAAGGGGGCACGTAGACCGCGACGCTCGCGCCTCGGAGCCCGACACGCGCGGTCCCAGCGCGCGACACCCGCGACGCCAGAACGCGATACCCGCGACCCCGGAGCCCGAGACACGCGGGGTCTCTCGAGCCGCGACACGCGGACCTCGGCCGACAGGCGCGCCTCAGACCCCGGCTCGCGGCGCTGCGCTCAGCACGCGGACGACGTCGAGCAGCGAGCGGTCGTCGCCCACGTTCCCGGCGAACACGACGTACGGGATGCCGCGTGCCGGGCCGTCGACCGGCTCCCACAGCGAGACGATGCCCGGCAGCATCGGCCCGCGCACGATCGCGCGGCGGATCTGCAAGCCCTCGCTGGCCACGTCCGACGAGGTGATCCCTCCCTTCGCGATCACGAAGCGCGGCGGGCGGCTCTGCAGGGTGCGGCGCACGGCGTCGACCAGGGCGGCCGAGACGGTGCGCGCGATCGCCAGGCTCGCGTCCGGCGAGTCGGCGCGCACCAGCGCGCGGCTGGTGTGCAGGACGACGTCGCCCTCGGCGAGGCCGGCCACGACGTCGGCGACGACCGCGTCGAGCTCGGCGGCGGCCGCGGGTCCGTCGCGCAGCAGCTCCTCCACCCGCAGCTCGACGACCCGCGCGCAGGCGTGGTGCTCGCACAGCATCCGGAACTGCCGGGTGGTGAGGCCGACGTGGGAGCCGATGACGACCAGGCCTCCGCCGTCGCTCGGCGTCGTCCCGGCGTAGGCCTCCTCGGCGGAGAGCGGTGGCCGGACCTCCTGCCCGATCCGCCCCCGGACGAACGGCGGCCCCACCCGGTACAGCAGCGTCGTGCCCCGCCGCTCCGCCTCGGCCAGCCCGAGGGCGAGCGCGCGCAGGTCGTTCTCGGTGACGACGTCGGCGACGACGGGCACCCCGTCGCGCGCACCGCCCAGCGCGTCCGCGATCGCGTCCGCGCCGCCCCGGACCACACCCAGGTCGAGGACGATGACGTCGCGCGCCCGGTACCGGCCGCCGGACTTCTCCTCCACGTACTCGGCCAGGTGGGACCGCGTGAAGCCGAACGTCGCGTCCCGCGCGAACTCGGTCTCGGCGACGGGGACGAGCGTGCCGCCGTCGCCGCGCATGTAGTGCGTGCCGCCGATCGTGACGCGTCCGGCGTCGGGGAACGCCGGGACGATCACGACGCCGTCCGTGCGCACGCCCGCGGCCTGCTCGAGCACGTCGGCGATCACCTCGGGCTCCAGGGGGAAGTGCCCGCGCAGCGTCGAGTCGCTGCGGCTGACGAAGGCCAGCGGGCCGTCGGCGGCGGCGAGGGCGTTCGTGACGACCTCGCGGTTGCGCTCCTGCGCCTCCCCCGGGTCGAGGCTGCGGGTGTTCGTGAGCACGTAGACGGCGGGCGCGCCCTGCGCGAACGCCCACCGGAGGTCCTCGACGGACCAGCGCGTCAGGACGGGCAGATCGGCCACGGACTGGGTGCCGGTCGGGTCGTCGTCGAGCACCACGAGGGTGCGCCCCGACGCGGCGACGGACGCCGCCACCTCGGCGGCCGGGACGCCCACCTCGGGCGGGTGAGCGGCGAGCAGTTCGGCCTCGAGGACGGGGGTCACGAGTACGTCTCGATGACGCGGGAGTCGTCCCGGGCGATCAGGCCGGCGTCGTCGGCCCGGGTGTAGCGGTCGCGCGCGACGTCGAGCAGCGGGGTGGACGCCCCGGCCGCGCGGGCGGAGTCGGCGACCAGGCCGCTGTCCTTGACGAAGATCCCGATCGCGCTCGCGACGTCGACGTCGGTGCCCTCCAGCATCCGCGGCCCCCGGTCGGACAGCATGAACGATCCGGCGGCGCCCTGCTCCACCAGCGAGAGCACCTGCCGCTGGTCCAGCCCGAGGGATCCGGCGAGGGCGAGCGCCTCGGCCGCGGCCACGATGTGGATCGCGCACAGGTGCTGGTTGACGACCTTGATCGCCTGCCCCTTCCCGACCTCGTCGCCGACCTCGCGGACGGTGCCGAGCGGGTCGAGGACCGGGCGCGCCGCGGCGACGTCCGCGGCCGGACCCGAGGCGAACATCGTCAGCTCACCGGTGCGGGCCCGCGCCACGCCCCCGGTCACCGGCACGTCGATCACGGCGGCGCCCGCTCCGGTCAGCCGCGCGGCCTGCGCGCGCACCGCGTCCGGGCCGACCGTGCTCATCACGATCCAGCGCTGCCCGGTGACGTCCCCGGCGAGCGCGTCGCTGACAAGCGCGTCGAGCTGGTCGGGCGTCGCGACCATCACGATCACGTACGCGGCGCGCGGCGCCTCGGCGAAGCTGCCCACGGCCGGCACGCCGGCCTCGGCCGCCCGGTCGAGCGCCGCGGGGAGCCGGTCGACGCCGGTCGTGCCGTGGCCCGCGTCCACCAGCCGGCGGGCCATCGGCAGGCCGATGGCGCCGACCCCCACGAACGTGACGGTCGATTCGGTCATGACGCATCCTCCGGGACTACGCAGGTGGCGGTGGCGTTGCGCCACACGAGGAAGTGGCGCCGCATCGCGGTACGGGCCGCATCGCCGTCAC
>Ga0196958_10000127_pt1 | contig 26386 bp, 27 predicted proteins | sample S1v_10metaG_FD_148654 | JGI IMG/M metagenome (GOLD analysis project Ga0196958, IMG submission 148654) | Soil microbial communities from Anza Borrego desert, Southern California, United States - S1+v_10 | ecosystem: Environmental > Terrestrial > Soil > Desert | place: USA: California | collected... | reverse complement strand
CCCGGCGACTCGGGGACGATCGGCAGCAACACACGTTTGCCCAGGTCGAGAAGTTGATCAAGCAGTGCCGTCGAACCCGGTTCGGTACCGAACGGGACGTAGGCGCAGACGATCTCACCCGGCAGCCGAGCGGCCGCGACGGTGAGCTGCGCGGCCTCCCGCAGCCGCTCTTCTTCCACCTGCGAACGTCGTTCGGCGGTTATCCGGGAACGCCACTCCGCTTTGCTCAGGTGTTCATTGCCAGGCTCGACCACGCGGTCAGGTTAGGCTTCACGTCTATGACAGGCGCAGCGACCACCCCGGCGGCACGGACCACGAGGAGCTTGCCCGATCGGGCGATTTCCGCGGCTTCGGACCGCATCACTCCTGGTAACGGTGGTGAACTTCAGTTCACCGACGGGCCTTCATCGCGTGCCTGGTCGAACGAACGGATCGAGATCCCCCAGTCATGACGGAGTCCATCGCCGAAGCGGCCGAGACCGAAGACGCGGGACAGTTCCGTTCCGTCGAGGAGCAGATCGCGCTGACCCTGGACGCCGCGGTGCGCCCGCGCCCGGTCCGGGTCGCCATCTCCGAGGCCCAAGGTCTCCTGTGCGCCGAAGAGGTCGTCGCCGAACACGCGTTGCCCGGTTTCGACCAAGCGGCCGTCGACGGCTACGCGGTACGAAGCGTCGATGTCCGCACCGCGGGCCAAGAGCCGGTTCAGTTGCCGGTGGTCGGTGAGATCGCGGCCGGCTCCCGCCAGCCGCGGCGGCTCCAGCCGGGCCAGGCCGTGCGGGTCGACACCGGGGCGCCGCTGCCCACGCTCGCCGACGCCGTCGTCCCGACCGCCTACACCGACGGTCACCAGGCCAAGGTCACCGTGCACAAGTCCGTGCCGTCGGCAGGCTATGTCCGCCGGACCGGCGAGGACGTGCAGATCGGTGACGTCGCCGTACGCAAGGGCGACACCATCGGCTCGGCCCAGGTCGGGTTGCTCGCCGCGGTCGGCCGGGCGAAGGTCCTGGTCTACCCGCGACCGCGGGTTTCGATCGTGTCCGTCGGCGACGAACTGGTCGACATCGACCGGACCCCGTCGGTCGGGCAGGTCTACGACGTCAATTCCTACGCGCTGTCCGCCGCCGCGCGCGACGCGGGCGCCGAAGTGAGTCGCGTCGGCATCGTCGCCGGCGATCCGAAACGACTGCGCGAGATCGTCGAAGGCCGTCTGCTGATGTCCGAGATCGTCGTCGTCGCGGGAGGCGCCGGCGGAAGCGCGGGCGACGAGGTGCACGCGGCGCTGTCCGACCTCGGCCACATCGACATGACCCGCGTCGCCATGCACCCCGGTTCGGTTCAGGGCTTCGGCAGACTCGGCCCCGATTCGGTGCCGACGTTCCTGATCCCCGGCAACCCGATGAGCGCGCTGGTCGTGTTCGAGGTCCTGGTCCGCCCGCTCATCCGCGCCGCACGCGGCACCCGCAACCCGCACCGCCGGATCGTCGGCGCGCGGCTGCTCTCCCCGATCACCTCGACCAAGAGCCGCAAGGGTTTCCTGCGCGGACAACTTCTGCGTGACGAGGGCAACGGCGAGTATCTGGTGCAGCCGCTCGGCACCTCCGGCGCGCATCTGCTGGCGTCGCTGGCCGAGGCGAACTGCCTGATCAACATCGACGAAGACCTCACCGAGGTCGCCGCAGGCGAGCAGGTCAAGGTGACCTTCCTGGCCCAGCGGGCGTAATGGGCGCACCGATTTCCGGCGTCGCGTATCCGATCGAGAGCAGGCACCCGGGCTGGCCCGCGAAGCTGGGGCCACTCCGGGTGCCCGCCGGGATCCTCGCCGTCCGGCCGGTCCGGTTACGGGACGCCGGCGAATGGAGCCGCGTCCGGTTGCGGGACCGGGAGCACCTCGAAATGTGGGAGCCGACCGGTGTCGGGCCGTGGCCGGATCGCAACGCGTACTGGTCGTGGCCGTCACAATGGCTGGCTCTGCGCGGGTTGGCCCGGCGCGGGCAATGTCTTCCGTTCACCATCACGGTGGATGGGCGCTTCGCCGGGCAGATCACTGTGGGTAACGTCATACGGGCGTCGCTTCGCTCCGCCTGGATCGGCTACTGGGTGTCATCGGACATCGTCCGCGGCGGCGTCGCGACCGGTGCCGTCGCCCTCGTCACCGACCACGTCTTCGCCTTCGGCGGACTGCACCGGCTCGAGGCGACCGTCCGCCCCGAAAACACCCCCAGCCTGCGAGTTCTCACCAAAGCGGGGTATCGGCAAGAAGGTCTTTTCGAGCGATATCTCGATGTCGCGGGCGGTTGGCGTGACCACTTCTGCTACGCCGTCACCAAAGAGGAGACCGGTGACGGATTGGTGTCGCGGCTCATCGCGCAAGGCATCGCGGAGCGCGTTTGACCCCGTCACCGGGCCGTTCCACCGATCGCGTTACCACAACCTGTGAGTTTCACCTAATTCGGTGAGGCATTTTCCGTGATCGAAACCGGCGAGTCTGCGCGGCGTGTGTGACTGTTGTGGCTAGCGTGACTACAGCAGTGGATCGGGGGAGGTGACGGGAGATGCCCAGTTCGGTGATCATCGTCGCGCTCGCAGCGGCATGGCTCGTCGTTCTCGTGCCCATGGTCGCCCGCAAGCGCCAGCAGGTCGCGCGGACGACGGACTCGGCCTTGGCGGCGCGAGTCGTGCGGAGTGGGAGCACACGCCACGAGGGACCGGAGGAGTTCGCGATGGCGGAGAACACGGAACCATCGGTAGAAGACGACTTGGCCGAACTCGAGGCGGAGCTCGACGCCGACCTCGAAGACGAGGCACCGGAAGCCGAACCGCTTCCCCAGCCCTCGCGCGCGGCCCGTCCCGAAAGAGACCGCCAAGGCGCCGGCTACCGGCCGGGCCGGGGCGGTTTCGACCCGGAGGCGGCGGACATGGCCGCCCGCGCCAAATACGCGTTCCGGCAACGGGTCGTCATCGCTCTCCTGATCCTGGTCGTCACCACCGCGGCCGTCGCCGGCTTCCTGACCCCGACGGTCTGGTGGGCCAACGGTGTCGTCGACGCCGTCCTCATCGGCTACCTCGCGTACCTGCGCCGGCAGGTCCGCATCGAGAACGAGATCCGGGAGCGCCGCCTCGCCCGCTTCAACAACAGCCGCGCCCCGCGCCACCCGGCGACCGCCGGCGACGAAACCCACGAGTCCCGCGACGACGCCGAAGTCGCCGCCGCCGAACGCCTGCCCGCCGGGCAACGCAAACCGTCCCCGATGTCCCGCCTCCGGCGCCAAGCCGTCGTCGTCGACCTCGACGACGAGGATCCGGCCTTCCACGAGCTCGACGAGCCCGGGACCAGGCCTTTTCGCCAAGCTGTCGGAGAGTGACCCCCCTCGTTGGGAGCTCCGTAGACCACTGATAGGCTCATGGAGCTCCCAATGAGGGGCAAGCTTCACCAGGGGCTGTAGCGCAGTTGGTAGCGCGTCTCGTTCGCATCGAGAAGGTCAGGGGTTCGATTCCCCTCAGCTCCACAGCAGCTCAAGGCCCTTCCCGGGGAATCGGGAAGGGCCTTTTGCTTTCGTATGGCAAGGGCATCGCAGGCCGCCGTCGATGGAGCGCCGATGGATTTCGACGAACTTGACTTCTTGCGCCGCAACGACCCGGCATGGCGGCTGCTGCGTGCCGACAACGCACCGCTGGTGCTCGGGTTTCTTCGGAAGATCTTCGTCGACGAAAACGTCCGGTCCATCTCGGCGACCGAGCTGATCAGCCGGTTGGACGACGAGCTGTACGCACTCGACCAGCGGCTCGGCGAAGGCTCCTTTCCCAAGACGGCCAAGGCGTATCTCGATGATTGGGCCGCACCGGCGAACAGCTGGTTACGCAAGTACTACCCGGCCGGCTCCGACGAGGTGCATTTCGACGCGACTCCCGCCGTGGAGAAGGCGCTGACTTGGGTCGATTCCCTCCGGGCACGTTCCTTCGTCGGTACCGAGTCCCGCCTGAACACGATCTTCGAGCTGCTTCGTCAGATGGCCTATGGCGCGGAGACCGATCCGGATGTCCGCCTTGCCGACCTGCACCGTCGCCGGTCCGAGATCGACATCGAGATCAACCGGGTCGCACAAGGCGATTTCTCCGTCCTCGATGCGTCGGGGCAGCGGGATCGCTATCAGCAGTTCGCCGCGACCGCCCGTGAGTTGCTGGCCGACTTCCGCGAGGTCGAGGCCAACTTCCGTGCACTCGACCGGGAGCTTCGCGCCCGTATCGCCGGTTGGGAAGGCAGCAAGGGCCAGCTGCTCGACGAGGTGGTCGGCAACCGCAGCACCATCGCCGACTCCGATCAGGGGCGCAGCTTCCAGACCTTCTATGACTTCCTCCTCTCTCACGAACGACAGATCGAGTTGTCCGACCTGCTGGAGAAGGTGCAGTCGCTGGACGTCGTCGGTGAGCCCGACCCGCGCATGCGGCACATCCACTACGACTGGCTCGACGCGGCCGAGCGCACCCAGGCCACGGTCCGGCTGCTGTCGGAACAGCTGCGGCGGTTTCTCGACGATCAGGTGTGGCTGGAGAACCGCCGTGTGATGGACATCCTGCACAGCATCGAATCGTCCGCCCTGAAGCTTCGCGAGCACCCTGCCCCGGATCTCACTTCCGCACTCGACGGCACGGCACCGGCCATCGCGTTGCCGATGGAACGTCCGCTCTACACCCCGAAGGAGAAGGTCTCGCTGGACAGTGGAGGGATCGCTGCGGCCGACGAGGAGGTCGACGCGTCCGCCTTGTTCGAGCAGGTCTATGTGGACCGCGAGCGGTTGTCCGACATCGTGCGCCGTGCGCTGCGCGACCGTGGTCAGATCGGGCTGAGCGAGGTGCTCGGACGCCGGCCTCTCGAACAGGGTATGGCCGAGCTGGTCGGTTACCTCTCCTTGGGCGATCCGGCGTTTCAGGTCGTTTTCGACGAAACCACACGTGAACAGGTGCGCTGGCTCGACGACACGGGTGTGGAGCGGGTCGCGACCATCCCGCGGGTGACGTTCACCCGCGTCTCCCATGGCGGCGATCCCGTCGGTGGGTCCGCTTAGGATGGGCACCGTGTCCACGTCGTTACGCCGAGACGAGCTCGACCTGCCCTTGGTCATCACGCACCTGATGAAAGGGGTGGTCTACGCGGACAGCAACGAAAAGGCCTGGCGTCATCTGCTGCCACTGCAGGCCCAGGTGCGTGACTACGTCGGTGTGATGGGTTTGACCGTCATCGTCGACGAAGCCGAGGGCTATGCCTTCCTGCGTTCGAAGCAGGACGACGAGGAGGAAGACGGGAAGCTTCCTCGGCTGATACCGCGGCGTGCTCTTTCCTTTCACGTGAGCCTGTTGCTGGCCCTGCTGCGGAAGAAGCTGGCGGAGTTCGACGCTTCCGGCGCGGAGACCCGGTTGATCCTCACCAGGGAGCAGCTCGTCGAGATGGTGCGGATGTTCCTGCCCGAAAGCAGTAACGAGGCCCGGCTGGTCGATCAGATCGACACCCAGCTCGCCAAGATCGTCGATCTCGGGTTCCTGCGGCGGATCACCGGGCAGGAGGCCGCATACGAAGTGCGGCGCATTCTCAAGGCGTTCGTCGACGGCCAGTGGCTCGCCGAGTTCGACCAACGGCTCGCCGGATACGCCGCGCAGCTCAGCGGCGGAGAGGACGAGGTCCGATGAGCGGACTGTTCGGGGCGGCAGCGCTCGACTCCGAGGAGTCCGGGCTCGCCGGGTACCGGCTTCAGCGCCTGGAGGTCTACAACTGGGGAACCTTCGATCAACGGGTGTGGACGTTCCACCCCGAGGGCCGCAACAGCCTCCTGACCGGCGACATCGGCTCCGGGAAATCCACCATCGTCGACGCGATCACCACGTTGCTCCTGCCCGCCCATCGCATCTCCTACAACAAGGCCGCGGGTGCCGAGGCGAAGGAACGGCATCTCCGTTCTTACGTGCTGGGCTACTACAAGTCCGAACGCAACGAAGCGACCGGCGCGTCCCGGCCGGTGGGGCTGCGGGATCGCCGATCGTTCTCGGTCGTCCTCGGTTCCTTCACCAACGCCGGATACGACTCCACGGTGGCGCTCGCGCAGGTGTTCTGGTTTCGTGACGCGTCCGTCGGTCAGCCAGACCGTTTCTACGTGACGGCGGATCGGGCGCTGACGATCGCGGAGGACTTCGCCGACTTCGGCGGTGACATCGCGACGCTCAAGCGCAGGCTGCGCAAGCAGGATGTTCGCGTCCACGATCATTTTCCCTCCTACAGCAAGGATTTCTGCCGTCGGCTCGGTATCGAGTCGGCGCAGGCGATGGAATTGTTCCACCAGACCGTTTCGATGAAGTCGGTCGGCAACCTGAACGACTTCGTCCGCTCGCATATGCTGGAGCCGTTCGACGCCGCCGAGTGGACCAACCGGCTGGTCGACCATTTCGACGATCTGACCAAGGCGCATGAGGCGGTACTCAAGGCGCGCACCCAATTGACCCTGCTGGAACCGCTGCTCGCCGAATGCGACGCGTACGACGAACTCGACCGACGAATCACGGGAGCCAAAGCCGAGCGCGAAGCCTTGCGGTTCTTCTGCGCGGACCGCAAGGCCGCCCTGCTCGGTCGACGGCTCACCGTGCTCGCGGGCGAAATCGGCGCGCATGAAGGCGTTCTGGCCACGGCGAAGACCGATCTGGAACGGCTGCGCCGCAAGGAGCGGGATCTCGAAATCCAGCGTGCCGGTTCTGGCGGCGACCGGATCGGTCAGCTCGAAGCGGAGATCGCCACCGAGGAGAAGGAACGCGACCGGCGGAAGGAGCAGAACGACCGCTATCGAACGCTCCTGGATTCGGCGGGTCTGCCCGCCGTCGTGGATCCGGCACAGTTCGCCGCCCGGCAGCGTGATGTCGCCGAGAAGCAGGGTTCTCTCGACCAGGAGCAGGCCGATCTGCAGAATCAGCTCACGGATCTGACCGTGGAGCGACGCGAGCTCGATGCCGAGATCGAGGAGCTCAACACGGAGTTGTCGAGCTTGCGGGAGCAGCGCAGCAATATTCCCAAACGCAGTTTGGACGTGCGGGAGGCGCTGTGCGCCGCGCTCGGGGTCGATTCCGCCGAACTGCCTTTCACCGGCGAACTGATCCAGGTCCGCGAGGACTGCGCCGCTTGGGAAGGCGCTGCAGAGCGGCTCCTGCACGGCTTCGGGCTGTCGATGCTGGTCTCGAGCGGGCACTACGACGCCGTCTCCGAGTGGATCAACGAACGGCACCTCGGCATCAAACTCGTCTACTACAAAGTGCCCGAACGATTGAGCCAGACGCCGTCGTCGCCGCTGTCCGAGCGGTCGCTGTTCACCAAGCTGGAGATCAAGGACTCGCTGTTCTCGGCCTGGTTGGAGCGCGAGCTGGCACACCGCGCCGACTACGAGTGCGTGGACACCATGGCCGAGTTCCGGCGCGCCGTGAAAGCCGTCACCCGGGCCGGGCAGATCAAAGGGGCTCGCGGCAGGCACGAGAAGGACGATGCCCGCCGGCTCGACGATCGCCGCCACTACGTGCTGGGTTGGGACAACCAAGCCAAGATCGACACGCTGCTCGATCAGGCGAACCGGTTGCATCTTCGGCTGCGTGGGCTGAGCGGCCGGACGGAGCGGGTCAAAGCCGAGCTGAGCGCCAAGAACAAGCTCGCCACCACCCTGAGCTTGCTGGCGCAGTTCAGCGCGTTCGCCGACATCGACTGGCAGGCTTCGGTGAACCGGATCGCCGAACTCGACGGCGAGAAACAGCGCCTGGAACAGCAATCGGACGAGCTCAAACGGCTGACAGCGGAGCTGGAAACCGTCGGCACACAGATCCGGGCAACAGAAAAGGCGAAGGACAAGGCTCAAACAGAACTCGGAAATCTGGGCGGCCAGCGTGAAGCCGCGGAGAAGCAGCTGCGCGACACGAAGATCACGCTGGACGAACCCGCGGCCGAACCCGCGAGAGCGTCATTTCCCCTCGTGGACAAGCGCGTGGGCTCCAGGATCCTCGCGACTCCGGAAGACTGCGACACGGGCAGGATCGAGGTGAGCGACGAGATCACCGCGGAGATCGATCGGCTCTCCGGCAGACAGGGCAAGGTCGCGGCCCGAGTGGTCGGGAAGATGGGCGACTTCCGCAAGGAGTACCCGCTCGAAACCGAGGAGTTCGACAATTCGGTGCAGTCCGCGGGCGAATACCGCGCGCTGCACGAGCGGATCTCATCGGACGATCTTCCCCGGTTCGAATCCGAATTCAAGACCTACCTCAACACGAACACCATCCGCGACATCGCCGGGTTCCATTCCCAGCTGACCAAGCAGGCGGAGCTGATCAAGCAGCGGATCGAGACCATCAACGACTCTCTGGTGGACATCGATTACAACCCCGGCCGCTTCATCCGGCTCGAACCCCATCCCACGGTGAACGTCGAAATCCGCGATTTCCGCAAGGAACTTCGTGAGTGCACCAACGGATCGCTGAGCGGTGACGACTCGGATCAGTACTCCGAACAGAAGTTCCTTCAGGTCAAAGCCCTTGTCGAACGGTTCAGGGGCAGGGAAGGGCAAACGGAACCGGACCGGCAGTGGACCCGCCGAGTCACCGATGTACGCAACTGGTTCACCTTCGCCGCGTCCGAGCGGTGGCGCGCCGATGACACCGAGCACGAGAACTACACCGACTCGGGCGGTAAATCCGGCGGCCAGAAGGAAAAGCTGGCCTATACGATTCTGGCGGCATCGCTGGCTTATCAGTTCAAGCTCGACTGGGGTGCGAGCAAATCGAAGACTTTCCGGTTCGTCGTGATCGACGAAGCGTTCGGCCGCGGCTCCGACGAGTCGACCCGGTTCGCGCTCGGGCTGTTCCGGCGGCTCGGCCTGCAACTGCTGATCGTGACACCGTTGCAGAAGATCCACGTCATCGAACCGTATGTCGCGGCGGTCGGGTTCGTGGACAACAAAACCGGTGACAGCTCGCGATTGCAGACCTTGACCATCGAGGAATTCCAGCGGCGCCAACTGGCCCATGCCGTCGACGCCGCGTCCGGTCAGAGCGGCTGACATGGCACCGACCAGCTGGACCGTTCCCGGCGATGTTCTCGGCAAACTGCGGCGTCGGTGGGACCGAGGCGAGTTCCTGTCCCGGCTCGCCGCGGGAGACTCGTGGGAACCGTTGACGATAGGGTTGCGGGGGCCGAGCGCACTGGACACCTCCGCACATCTGGACGAGGCGCGCGCGTGGGTCGGGCAGTGGCATCGCGTCCGGTATCTCCGGATCGAACCGAGAACGGTCGGCGGAAGGGTCGCCGGCACGAACGAGATCCCCGGCCGGGTCTGGGTCGACTCCTACGAACAACTGTGGGCCGCCCTTGGTGTAGAGCCGGACGTACGAACCTTCACGAGCTTGCTGGAAGCGACCAGGCTCCGCGCTCCCGCCATCGCCGACTGGATGTCCGCCAAACCCATGGAAGTGCTCAAGCACCGGAACGAATGGGCCAGGCTGGTCGATACCGCGCTGTGGATCCACACGTACGGGCGTTCGGACATGTACGTCCGGCAGATCGACGTACCCGGCGTGGACACCAAGTTCATCGAACGTTTCCGGACCATCCTGGCCGCGCTGCTCGACTGTCTTCTGCCGGAGGACCGCGTCGACCGCGGCAGACCGCCGTCGGATTTCGCCGGTCGGTACCTCTTTCGGCGGAAGCCTTCCTATGTCCGATACCGCCACTTGTCCGACGGCCCCGGATTCAGCGAGCTGGCCGTCCGAGTGTCCGAATTGGCCGACATGCCGCCTGCGGCGAATACCGTGTTCGTCGTCGAGAACGAGATCACTTACCTGGCTTTCCCACCTGTCGAGGACGCTGTCGTGATCTTCGGCGAGGGTTACGCGGCGTCCCGGCTGCACCCCTTGAAGTGGCTGGCCCGGAAGAATCTCGTCTACTGGGGTGACATCGACACCCATGGGTTCGCGATCCTGAACAGTGTGCGCCGCTCGTTCGAAGGTGCCCGTTCCATGCTCATGGACCGCGCTACGCTCCTCGCTCACGAGGGTCAATGGGTCGGCGAGCCCACTCCCACCAGCGAACATCTCGAGGTACTTCTTCCGGACGAGGCCGGCCTCTACACCGACCTCGTGGAAGATGCGCTGGGCAGGTCCGTGCGGCTGGAGCAAGAACGTATCTCGTACGCGGCCATCCAGCGGGCCACCCGGGAGTTCGCTTAGGACGGATCACCGTGATGACGGCTCGCCACCTCCGCGGCGGCCCCGCTTGATGTGGTCGTTCGTGCTGCCAAGTGAGCATGCGAGCGATCGCGGAGCACCAGCGGGATCGTGGCCAGCGCGAGTGCGGCGCCGATCCACGGGATGGCGGTCGGCGAAGCTCCCAGGTTCAGTGCCCCGGCGGCGAACGCCGGAGTGAGGCTGATGCCCAGCTGGAAGGCCGAGACCGTGGTCGCGCCGGCGAGGGTCGGGGCGGAAGCGGCGATGGTGAACACCCGCCCGTAGAGCGCCGGATTCAGCACGAAGGCCGCGACGCCCAGCAGGAACACCGTAGGCACGACAACCCAAGCGGAAGCGGCGAAGAGCGCGAGCAGCGCCGAAAAGACCGCGAGGCCGACGACGCCGCCGAGCAGCGCATGGTGCGGGTGGCGGTCGGAGATCCGGCCGCCGAGGGACAGCCCGGCGAAGGCACCGATCCCGAACAGCGCGAGCACCGCGGGGATCCAGACCGCCGGGAAGACGTCCGCCAACATCGCCGCCAGGTAGTTGAAGGACACCATGTACGCGGCGGTGCTCAGGATGGTGATCGCGTAGATGCCCCAAAGGCGTGGCGTCCGCATGGCGAGCAGTTCTCCCGAAAGGTTCGGCGCGGCGGACGCGGTGGCGGGCAGGCCGACGGCGCACGCCACCACACCCAGCGCGGTGAGCGTCACGACGCCCCAGAAGCCGCCGGTCCAGTCGGTGAGGTTGCTCAGCAGCGTGCCCGCCGGTCCCCCGGCCACCATGGCGACACTGAGTCCGGCGACGACGACGCCGGAGGCGCGGGCGTTGCGGTCGGGAGGCACGAGGCTGATCGCCGTCACGGCGGCGACGGCGAAGAAACCGGCGTAGGCCAGACCGGCGACGAACCTGGTGATCAGCAGGATCCAGTAGTCGTCGGCGAGCAGACCGGTCGCGATGGCGACGGCGAAGACGGCCTGCGTGGTCATCAAGGCCGTTCGCCGCGGCCACTTCAGGCTCAGCACGGCGAACGGTGGACCGCCCAGCACGACGCCGAGGGCGAACGCGGTGATGAGCGCGCCCGCGGACGACAGGGAGACGCCGAGATCGGCGGCGGCCGAGGGCAGGACCCCGGCCATCAGGAACTCGGCGCTCCCCATCGCGAACAGGCTGAAAGCGAGCAGGTAAACCCCGGTGGGGAGGCGCTTGGTCTCGATCATGGCGCCAGCTTCGGTGGCTTCTGGCTGTTTCGGCAAAGAACTTTGCCGGAATCGGGACGACCTGCTGTGCTGGCACGATGGGAAGCGACCCCACCGTCACCGCGGCGATCGAACTGATCGCGCCCCGGCTGCGCCGCGCCCGGGAGAAGAAGGGCACGACGCTGACGGAACTCAGCCACGCCACCGGCATCTCCACCAGCACCCTGTCCCGGCTCGAATCCGGACAGCGCAAGCCGAGCCTGGAATTGCTGCTGCCGGTGATCGCCGCGCTGGGTCTGCGTGTCGACGAGATCGTCTCGTCACCGAGAGTGCTCGAAGCCCCCTCGGACGGCCGAGTTCTCATCCCGCTCACGCGGCACGAGAACGGGCCGCGTGCCTACAAGATGACGATCCCGGCGGGCGACGACGAGCCCCGCCCGCGAACGCACGCCGGTCGTGAATGGCTTTACGTGCTGCGGGGCAGGCTCCGGCTCGTACTCGGCGACCAGGACGTCGTGCTCGGTCCAGGCGAGGCCGCCGAGTTCGACTGCCGGACACCGCATTGGTTCGGCGCCGCCGGCCGCGGACGGGTCGAGGTGCTCAGCCTGTTCGGCGAACAGGGCGAACGGGTCCACGTCCGCGCCCGCACCCGATGACGTCAGACGCGTTGCTGGATACGGATCAGATTCCCGGACGGGTCGCGGACGGCGCCGTCACGCAGGCCGTACGGCTGGTCGGTGGGCTCCTGGATGACCTCGGCGCCCGCTTCCTGGAGGTGTTCGAAGAGGCCGTCGAGATCGTCGGAGGAGAACAAGATGCTCGCGTAGGTGCCCTTGGCCATCATTTCACCGATGACACGACGCTCGTCCTCGGTGATACCCGGGTCGACGGCGGGCGGGTGCAGCACGATCGACACCGGCTGCCCCGGCGGGCCCACGGTGATCCAGCGCATGCCGTCGTAGCCGACGTCGTTGCGCACCTCGAAGCCGAGGATGTCGCGGTAGAACGCCAGCGCGGCTTCGGGGTCGGTCTGCGGGAGGAAGCTCCCGTGAATGGCGATGTCCATGACGGTCACGCTAGGTGGAGACCGGTTCGCGACGCTTCTCGATTCCTGATCGGTCCGCGGCTAGGAAATCCGCTTCGTCAGGCGCACGGTGACCTCGTCACCGATCTCTTTCCCGATCACCTTCCGGAACGGTTTGCGCAACGGCAGCATGTGGACGCCGCCCCCGATCGGCAGCATGCTCGCTTCGTAGTCGTGGCCATCGACGGTCCCGCTGACCTTCACGGCCTTGCCGGTGCCGAAGAACTCGGCGGAGTCCGGCATGTTCACACACGGCCAGCCGCTGTTGGAGTCGGGGACGACCTCGGCGGTGAACGTCACGTCGATCGCCCGCGGTGTCTTGTCAGCCATGCTTTTCACTCTTCCTTGCCGCCTGAATGGCGGCGACGCTGCGGTCCACGTCGGCTTCGGTGGTGCTCCAGTTGGACACGGAGATGCGCATCAACCGTTCGCCGTGCCAGGTGGTCGCACCCATCCAGCACTCGCCGGACCGCTGGACGGCTTCGACGACTCTGTCCGTTTCATCGCCGAAGCTGACGAGGACCTGGTTCAGCACCACGTCGTTCACGACGGTGATGCCTTCGCTCGCTTCGAGCTTCTCGGCGAACCTCCTGGCCAGCGCGCAACAGCGTTCGACCATCTCGGCGATCCCGGCGCGGCCCAGTTCGCTGAGCGCCGCCCACGTGGCGAACCCTCGTGCCCGGCGGGAGGACTCCGGGACGAAGTCGCTCGGCGCTCGCACCCCGTCATTTCCCTGGCCGGTCAGGTACGCGGCGGTAAGTGCCATCGCGGCCCTGTGCGACTCGGGGTGGGCGCAGAAGGCGTAACCGCTGTCGTAGGGGACGTTGAGCCACTTGTGCCCGTCGACCGCCCAGGAATCGGCCGTATCCAGTCCCGCGGTCAGCCGCCTGAGCGAAGGGGCGGCGGCCGCCCAGAGCCCGAACGCGCCGTCGACGTGGACCCAAGCTCCGTGCCGATGGGCGATCTCCGTGGCGGCGGCGAAATCGTCGAAGGCACCGGTGTTCACGTTTCCGGCCTGGAGACAAACGATTGCGGGCCCGTCGAGCGCCTTTCGGAGTTCGGCGATGTCGAGGGCACCTTGGCCGTCCGCGCGTACCGGCTCGACGGCGTCGGTACCCAAGCCGAGTAAGCGGAGAGACCGGTCGATCGTCGCGTGCCGCTCTTCACTGGCGACGACCCGCAGCGGCGGCGCCCCGTGCAGCCCGCGGCGTTCGACGTCCCATCCGGCCCGCGCCAGCACGTGATGCCGGGCGGCGGCCAGGCAGACCGTGTTCGCGCCCTGCCCGCCGGTCACGAACCCGAAGGAGGCGCCGGACGGGAGGCCGAGGACGTCCTTGAGCCATTCGCCCGCCACTTCCTCGACGATCGCGGCGGCGGGCGAGGTGACCTTGTTGAACGCGGGCTGATCCCAACCGGTCGCCAGCATGTCGGCCGCCGTCGCCGCTTCGAGCGCTCCGCCGGTGACGAAGCCGAAGTACCGGGGCCCGGTGTTCGCCACCAGCGCAGGCTCGACGGCGTCGGCCAGCCGCCGGATCACGTCGGCGGGTGGGACCGGTTTCTCGGGCAGGTCACCGAGCTTTTCCCGGACGTCCGTCGTGTCGTGCGGGAAGACGGGGCCATCGGCGACGTTTTCGCGGTAACCGGCCACGCGAGTGGCGACATCGGCCAGCAGACCGCGCAACTCGGTCATCCGACGGCTCTCTTTCCCTTTGTGCGGCGCGTCATTCGCTCATGATTTCACGACCGCGGCCGTGAGGTCCCTTCTTGAACCAGTCGTCGGCCAGGAACAGAGCGCCGATGAGCAGCGGGATGATCGTTCCGGTGTCGAACCCACCCGGCAGGACCGCCCACGCGACAACGCCCGAGCCCAGCCAGCCGAGAAGGTGGCCGACGTGCGTTTTCACCGTGGCTTCGGAGAGGAAGAGGGAGATGGCAGGGCGAGGGAGACGGAGCAAAGAGGCACACGGGGCAGCCGGAGAGGGCGTCTGAGCCAGCACAGAGCAGGAAGACGAGACCGTCCGGCGGCACGCTTGGAGATCCCCCAGCTCATGACAGCTCGTACCCTGGACCGGAGCCGATGTCGGTCCGGCACGGAACAGGTACGGAACAGAGGGTGTGACCAGGGCGTCGTGTGACCTTGGGAAACCTTGTTTGACCTGCGCCGGAATGCCCCGGTACCGTGTTGTGTTAGCACTCTTGTCGGCTGAGTGCCAATGCACGAAGGAGCAGCAGTGCCCACCTACCAATACGCCTGCAAGGAATGCGACCACGCTTTCGAGGCCGTGCAGTCGTTCTCCGACGCGAGCTTGACCGAGTGCCCGCAGTGCTCGGGCCCGCTTCGCAAGGTCTTCAGCTCGGTCGGCGTGGTCTTCAAGGGCAGCGGTTTCTACCGCAACGACTCGCGCGACTCGAAGGCCAACACGACCTCGGCGGGCAAGGCCGAGACCAAGACGGAGTCGAAGACCGAGTCGAAGTCGGAGACCAAGAGCGCGGCATCCTCCTCCACGGGTACGACGAAAACGGCCGCCGCCGCTTCCTGACGTCCCGAGTTGTCCACAAGCCCCCGGTTATCCACAGCCGGGGGTTTTCGTTCTTTCCAGGGCATCACCCGGCCCCTAGCGTCGAGATCATCACCGATCGACGAGGGGGAATCCCGTGTTCCACGATCTGCCCGTCCTGCGAAGACTCCACGGCAGGCCCGCGCGGCTGCTCCGCCGCTGGCTCGCCCTGTCCCTGCTGCTCAGTGGCCTGGTCACGCTGTTCTTGCCCGCGTCCGCCCGCGGCACGCCCGGCACCGCGACCGTGGTCTCCGCGCGGGACCTCCCGGCCGGGACGGTGCTGCGCGCCGGGGATCTCAAGCTCGTCGACCTCCCGGACGACGTCCGTCCACAGGGCGCCATCGGCCGGCCCGAGTCTGCGGCGGGGCGGATGCTCGTCGGTGCGGCACGAGCAGGTGAGGCGCTGACCGACGTCCGCCTGTTGAACGCGGCCATCCCCGGATCGGGTGATCCCGAGAGTTCGACCGTCCCGGTGCGGCTCGCCGACGCGGGGGTCGCGGAACTGCTCAGGCCGGGTCAGCGGGTCGACGTCGTCGCGGCCGCCGAAGCCGGGCGAGAGGCTTCTGTGCTGGCCAACCTGGCTGTCGTGGCGGCGGTCGGCGAGCAGGGCGACCGTGAGCCGAAGACCACCGGCACCAGGAGCAAGGGACCCTTGGTGCTGCTCTCCCTGCCCTCCGCGATCGCGACACGGGTCGCGGCCACCTCGCTGGACCGGTCCATAACGGTTACCCTCCGCTAGCTCGCGCCCTGCCCGGTGGAGGCGGGCGCCCGCGTCCCCCGGTACGGAAGAACGGGACGGTCGGCGAACCGTCCCAGGTGTAAGAGGAGAGCGTCTTGATCAAGGGCTTCAAGGACTTCCTGATGCGCGGGAACGTCGTCGACCTCGCGGTCGCGGTGGTCATCGGCGCCGCTTTCACGGCGATCGTCACGGCCTTCACGAACGGACTGATCAAACCGCTGATCAACACCATCGGTGGATCGGACGCGGCCAAGGGGCTGGGGTTCAACATCCTCGCCGGGAACGACGCCACGTTCCTCGACTTCGGCGGCGTGATCAACGCGGCGATCAACTTCGTGCTGATCGCGGCCGTCGTCTACTTCGTGATCGTGCTGCCGGTCAAGCACGTCCAGGAGCGGCGCAAGCGCGGTGAAGAGGCGGGTCCGGCGGAGCCGACCGACGTCGAACTGCTCACCGAGATCCGTGATCTGCTGCGCGCGCAGCAGAACCGCCAGGGCTGAGCCGGCTCACCGGTCGTGATGAGGCGGCCGGTTCTCCAGGAACCACGAGTCGGAGTTCGGGGGACGCTGTCCCGGCTCTCGCTCATCGGAGGTCGTGTCCGGCAGGACGTCGCCGAAGATCTCGTCGACCCGGCGCTGCTTCTCCGCGCGAGAGGCCGCCGCGGCGGGGCGCTTGTCTTCGTCTTCACCTGGCATGACGTCCATTTTCGCACCGGTCGCGGGGTACGCGTGCCGGTGGGACCATCAGCGCATGAGCATTGTCGACAAGGCGAAAGGGCTGGCCTCGCAGGCCATCCACAAAGCGGAAGAAGTCGCGGGCGAAGTCCGCGAGAAGGCCGGGCCGCTGGCCGAGAAGGCGGGCGACGTCGCGGCCAAGGGGGTCTCGGCGGCGTCGGCCGGGGCGAACAAGGTCACCGGTGGCCGGTTCGAGGACAAGATCGGCCAGGTCACCGAAAAGGTGGAAGGGGTGTTGCATCAAGACAAAAACGGCGAGCCCGGGACAGCGCCCGGACCCGCCGCGAAGAGCTAGCGCCCTGCCTCGGACCTTCGTGCCGTGCTGCCGGGACGCTCCTGCCTCACTGTGTGACGGCTCCAGCCACGCGAGAGCGGCGCCTGATCACGCAAGCGACAGCTCCAGCCACGCGAGAGCGGCGCCTGATCACGCAAGCGACGCCTCCCAACACACGAGCGTGACGCCCGACCAAACGAGCGCGGCGCCGATCACGGACGGCATGCCCTCGCCCTCGTCCTCGCGGGGAGAACGGGCCCGCTCCGGCGCGGCGGTTCAGGCCTCTTCGAGACCGGACAACTCGTCGATCACGTACGGCACCAGTGACGAGAGCGTCGCCATGCCGTCGCGGACGGCCGCGCGTGAACCCGCGAGGTTGACCACCAGTGTGCTGCCGGAGACCCCGACGAGCCCGCGGGAGATGCCCGCGTCCACCGCTCCGGCGGCGAGCCCGGAGGCGCGCAGTGCCTCACCGATGCCCGGGATCGGGCGGTCGAGCACGCCGGCCGTCGCGTCCGGGGTGCGGTCGCGCGGGGAGACCCCGGTGCCGCCGACGGTGATCACCAGGTCGGCGCCGCCGATCACCGCGGTGTTGAGCGCGTTGCGGATCGCGGCCGTCTCGGCCTCGACCACCACGACACCGTCGACGATGAATCCGGCCTCTTCGAGCAGCTCCGTGACCAGCGGTCCCGTGTTGTCCTCGTGTTCGCCGTGGGCGACCCTGTCGTCCACGATGACCACCAGTGCGCGGCCCAGCCGTTGTGCGCTCCGTTCCATGGTCACACCGTATCCGGTTTCCGCCGATCTTCGCTCCGGCGGTACCGCCTAGTTGTGACGATCCCTGACGTGCGCCGCGGATCCGGCACCACCGCGGGAGAGCACCCTGGCGCTGGGAAGGTGCGAACACCGGGAACCGGTGGGGCCGGGTTCATCGGCTCCCACATCGCCGATCTGCTCTCCGAGGACGACGAGGGCCATGAGGTCGTCGTCCTCCACACCCTCCTGCGCACCGCGCACGGTTCCCCGCGTCCGCCCGGGTACACCGGCCGCCACCGGTTCCTGCGTGGCGACGTCGTCGACCGTGTTGCCGGTCTGGATGCACCGGGCCGGGTTCGGAAACAGGTGTTCGTCTCGTCGATGGTGGTCTACGGCGAGGACCGCTACGAATGCGCCCGCCACGGCACCGTCCCGCCGTCGCCGCGTGAACAGTCCCATGTGGACGTTGGACGCCGAGCCGACATGCGGCGCGGAACTCGGGTGACGGCTCGTCCCCGAAGACGCGCCGCTGCGGCCGCGAAGCACCTATGCCGCCACCAAGCTCGCGCAGGAACATCCGGCGGCGGCGTGCGCCCGGCAAACCGGCGGGACGGTCTGAGCGCTGAGCTGCGGGAACCGGTCGGTCTCTGAAATCGGGAACAGATCGGGCCCCCGCCGAGTTGTCGTTCCCGGCAACGGAATCGACTTTGGGGGGTTTTGGTGGGCATCACCGTGGGAGACATCGAGATCGAAGCGCTCGGGGACGGCCTGATCAGGCTCCCGCTCGCCTTCTTCCCTGGTCTCGACCCCGAAGCCCACCCGGACGTCTTCGACGAGGACGGCACCGTGCACGTCCCCACCGGTGCGTTCCTGATCCGCGGCAACGGCCGCACGATCCTCGTCGACACCGGCCTCGGCCCGCGCGAATTCGCCTTCCCGCCGGGGATGACGCCCGCCAAGGGCGATCCCACCCCGCCGATGGGCACGGGCGGTGACCTCGCGGCCGCGCTGGACAAGGCCGGCTGCCCGGTCGACGAGATCGACACCGTTTTCCTCACCCACCTGCACAACGACCACATCGGCTGGATCGCCCCCGAAGGCGACCTGACCTTCCCTGGCGCTCAGGTCGTCTTCGGGCAACTGGACTGGGACGCCCTCATCGCGCCCGCCGGGGCGGCCGAATGGAGCCGAGTCGGCATGGAGACCGCCCGCGGCGCGGGGCTGGCCGAGGCGATCAGCGGCGACGACGTCGAGATCGCGCCCGGGATCGTGGCGCGGCACGCGCCCGGTCACACCCCTGGCCACTACGTCCTCGACATCACCGCGGACGACGAGCGCCTGCTGTTGCTCGGGGACGTCCTGCACACGCCCGCCCAGCTGACGGACACCCGGGTGGGCTTCCTCGGCGACGTCGAACCGGATCTCGCGCTCCGCACCCGGCGGCGTTTCCTCGCCGAAGCGGAAGAGACCGGCGCGATCATCGCGCCGGCCCATTTCCCGGACATGGGTTTCCTGCGGCTGTAAGCCCCCGCGTTACTTTCCGCAGAGCACCTTGTCGGTGAGCAGCTGATCCGCCTTGTAGTAGGCCTGTCCCAGGTCGGCCGCGGAGTCCCCGTAGGTCATGGACAGCTCGTAGGTCCGGCTGCCATCGAGTGTGCCGGCCATCAGCGTCCCGTAGCCGTGGAAGCCGCCCATGCCTTTGAGGACGGTGCCGCAGCTCGCTTCCTGCACGTACAGCCCGAGACCGTAGCCGCCTTCGGGATGCGGTTTGCGCATCTCGGCCAGCAGCGGGGCGGCCAGGAGCCTTCCGCCCAGCAGCGCGGAAAAGAACGTGTGGAGGTCCTTGGTGGTCGAGATCAGTTCACCGGCGCTCGACGCCCACGACGGATTCTGGTTCGTGATGTCGACCGTCTTCCACTGCCCGGCCTCCTCATAGCGGTAGTAGCCGTGCGCGTGCGGCCCGGGGATCCCCGGCCACGTGCCCGGTACGACGGTGTCCCGCAGGCCGAGCGGCCGCAGGATCCGCCGCTGGAGCTCGTCGCCGTACGCGTTGCCGGTGACCTTCTTGATCAGCAGCCCGGCCAGGACGTAGTTGATGTTCGTGTAGGTCCAGTCCGTCCCCGGTTCGAACAGCGGCGGCTTGGACAACCCGAAGCGCACCAACTCCTCCGGCCGGTACGTGTGGTAACGGTTGTCCAGGAATTCCTTACCCACCAACGGGATTCCCGGCACCACGGTGCCGTCCGGCCGGATCGCGCCGGTGTAGTCCACGAGACCACTGGTGTGCTGCAACAGCATCCGCACCGTGACCCGCCGGTCGAGGCCGAACTCGGGCAGGTAGCCCGCCACCGGCGCGTCCAGACCCACCTTGCCCTCCCCGACCAGTTGCAGCACGACCGTCGACACGAAGGTCTTGGTGTTGCTGCCGATCCGGAACCGCCCGTTCGTCGGCGGCTTGGCGGCCGAGCCCGGCTCGCGCACTCCCGCGCTGCCGGTCCAGCCACCCCGCGCGTCGTGCACCCGCAACTGCGCCCCGGCGAACCCGGAGGCGGCGATCTGCTCGACCATCGCCCGCAGGTCCACCCGGTCCCGCCCGTTGCCCGCGGCGGCCACGCCCGGCGTGACCCCGGCCAGCAGTGCGGCCGCCACCGCGGTGATCCCGGCCCGCCGGAAGAATCGCTTCGCTGAAGTCGTCATGGCGGCAACGATCGCCGTCCGCGCTGACACCGCGGTGACACGCCACTGACACGTCAGGACGTGGCGAGCGGCAACCGGACTTCGAACCGGCAGCCGGGCCCGTGGTTGCGGACGCCGATGCGGCCGCGATGGGCTTCGACGAGCCCTTTCGCGATCGCCAGCCCGAGTCCGCCGCCGCTCGCCAGCCCGCCGCGTTCGGGGGTGCGTGCCGTCGTCCCGCGGAACGCGACGTCGAAGACCCGGCCGATCTCGTCGTCGGGGATCCCGCCGCAACCGTCGGAGACCGCCAGCAGGGCCTCGCCGCCTTCGATGCCGATCTGGACCGCGACCGTTCCGTCCGGCGGCGTGTGCCGCACCGCGTTGGACACCAGGTTGCGCACGATCCGCGCCAGTTCCGGGTCGCTGCCGGAGACGAGCGGCCACACGTCGGCGTATTCGAGCATCCGCACGCGTTTCTGTTCGGCGAGTGGCGCCTGCGCGGCGACCGCGTCGCTCACGACGTCGCGCAGCGGCACGGCGGCCATGGTCAGCCGCAGCGCGCCGGCGGTGATCCGCGAGAGTTCGAACAGGTCGCCGACCATGCCGGACAGCCGCATGGTCTCGCCGCTGATCCGCCGCGCGTAGCCGGTGATCTCGACCGGTTCGGCGACGACGCCGTCCGCGACCGCCTCGGCCATCGCCTGGATCCCGGCCAGCGGGCTCCGCAGATCATGGCTGATCCACGCGACCAGTTCGCGCCGCGACGCCTCGGCCGCGCGTTCCCGTTCCCGCGCTTCCCGTTCCCAGACGCTGCGGCGTGCGATCGCGCGGCCGAGTACGAGCGCAGCGGGCACGGTCACCAGCGCGACGAGCAGGCAGACCAGCGTCATCGTGGTCAACGCGGGGGTGAACATGAACCCGCTGATGCCGAGGACCGCGATCAGCGTCGCGAGTACCGGGATCAGCACGAGGATCGTCATCGTGCTGGCCAGCGAACCGCGCCTGAGCAGGTACAGCGCCAAGCCGCCGAGCAGCACCACCGGCAACGCGAACATCAGCGCGAACGGCAGGATGTGCCAGACGTGCGCCAGCATCTCGCCGAACGACTCACCGGAGCCGATCATCGCCGCACCGGGTCGTACCGGTAGCCGACGCCCCATACGGTGGCGACGCGGACGGGTTTCGCGGGGTTCTTCTCGATCTTCTCCCGCAACCGTCTCACGTGGACGGTCACCGTGGACTGATCACCGAAGTCCCAGCCCCAGACCTTCTCCAGGAGATCGGCGCGGGAGAACGCCACACCGGGATGGGTGAGGAAGAACGCGAGCAGGTCGAATTCCCGGCTCGTCAGGGGAAGTTCCACGCCACCGAGAGCCGCCTGCCGCGCCGACATCTGCAACGCGAGGTCGCCGTCGGTGAGCACGCGTGCCGCCGGTTCGGGCCGGGGCATCCGCGCCCGCCGCAGGACCGAAGCCACCCGCAACGCGAGTTCCTTGGGACTGAACGGTTTCGTGACGTAGTCGTCGGCGCCGAGCTGGAGTCCGGCGATGCGGTTCTCCTCCTCGCCGAGCGCGGTCAGCATCACGACCGGCACCTGGCTCACCTGCCGCAGGCGGCGGCACACCTCGAGCCCGTCGAGGCCGGGCATCATGACGTCGAGGACCACGAGATCCGGCCCGGTCGCGGAGAACAGCCGCAACCCCTCGGTGCCGTCACCGGCGACGTCGACGTCGAAGCCCGCCACCTCGAGGTACCGCCGGACGACGTCCCGCACGGTCTCGTCGTCGTCGACCACGAGTACGCGGCCCTGCTCTGTCATGTCGTCCACCTCATCGTCTGCCGGTGAACCCGCGGCCGCGATCGACATCGGTGGGCCGCAAGGGAGCCCAGCCATCTCGATAACGGGGCCTTCGGTCGGGCAGGTTCACGCGTATTGTCACCTTTCCCGAATTCGTCGCGGCTCTGCCAACAGGTACTCACCAGCTCGTCAGCATCATGAAAAGGGCCACGCGCGACCGGGGTCGGCAGCCGGTCGCGCGTGGCCTCTGGTTCCGGCCCGCTGGGGGTTCGAGCCGGGGTTGGTCTCGGCCGCGCACTGCGGCCGAGCGTTGGGGAGTACTAGTTCGGCGTGATCGGCTGACCGCCGAGGGTCACCTCGATCACCTTGCCGTCGGCGAGCGAGAACTTGACCTTGTCGTTCGGCGCCCTGGTACGGATTTCGGCGACGAGCGCGTCCGCGTTGGGGATCGACCGGTCGTCCAGCTTCGTCACGACGTCACCGGATTTGAGACCCGCCTTCTCCGCGGGGCTGCCCGGCGAGATCTCACCGAGCTGCGCGCCGCCGGTCGGCGCCGTCTGCACCCGTGCGCCGATGAAGGTCTGCTTCGCCTGGCCGGTGCTGATGATGTCGTCGGCGGTGCGGCGTGCCTGGTCGATCGGGATCGCGAAGCCGATGCCGACGTTGCCGCCGCTCTCGCCACCCTGGCCCTGCGCCGACTTCGGGCTGTAGATCGCCGAGTTGATGCCGATGACCTGGCCCGCCATGTTCGCGAGCGGGCCGCCGGAGTTACCCGGGTTGATGGCCGCGTCGGTCTGCACCGCCGACATCACCGTGGTCTGATCGCCACCGCCACCGGCGCTCACCGGCCGGTTCAGCGCGCTGACGATGCCCGAAGTCACCGTGCCCGCGAGTTCGAACGGCGATCCGATGGCGACCACCGGCTGCCCGACCCGCAGGTCGTCGGAGCGGCCGAGTTCCACCGGGGTCAAGCCGCTGACGCCGCTGACCTTCACCACGGCGATGTCCGTCGTGGGGTCGCGGCCGACGACGGTCGCCGTGCCCTTCTTGCCGTCCTGGAACACCGCCTGGATCTGCCCACCACTGGCGGCGACCTCGACGACGTGGTTGTTGGTCAGCACGTAGCCGTCGGTGCTGAGCACGAAACCGGAGCCCTCGCCCGCACCCGACCGTCCGGACACCTGGAGCTCGACCACGCTCGGCGACAGCTTCTGCGCCACCGCCTCGACCGAACCGGCGGGCAGGTTGCCCGTCTGCTGGGCGGGCTTCGGCGCGTCGAGCGCGTTCACGGAAGAGCCACCGGACGCGTCCCCGGTCAGATAGCCGACCGTGCCACCCGCGACCCCGCCGACGACCAGCGCGATCGCCGCGACGCCGGCGAGCAGCTTGCCCGACGTGGACTTCGAGGCCTGACGCTGCTGCGGCACCGCGTAGACCGACGGCCCCGGCTGGGTGTACGGCGTCTGGTGCCCCGCGACCTGGTGTCCTTGGGTGTACTGGCCCTGCGTCTGATGCTCCTGCTGCGCCTGGGCGTGGGGCGACCAGGGGTTGTACTGCTGTTCCTGGGGGTAGGCCTGCTGCGCTCCGCTGTGCGGAGTGGCGTGGCCGCCGAGGCCCGTCGCGTCAGTCTGCTGCGGGGCGGGCTGCGCCGCCCAGCTCGCGCTCTGCTCCGCGTCCGGCTGAGCGCCGGCGGGCCGCGCCTTCTCGACGTCGTGGCCGCTGGGATCGTTCTCGGTCATGTCCTCACCTTGCGGGATGGTCCTGAGAAGTTCCTGAGCCGAAGCTGTGCATCGCACATGAGTATGGCCCCGTCAGCGGGTGACGCGCAGCCTTTCCGCGTCTCCCGGCGCCGTCTTCACGCTTCTTCGGCCTCGGCCGTCTCCGCCGTTTCGGCGAGCATCAGCTCGCCCGCCTGCTCGGTGAGCGTTTCCCTTGCCGCGTCGGACAAACCGTCGTCCGAGACGACGACGTCGGCCTCTTCGAGCCCGGCGATGGTGGAGATGCCGACGATTCCCCATTTGGTGTGGTCGGCGAGCACGACCAGTTTGCGGCCCGCTTCGACGAGCGCGCGGTCGGTCTCGGATTCGGTGAGGTTCGGCGTGGTGAAACCAGGACCGTCGGCCATCCCGTGCACGCCGAGGAAGACGACGTCCAGGTGCAGCGACCGCAGGCTCTGCACGGCGACCGGCCCGACCAGCGCGTCCGACGGGGTGCGGACGCCGCCGGTGAGGACCACCGTGCGCTCCGGCTGGTTCGCGCCGCGCAACACGTCGGCGACCTGGATGGAGTTGGTGACGATCGTCAGGCCGGGGATCTCGTCGAGCGCCCTGGCCAGCGTCCACGTGGTCGTGCCCGCGGAGACGCCGATCGCGGTACCCGGCCGGACCAGCCCGGCGGCGAGGGCGGCGATGGCCTCCTTCTGCGCGCGCTGGCGCACGGATTTGGCCTCGAAACCGGGTTCGTCGGTGCTCTTTCCCACGACGGAGGTGGCGCCGCCGTAGACCTTCTCCACCAGTCCGCGGCCCGCGAGCACGTCGAGGTCGCGGCGCACCGTCATATCCGAAACGCCGAGCTTCGCCACGAGATCGCTGACCCGGACCGCCCCGGTGCGGCGCGCCTCTTCGAGGATCACCGCCTGTCGCTGCCGCGCGAGCACGAAGCCTCCCTGATGAACTACACAAAATCCTACATGATCGAACAGGCCGCGACGAGCCGATGCGTCTGCCACTATGAAGTCATCGCCAGGCTTCGCGATGTCGGTCTGGGCATCCGTGTTCGACGGCTACGAAGTCGCACCCTACGACGGAGAAGACCTTTCGGTGTTGGTCTAAGCAGTGCCGGGCACGCGGCTCAACCGGGTACGGGAAGCGAAGTTCTGCCTCGTCATTCCGCGGCCGTCTCTTTGACGCCGTCGATCGGGACGCCGCGAAAACTCAGCACGAAAAGCGAGACGGCGCCGAAGAACAGCGCGATGTCGGCGACGTTGCCGACGAACCAGCCGTGGTAGTCGATGAAGTCCACGACGTGCCCGCGCGCGAAACCGGGCTCGCGGAACAGGCGGTCTCCCAGATGCGTCGTCGCGCCGCCGAGCAACAGCCCGAGCGAGATCGCCCAGCCCGCCGAACGGACCTTGCGCGAGATCCAGAGCAGGGCGACCACCGCGACCGCGGCCAGGATCGCGAAGATCCAGGTGGAGCCGGCGCCCAGCGAGAACGCCGCGCCCGGGTTGTAGAGCAGGCGGAACCGGATGAAGTCACCGATCACCGGGATCGGCGCGCGGTCGGTGAGGGCGTCGACGGCCCACCATTTGGTCAGCTGGTCGGCCACCAGCAACACCGCGGCCACCAGCAGTGTCCACAGCAGACGGCGGGGCGGCAGCTCAGGCGCGTTCTCGGTGCTCATCACCCGTCAGAGTAATCACCCTGTCAGGCGGGGGCTCCCGGGAGCCGCAGGGTCATCAGCGCGCCGCCTTCGGGAGCTCGTCCCGCGTAGACGTCGCCGCCGTGTCGCTGCGCCGCGTGCTGGACGATGGCGAGCCCGAGACCCGAACCGGGCAACGTCCGCGCCTCCGACGAGCGGTAAAAGCGGTCGAACACCTTCGGCAGGTCCTCGTCGGCGATGCCCGGCCCGGAGTCCTCGACCTCGAGTACCGCGGTGCCGTCGCCGACCGGGTACAGCCGCACCCCCACCGTCGAGCCCTCCGGCGAGAACTTCACCGCGTTGTCCAGCAGGTTCAGCACCGCGCGTTCCAGCGCGGTGGAATCGCCGGTCAGCACCCAGGGCTGGAGCGAGACGTCGAACTCGATCTCACCCGCGCGGCGGCGCGCCCTGTCCAGCGCGCGCTCGACGACGTCGACCATCTCGACCCGTTCGTGCTCGATCCGCGGCTCGTCCTGGCGCGCGAGTTCGACGAGGTCGCCGATCAGCTGGGTCAGCTCGTCGAGCTGACCGCGGATGTCGGCCTCGATGTCGCTGCGGTCCTCGTCGGACAGCGTCCGCGCCCCCGGCCTGCTCGCCGAAAGCAGCAGCTCCAGGTTCGTGCGGAGCGACGTCAGCGGGGTCCGCAGTTCGTGCCCGGCGTCCGCCACGAGCTGCCGCTGCCGTTCCTGCGATTCGGCGACCGTGCCCAGCATCGTGTTGAAACTCTGGGTGAGGCGGGCGAGTTCGTCGTCGCCGCTGACCGGGATGGGCCGCAGATCACCCGTGGTGGCGACGCGTTCCGCCGCCGACGTCAGCCTGTCGACCGGCCTCAAGCCGGCTCGGGCGACGGCCGTCCCCGCGGCCGCGGCGACCAGGATCCCGGCGCCACCGATCAGGAACAGGACCACCGAGAGC
>Ga0196958_10000126_pt1 | contig 26430 bp, 43 predicted proteins | sample S1v_10metaG_FD_148654 | JGI IMG/M metagenome (GOLD analysis project Ga0196958, IMG submission 148654) | Soil microbial communities from Anza Borrego desert, Southern California, United States - S1+v_10 | ecosystem: Environmental > Terrestrial > Soil > Desert | place: USA: California | collected... | reverse complement strand
ATGGAAATTGCAGAGAAATTGCGGAGGTGGTAATAGTCCAATCATCGGTTGTCTAGAGGGTAAGCAGCAAGCTAGACACCATGGACCTGATAAGAACACACTCAATAATGACTATGGGAATGTTCATCGTATCTGTCATACATGCCATAATAGATGGCACGCTAAGAACGATGAAGGTTACGTATGGGGAGCAGTCTATAATCTTCACTCCCCCACTGTAGCTAATCCTGAAGAAGTAATGCTTTACGAAATGCAATGGATCGGCAAGAAGATAAAGGCGGTAAGTGATTAATGACTGGTTTGGAAGTGTTGGTAGCCTTTATTATTGTTACATGTGTTTATGAATCTGTTAAGCGTTATATGAAGCATAAGCAAGAACTTCTACTCAAGCAGGAAGAGACTAAGCAATTGGAAATTAAGCGAGACATGGGTATTTGGGAAGAACTTGATAAGAAGAAGGAACTTGAAGATTAATGTTTACTCCAGAAGAGACTAAGGCTCTTATCGAGCTAATTTCCGCAGAATTTGCTAAGGCTGCTACTAATGGTGAAGAAGCGGACCTTAACCTTGAGAGTGCTTACAGCAAGCTCCTACACAGTGAGGCTATTTAATGATTAGTAATCATGGAGATCCTACTACTGAGAAGTGCCCAAAGTGTGGAGAAGTAGTAGTCTATAACGGTAACTATTTCTGCACAAATTGGACTTACTATTCTGATGGATCTTCTGTAGATACAGAAAATGGAGAATGCGATTGGGCACTCCCCCACCCACAGACTGAACTAGCAGATAAGCAAATTAGCTTTAGGCTTACTGGTGAGTGGGAAGAGGGAGAAATTATTGTTAATGGTGAACCGCGATGGATCGTACATAAGGAGAATCCTAAGTAATGGCTGAAGTAGATATCACTCATAAGGCTACGATCTCTCTTGAAGGTAGTGAGATTCGTATGCTTAAGGCCTTGTGTCAAAATCCCCACCCCAATTATGAGGAGAATGAAGAGTTGATGGAATTTGCTTCTGAACTCTTCAATACTCTCCGATCCCTGATTGGACCTAATTAATGCCAATTGAAGAGTTTGTAGCTAAGCCAGTAACGGTTAGGGCTATTCGATGGACTGGTGAGAATTTAGAAGAAATTCGGTCCTTCTGTAACAACATGGCTTTTATGGAAGGGAATCATCTTTACATTGAAACCTTGGAAGGTACTAGTCGAGCGCGAGTACTCGACTATATTGTTCAGGGTGTAATGGGTGAGTTTTACCCTATTAAGCCTTCAGTAATGGAAGCTAAATATGACCCAGTAGTAGATGCTTCTGAACTTATTAGGTTCATTGAAAATTCCAAGTGGGGATGATACACTTTTCTTAGCTACAGGGGATTAGGTCACCCTCCCCCCGTCCCTCTTCCCCTGTAGCCAATCTTTTTAATTAGTTGAGCAACCAGAAAATAATCAATATGAACCTAAAAATTGTTTATGGGACTCCCAGGTTCAAACGACCGTACGGATACGAGGTCCTAGACGTTACGTGCGCTCACAGGTGCTTTAGGGCTCTTGACGTGTCGTCTGGACACACCGTCGGACGCTGGTGTAAGCTCCCTACTAGGGAATCTGCTATTAGGCAATGCGATATTTGTGAACGAGAATATATCGATATTACTAAATATCAAGACCCAAGATACGAAACAATCTGTCCTGAATGTGTTATTAAGCACGATCTAGAGGTAGATTAATGTTTAAAGTTTCCACTTCAGAAGTAGCTACTTTCCTTACTTGTAAGCAGCGTTGGATGTATGCACACCATCCTTCGTATAATCTTGAGCCCCGTACTCTGGGAATTGCACTAACCAGGGGACTTATTGGTCACGCGGCACTTGAGATTTATTACAAGAATATTCAGGAAGGTACATCGCAGGAAAAGACTGTCCAACTTGTTCAAGAATACTTGATCAAGGAAGGTCTTAATGCGATGATGCGTGGTGACTCTGAAAAGAGCACTATGATTGGTAGTCTCGGTATTATGTTCAATAAGTACGCTACCGAGATGCAGTGGGTTATTCAGAAATATGATATCTTGGGTGTTGAAAACCTAGTTACCGCTCCCCTACCGGGTTGCGATGATATCATGTTTGCTGGACGTATTGACCTTATGTTGGGCGTACCTAATGGTCCGAATAAGGGAGAAGTAATCCCTTGGGACCATAAGTTTACGTACAACTTCTGGCCGGAAATGTCCATTAAGCTTAATGCTCAGATCAGTAATTATATCTGGGCAGTACGGGCTATGGGACATAGATCCCGTAAGGGAATCATCAGTATGAACCGTTATCGTACGGACGCTGTTGAATCCTTTAAGACAGAGGAGGTTCCTACTAATTCTGTAATGCGTGAAGAATTTGTAGCTAATCACGTAGTAGCAGCTAAGCAAATTGTGGACCTTAAGAAGAAGCCTAAGGTATCTATTGCTGATGGTGTAACTAGGTCTACCTCTAAGTTTAACTGTGAGTATTGTCCCTTCGCAAATCTATGCTATACTGAGGCTTCTGGTCTCGATAGTACAATGATGCGTAAGGCAAGTTTTCGTAAGAACTCTTATGGTTATGACAACGTATTGGATGTCGAATAATGAGTTTCGATTCTAGTTGGGAACTAGAAGACGATGATATTGAGCTTGAAGTTAACCGAAATTATGAAAGTATTGACGACGAGGATCTAGACGATGAATGAGCCTGACGATATTGTCGGTGTCGATGATATCCCTAAGGAAATTATTATTAACCTTTATGGTCCTGAAGGGGTAGGTAAGACTATTCTTGCTGCATCTCTCAGTGACGACAATCTCTTTGTTACTACTGAGCGTTCTAACGTCTCACTTAGTAACTTTCCTAATCTTAAGAAAAACTCTAGGGTACTCAAACTTAAGGACTTTGACCGATTTACTAAGCTGCTCTCTCAGCTAGCTAAAGGTGAAGTCCAGACTAAGCATGTGATTATTGATACCTTTCCCGCGCTGATTGACCTTAAATTGGGTGAACAGCTTAGGAAGGTTCAATTTAATCGCAAGCACCCTAGCGTTAATAGTCTTGAGGACTTTCAGCTTCTTAAGGAGCACATGAAGGGTCCTCTTAAGCAGATCGCACAGATGGACATAAGTTTTACGTTTATCTCACACGATCGCGTACCGGATGAAGCCTCCTATGAAAAGGGAGATAAGCTTATCCGTCCAAGCGTCCCATTTGCAGTACACCGATTGCTAAATGGGTACACAAACCTTACTGCCTATATGTATAGGGGTAAGGAAAGTAGGACACTACTTACCGAGTCCTCTAGGACTCATATTGCAAAATCCCATATCCCTATGGGCAACCCCACAGTGTCCGACGAAAAGTTCATCGAGATTATTCGTACTTGGAAGGGTATTTAATTATCATGTCTAGCTTCTTCGACGACGTTAACATTGACGACATTCCGGATAACCCTAACGAGCTTCCCAACAACACCTATCACTTCCGTATTACTGGAGCTAAGCTGGCTCCTACTAAGCCGAAGCCGGGTGTAGAGCCCAAGATGGGTATTACCTTTAAGTACCAGATTACTAAGGGTTCCTGGTCTACTTTCTTCCCGATTAGCGACTGGGTTCGTGTTCCTGATGGAAACATGACTAAGGAAGAGAAGGCTAAGGCTCTCTCTTGGATTAAGATGCGTCTTCTTGCTTGGGGCTTTACTCCGGAAGAGATCCAGGATTTCGGAGACCCCGACAAGTTCCCTGTAGAGAACTGCATTAATCGAGAGTTTTATGGTACTACCTCCACTAAGGAGGAGAATGGCCGTAAGAACACTCGTGTTATGAAGTTCGATCCTCTTAATGACGAGGATCAGGACAATTGGGCTGATGGCTCGGATGATGAGCCCGCTTACTAAATCCATACAGGTAGTACTCCGGCTACCTGATAATGGTGCTGATATAGAGAGTGTCCAGGACTCCATCTTGGATGCTCTTTATGCAGCGGGATTTAATCGAATAGAGCCCGTTAGCGCGACTCTAGTCGATAGTGACACTTCTGATTGGTGCTAAATCCTGATAGCAAAGTTTGGCTACAGGGATTGGGGACTCTTCCTGTAGCCATTCTTTTTATTAGCGATTTAAGTTGGGAGGTCTATGATTTGTAATTGGTGCACAGAACAGCAGCACAAGGATTGCATTAATTTCTGGAGAGTTGAAGGTGATTCTCTAGTTAAGCGTGATGAACCGCTAGATCACTGTTTTTGTCAGCACCGAAAGAACGCCGTAATTGTCCGGCAAAAGATCAAGGATACTAATGGGGACGGTTCGTAGCCTTAACCCCGCTCAGGGACTGGAGGATTTCTGTAACTTTCTTTATGGTGAAGAAGAAGGTTACATCCACCTTCCGATTAAGCGTCCGGAAGATGGGGTTTATGAATATGACTTCTTCTTCAAATGGCCTGCACAACGCCAGGATGTAATCGACCATGTAGAACGTTATTCTAAATCTGCCGAGATTTACATTACTCCCGGTATGTTTAAGGAGCGCTCTTCTAGTGTTGCATACTCCCATGGTAGTTATGTAGCGTGGGCTGACTTCGACGGTAATGTTCCGTCGCTAGATGAACTAGAAGAAGCTAATATTCCGCACCCTACTATGCGGGTACAATCCTCCGTACCTGGTAGGGAGCATTGGTATTGGCGTTATGAACAGTTTAATACTGATATTACCTCTATTCAAAGTATTAATCAATCTATTGCTTACGCTCTAGAAGCAGATATTGGTGCTTGGGATGCTGGACATAGTCTTCGTCCAGTGGGTTCTATTAACCACAAGCGCAAGGGTATGCCTGTAGTAGTTCTTAATACTACTAATAACCACTATCGCCCTTCAGATTTTAATGAGGTTCCCGTACCTCAAGTAAGTTACAATCTGGAGCAGTTTCGTAAGGAGCACATTCCAAGCTCTCTTGATGTAATGTTGAAGTATCTCTGGCCTGAAGACGCTAGAGAATTGCTTCGCAAGAAGGGTATTAGAGAAGGTAGTAGATCCAGTGCACTTGCCGCGCTAACGTACTATGCGTGTGAAGCTGGACTAGATAACAGTGAGGTCTATGCGATTCTCCAGTGGAAAGATAAGCACTGGAAGAAGTTCACAGACCGACCTGACAAGGAACGTTACTATGTAGACCTTATTAATTACGCTCGCCAGAAGGTGCCTTACGAGGGTATTAAAGATGTAGAGCTTACAGCTGAAGAAATTGAAACCCATAACTGGAGTGAAGTAGTAAGCTATGTAGATACTACTCGTTGGCTTATCGATGGCATTCTCCCGTATAAGGGAACTATGTTTTTGGTAGGTCGCTCTGGTACGGGTAAGACCACAATGGCGCTAGGTCTTAATGCTTGTCTTGCGCTAAACAAGAACTATCTCAGTTGGTCATCTAACGAAGGCAAACCGTACAAAATTCTGTACTTGTCTTTGGAAATGACACTAGATGACAACAGTGAGTTCTTCTCCAAAATCGAAACTAATTTTAATCAGGAGGAAATTGAGCAACTCAAAGAGAACTTTCATACTTACGCACGGCCAGAGAAGATTAAGTTCTACCAACCTCAGTCCCCCCTAATGGGTAAGTTCCTAATGAAGCTTCAAAATTTGAAGCCGGATATTGTGTTGGTAGACTCTGCGTCATTCTCTCTGGCCTCTAATCTCTCCAATCAAGAGGAGGTTACTAAGGCCATCGAGGTAATTGACATGATTAAGGATAAGTACGGGGTGACTTTTATGTTCATCCACCACTCCCGTAAAGATCCGCCTAATCATGGCTACAAGGAAGCCGATCTGGACGACGTGTTTGGTAGCACGTTTATCGCGGCTTCAGCAAGTAGTATTGTGTCTCTTAAGCAGCACAAGGAGTACACAGATCAAAACAGGCTTATGGATGTTAAGTATCTTAAGAGTCGATTCTCTGGAGATAGCACAGCATTCTCCACCGTAATGGATGGAGATAAGCGTATGTTTAAGAAGCCTACTAGGGCAGCTATCGAGATGCCTAAACAAGAAAAGACTACAACTAATGACAAATCTTTCTTCAGCATCTGAGGTAATGCTTAAGCCTAGGGACTTTATCCCTAAGGCACTACTGGCTAATGTGATGGCAGTAGATACTGAAACTAACGGTCTTGATATTAGGGATGGACGCGGATTCTGTGTAGGCATTTCTGCGTCCATTCATACTGATGATACCTACTATCACAGCTACTTTCCTGTAGCCCACAGTGAAGGTAATATTGAGGATGATTTGAAGGAGACACTATTTCAGATCATCGCGACTAGAGTTATCTGTATGCATAACGCTAAATTTGATCTAGTTTCTCTAGAGACTGCAAAGTACCCAGGTAAGTATTACAAGTGGTACTGTACTATGATGATGGCGCATTTCCTTAACGAGAATGTGCCATCCCTAACTCTGGATTGGCTTTCTAGAAATGAGCTTAAGAATCCAGGTAAGGTTAAGAAGGACTTCAAGAATATTTGGGCTATGGGGATGGGGCATCTAATCCCTGTAGCCGAAATTGAACTTTATGCTGGTATAGATACTGTACGTACTCTTCAACTATTTGAACGTTTGTACCCCTTCTTTGTTAAAGCGGGTTTTGATGGAGATTCAGTGTAAGAGTTGTAATAAACCATTTGAGAAGCAAGATATTATCGCTACTCTAGACGGCCTTTTCTGTAGCGAATGTTTGCCTGAAGATGTCACTAAGAAATTTTTTACGATTCATCTTTCCTGGTCTGGTGTAAACGCTCTAGTTGACTACATTGATGGTGGTGCTAATGTAGACCAATACATGATTGTAGAGAAAATTAGAGATAAGCTTGTCCAGAAAATACTAACAGCTATTAAGGAGATTATGGATGAAAACGAAATTTAAGAGTCCTATTGATAACCTCTGGGAACGAGAGATGGAAAATATTGACATCTTTCGAACCATGGAACGTAGGGGTGTGAAGATTAATCTAGACCTAGCTAAGCAAGAAATTGCTGTAGGTGAAGGTCGAATGAATCAACTTAAGAAGGAACTTAACGGATATAACCCTCGGTCTAACAAGGACCTTAAGACACTTCTTATCGATGAAATGAAGCTTCCTGTATTGCCAGAGCATATGACTCCGGCAGGGCAGCCTTCTTTTGATAAGAATGCAATGAAGACTTATGAGGCTATTCTTGCTAATAATCCTGAGTATTCTTCAGGTCAGTGGGGTTCTGTAGCTCAAAACATTCTTGAGTATAGGGGCTGGGGTATTACTCTAGCCCTTTGTTACAAGAAGTTCGTAGAACTTGTTAGTCCTGATGGACGACTTAGGTGTAATTATAAGATTCACGGTACCAGGTCTAGTCGTACTAGTTGTGAGAATCCTAATCTTCAACAGGTACCTAAGCTGGATGATAAAGATCCAAAAATTTGGCAACGCAATATTAAACGTGTCTTTGAAGCAGAGGAAGGTTACACACTAGTACAGGTTGACGTTAATCAAGGTGAAATGCGTTTGGCTACAGGATACGCTCGGCAGCCTTATCTAATGGAGACATTCCAATGGAATAGGGATATGTGGGGGCAGATGGTAGCTGAGCTTAATCGTCCTAAGTCAGCTTGTAAAACTCTTACGTATGCTAAGATGTACGGAGCCCAGCGTAATAAGCTTCGACTTATTCTTGGTGGAGATGATCCTGATCAGTTTATTACTGATTGGGAAAAGGCTCACGATAAGATCGTAGCCTTCTCTAAGCAGGTACAAAAGACGGCTGAATCTCGTAAGTATATCCACCTTTGGACTGGACGTATTCGCCATCTTCCAGGTGGGGATAATGGGCCCCGTCTAGCTTTTAATTCTCTGCTACAGGGAGGATTGGCAGAGATTGTTAAGAGCGGCATGATTCGTCTTAGTCGAGAAGTAGATAACGAAGACGAGTGTCGTATGTTGCTTATGGTACATGACTCAGTAATCTTTGAGATTAAGACTGAGTACCTTGAGCAGTACATCGACCTGATTAAGTCTGTATTTAGTCGGGTAGAAGATGAGAAGAATTGGGACGTCCCATTTGACGTTACAGAAGAGTTCTGGGGAAAGGATGCAGCATAGTGAGTATGGACTCTGAGAGCACAGAATGCATTAACTTTGAAGAACGAATTGATAAGCTCGTAGAAGAGATGAAGGCTCTTAATATCTCCTCTATTACAATTGTTCAGGACTCCGTGTCTATTGGTATGGATGATAGTGATGTGTCGAATCCGTTGTTTCCTTAAACTTCGAAAACTTAAAAATAGTGATGCATGGCTTGTACTTTTTGGTAAAGTTAAGCTAGCTCAATGGGAAAAGGAGTTGCTCCATGGGTAAGGATTGTGGAGAATGCGATCCCTGTCTTTTCTTGGACAAGGTAGATAACGACTCAACTACCCATTGCATTAACTGCGAATGTGATTGGTGTTCTAATGACTAATTTCGTCATCGCGCCTACTCTTACTGTGGGTATACAGAGCACTCTTCCAGGTATTGTAATTGCAACTACCTGGCCATTGAATTCTAGTTTGGCTAAGCTTGAAAATGCTAATACAGGTCCTCACCACGTCTACTGTATCCAGTCAAAAGACCACCACTCTGGTAATCTTAATAAGATTCTCGAAGCTCTCGATAACCATTCCGAAGTTTTTGAACTCGAAGAGGTGTATCTCTAATGTTCATCTCAATCGACCCAGGAAATAACGTAGGTTTGGCTACCTTTAGTGCAGAAGGGGATGATATCTATAAGACGGTAACTAAACTTAGTGAATTTCGTAGGTTCTATTTGAGCAACATTTATAGCAGTATTAATCTTGGTGATATTAATGAAATCACCTTTATTATGGAGGATTACAAGCTACGTAAGGAGATGGCTATTGCTCAGACAGGCTCTGATATGCCAGCTTCTAGGTGTATTGGCGCGGTAGAGCAGATTAATGATATGTTGGGAGCTAAGTCTACTATTGAACTAGTTCCTCCTGGTAATCTTAGGGGTTCACTTAAGTGGGCTGGTTTTCCTGAACTGGCTAGAAAGCCTAGGTCTTGGCATTGTCCAGATGATATCTCAGCTTATGCTCACGGTGTTAAGTACCTAATCGATCAAGGACTCAGGAAGCATCCAATCTTTGAATGAGCTTCTAAAATTTAGTGTACGTACAGTTCGCATTCGAGGCAATCTTACTGTAGCCATTGTTTGTAGAGCCTGTGGAAAGCATGTAATTAGAGGTAAGAAAGAACTCCGAACTTTGGAGGATGCTTACCTTGCTGCTATTACACACGAATGTAAGAAGGAAATTAATGCCACCTCGTAGGCGTAAAAATACACAAAAGAACGAGATGGATCGCCTTGCTAAATTGGCGAATACATTGGGTATCAATATTGATAACCTACTAGAGGAGGTTCCCCTAACAGAGATCGGTGAAGAGGCTCAGATTAGGCATGAGATTGAGGCCGAATCTGTAATCTTCTATATTGAAACTAAGGGTGCAGGGTTTCAACAAAAGGTCTGTAAGAATTGTGAGGGACTTTTCCTTCACACGTATTCAGCAGTCAATTACTGCTCCGATAAATGCCGTGCTGAAGCACTAGCTGAATACGGTATTATTTGGAATTTCCATAGGCGTCCAATGTCACAACGTTGGAATGCTAAGGGTAAGGGATACGTTCCAAAAATTATCGGAGTTGAAGCTACGGCCGCGCTGTTTAGTTCTGAGCATGTAGAAATCGACGAAGATAAGTACGTACCTGAAGTACCGTATAAGGAAGGTTTTAAACTGAGTGACCTAGCAGAAACTCAGGATGAAGCTAAAGAAGAGCGTATCAAGGAACTTAGGCAAGAATTGGAGACTCTCGAAGATGAATGAAGAAGTAGTTAGCAGTAAGGAAGAGCAAGAGTTTTGGGGAATTCATAATTTCCAAGAAGCTCAGGATTCTATTTGCTGCGCTCGTTGTGGGTGGGGATTTCATGACTCAATCCACAAGGTAAAGGAGAAGGAAAATGGCTGACCTTAAGCTTAACGATTTCGACCAGATGCTTACTGCATCTACCGCGATCGCTAACGAATCGTTTGATGTTAGTACAGAGAATCTTATTGTTCAAATCGAAGATGAAGAGGGAGACCTTTACGTAATCAGTGATGTAAACTATAATCCTATGACTGGAGCAATTCACATTAAGTTTACTCATGATAACGAAGACTAGCTAAAACACACTGAAGCCCCTGTAGCCATAGTTGCTACAGGGGCTTCTTTTGTTTGGGCTAGACCTTTAGAGCTGGATTATAAAGGCCGGCCTCTTTGTAATCATCACGCATAAAGTCTACGTGCTTGATTTTTCTACGCTCCCTATACGTAGTGCCCCCCCAGACACCATCGTAATTATATATAAGAGCGTCTTGCAGGCACTCTACTTTTACAGGACAAGTACCGCATATCTTTTTCGCCTCACGTTCTTCATCAAAGAACTTAGAGGTTTCAGTACCACCACATTTAGCCTCAGTTTGCCACAAAAACACCCCGTCTTGGGTTGGCATACTCATATGGCGCACCCCCGCCGTACTTACTCTAGCGCTACGTCTAATCCCCGCTAGCCTAGAGCTTTGGTGAGTAGAAACAACAGAGTACCTCCCACAACAGGAAGAATCAAGCTACTCACCAGTATATCTTGAGCTTTGAAACGTCTCTGGTTGACACCTTCTTCCACGTTGGAAACCTGAGTCTCCAAAGTGTCAAGTCGGTTATTGACTGTAGTTTTAAGATCAGTAAATTGAAGTTTAATAGCTAGTAGATGTAGTGCAATTTCTCTATTGCTTTCAGGTATATCCAGGCCATTAGATTCGTCTCTCATAAGCCTCTTACATCTTTGCGAGGACGGAATTCCAGTACGAATAAATGCTTGGATAACCTCCAGTCTGAGTCCGCTTAGAATGCATATTACTTACTGCACCAGGTCCTCCATACCAAGCTACAGCAGCTCCAGCAGCTCCATACTTCTTAAGGTAAATACCCAGCTTATACCGTGCAATAGTATCCTGAATTTGTGGACTATTCATGAACTGTGAATACGAAACATCGTATCCAAGTGCTTCTCTATCCCAGCCCCCAGATCCTGCAAAATTAGATTTGAGAATCTGGTATGCACCGGAAGCTCCATACATACTGTTGTAAGCTTTATAATTGTTATTAGATTCTTGGGATCGAATAGCTCGCATGAGTCTATCGAGTTGTGATCCGCCTGTAGGACCTCCGCTTGTTCCCCCACCACTATACTGAGCGGCTGGAAGACCAGGCATTTGAAGATTAATAGTCTTAGGTTTGACTGGCTTAAGCTTAGGCGCTACGTCATACCTCCCCTTATTTGTAATGTTATTTAGCTCGCTAATGAAGCCATCAAAGTTACCACTAAATGCATCTACCACGGCCTAACCGCCCTTGCAGGTTTACCAGGATTATTCATCGAAGTAACTACGACTGACCTACCACGTCCTGGTGAGTGGATAATTTGACCATTACCGATATAGATACCTACGTGACTAAGGCTACCAATACCATTAGGGTCGTTACTTCCTGTATTATAGAACACCAGGTCTCCAGGAAGCAAGGCACCAGTACTAATTACCTTACCAGATTTAGCCTGATCATAAGTAGTGCGTGGCAGATTAATACCCATCTGCTTATAAACCTGTTGAACTAGCCCAGAGCAGTCCACTCCTCTAGTGAGTGAATTACCTCCCCAGGCGTATGGAGTACCCTGGGCTTTCATCGCGATAGATACAGCTTTAGCTCCAGCATTATTACCTGAAGCTCCTGCTGTAGCTGCATTAGTCCACTGGATATTATAGCCAGCATTCATTTCTGCTTGCTGTTGCATAGATTGCCAGCGTGCTTTAGCTTCTTCCTGGCCTAGCACAGCTTTACCATAATCATCTACAGCCTGTAGCTGCTTGTTAAAGTAATCAGAGAAGTTAGTCATCTTATCCTGAACAATACCCCACTCATTAGTAGGGATTTGTCCAGCAGCCTTATCAGCGTAATCAGAGGCTATTGCAGAAGTTCTCTCACCCTTTTGAGTCATATACCTGTCAAGGGCTCCAGAAGTTCTGGAACTAAGCCACTCAGGAATAGACGAACCAAAAGAAGCTGTAGGAGTAATTTCTCGCTGAGGGTTATTAATTCCCAGTTGCGGACTTCTAGGAGAATTAGTACGTCTATTAAGAGGATTTACCAGCTTCTTGTTAAACATAGCTTGCTGGTAAGTATTGAGGAAATCTTCAATTGCCACGGAGGCTCCTCATGTAATCTCGAAGATCAAATTCTGCACTCTTAATGTAGGGTCCAGTATTTTGCATACCCATCGCGGTGAGCATGTTAGCTATGTTCTGGAAATTATACCCAGAGCTATTCTCCTTCGTAGTTTCTGATACGCCAAATTCTCCTGTAGCTCGACCTGCGTGACTTAGTCCAGGAATCTGCTTAATAAGGTAGTCAGTAGTACGTCCCTCTAGCGGCGCGCCTGTTTGTACTTCAGTACCAGAACCCAATTCAAAAGGAATACGTGCAGCTGGGTTAATCATTCCCAGTACAGATTTTCCTGGATTCTGTAGCTGAGCCATAACATCCATAGTAGGGTTACTAGGGTTAATTACTGTGTAATCTCCAGGGCCTCCCATAACTGGTCCAATACCCTTCTCCCTAATCCAGTCAGGAAACAACTGGTCATAAGGGAAGGGATCAGACATAGGACCAGTTTCAATACCCATCGCATTCTGAAGAAGATATTGAGCCTTGGGATACGCCATAATCTTACCGGGCGTGGCTACAAAAGATTCAACAATAAGTGGAAATGCCTTACGCGTCCAAGAATAGAAAGGAAACATTCGACGCATAGCATTACGTTCGAACTTAGTAAGGTCCATACCGTCAGGATGCCATTTCCTAACAATAGAGGCTGCATCAGCTTGGGCAGCTTCAAAGCTTTTATTAGACTTCTTAAGGGCGTCAATATAGTGTGCAAGACGGACATAATGATCGCGTCCTTCAGACAGACTATGTGCTGCCTTTTGCCCACGACCACCAAGAGGCTTAATCTTTTCAAATCCTGTAGCTACATCATCAGGAATATCTTCAAGTACACGAGTAGTAGGAAGAATACCCTGCTGAAATGCAGAAACATACACCATATCATTAGTAATATGCTGACCATTACGCATAGTTAGCGCGATCTGCTTACCTTGGGGAGTGCTAGGCATACTTCCTGTAGCCAGCTTCTTAAGTGTATTGGGATCTACTAGTTTATCAATACCTGCAAGTCCCTGACTCTTAATACCTTCATAACGCATACTCTGAGACTGCATTACCTTAAGAGCTGAACTATAGGGTCGGGTAGAATTAACTCCAGCCAACCAGTTAAAGTAAACATCACCAATCATATTGCGAATATGGTGTGACGGGATATAGATAGTCACACCAGCCTTCCACTTACTCAGAACGTTATCAAAGTTCTGCATAGCCTTAGAGGAAGGGTGGCTAATATCCTTAAGGTTCTTAACAAACTGCTCTACTTGTTCCGCAGCTCTGGGACCAAAATAATAGCCCTTAAGCCTAGGATGACTATCTACAGTATGACTGAATTCTGGACCCTTAACCTTAGAACCAAAGCGAGCAACAAGATCGTCAAACATAACCTTTTCACGAACAGTATGCTCAACTACGTTCTGTACCTTAAACAAGAATTCGAGAGGCTTCTTAATTTCCCAAGATTCCCATGAGTTAAGCCAATTAGTACCTTCATAGTACGGATTGGTTTCACCCTTTTTAGCGTTAGGCTTTTTACCCTTACTAAACTGGTACTCTCCCAGTCCAAATCTATGAAGGTTAGCGTTAAGCTCTTTCATAAACAACTGAGTACGACCAACTACACTATTTTCTAGAGCTACAGAAGCTTTAAGTCCAGAGCTACCAAAAAGATTCTCCATAATAGCCTGAATCTCTTTGGCAAGCTCCGCAGATTGGGTCTCCGGTACAGGTACGAGGCGGCCCTGTGCACCCTTCAGGGCGTCGTTCCAGAGGTCAACATCGTTTATATCGTACCGTTTGGCCAGATTATTAAGATTCTGTGCTCTTAGTGCAACTGTAGCTTTAGCCATTGCAGCTTCTCTAAGATAAGTAGGACGCATATCTGCGTTCTTATAAGCTGCGTTAAATCGTGCTCCAAGCCATTCAGGAACACGTGCTCCTGTAGCTTCAATTAGTTTACCTAGACGACTAGGCGGAGGGCTATCAATAGCTTTAGCAATTGCCTTGGCTACAGAGGGAGCATTAGAGTAACGCTTAAGCAATGCAGGAGATACATCAGGATGACTAATAAGAGCTATAGTATTAGTGACTGGAAAACCATCTCCAGGCGCTTTAGGGATAAATTCATCAATAATTGCAGTAGATGCTTTAGCTCCGGCTACAGGAGATCCCCCGGCCATTTGCGCGATATCATCTGCAACCTTAGAACCAATGGTTACAATTTCCTCTTGACGAGCCGCGCTAAGCGGTCCCTTAATGAGTTCCTCAATAGTAGGCTTAGTTGCGTCAATACCCTTAATTACATTAGTACCATCTACAATAGCCTCACCGGCTTTAAACTCCTCAATTCGCTGAACAACTTCAGCAGGAAGTTTAGCAAGTGCTTCAGGATCACCTCGAAGAATTGCAGTAAGTAGTGTTCTATCCATAGCTGCGGCAGCAGGACCAATAGCTTCTAGTACCTGACTAAGCCTAATAGGAACAGAACCCTTAGTCTTAAAACTAGACATAGGAATAGCTTTACGAGACATAAAAGCATTCTCAACCTGCTGAAGAATACTATTAGCCTTAGCAAAACGGTTCGGAGTCTTTACATTCTTAAGAAGAACAGAAGTAATATAATTCCACATCTGAACTTGCTGAGGTCCAGAATAGCGAACATTCTTACCGCTAGTTACAGCAGCAGTCCACTTCTCAGGATTACGTAGACCGCTAGGAGTTCCAGCGCCAAGAATCTGATCCTCAAATTTAGCATAGACATCATTAACAGCTTTAATATCACGTGTAGGATTCTTAGTAGGTATAGGCTTAATTCCTTCTACAAGACGATCGAGCGCGATAGGCCCAACCTCTGTAGCATCGTTAATAATCTTCTCAGCAGTGTTAACTACAGTAGGTTGAGCAAGAAGTTGTACATCCTTATGGATAGCCGCACCAAGAGCGTTAAAGATCTTCTTACGTTCAGCCTGGTTACCTAGACGCTTAGTAAAATCAGGAATCTTAGAAAAACGCTGAATAGTTTCAGCAGCATTAGTAAACTTAACACCAGGATGCTTAGAACTAAGTCGTTCTACAGCATTTGCAAAATTCCCTGTAGCCGCACGCTTAAGAAGGTCTCCAGCGAATTCACTAATCTTCTTAGGATTAGAGTAATTTCTAACAATACGTCGCTGGTATTTTGGTACCTCTATAGATTCTCCACCAAGACGCTTACCTTCAATGGGGTTATCAACCTTAGAAGCCCAACCTTCGCCGGTAAACCCAGGGTTAATAATAGCATCTAGAAGTTCATCAGTCTCGTTGGCTACAGGAGCACCAATAATTTTTTCGGCTACAGGGGTAGATGTAGTACTAATTTCGTCAGTACTGCGTGGAAAATTAAACCATTCAGGAGGAGTTACAAGTTCTCCTGTAGCCGGATTAGCTACTCTATTCTGAATATCTCCAGTAAGGTTAACCTTGTAATCTCCAGATTGCTTACCCATAGTAGGCAATCTAAATTCTGGAGTATTGGTAACTGTACTTTCAGGAAGTGACTTAAATCCTTCGTAAGTATTTGAGGTACCAGAAACAATTTCAGGTACTTCAGCCCCACCCTTACCCTTAAAAATACCCGTGGGGCCCTTAACAAAGTTAAGAGGGTCTGAGACAATAGAAGCTCCCAGACCATAGATATTCATGTCCTTAAAGTACTTCTCGATATCCTCATCAGATACCTCTACACGACCCTTTTCCCAGTCGTAGAAGTACTTGCTCTTTTCATCATCACTAAATTGGTTAATCTTCTTATCAGCAAGACGCCTTCTAACCTCTTCAAGGTTTTCAGGTTTCATAGCATCTTCAGCAGACATATGTGTATCTAGCCGAATAAGAAAATCACCAAGATATTGCTTATCCATAGGATCAGCGGCTGTTTCACTAGATGCAAAAGCACCACGCAAACCAGTTCCAACACCGCGTCCTGCTCCTGTAACTGCACCACCAATAACTTGACCAATGTCCTTAAGAACACTGTCATTATCATCTGACTGATGTCCTGCTAGTGCGTCATCGGCAGCATTAGCTACAGCATAAGTAGGAAAGCTAAGGAAGTCTACAACACGGCCCCAGAGCGTTTGCTGACGCTTAGGTGCTTCACCCTTAGTGTTAAGTCCCTGTGCCAAGAAGGTACTAATAGGAGTCTTGTTAAATTCTGAGTTAGCGAGAATGTTTAGTGCTGCCTGAGAAACACCAACACGATTTCGAACCTGTCCCAAGTCTACTGGTTGACTTGCAAACATGTTCCCAAAATCAATCGGCTTGTAACCCTCAAGCATTAGACCTCTTCGTTACGGTGACGTCCAACAATCTTGGCTACAGGAGTAACCAAGTTACGACCAATAACAGCCCCAGCAGCTACAAGAAGTGCATCCATACTAGTCCAATTAAGTTCTCCATTAAAGTAGTCTGCAAGAACCATCAGGAGCGCGATAAAGAAACCTATCCAAATAATGGGTTCGCGAGAAAAGGTCATTTACTTCAACTTCCCCATGTAGGCCATAAGAGCATTAATAGCGTTATTCATATCCATGTTACTAAAATCAGAGCCAGTAAGTGGACCTTGACCTTCTCCGGACAAACGTCGTCTAAGAAGATCCATCATATACTGGTCATTGACTTTAGTCTGCATGGGATTACCGTATTGGTCTTTTTGATCAGATTCGTAACTTCCTGCAATAACTGAAGGATCGGCCATAACATCATTAATGGCATCCATAATCGAACTAGAGGTAAATGTATCTCCTCCGCCGTAAATTTCACTTAGGTAGTTACTAGCTCCAGAAGGACCATTAGTCCCCTTAAAAAGCTGGTTAGACTTTTGTAGCTGAGCAGCTCTATTAGCCTGCTCATTTTGCATCTCCTGCATCTTAAGCTGGAGATTAAACATATCCATAAGACGGTCATATTCCGTCTCTTCTTGCTGTGCTACACGCTGAGAATCCTGCTGCTGTAGCTGAGCCAACATAGCCTGAATAGTAGATTCTCGTCCGGCTTTAAGACCAGACATCTTTCCACCAGCAGTTTGAAGGTAATCCTCTAGCTGTGCAGCAATATCCTGTGCAACATTCTCACCAGCAAGTCGAGTATTACTAGAAGACTCTCGGTTATAACTAACATCCGAGTTCTTCATTTCAGTCAACATTTGCAAAGCAGCAGCTTCATCATTTTGTGACTGATTCTGAAAATAAGCCTGATCTTCTCTAGTTTGCTGAGAAGCTTCAGGTGTAGCAGCCTGAATACCGAGCTGCTTATAAAGTGCTGCTTGTTCTGCTGCCTGATCAGTATACTGACTCTTTAGCTGTTCCTGAGTCTGATTATAACGATTTTCAGTTTCCTGAGATGCAGCCGCCATTTGATTAGTGATATCTGGCATTTGAGCTGCAATATCCTGAGCCAAAGCACCATACATTTCACGAGCTTCTGCCTGGTTAGCAGACCCTCGTTGCTTAGTTCTAGACATCTCCGCTTCGAGTTGCTTAATGAGCGGATCATATTGTGACCCTGCACTTCCCGTAGCCTGCCTTAGCAGAGCCTCATAAGGAGTAGCCTCTACATTAATACCTTGAATCTGATCCATAAGCTGCTGAAAAGGATCAGGCGCAGCTGTAGCTCCAGTGTCTACTAGTCCAGACTTTTGTTCAGCCTGCTTAGCCTGACTAGCAGCCTGCCTACGAATAGCATCAGCAAGGCTATTAGCAGTGCCTGAAGTATCCCAAGGACCTGGACGTGCCATTTAAATTCCCAACTTAGCAGATCGTCGCCTAAGTGCATCCTGTCTAGCTGCATCTTGTTCAAGCTTAAGTTGTCGAAGGAAATTAGTACGCTGCATACCAAGATCCCCGAGCTTATCACTCTTACCGGTAAGAAGATTCTTTAGCTTTGCTTGAAACTCTGTATTGTAATCTCCAAGAGCCTTAGCAAAAACTCCGGATCTTAGAATACCTCGACCAGCAAAATCATTCTTCTGGTCTGTCCTATCAGAGTCTCCCTGCCTATTCATAGAACGCTGAGACTCAGAATAGTCTCGATTAATTATCCCAGTCTGACGCTTGTACTGAGATTCGTAATCAGACTTAGACTTCTTATAATTAGAAAGCTGCTGCTGATAAGTTGTATCTCCAGCAAGCCACTTATTAGACGCTGACTGCTTAGGCACTAACCTCCTCTTTACCTATTAGGGATATAGAAAGTGCTACCCTTATAAATAAGGTTAGGGCCGCGCTTCTTCAAAGTCCTTACGGCGCTAGGATTCCTGTTCTTAAGATTATAGTTCCAAATGTCTCTCCAGTCCATGCCATATTTACTGGCAATACTTGAGAGATTATCTCCACGCTTTACTGTATAAGTAGAATGCTTCTTTTGAGGCTTTGGCTTGTACTGTGGCTTCTTCTTTTTAGTCGCTGTAGCTGAAGCCTTACCTGTAGCTTTTCCAATCTGGTAAGGAATAGCTGCACCATTACTTACACCAAAATCAGACTTAGTAAAGCCCTTATTAGACCCTAGAATAGCTTCAGTACTGTAATTCTTGTTGAAAGTTTTACCTGTACCCTTAGCCTTAGCAGCTTGAGCCTTAACATCCTTAACAGCCGCTTCCTTGCTCTTGCTGTTAGCCGAATCGAGACGTTTCTGAATAGCCGTCTCTTTAGCCTTAATGGCCTTTTCTCTAGCAGACCCTTGCAAATCTGCCATTAGCTAAACACCCCCCTAGACGTATAGCCCATAACACTACTGTTCATAGGATTGCCAGTTTGTGAACCTTGCATCCTACGAAGAATTGCATTCTTTCTAGCTTCAGCGCGATTATCACGCTCATCATAGCCTTGTGGACTGGCTACAGGGCCAAGATTTGGCATAGGCCTACCAGAGCCATATCGCTTATTGCCAGCCGCATAAGGGTTAAATGACTTCTTACCTGGAGCTGGCGGAGGAACTTTCTGACCACCAAATTGATTAGCTATTTCCATTAGTTCACCGCCTTTGGCATGAGCTGCTTAGCTCCGACGAATGCTGTAATAGAGTAAATGTAAGCTGGTCCATCAGTTGTATTTCCTTGAGTAACCATATTAATTCGAAATTGTAGAAGTCTAAATCGTAGCGACTTAGGGAATCTAATAAACTTAACTTGTTTACCTGAATCTCCAGATACTTCTTGTGTAGTTTCTGGTATTGCTGTAAGTGGATAATCCCAAGTATTTAGATCGTGCCAATGATAAATAGCTAGCTGATCCCAAGTTACTCTATAGGCTACAGAGTAGGGGAATAGCGTCCCTGTTACATCTCTTGCAGTATAGCAGTTAAGTCCCCAGTGCATCAAACGCTTAAATCTATGACTAAGTCCGATATCAAATTGCTTAGTCATCATAGAAAGTTTAATATCTACAGGTGGAAATATTGGAGTAATGTTACCATTCTCAGTGTTATTAAGCTCATAGCGATCCTCAAATTTAAAGAGCTTAAAATACATACTCCAATCACCTGGTGTACCTGGGCCACGATTATCAGTAGGTGAAGCTAGTGTAGATCCAGCTATGTACGTGTCATAACCTCGAAGAAGAGTAGTATTAGTATTATCCAAACGCATGATTGGACCAAGATACTTAATATTCTGGTCTTCACTATCCCACCTAGTCCATCCTCTGAGTCTTAGATGGTAAATATAAAGTCGGTTATAGAATCGGACTACAGCCCTATCCCCCACGATCCTAAGCCAAAATGGATATTTCCAATATTGACCAGGATTAGCATGCGGGGCTACAGAAGGAACGCTATCGTCGTATTCAAAAGGAAGCTTTACACTAACTCGTACGAAGTCATAGTTAGACATCTCGTATAGCTGGTTATATTTAAGTACAAAAATTGAATTCTCATAAACATCTACGCATCGTGGACCCATCGCGCCGACATCAGTATTAATTACCTGTAGCACAGCTTGGGCAGGTCCAGTGTCATAAGCTAGTACATAAGTAGCATTATCTTTAAAAATGATAACGTTGTCTTGGTATACTACTAGTTCATTAACTGCATCGCCATCACCAGGGTTAATATCAAAGAAGTTAGTCCCAGGCCATGTTGTAAAATCTGCAAGGTCACTGAAGAAGAGACGAGAGTTAGTATTGCCAGGAGTCACACCACGTCGCCCGCTAATCCACAAACGATCCTTGTAGATAATAGACGCGTAACCTACAGGCATACTTGCAACAACTGTAGTAAGACCATCACCTAGATTATATTTAAGTCCTCTACCCGCACTATTAATATCAGGCACGAGATAGATATCATCAGCATAGCGGTGTGCCTTACTATGGTAACCATCGCCAATCTTAGCAATAAGACCAGAGTTAATACCATCTACATAATAAATGTAAGAGGCTGATGTACCTGTATGGTTACTAGTAAGAATCACATAGCGATTAGTCTCATAGGTACCTGAGTGGATAACTAGCTGATAAGAATCTGGATGATCAGGATTAGTATCGGTACTACTAAACTCTTGTGCATGAAGAAGATTCCATGGCGGGCGGGATACAAGAGAACCGTCTAGGCTAAGATCAAAATTAACACAATCTACCATCTCATCATCTGCAATCATTGCAGGATCAGAATAGGTATTAATACCTCCAGCAAATGGACCAATAGCCAACTCTTGAATAGTGTCTCTAGATTTAGCCATTAGTAGTAACCACCCCAGTAGCCGTAGTTACCGTAGTTTTCATCCTCTGGCAAAGTAGTAATACGAGGATAGTATTCCTGACTAATCCACTTATTACGATCATTAAGTTTCATAACGTCATTCTCAAAATCAGCTTTAACTATCTGAGCCTTCTGATAATCTTCATCTAGCTCATAGGCTTCCTTAAGACAAAACTTAACTACAGCATTATGGTACTGGAGTGGTACAGTAATAGCATCTGCAAGGTTTCCTACAGAGGCAGGATGCTGAATATAGTAGATAGTAAAGCCATCTGTCATATTTTCACTAGGTTTAGGGAATACTGTAATCTTGTTATTCCATACCATAAATATTTCAGGAATACCAGGACCATAAGGAGAACTATTACTAGGTGATGAGTATCCATCAATATACTCATTAAATTCAGCAAAAGACATGGGCTTAAGTCTAAAGCCATTATATTTCATACTACGTAGTACACTCATATCAGACGGTACATCATATTCCATCTGATTCTGTACTGCATCAGTAGATGCAGTCTGCTCCATTAGACCTTCGTTCTCAAGAACAATCTTCTCTTGAGCGTCGTTAATCCAACGGATAATATCTGCATCAGTTACTTGGACGCCAGCTTCATCGCCAAATGTTCTCTTAACGCGAGTGACTACGTCCTGCACGTTCATAATCAATTCCTCCGTGCCTGTAGCTGCTCTTAGTACTACGGAGAATTGAAGCTGCTAGCTCGTGATCCTCCTGCCTAACTTCTTGAGCTTCTTTAGCTCTAGACAACTCTAGAGCTTTATTATAGTTATCAATGAAATTCAATTTGTTTGAAGAATTGGCCTGATCAGCTTCAAAAACTTTAGCAAGCAAACGCTCGTCAGCTTCTTCAGCAAAACAAACCGCGTAGGCCGGTTTATTTGGAGGGAAACATACAACTCGAAAAGCCAAATCACGAGATGAACGATCAGACGGTGGAATCCACTGCAATTGCAATGTCGAGTCATAGTCATTGAGTATTTCATTAATCCTAACCTGCTTCTGACTAACGAAATGCCCATCTACAGGGAAGTAGAAATTACCATTAAATAGCTTAGTCATTAGGGCTCAATCTGTGTAGCAACAATCATAACATTGTATTCAACATCTACTGTTCCTGCGTCTACAGCTATGATAGAGAAAGCTACTCCTGTAGCTGCATTAAAATAGAATACTGTTTCCATAGGAATATGCCGATCAGGAACAATAGGCAAATTAGAGATGACAGTTTCGCCATACTTAAAGGCGATATTAAATCCATCTACAGCAGCAGGTGTCCCAGTACCACTAAGCCATGCACTAACTACAACTCTATGCAACTTCCCTGTAGCTCCAGCCGGAGGCTGATGAGTTGCAATAGTAGCCCCAGCAATAGGGGCAATAACTTGACCTACGCCAAAACCAGACTCGGCTACAGGAGCATAAAAAGGCACATCACTAGATGTAATATTTACATCAGTAGTGCCTCCTCCCCCACCAGCTGTAGTCTGAAGTGCGTAATTACCATCTCCAACTTTAACAAAAGCGTCGTGGAACATGGTATTTGTAGATTCAGGCTCTGACATATTTCCTCCATAACGGAAAAAGCGGCTACAGGGGGTTTATTCCTGTAGCCGCTCCCCTTAGAATTTAGCTCTCAGTAACGTCGTCAATAAGTCCATGAGTATTGCGACGGTGAGTACCGAGCTGGCAGTACTTATAGAGCGTAGCATCATAGGCATCGTAGCCAATAACTCGCTGCCACTTAGAACCGTCTCGATCCATAAAGGACCAGTCAGACTCACGGTAGAGCTTAAATTCCTTTTCATTAAGGAAGTACATACGGTTAGGCTGACAATCCACATCAGAGATCAGTGGAATTTCGCCGTTATCCGTAGTGAAGGCGAGACCCTTAAAACCGCCCTCAAATTCCTTAGTATCGCAGTAACGACGCTGCTGAACCAGAAGGTTAAAGTAACTACGACGCACACCAAGAGTGGTGAAGATGGCCGTAGTATTACCGCCCTCAGTATAGATATCGTCAACCATCTTAATCATGAGAGACTCAGACAGTGCACGATTCGTACCGGAGTTGTCGTTAATAACCGACTTCCATACCGGCTCAACAGCAGGGTCAATATTGAACAGTGTAGTAGTGTCATCTACAATCTGCTCAAGACCAATCATTTCACGGTTAAGAGAACCATGACGAACTACAATGTCATTAGCTGCTGTAGCAGTACTCGGTGCAGTAGCCAGAGTAATAGAGGTGTTCTTAGTTACCGCCGTAACTTCAACACCCGCAGCAGCAGTCTTAAGAGTGTCACCAGCAGCATTAAAGATGTCGACAACCATGCCGACTTCCATATACTGGGTATTAGTGGTGGGCACAGTAACAGTTGTGTTAGCACCACTGACAGTCATAAGAGCACCAACAGAAGTGCCATAAATCTGTCGGTTGTAGTCCTTAGCAAGGTCCTTCTGAACACCGTTAACTTCCTGATCAAGAACTGATGCGAAAGCCTGGAAGTTAGACTGTGCAAGTTCCATAGACTGGCCACTAAGCCTAATAGAACCATACTGGTAACTAAGTCCAACCTGGGCACGTGCATAACCCTGGTTCTTGGCTACAGGAAGTTCTTCCATTTCCAGTCGCGCACCAATACCATGGTTACGCTTAACGTGGATTGGGAAAACTACATACTTACCGCCAACTTCAGAAGTAACACCTTCTGAAGTCTGTTCAATACGCTTAGAAGTCTTAAGATGATTCTGGAGCTGCTCACGAATACGCGGCTCGTAAATCTCCTTAAGAATGTTAGTTGCAGTGGTGAGCGTGGCTCCCATAAACCTCCGAGCTTAATTTACTTTTGGCGTGCTGCCTGTTCCAACATCTGAGCTACGAGATTACGAGTCTCACTACCTGAGAGCTTCGTAGGATCAATCGCGTTAGAGGGAATTCCATTACCACCAGAACTAGAACCAAGCACATTAGGTGCAAAAGACTTGCTCTGATTAAACGAGGTCTTAAGTGAAGTAAAAGCCTCTCCGGCTTCTTCTGCACTCATACCGCTCTGCATCATAGCCAGAACATAACGCTCGTCATAGTCCCCGATCTTTTCCTTAAGGGCATTAAGTTCCTGATCGAGTTCATCATCAGCAGCTTGTGCCTGCTTAGTCTGCTGCTCATTAAGAACAATCTGAGCTACAGCATTAAGCATACCCTCATGATTAGAGAGCTTCTCAGCAATTTCGGGATCAATACCAAGTTCTGACTCTTCCTCTTCACCACTCTCATTTTCGGCTACAGGAGGAGTACCACCAAACTTATAGGCATTAGCCAGAGCATTATATACGTTCTCAGGATTGTTATTGATCTCATACATAAGCCTGAGACCCTGCTCAATTTCCTGAGCGTTAATACCATGCTCTACAAATGGCTTATATCCCTCAAACTCCTTCAGAGAGTTATTAGCCTGCTCAATACGAGACTGTGCAGACTGATCCCACTTCTGAAAATGCGGAGTAACTACCGGGTGGAATTGTTCTGGCAATACACTAAGGACGTCATTCCAAGCAGGATTAGGCCCTGGAGTTTCTTCACCCGTAGGTTCGTTACCCTGTACCTGTCCATCTTCGATTGGCGTACCCATAACTATTCCCTCTTTCTAGCCCGTACCTCACATGCTGGGAAAGCTGGAGGCCCTAGACTAATAAATTAGTTAAACAATCTCATTAGGTCGAGGAAGTGGAGCGCCCTCATTAGAGTTGCCCTTAGCCTTATTTACTTCAGCAACCTTAGCCCTAATGAAACAATCTTTAGCTTCAAGAAGCTTACGAAGTCCTACAGTAAGTTCAGGATCATCTTCCGCAATAAGGGAAAGAATAGTATCCCTATAACGAACAGTTTCTTCCATTACCGCCTTAAGCGGTTCAGGAAGGTGTCCAGTTTCAAAGAACCTATTAACTGCTTCTACAGAAGGATGACGAGACATTACTTACTTAGACCTCTCCTTAGCAGGAAGTGTAGTAGGTCTTGCAGGACCTTCCTTACGAGGGTTATTAGCTACACCCTCGCCTTCCCGTTCCTTAATAGGAGTTCCAGGACGCCTAGCTCCGGAAATAGTTCCCGGATTGCTACGCTTGTTATTCTTGTGACCCTCTAGACGTCGCTGAATAGCAGACTTCTTAAAATCTGGAATTTCCTTCTTAAGGTTATTATAAGCCATTAAGTCCTCTTCATATTTGCCAGGCGACGATCAATAGCACCCATGCGGCCATTATCAGACTGCTTAGTACTAGTTGGCCGCCGTCTTCCACCAAGGTTAGCATTCTTGGATGCGATCGCGCTAGTCGCATTGTCGACCATTTGTTGATCTGGATTAATAGGTGTAGCCATTACGCGGTCCTAGCTACCTGTGCCGGATGGTAATCTGAAATAGACGCCTCATTACCTCGGCATGCACGCCATGCAAATACTATATCATTAACGGTCATACCATTAAGGACTTCTTCTGTATAAGTAAATGCATCAAAAGCACTAAGAGCAGTTCGAAGAGTCAAAATATTCTGAGTCTCTCCATAGTTAATAAGAGCACCCTCATCGGCACTGGAACCCGAGTAATGTGTACTAGTAGCCTTACGACTATCAGTAAAATTTACATCAATAGTACCAAGCTGCTGATCAGCCATAATTACATCACCGGCCCTTGTTCCATTCCAGGAGGCATTTGCATTTGCTGCTCAGGGTTCTCTTCTGAATATTCTGCTGCCTCTTCACCTTCTGGAGGCATATTCTCAGGAGAAGGCGCACCAGGCATCATACTAAGTGCCATCATATGCTGGTTAACGTGCTCTTCAAATAGAGCCTTAATACGTGGCTCAAAATTCTCAAACTCCTGAGTCTTACGGAAATTATTATGAACCTGAATATGGATCTGGTGATTATCGTAAGAGTTAACAGGTACAATAAGTGGAGGCGGCATAGGCTGACCCGTCATAAGATCAACCAGTGGTTGTCCAGTATTAGGATCAACTAGCGAAGGTTGACCAGTCATAGGGTCAGGTTCCCCTATAAAGGTCATCAAGTATTGTTCCATCATTTGATCAGTAACAGCGCTCATTTTCATATTTTCACGAGTAGCCTGAGCACTATCGATTTGAATTTCTTCGTAAAGACGCTGTACTCCCCCAACCTCCATAAGCTCTAGGCCCTTTTCAGGTGGAATAAATCCCTGTCCCATAAGGTCCATAAGCAGAGCCTGCTTAGCAGACTTAGAAGTAGGCAGAGCAGAACCAGCTTCTACACGAATATCTGTATTATCTCTAAGATCAGAA
>Ga0196958_10000125_pt1 | contig 26557 bp, 39 predicted proteins | sample S1v_10metaG_FD_148654 | JGI IMG/M metagenome (GOLD analysis project Ga0196958, IMG submission 148654) | Soil microbial communities from Anza Borrego desert, Southern California, United States - S1+v_10 | ecosystem: Environmental > Terrestrial > Soil > Desert | place: USA: California | collected... | reverse complement strand
GATGCGGGCCACGCGGTGTGTGATCAGGCCTGGCAGGTCGCGCCAGCCGACGCCGGCAGCGCCGGGCCGGAGCGCCGGGTCGCGCTTGGATCGGGTGAGGTCATCGTCCCCTCCGGTAGACCTCGGCGCGGTGGACGAGGGTGTCGGCCAGCCCGGTGCAGGTGACGATGGTGGCCTCCATGCCGGCCGAGTTCGCGACGCGCCAGGCGTTCGCTTCCTTGCGGATCTCGACGACGACGTTCATCAGCTCGTCGGCGATCAGGTCCCGGGCGTGCGGGCTGAGGCCGGCGGTGAGCGGGCGGGCCAGTCCGGCGAACGCGGTCATCGCAGGCACCGCGCCAGCATCGAGGCGAGCGCCGTCTTCTCCGCCGTGGTGATGGAGAGGCCGTAGTGGTGCTTCACCGCGGTCCACGCTGTGGCGTAGGTGCACCAGTAGGACACCAGCGGGGGCTTCCACTGGTCCGGCGGCTTGTCGCTCTTCTCCTGGTTGACGTTGTCGGTGACGGCGAGCAGCTGTGACCGGGTGAGGTCGTTGGCGAACTGGCGGCGTTTCTCGGTGGTCCAGGACTTCGCTCCGGAGACCCACGCGGCCGCGAGCGGGACCATGTGGTCGATGTCGACGTCGGTTGCTTTCGTCCAGGTCTCGCCGTCGTAGGGGCTGGTCCAGGTCCCGGCCGTGGGGGCGCAGTCCGGACCGGTCTTGACGTTCTGGCCGTCGCGTTTGAGCACGACCTCGCGGATGTTGCAGCCCTGTCCTTGTTCGTTCCAGTGCGGAAACTTCGCGCGGTCGTAGCCGTCCATCGGGCCGCGCGGCGCGACCTTCAGTACGGCGAGCTGCTGCCCAGCATCACCGGGGACGGGCACGGCGGGAGCTGGGGCGGGTTCGGAGCCGGTGGCCGTGGGCAGGCCGCAGGCGGTGGCGGCCGCCGTGACGACGGCGAGGACGAGCGCGAGGAGGCGCTTCATGCGGTACCTGCCTCGGTGCGGGCCTGCGCGGCCGCGGCGAGCGCGGCGACTTCGCGGGGCGTGGGCGTGTGGGTGTCGCCGACGGCGACAGCCTGCTCGTCGAGCACGTCGGTCGCCGCGGCATCGAGCGCCAGGTGGTCCCAGCGGCCGCGGTAGTGCGTGCCGAGCCGGGCGATCACCCGGTCGACCAGATTCGGGTCGGCGTCGTGCGCCACGACATCGCCGTGTCCGTTGTGGATGGTGGTGGGCATGTAGATGTCCTCGAAATTGGTTGGCGGGCAAACGAAAGAAACCGGGGCCGACCTCGTGGTGAGGTCGGCCCCGGTGGCGTAACCGGGTGGTTCAGCGCTGGGTGTGGGGAGTGAACAGCCGCCGCTGCGGCGTCTCGCTCACCTCACGTTCTCGGGCAGTTCGTGCTGGTTGGCGATCCAGTACTCGATCACTTGGTCCAGTGGCACGTTCTCGTTGAGCTGGTGGGCGTAGTGGGCGGCGAGGTCGGCCTGTACCTCGGTCTTGGTGGTGTGGCCGTCGTTGAGCGCGTACTCGAGGTCGTTCACGATCCGCTCGGCGAGATCGGTGGGGATGGCGAAGCGTTCGGCGATGGTGGCAGCGCTTGGTGATGTGCTCACTGGTGACCTCACTCCGTTGGTCGGTGAAGGGCGGACGTTCAGCGCTGGGTGTTGAGCAGGACGGTGATGTCGCGGGTCTGGGCGGCGACGGCGTCGGTCAGGATCCGGCGGTGGTCGAACGCCAGCTGATCGCCGGCGAGTACCTCGTGGACCGGTCGCCAGGCCGCGGCCTTGGCGTCGTCGGCGGCGACGGGGTCCGGGGCGCCGGGCAGGATCGCGCTGAAGGCGGTGGTGCTGTAGTCGCCGCGCGGGTCCCGGCCCCTGTCGTTGTAGACACCGAGGGGGACCACGTCGTGGGGCGCGTCGATGCCGGTCTCCTCGCGGCATTCCCGCCGGGCGGCCGCTTCGGCGGTCTCGCCGGGGTCGAGGTGCCCGCCGGGCAGGGCGGCCTTGCCCTGGAACGGGTCCCAGCGGCGGTCGATCAGCAGGACCTGCAGCACGCTTTCGCGCTCGGTGAACAGGACCATGTCGGCCGTGTACTTCACCGTGGCCGAGTCGAATGCGGACAACGTGGGGCTCCTTTGTGTTGGTGTGCGGGGAACTTCGGGCGAGCCGCGCTGATTAGGGGAGGCTCGTGGTCAGCGCGCGGGTGTCAGCGGGCCAGGCCGTCGACGAGGGCGGTGATGTGCCGGACGCGCGGCTGGTCCTCGTCGAGTTCGCCGCTCTCCTCGCCCCAGTTCCAGGCGAGACCGCGCAGCAGCTCGGCCACCACGGTCGGGACGTACAGGTCCGCGCGGCTGGACAGGTAGGTGGTCAGGGCCGCGAGCTGTGTGTCGCTCAGTTCGCTGCACGAACCGAAGTCGCGCACGAAGTGCTCGTAGGCGGTGACCTCGGCTTCGCTGCGCGCGGCGTCAGCGTGCCGGCGGCGGCGCCGCCGGAGCAGCCCGGCCGCGGCCAGGACGAGACCGGTGGTGACCAGGCTGGTGGCGGCATTGGCGATCCCGGCCCGGACAGCGGGATCGGAGGGCAGAGTCGTGTTCATGGGGTGTCCGTTCGCTGGGAGGAAAGGGCTGATGAGCTGGGCGGCTCCGCCAGTACCCGGACCGCGTCCGGGGGCCGGGTACTGGAAGTGCGTCCGGATCACCTCAGTCCTGCAGGGCCTGCAGGTCGTGGGTGAAGGCGGCCTGGCCGTCGACGTAGCCGCGCAGGTCGATGTCGTGCGGCAGCCGGGGAACGCGGCCCAGCGTGAGCGCGCCGACCGCGACCAGGACGACGCGGGCGACCGCGTCGGAGCCCTTTTTCGTCTGCGGGGCCTGGTAGAGGCAGTAGGCGCCGTGCGCCCAGTGCCGGAGCGCGCCGGCGGGATCGGTGGTGGTGAGGGCCTGGGCGAAGGCGACGATGGCGGCCTGCTGCAGGCGGGCGCGATCGGCGGCGAAGGCGGTCGCGGTGTAGAGCGGGGTGCCGCCGGTCTCCATCCGGGTGGTGTCTCCGCCGCGGGCGAGGACCCGCCCGGCGAGCTCCTTCGCCGCGTCGTCGGCCGCGTGGCCGCGCAGAAGCCGGTTGCCCAGCACGAGCGTGCCGTCCGGGAGTTCGACGACGTTCTGCAGGACGGCGCCGTGCGGGGCGTCGGTCTCGAACCGGGCGAGGGCGCGGCGGCTGGCTTCCATGAGTGTGTGGAAGGCCGGGGTGGCGGTTCCGCCGCGGTAGGTGCGGGTGGCCGGGTCCCAGCGGGCGCCGTCGCGGACGCGGCCGACGTAGCCGATGCGGTCGTAGTTCGCGGTGTGGTCGGTGATCGGGGTCAGGTACCGCTCGTGGTCGAGCGGTATCCCCGCGCCGCGCCGGACCTCGCCGGTGTCCACGGCGAGCCGGTAGCGCCAGTGCTGCGCCGCGGCGAGCGTGGCGACGACCATGCGCTCGGCGTCGCCGGGGACCTCCCGTAGGCGGTGGGCGATGGTGGCGGCGAGGTCCTGGGCGACGGTGGCCTGGTGTCCGGCGAACCGTGTGATCGTCGCCAGGGTGGCGGGGTCGTTGGTGCGCTGGGCCAGCGCCGGAGTGGGAAACGCGGCGGCGGTGATCGCCTCGACGACGGCGAGGTTCTTCGGGCTTGTGGTGGCAGACATGGGAAATCCCTTCGATGCGGGCAGGGCAAGGACCGGGGCGGAAGACTCCGGCCCGGGTGGAGGAAGGTGGGTCAGCGCGACGGGCGATCCGGCAGTAGCTCGACGATCGCGTGGGCAACGGCGTCAGGGACGTCGTGATTCATGTGGTGCCCGGTGCCGGACAGCACCAGGTGGCGGGATCGGCTGGACATGGACACCAGTAAGCGCTGCATGTCGAGCCAGGCCGGGTACGCCGGACCCCAGCCGTGTCCGTCGCCCACAGTCAGGACCGTCATCCGCAGATCGCCCAGCCGCCGAGTCCATTCCGGCACGGTGCGCGGGGCAAGAGCCATGCCGAGCAGCTCCCCGACGACCGCGCGCCGATGCGCGCTCGTGAGCGCGCGAGCCACCGCGGCGGGGGCCTGTTGTTCTCCGACCTCTCTGCCGGCGTCGCGGATCAGGCGTCGGCGGCCGGTCAGGTCATGCCAGGCGCGGTACCAGCCCAACGGGCGGGCCTGCGCACGTATCGCGGTGCGCCACAGCTCAGTGCTACGCAGGTGCGAGGAGGCCGCGGCCAGTGGCCGCATCTGGTGTTCGTGGGAGGAGTCCACCAGCACCAGTCCCGTGATCCGCTCAGGATGAGCCGCAGCGACGACGCGGGCGACGAGCCCGCCGTAGGAGTGACCTACCAGTACCACCGACGTCAGTCCCAGGGCGTCCAGCAGGGCAGTGGCCTCGGTAGCGAGGGTCCGTGGGCTTCGAGGACCGGGTGCGACAGGGTCGCTCCAGCCGAGACCGCCGCGGTCGACGACGTAGACGGTGATGTCCTCAGGCATGGCTGCGGTGACCCGATGCCATTCCAATGCCGTAGCGCCCAAGGCGGGAAGGATCACCACGGCCCTGCCGGGTGTTCCCCGACCGCTCCGGATGACGTGCAGGCGGCGACCACCGATATCGACCAGAACGCCTGGGGCCTGGAACGAGAGGGCGTCGCGCCGCTGCCCCTTCCGCTGGTACAGCCAGCCGGCACTCAAGAGAAACGCGGCCAGGGAGGTCGTGATCGCCGCGCGGCGTCTCGACGGGTTCGTCGTGTTTGCAGGCAGGCGCACTCTGACGCTGGTCACCAGCCGCTCCCTTCGGGGAGAGGCACGGGTTTCCAGCCGCTGGGCCAGGGCGCGGTGGCGACCATGTCGTGGGTGCGGATGCAGCGCCGCTGGGCCTCGGCGCGCGCGGACGCCGTGTCCGGTTCCACGTCGAAGGCGTTGCCGTTGCCGTCGCAGGAGGCGGTGAACTCGACGTCCGACGAGCCCGTCGCGGGCGGGGAGCCGGTTCCGCCCGGCGGTGGTGGCTGGCAGGACGTGGCCGGTGCGGCGGCCAGGACACCGGCGAGGACGAGGGCATGGATCGTGGCCATGAAAGGGACCTCCAGAAAGGAGGCATCGGGCCGGACCCTGGTGGTTCCGGCCCGATGCGGTGGGTGATGGGTTCAGGTGAGCGGCGCGCTGGTGAACCCCGGCCGCTGTTGTGCGTCCTCGAGGGCCGCGGCCTGGGCGGCGTCCTGCCGGTTTTCCAGGATGTCGGCGAAGACGTCCAGGCCGCGGTCGAGGCAGTGGTGCAGCAGGTACAGGGCGATGGCCGGGGTCAGGCGCAGCAGCTGCGGCCCGGCCACGCCGAACGCTTCCGGGGTGTTGGCCGTCCAGGCCGCGAGCAGGTCCGGCACGGCCGGGCAGATCAGCAGCGCGGCCAGCGCGAGATAAATCAGACCGGTGGCCCGCGCCAGCGCGCGGCCGTTGCGGGCGAGCTGGTGGCGCTCGTAGTCCTCGAGCTGGTCGGGATGGTGGGTCCGGCCGAGGTCGTCGTAGATGGCGCGGTGCCCGGCCCGCAGGAGGGCCAGGAGCAGCACGGCGATCAGGGCGCCGGTGAGCATGTGCTGGGGGCTGCGACCGGTCGCGGCGGGCCACAGCCACTGTCCGGGGCTGTCGAGGACGACCAGGTAGAAGACGTACACGGCCCCGGTCAGCAGGATCACTTCGGCCGCGGATTGCGCGCCGTCGAGCCAGCCCCGGTAGTAGTTGTTGAGCCGCAGCGGCGGCTGCGGCGGCCGGGACCGCGGCTCGGTCCCGGCGATGTCGTCGGCGAGTTCACGCATGAGACGTCCTTTCCAGGTAGGACGGGATGGGGTGACGGGGCAGGTCCAGCGGCTGGGCCGGGGGCTCGCCGGTGCGGGGCGGGTCGTCCTCGGCGGGGGTGGCGGCGATCGCGGCCCGGTACATCTGCCGGGCGAGCAGCAGCGCGACGACGGCGAGCACGAAGAGCGCCGTGGCGCCGATGAACGCCAGCGCCGCCATCACGCCCAGATCCCGGTCACGTGGGGCGACGCCGGGGCGGTGCAGTAGTGGCCGAGCACCGCGGCGGTGTCCGGGTCGAGCGGGTCGTCCGGCGCGATCTCGGTGTCCAGCCAGGGATCGCCGCCGGGGAGGTACGGCACGCGGCTGTCGTATTCGTGCCCGGCGCCGTCGCGGATCCGCGCGGTCCCGGCCTCGGCGCCGGGGCCGCGCATGCGGATCCGGTTCGTCTCCGCCAGCTGCCGCCACAGGGCGCGCTGCCCGGCGGGCAAATTCGGGCCGTCTTCGCGTTCCAGGGTGGCCAGGAGCGCGATGTTGAGCTTCGTGGCGTGGCGGGCGAGCCGCGCCCACCGGTGCGGGCGGTCGCCGACCACCTGGTGGGCGCCTTCGATGACCGCGAGCAGGATCGGCAGCTTGGTGCCGGCGAGGGTGCCCAGGCCGCGCTCACGCAGGATTCCGGCGCGGATCTCCGCCGCGGCGCGCAGCAGGCCGATCGCCGTGTCCGGGGCGGCATCGAGGATCGGGACGCTCGCGATCCGGGCGAGCAGCGGATTCGCCATCCCGCCGGAGAGGTCGGTGTAGAGGGTGGTGACCGGCACGGCCTGGCTGGCGCGGGCGGCCGCGACCAGCGCCCGCACGGTGGTGCTCTTGCCGCTGCCCTTCGGGCCGGAGATCACGCCGCTGGAAACGTTGCGGTCGTCGACGAGGTCGAACCACGCGGGCCCGGCTCCGTCGAGACGCTGGCCGAGACCGACATTGCCGGAGTGATCCCAGGCCAGGGCCGGGTTGGCGGCGGGAGTGGTGATCATGGTCGTCATGGAGCGGGTGCCCTTTCTGTGCGTGTGAACGGGATGTGCGGGAGGTCAGGCGGCGTCGAGTCCGTCGGCTTCCTCGTGCTCTTCGGCGTTCTCCCCGTCGGGACGCCGGGAGACGGCCAGGGCGAGACGTTCGGCGAGCCGGGTGCCGATGCCGAGGGTGATCGCGCGGTCGATGAGGGCGTTGAGCCGCAGGGCCAGGACCCAGCCGGGCTGGTCGTCGGCGGGGGAGGCCATGCGGTGCAGAACGGCCCGCAGGTAGGGATGCTGTTCCAGCGCGGGCAGCAACCCTGCCGCGCGGGGCCGGCCGTAGGCGCGGGCATGGGCTACGTCGGCCAGCAGCGCGGTGACGCCGGCGTCGTCGACGTCTTGGGCGAGGCCGGTCCGGGTGGCCTGTTCGCGGGTGGCGTCGGCGAGTTCGTCGAGCAGCTGCGCGTCCTCGAGGTCGTTGTCGCTGCGGGCCATCACGCTCACCAGCCCGTCGACGAGGTCGTCGAGTTCGGGGCAGCGCGCGGAGGTCGCCGGGGAGATCGGGGTGAGCGTGCCGGTCATGCGGTGTCCTTCCAGGAAGAGGCATTGAGAGGTCTGCGAGGCTCGCGACGGCGGATAGTCCTCGCAGGCGTTGTGTGGTGGTGTGGCGCTACAGGTTGCGGGTGCTGCCCAGGAGCTTGCGGCCGAGGCGGATCTTCGTGCCGGTTCCCTTGCAGCGACGGCACTTGCGCCAGTACTCGCCGCTGGCGGTGAAGTGCTTGCCGCTGCCCTCGCAGCCGCCGCAGGCGGTGTAGGGGTAGCACCAGCAGTAGGCCAGGTAGAGCAAGGTCAGCGCGGCGAAGAACAGCAGGGGCTTCATGGCGGAGGCCTTCCCGAGACGGGGGACGGCCCCGCCCGGAAGCCGGGGCGGGGCCGTCGGGGGGACAGCGAGGACCGGGTCAGCGGGCCGGGGCCGGGACTACCGCGCGGCCGCCGATGGTGTCGCCGGACGGAGTCGTGTGCCTGTCCTTCTGACGGCGGTTCTGCGTCATGGCGGCGGTGACGCGTAGGTTCGCGTGCTCGGCCCAGCCGCCGGCGGCGCGGAGCGCTTCGAACACCGCGCGCTCGGCGGTGCCGGTGTCGTGGCGGAGCACGCGCAGAACCTCGGTCACCGCGGCCTGGGTCTCGCCGCGCAGGTCGATCTCGATGCCGTACGGGCCCAGGTGGGTGTGGAGCTGGGTCAGCCGGCGGATGAGGGCGGCGGCGTCGACGAACAGCGTGCCCGGTTCGGTGCCGGTGGCGCTGGTGAGCAGCCGCTCGTGCAGGGCGAGCAGGTCGGTCACGATGTCGTCGCCGAACTCGGCGGGCCAATCGTGGATCCAGGCGGGCACCGGGTAGGAGCCGACCCGGTGCGGGTGGTGCTTGGCGGGGGCCGGGGTCATCGCCGGGGCGGGGATGGCGTGTTTTCTGCCGAACATGCCGTGGTCCTTTCGTTGGTGGTTGTGCACGATGCGGCTGCGAGACCTGCGAGGGGTGTAGTCCTCGCAGGCCTCGCAAACTCATCAAGGTGTTGTTGCTGGTTGGCCTGTTGCCGGTCGGCCTATTTGATGCGGTAGCGGCCCTTGCCGAGGTTGTCGAGGCGGGTTTCGCCGATGGAGCGGATGTGCCCGCGCACGGCCTGTTCGCTGATGCCGAGCGCGGCGGCCATGTCCTTGGTGTGCCAGGCCTGTCCGTCGCGCAGCAGGATCATGACCCGCTGGGCGCCGGGTTTGAGATCGGCCGCGGGCACGCCGTCGGCGGCGGTCACCACGCCTCCGGCGGAGGTGTTCTGGGCCGAGGGCCGGACCGGCAGGACCCGCACCGACGCCATCCCACTCTCCGGCGTCGACGCCGGCGTGGCGGCGGTGCTGGTGTCCTGCCCGGGCGGGGTGCCGGTGTGGAGCAGGGTCAGCGCGGTCGCCTCAGGCGCCGCGTCGAAACGCTCGAGGGTCGCGCGTGCCTTGTCGGTGTAGCGGGCGGCGGTCTGGTGCCGGTCGCGGTAGACCTGTCCTGCCGCCTTGGTGGCCCGTGCGTCCAGGGTCGCTTTCGGTTTGGCGGCGAGGTGTTCGGCGGCGTGGCCGCCGATGTTGCGGGCCCGCCACATGACGTGCTCGCGGTCGGTGTCGATGGCGTAGCCGTAGCCGCCGCCCTTGCGCAGGCTCAGCGGGGACGGGGCGCTGCCGGGCAGCAGCCCGCAGTGACTCTTCTCCATCATCCGCATGATCAGCAGATTCCCGGTGATCATCCCGGAGCGCAGGGCCGCGGAGTTGCCGAAGGTGTCCATCGTGAAGATCTGCGAGGCTCCGATGAACCCGATGCCGAGTTTCCGGATGACGCGGTCCAGCTCGCCGAAGTCGTAGCCGAAGGTGTTGCCGGTGATCGGGTTCTTCAGGTTGAAGCCCTTGTGGCACTCGTCGATCATCACCATGATCGCCGGGCGCTCGCGGGTGTGGGTGAACCCGTCGAGGCCCATCGCGACGTTCTCCGCCTCGCGGATCTTCGCCACGTTCGACACCGCGCGCCACAGGTGCAGCATGTTCCCGATGTAGGCGAGTTCGGGGTCGATGTGCTCGTCGGAGTCCAGGCCCATCAGCGGCCAGTCGGCGTGGTCCTTCAGGGCTTTCGACGACGCGCCGCCCTGGGGATCCAGCCACCAGATCTCGACCCCGAGCGCCCGCAGGCCGTCGGCGATCAGCTCCAGGACCCGGGACTTACCGGAGCCCTTCGAACCGAGGACGAAACCGCTGTTCACCGAGTTCGGCCCGGCGACGTGGTAGCGGGTGGCGCCGTCCCCGTCGATGTAGGGGCCGATCTCGAGGAAGATGTCCTCGCCCTCGACGATGACGACCGGGCCGGTGTAGGTGGTGTCGACCTCGGCGCTGATCCGCACCGACATGATCGCTTCGGTGGGCCGGGCGCCTTCGTCGAAGGTGATGTCCTTGCCGAAAAACCCGATCGCCGAGCCGATCCGGCCCGCCAGGGCACGCAGGTCCTGCACGGTCTGCTTGCCCGGCTGAAGCACGACGATGAAGCTCACGCGGTGATCCCTGAGCTGCGGGTCGGTGAGCTTCGAGCCGGGCACCAGCCCGCCGGTAACGGTGACCGTGGCGTCCCATGCCTCGAGGATCGACTCGGCCGCGGTGACGACCGCGGTGGCTTCGGCGTCCGTGTCGATGGTGGGGACGAGGGCGGTCTCACTGGCGAGAACGAGGTCGGTGCCAGTGCCAGTGGCGGTGGGGTAACCGGGACGGATCCGCTGCCACCAGCGCGCGGACAAGCCCACGGTGCCCAGGCCGAGCGCCAGCCACATCTCCAGCGCGCTCGCGCCGGTCAGCGGGGTGGTCAGGCACCAGGCGCACGACGCGACGGCCCCGGCCTGAACCCGGCTGGTCATGTCGGCCTTCTCGATCTGCTCGGAGTACTTCTTCGCCAGAGCCCAGCCACCGGCGAGAGCGACAGCGCCGGTGCCGCCGGCGATCGCGAGGTCGACCGGGGCGTCGGTGAACTCGGTGGCGACCGACCCGGCGACGCCGAGCGCGGCGGTCGCGGCCGCGGCGTTCCACGGGTAGCTCGCCCGCCGGGTCCGCCACCCGAGCGCACGGACCTTCTTCCGGGTCTGGGTGACGCTCTCCTTGGCGGTGGTGACCTTGTCGCGGGCGGAGGAGAGCGCGCCCAGCACACCCCGCAGACCCGTCGCGGGGGACTGGGCGGGCTGCGGCAGAGGGAGGTCGGTGGCCACCGGCGCGGCGGCCGGGGCGGTCTTCGTGTCGGCCATGGCCGGAAGGTCCTTTCGCTCGGTGACCGGATAGGGGTGAGCGCGCCGGGCGGGAGTCGAACCCGCCCACCACAGGGGCACCGGCCGGGTGGCCGGTGCCCCTGTGGTGTCCTCTTTCGGCACTGCCACGAGGGATCTCGCGGCGGTCAGGCGTTGGCGTAGAAGTCGGTGTTGTCGGCGACGTTGCCGGTGGCGGCCTGGGCCTGGACGTTCTCAGCGATGCCGGACTGGCGGTCGAAGGCATCGCTGGCCTTGTCGTAGGCGCCCTTCGCGCTGGTCGCGTTGTCCGGCAGCGGACTCAGAGCCTGCTCGGCGCTCGCCAGGGCCTGCTGCATCTGCGCCAGCTGCTCGTTCGCCAGCTGGAACTGGGTGACCGGGTCACCGGTGAACCCGTGGGACTGCAGGGAGCTCATCGCGAGTTCGGCGTCGGCGAGTTCGGCCTGGAAGTCCTGGGCCAGCTTCCCCAGCTCGGCCTTCTGGGCCTCGACGACGCTGCTGACCGTGTTCAGGTACTCGGTCATCTTCGCGGTGTAGGCCTTCGCCGCGGGCAGGTTGGTGATCTCGGCACTGGCGTTCATGTTCGCCTCCATGGTCGTATCGGTGGGGTTTCCCGCCGTATTTCCGGCGGGGGCTGAGGAGTCCTCGACGATCTCGGCGTCGAGGATCTCGGTGGTGCCGGAGGGGGTTCCGGCTTCCAGCTGCAGCGGTTCGGGCAGCTTCGGTGTGTCGCGGACGATCTCGCCCTTGGCCCGGATCGGGTCAGAGGGCTTGTGGTCGGGTGAAGGCCTCCGCATCGAGGCCTTCGTCTCGTCGTCGATCAACTTCCCGCCGAAGCCGTGATGGCCGCTGCCGGGGTTGACCGGGTCGTCGTACTCGGTCCGGCCCAGCCCGTGATCCCGTTCCGGGACAGGACGCCGCCCGTAGTGCGGAGCGCCACCGCGTGGGCTGGGGCCGGGCTTCGGCGTCTCCCCGGCCGGGGTGTCCGCAGTGGACTCACTCAGCGGCCGCCGCACGGATCCCTCGAACGGATCCTCGACGCTGGGTGGGGGTGTCCCAGGCAACCCCGGTGTCTCCGGTGTCTCCGGTGTCTCCGGTGTTTCGGATGTCCCGGTCGGATCCGGGATGTCGCCGGAGGCGGCGGAGGCGCGCGCCGCGTTGGCGTTCCAGGCCGCGTTCTCGTCGCGGCGGGCGGTCGCGGCGGCCTTGGTCTTGTCCCAGATGACGCCGAACCGCGCCGCCCACCGCTCGGCGCGTTCGGCGCGTTTGTCGGTGCGGGCGATCTTCTTGCGCAGCCACTCGGAGTCGTCGTGCGTCTGGCGTTCGGCCTGCCAGAGCTTGCGGCGCCGGTGCCGGCGGCTGGAGCGGTCGGCCCAGGCCTCGACGGAGTTGGTGAGCATCCGGCCGAGGTAGCCGCGTATCCCCGGTGCCGGTGGCTTACCGGGGTGCTTGCGTTTCCACTTCTCCAGGCTCGGCGGGGGTTTGCCCTTGGCCAGGGCGATGGTGTCGGGGACGGCCTGCGCGGCCTGCCGGACCAGGTAGGCGCTGATGATCAGCGCGAAGAGCACTTCCACGGCACGTTTCCTCCTCTGCGGCTCGATGGCGAGCTGGTCTGTACGCGCCCCTGGCGGGAGTCGAACCCGCCCATCCACACACCCCCAGGCGGGAGCGGTGTGGTGACACCGGTGAGGGCCGCCCCGCGTGAGTGACGCCCGGGGGCTCGGGCGGGCTGAGACCTGGCCACGCGGGCCGGGCCTCAGCCGGTGATGGCGGCGATGACCTGCGGGCCGACACCACCGGTCTTGGTCACGATCGCGTCCAGGAACTGCCCGACGACACCGAGGCACCCGGCCGCCAGCATCGGCAGCAGCACGATGCCGGTCTTGGCCAGACCGTCCGGTTTCTTGTCCACGGCGATGTCGAGCACGGTGCCGACGACCAGCGCCGCGGCGATGATGGTCACCAGGATCGCGCCGTTGCCGCCGAACCACGTGACGGGCCAGCCGAACACCCAGATCAGGATTCCGCCGAGGAAGCGGCCGATGTCCGACAGCGCGAACGCGGTGGTGGCCAGGAACAGCACGCCCGGGGAGATCAGCCAGGCGAACCAGTCGGGGATCCATTTCGCTCGGCGTTTGCGGATCAGGATCCAGAAAACGAACAGGGCGAGCGCGGACAGGATGTACATGCGGGGCTCCTTCAGGTGGCGGGTCAGTAGTTGGTGAGCAGCTCGATGGCGGTGTGCGCCGGCCACAGCAGGACCGTCAGCACCGCGCGGGTGCCGGGCAGCAGCGACGCGGTGATCAGCAGCGCGAGGAACACCACGGCGCGGACCGGGCGCTCCATCAGCCAGGCGCGGGTGTAGCCGCGGGCGGCGTGGTACATCGCGATCCAGGACCAGGCCTCGCTCACCGCGCGCAGCACCGGCACGTCCGGCGTCTGGGTGTTCTCCTTGCCGTAGCGGCGGATCTTCTGCAGCGACGGCTGATCCTTGGTGGCGATGTCCGGGGGGCTGAAGGTGTCCCTCAGCCACGGTTTCGCGGTGTCCTCGGCCCAGGCCTTCGCCCGGTCGACCGGCGACCCGGCACCGGCCCGGCCGGGGCCGTCCGCGTCGTCCCCGGCCGGGCCGGTGGTGCCCGAGGCGGGAACGACGCTGAGGTGGGTGTCGGGGCGGATGGCCGGGATGTTCGGGATCGTCTTCTCCACGTCGGTCTCCGGCGGGACCGGCGGCCGCGCCCGGTCCGTCGTGGACGCGGGCGTCGGCTGGGGCAGCTCGTGCACGGCGGACATGGGGCATCTCCTCTTCTGGGCGGGAACTGGGTGGGGACGTGCCGGCGAGATCCGGATCAGCGGATGAGCTGGTCGCCCGCGCGGACGAGCGCGTGCAGCGCGGCGTCCAGCGCCGCGGTGACATCGCCGCCGGGATCCCGGCGGCGGGCCCGCGCGGCGGCGGCGCGGGCGTAGTCGAAGCCGTGCGCCAGGCGCTCGACCGGATCGCCGGTGGCGGCGAGTTTCTCCGCCAGCAGCGCGCGGGAGTTCTCGTGATGGCGCCGGCGCGCGGTCGGCGTCCCGGGTTTGCGGCGCCTGCGGTGACCGGCCATCGGCTACACCAGCCAGCCGCGATACGAGGTCACCAGCCGGGTGCTGCCCGGCGTGTAGATCCTCAGCACATAGCGCGCCAGCCACGGCATGTCCGTGCGGTCACCGCCGGGGTCCTCGCCCTCTGCGGTGCAGGCCAGCGGCAGGAAGTGCCTGACCAGCGTGGTTTCGGTGTCGTAGGCGTCGTCGAGGTCGAAAAACTCGGTGACCTCCTCGACCCGGTTCGGCAGCCTGCCGCCGTCGAGGCGTTCCAGGCGCAGTACATAGCGTTCACGAGCCAATCGGATGGTCCTTTCCAGACGTGCCAACAAAAGGGGGGAAGACGACGGGGGAAGGTGGGGGCCGGTGACCGAGCGCGCGCTGAAACCCAGGGGAGTGGGCTTCATGGGGGGATGCGGTACTCGGCCACCGGCGTTTCCCGCGCAGCACAAAGCGGGGAGAGGGTGTGCTGCGGGGGTGGGCGCCGGAAGCCGTGCGGGTGTGGCTGCTCACCACGCGGCTTCCGGCCGATCTTTCGGGCGGGCCGTTCCAGGGGCCTGGGCAACGCTCGCGAACCGCGGGAGAGCTGACCTCCGCGAGCGTTCCCCCGGTGCTGGACCGGAGAAAGGTGTTACTGGCTAGCGACTACTGAGTGAGGACTTGATCTCGCGGCACCAGTTCTTGATCGTGGTGTCCGAGGCGGGCAGCTCGTGGCCTTCCTTCAGCAGTTCCGCTTTGAGGACCGCGGGTGTGCAGGCCTGGCGGGCGATGCCGAGCTGGACCGCCGTCTGCTTGTCCACGACCCCATCGGGGGCCTTGCTCTGTGCGGGTTTGGCCTGCTTCGCCGGGGCCGAGACCGGGGCGGGCTCGGCGCTCGGCTGCGGCGCCGTCTTGACCGCTTCCCGCAACGCCTTCTCCTCGGCGCGGCGGCGCGAGGCGTTCTGTGCCTCGATCTTGGCGTTCCGTTCCGCGACGGCGGCGTTGTACGCGGCGAGCTGGGTCTCGTAGTCCTTGGCCGCCAGATGCTCGGCCATGGTGTGCGCGGCGAACCCGACAAGCGAGCCACCGCCGAACATCACCGCGAGGCCGATCTGGATGGGCGCCCAGTGCAGGACGTTGAGGATGGTCGCGTACGCGCAGACGAGGCAAGCGACCAGCAGCAAGGACTTCCATGCCCCGCCCGCATAGCGACGTTTGAGCGACGAGGACCCAGCGCCGATCATGGTGATCTCGGCGAACGCCGCGCCGAACGCCGCCGCGACGTAGCCGAGGATCTTCATCTTGCCGTCCAGGCCGCTGGCGATCAGGGAACCGAACGAGGCGATCTGGCCGACCGCACCGACACCGACCGACATCCAGTAGCCGACGCCGAGCGCCCCGGCGGTGCGGAAGTGCTTGGCGTCCGGCGGTTCCGGCTTGTTCACCCGCAGCGGCGGCGGGTCGTCGGCCGCGCGGGGAATCGGCTGAGGCAGCGCAACCGCCGCGGGCGCGGGCGGCGCGGGTGCGGGGGACGGCGCGGGCACAAGAGCAGGAGCTGCCGCCGCGACCGGTTCCGGCACTGATTCCGGCTCTGGCACCGGTTCCGGCTCAGCCGATTCCGGCGCGACGGGCGGGGACGTGGCCGGCCTGACGTCGTCGAGCTGGGAGGGCATCTCTTCCAGCTGGGCGGCCAGCTGGGCGAACACGTCGTCGGGCTGGTCCTCGGCCGGGCCGAGGTGCTTCGCGTCGGGCACGGGGCAGTCCTTTCTTCTCGTGCGGGTGGGGAAATCCTGCCGGGTGAGGGTTGAGGGGGATCCGGTGGCCTGGGCACCACACGCGCTCGGGGTTCCTCCACAGAGGAGAGCGTGTGGTCCCCCGGTGCCGGAGCGCCGGGTCAGGTGGCTCGCAGAGCGTCCTGCAGATGAACAAGGACGTCGAACTCCTCGGCGATCTCGACCTTCAGCTGGTTGATCCGGGCCTTGAGACCAACGGGATCCACACTGTTGCCGCTGTAGTAGAGGATGGTCTCGCAGCGCACCAGCAGCTGTTTGCCTACCGCATCGGCGAGCACGTCGTGCTGCAACGCGCCGAGGGTCACGGAATCCGTCGCGGGCGCGCTCATCGCTGCGCCTTTCCCCGGGCCCGGAAGATCCGGTACAGCCAGAAGGACGCGGCGAGCCCGGCGAGCGCGGCCACGAGCCGGGTCGCCTCGTGGGAGGCGAACAGCCAGACCAGGCCGGCGGTGAGGATCGTGGCCATCGCCAGCAGCGGCGAGCCGACCGGTTCGGTGATCGTGGTGGGCGGGACGGGCCGCGCGTCGGCCAGGCCGACGTCGCGGGTGACGGGTTCGGTGATCATGCTGCCTCCTCCAGGAGTTCGTGATCGGAACCGGCGGGGACCGGAACGACGGCCGCGGTGAATGCCGGCGCGGCGAGGCGCTGTCGGTGAACGCGCTCGTCCTTCGTGGTGCTCATCAGCGCGAAGAACTCGAAGAGCCCGTTGAGCTGGTTGTCGCTGGTACGCAGCAGGTCGAGATCGACCTGGGTGAACGTGGCGGCGTACTCGGCGCGGGTCATGCGCATGTCGATCTCCGTTCGTTGGTGACTCCCGGAGGCCCACCCGCCTGAGAAGTGGCGGATGGGCAACCGGCAGGCATCGATCGGTCTGACCTGCAAAAACTTGAAGGACCGCCTCCACTTCGGGGATGCCCACACACGCATCGCTCGGGCTTACCGTCCTGGCGGGCTGGAAATACGTGTCTGGGGACCTAGGTCTCGCGGTCCTGTGAAGTTCTCTGCGTCTCCTCGCGTCTTCAGAGGAGTCCTCACCGGCCAAACCGGGGGAGTGGAGCAAGCCACCACGGGCGCAGACCCGCTTTGCCTTGGGCGGAGCCGGGATCGGACCGGAGCTCGCGCCGACTTGACGTTCAGACGGTGCCGCTTTAGTTACGTACCGTTCTGTCATGACAGACGTTACTGTTATGACAGAAGCTGCGCAAGACTCCAGATCATGTAAGTTTTGTAATTACAGAAAGAGGCACCCGCGTGAGGAGTCGCAAGCCCGTGAAAAAGGCCAGGTGGGAGGTCGTTTATGACGGCCTGCGCGGAAGCATTGAGTCGGGAGAACTGGCTCCCGGCGACACAGTGCCTGGCGAGCTCGCGCTGTGCGAGGACTACGGGGTCAGCAGGCCGACGGTTCGCACCGCGCTGGGCAAGCTCGAGCAGGAAGGGCTCATTACCGTCGGCGCCGGCCGCCTCGGGCGAAAGGTTCGCAAGTACGAACCCGCGGTGTGGCACCTGACCGAGTGGGAACGCGGGGACCGACGGGACGACGCCGCGCGGGGGATCGACGACTGGGCAGCCGACATGATCGCCCAGGGCAAGAAGCCGCGGCAGCAGGTCAGCGTGCGTGGCATTCCCGCATCACGCCAAGTAGCGCGATGGCTTGACGTCGAACCCAACACGATGCTGATCCGTCGCCGCCGCATCCGGATCGCTGACGACGAAGCTGTCTCCATCGCCGACAGCTGGTTCCCCCAAGACATCGCGGACCGCGAATGCGTGGTCGACGGCCGCAAGATCAAGCCGATCATGACCGAGGCCGACATCGCTGTCGCTGGCGGCTTCATCAACGCCATGGGCATCAAGCAGGTCCGCTACTTCGACGAGATCCGCGCACGCGTGGCAACGCCCGAGGAACAGGAGCTGCTCGACATTGGAGCCGACCCTGTCGGTGAGCACGCCCGCGTCGGCATCGACAAGACCGGCCGCCGCATCCGAGTAATCGTTTCGGTGTTCCCCGGTGACCGCATGTACCTCGCCCTCACCCTGGAGGCATGAGCATGGCCCAGCCCATCACCTACCGCATCCGCCACGCCAATCACCAGGACCTCGACGCCTGCCTCGACCTCCGCGTCCAGGCCGAGAACGCGCTCGCGGCCGCGGGAATCGTCCAGTGGCACGACCGCGAACACGGCCGCCAGGTCATCACCAGCTGGATCGACCAGGGCGCCATGCACGTCGTCACCACCCAGGCCGGCGACGTCGTCGCCTGCTTCGCACTCGCCGGCGCCGACCCCGCCTTCTGGACACCCGCCGAAGCTGCTCAGCCCGCGCTCTACCTCTACAAGTTCATCCTCCGCAGCGACCGCCGCGGCTACGGCCTCGGCGAAGTCCTGCTCGACTGGTGCGCACAACGCGCCGCCGACACCGGCGCACGCTGGCTCCGCCTCGACTGCTGGCGCACCAACACCGGCCTGCACAACTACTGGCTCCGCCACGGCTTCCGCCAGCTCGACATCCGTGAACACCCCATCCGCAACTCCGGAGCGCTGTTCGAACGCGACGCAGGCACACGGCTCGCCAACGAGGAAGCCCGCGCGGCCATCACGCTCGTCGACGACACCAGCCCAGTCCTCGCAGCCACCGTCCCGCTACGCGAAGACCGTGATCGGTATGACCCCACCGGCGAGGCCGCAGTGTGGAACGAAGCCGCCGCACTGGTCACGAACTTGAAGACGTCCGCCCGCTCGACTGACCCCGATGCTTGGAACACAGCCCTCGAGCACGCCGCCCGCGCGCTTGAAGACCGCGCTCGAGCTGTTCGTCAGGCCGGTGGCATGTACCACCGCGTAATTTCTGCTTAGCAGCGCTGCAGGGGTGGGACGAGGATTCTGGTCCCACCCCTTCTTCATGTCTTGGAACGGAAGCGAGTGCAGTTCACACTGATTGAGTTGTCAATGATCGCTTTCGCACCGAGTTTCAGCTGTTCAGGGAGGGTCCGGTAGATGACAGCGCGGACATGGGGGTGACATCGGGGATGTCACTGGCGGCGGCTCGCGATGATCACGCAGGCTCTAATCGTGTGCTGCGTGGCTGTCGGGATCGGCTCGGCTGGTCGCTCGATCGCGCGGCCAGAGAGCTGCACCGAATCGGGCTGGAGGCCGGCATTCCTGTGCCCACGGACGCGGAGAGCGTGCGCCGCACGCTCATCCGCCACGAGGCTGGTGATTCCGCGCCGAAGCGGACCGATGACCCCTACGCGCGGCTGTACTCGCTGGCCTATCGGCGCCCAGCGCACGAGCTGTTCAGCAGCTTGCGTCCCGCCGCGTCCCTCGATGGCACGTTCGCGGTGACGGCTCACCAGTTCGTCCCGGTTTACGTCGGCCCGAACATGCAGCAGCTGGTCAACGAGCTGGGTGGGGAGGAGTGCGTCGTCGGGTGGGCGAGCGCTCATCGCGCCGAACTGGTCCTCGACGGCGATCCGCCTGTGTGCGGGGACCTCTACTTGTTCGCCTGGGGCGTGGCCGTCCTGCACGCGAAGACGTCGCATCGGCCGGAGTCGATCGCGGAGTTGGCGGTGTGGCGCCGCGCGACCCACCGCAGCATCCGTGAGCGGCTCGCGCGTCACCTGTCCGCCGTCCTCGCGCAAGAGGAGCAGCTCACCACCCGCTACGTCCTCACCGCCTTCTGGCTGGACGAGCCGGCGTGGCCGAGCCGCGACCTGCACACGGCGATGCGGCTGCTGACATCGCCCCGGGTACTGCTCGGCTCGGGCTCCGCTGATCTTCACCAGGCGCGGCAGATCGAGAAACGCCTGTTCAGCGAGGGATTTGCCCCCGATGACCATGTGCCGCTCGGCATCGACGGCGTGTCGGTGGGGTGGGCCTCGTGGGCCGGCGTGTCCTATCACCCTCTCGCCGCGACGGCCGCCCTCTGTGAAACCGACCTGGTGACCGTCGAGCTGCTCGCCCAAGGCCTGTGGTGCCTGTGCGACGACCTCGACCAGCAGGTCCAGGCCGGGAGAGACCCGGTCTTGTCGGAAGGGCACGACTGGCGGTGGCTCCGGGGACGCAAAGTCGCGATCACCCGCGGTGAAGCGAACGAGCCCGCGCAACTTCGTCAGCTGCGATCAGCCATCGTCGACACCAGCGAACTCGAGCAGAAGCTCACCGAGACCATCCAGCTACTCCGGGAGGAAGCACCGTGACCAGCGGCAACAGCGTTCTGCTCGTCGTCGACATGCAGAAAGGATTCGTGTCCAGCAAGTCGGCCCCGGTCGTTCCGCACGTCGTCGACCTCGTCGACCGCTGGGAAGCGCTCGGCCGGGACGTCGTCTTCACGCGTTTCATCAACCGCCCCGGCAGCCAGTTCGAGCGGCTCATTCACTGGTCACGATTCATGCCTGGCGCTGACGAGGTCGAGATCATTGACGAACTCGCTCCACACGCCGCGCGAGCCGCGGCCGTGGTGGACAAGGTCGGGCAGTACTCGCCCTTCACGACCGAGTTCACCAGGCTGGTGAACTTGCACGGCTGGTCGCAGATGGTGATCTGCGGGATCGCCACTGAAAGCTGCGTGATGAAGTCGGCCTGCGACGCGTTCGAGCAGGGCTACACCCCGTGGGTCGTCACCGATGCCTGCGCCTCGCACGCGGGAGCCGACAAGCACGAGGCCGGCTTGCTTGTGATCAAGCGGTTCATCGGCCGCGGCCAGCTCGTCGACGCCGCCTCCGTGATCGACGGCAGCGCCCAGGCCGCTTGAAGAGGAACTCAGCCTTGAAGCCTCGGCGCCTGGCGGTGCTGGACGTCGACGGCGTCATCGCGGACGCCGCCTGGCGCCTTCCTCTGCTCGGCGACGATCCGGCGTCCGCGAGCAGGAAGGCCTGGGCCGCGTTCTTCGACGCGGCCGGGGCCGATCCGCTCATCCCGTCCGGGCGAGTGCTGGCATGTCAGCTCGCCGTCGACCACGAGATCTGCTGGCTCACCGCCCGCAGCGACCGCACACGCGACCTGACCGCGGCCTGGTTCGACCGGCACGACGTTCCGCGAGACGACCTGCGGATGCGACCGAACTACGACCTGCGGCCGTCGCCGGTGTGGAAGGTCGAACAGCTCCACGAACTCGCCAAGACCCGCGAGATCGACGTCGTGATCGACGACGACAAGCGCGTCGTCGCGATGGCCTTGGGCCAGGGCTTTCCCGCCATGTTCCCCTCGGCCGCAAGCACCTCCAGCCACCACCTCGCATAGCTATCGTTTCTGCGATGCCTCGCAGTCTTGCGACAACCTGGCACTTCGCTCGCCTCGCGGCGTCTAAGTCATCAGGCGTCGAGGTCGTCGAGGCCGGGTGGCCGGGAAGGGATCGATGCCGAGGTAGTCGATGCGAGCCTGGTTGTGTTTGCGATCGTTGTGCGCCTTCGGGTGGCGCAGCCACAGGTGAGCGGCGGGTGGGTCGTTGAGATAGTCCGCCCACGGGCAGCCGTCCAGGTGCGGGCACTGGTCGATCCAGGCGTTGCAGTGGCTGCACAGCAGGCCGCGCACATATCCGGTGAAGTGGTCGTGGTCGATGATCACGCCGATGCGCAGACCGCACGCGTGGCACTGGCTGCCGTTCAGGTCGATCAGACTCTGCCGGATCCGGCTCCAGCGAGTATTCCCGCCGAGATAGGGCGGCCAGACACTGCGCCCGCCGACGTAAGCGCACCGATGCAGCGGCGCCACCGTGGTCGGGTCGACGCCTTCGCCCAACAACTGCACGGTCCACTCAACATGGCGAAGTTCCAGGTCCGCCCGTTGCTGTTCTATCGGCGCGGACGCGGGAGCGAACATGCGGTACTTGGTGCCGTCGGTCCACCAGCTGCAGCGCCGCTCGTGGGGAACCCGTCCCCCGTGCCGTGCGCGGTCTTCGGCCGCGAAGCGCTCTTCCAGTTCGGTGAGCCGCGCGATCAGTTCTTCCCCACGCGCCCGGCGGGCGTCGTCGTCGAGCGGGTGATCGGGGCGGGGGATCCGGCCGAGCGCGGCGTGCGCCTGGGCGTTGTAGCTGACCTCGGTGCACAGCACCACCTCGTCACGCACGAGGTGGTAGCGGCCGTCGTCGCCGAGAACAGCGACCAGCCCGCCGACGTGCTCGCGGTACCAGCGCCACGAACATTCCTCACCGGCGTAGGCGCGGACGTAGTCGTCGACGCCGTCGTAGTCCAGGCTCAAGGCCAGCCGCCACAACAGGAGCTCACGACGCTGCTCCGGCCATGCTTCCAGACCGGCCACCTCGCGACGACGAGGTCGCCCTCGACTCGTAGACTTCACGGCGATGCCGATGCTGGTGGCCAATGCGACGTGGCTGATGTCCGATCCGGCTGACCCCAAAGCCTGACAATCTTCTCGACGAGTTCGCGTAGAGAACGCGTCTGCTCGGCCTGTGTCAGCCGGGGATCGGCTGACACAGGATTTCTCGGCGGATCGGGGTGTCGCACCAGGCGAGGGTCTCCGGTCCGCTCGGCTGCCTGGTGCTCGTCGCGGGCGCTCACCATTCCCGCCTGTCGCGCTGGTGGGGCACGTGGAGGTCGGTGCCGTGGAGGAACTGGAGGTAGCAGGTGGTGCAGGGCACGCCATGGGCGTATTCGGCGGGTTCGGTCTGGTCGAGTTCGAGTCGGGTGCCGCAGAGGGTGGTAACGGTCGTGCCGTCGCCGTCGACGGCCGCGCTGGGCACGAAGTGGGTTTCGCGGTCGGTTTCTCCGCAGATCCGGCGGCTGGGGGTGGTCGCGCCGCGGCGCAGGCGCAGCGGGACCACACGCGGGCGGGTCCGGGACGGGCGGGCGTGAAGGTTGGGGCGGCCGGTGCAACGGGGGTTCATGGGAGTAGAAGGTTCCTCACTCGACTGGGGTATTGGTGTTTGCGACAGAGGAATATTCGGGTTTCAGGTGTAATAATTCGTGCCGCACTGAAAGATTGATTGGGTGCACGGGATGCGGGGCCGGCCCGAAGGCCGACCCCGCGGTCGGTTCTCTGACAGGGAACCGGTTAGTCAGCTGATCAGGATGATGGCCTGATCGGCGGCGGTGGTCAGCAGGACGAGCAGAGGTACGGCGATCAGCATGATCACCGCGCATCCGCCCCTGCTGGCCAGTCCGCCGTCCTTGTCTTTACGGTGTTTTCCGCCCATGTGGGCGCTCCTTTCTGTTCACGGGCTGGGCCCGTGGGCCCGTGTGTCGGGCACGGGCCGGTCCATACCGGCCGGGCGAGCGTTGGGGAAATGCGGCGTTTCCGCGTTCATCACGAGGGCTCCTGGAAATCGATATCTGTCGATGCTTTTGCCGTCGATCTTGGTCCGGCGAGAACGAATCTAGCCAGCTGCGCGAGGCAGCCGGGAGCTGGAACTGTGCTCGGACGATAGGGAGTCAGTCCCTGTCGGTGAACGGTTTTGAATATTTCTGCCCGGCAGATCACGTCGAACTGTATTGCCTGGTCAGGGCAATAAAAAGGCTGGTCCGGATCGTCATGGCACTGATGGCACTAATGATTACTGAACCTGACGGTAATGAGAGGCACTGAACGTGGCACTGAACAATAAATTGCCTGGGTCAGTGCCGTACTCGCGTGTTCAGTAGCCGCCGGTTAGCCGCTGTGGCGGCCGACGGTGGCGGGCGTGGTGCGGACAGCACAGCGCCCGGCGGCGACGTCGTCGCCGGCCGGGCGCTGGTGGTGTGCCGGAGGGTCAGGCCGAGGGAGGTACCGGGGCCAGGCGCCGGTCGTGGTGATCAATGAAGGCGGGCGGCGGGCGCAGCCGTGACCGCGGGAGCGGCGGCAACGGCGAGCGGGTGCAGCCGATCATCACCTCCAGCTTCCGCCGGACCTGGGGCTTGGTCAGGGACGGGTCGTTCTGGAAGATCGCGGTCTCGGCGGCCTGGGTCAGTTTCGCGATCTGGGTCCGTAGCTCCCAGCTCAGGTGGTCGAGTTCGAGGTTGTCCTCGACGAGCTGCCTGATCTGGGCCCGCAGAGACCTGATCAGGCCTTCCTGGGAGCGGTAGACCCGAGTCATGTTGTCGAGTAGCAGCCGGAGATCCGGCGGGTTCTCCCACGACGGGACCGAGCTTTCCCAAGCCGGGGGCGGGGCTTCCGCCATTGGCAGGGTGTCATGGTCCTCGCGCGGCTCCTGGTGAAGAGGCTCGCGGGACGGGGGCGCAGGGTCCGCCGGGTGCGGCGGCAGGTCCGCGCGGAGGGCGGCGAGGACGGCGGCCTTGGCCACGATGTCCTGTTCACCCCAGGGCGGGGGCGTGATCGCCCCGGTGTAGCCCGGAGGCGCCGTGACGTCGTGGGCACGGCACCACAGCCACGCCGCCCAGGGCAGCAGCCGTTCGCACTCCTGTGCCGACAACGCGGCACTGAACAGGTCGGTCAGTACCTCCCAGGTCGGCGAGGTGCGGGCGGCTTTGCCGAGGAATTTGCTGCAGGAGTACCGCAAGCCGGGCAGGTCCTTGCCGTGGCACCAGTGCCCGGGACGGTCGCCGTACTTGGCGAGCACGGCGTCGTAGGCGTCGGTCAGCGTGTCCTCGCGGGTGAGGCAGCACAGTGCGAACAGCACCAGCTGGCGCGCGGGCTTGGTCAATCCGGCGTTGGTGAACGCCTCGGTGGAGCTGATGGCGGCGAGCGCGGGCTTGCCGCGACGCCGGGCAGAAAGGTTCGTAGTCGGCGAGACCGGGGCCAGCACGCTGGCGTCCGGTCCGGGGTTGATGGTGTACACGGGATTGTGCATCTCTATCCGTTCTTGCCGGCGATCTCCGGCGGCTCCCCGATCGCCACCTGCCCCCCGGCCGAGCATCTAGGGAAAAACGAAATCAGTTCGCCTCTGTGCCGCGGGCGGGTTTCCCCAGGCCGCGGATGATGTTCCCTATTGCTGTGATGTAGCTCTGCCTTTCTGTGGAATGAACCCGTTCGCGCACACGAGCATGAAGGCCGGAGCCCACTCCCCGGGCTTGGCGCGAGCGGCGGAAACCCCCAACTGGCTCCCGCCGCTCCCCGGCCGTCGAGCCAACCTATCCGTTACCGACCGGTGACCAAGTGCTACGCCGGAGAATCACTCTGAATAGGTAGTCATTACCAAGTGGTAGGCAACCCGTTTGGCCTAACAAGGGCGCGAGAAAGGCTTGGACCGCTCTCTGTAGGTCGATGACGCGCCCCACGACCACAGGGCCTTGATCCCACAAGTCGCGGAATTCGAGTCCGCGCAGCAGCCACTGTCAGCAGACCGGTCCGCGCCGGACCGAAGCGGACGTCGCCGGCCTCGACCACCCGCCCCGGCAAGGCCGTTCCCCGGGAGGCCACCGGCAAATTCACTGGCCAAGACCAGTGCCACGTCAGTTGCCAAACACTGATCGGCCGGTCTGAACGTGAACCTGCTCCACCTCGTCGCAGGAGCCGGGAACCCAGCCCGATCCCGCCTCGCCCCGGCGAACGCCCGGATTCGGGTCATGCCAGCCCGCGCAGGCCCGATATTTCTCGAGCTCGTCAACGAGCTCCGTCCCGGACGAACCGACACGAAAGAGCTAGGAACCTGAACCTGGCCGCAGTTGCCACGCGTGCCGGTCTGCTGATCCCCTTGAGAACATGGAGTACTTCAGCCTCAGCACGAAGAAGGTCACAGCCGAACCGGCCGCCGTCGATCTGGCACTGCGCCAGGCATGGAACGCGTGCGCGGGAGTGGCCTGCTCCAAATGCGGGGTCTCCGCTGGGCAGTACTGCCGGAACATCACAGGAGGAACTCCGCTGGTCACCCGCTTTCACCGTCCCCGGCAGGACGCGGCAGGGGCACCCAAGATTCTGGCTCGGGTCGGGGTGCGCGAACTCAGCTGGGCAAAGGCCAAAGGCGGCCGGATCACATGGGACGATCGCCGCATTCCGACTATCTAGATCGGCAGCCGCACGACCCGCACCGACTCCGGGTACGCCTCTGGGGTCGGGCTGATCACCGAGGCGTCGTGCGTCGCCGCCGTGTGCACGACGTGGCCGATGTCCGGCGCCAGATCGGCCAGCGATTCGCACAGTGCGGTGACAGCCGGGGCGTCCAGCGGGACGACACGCAACGGCTCCAGCACCGACACGTGCCGCGTCAGGCCCGCTCGCTGCCGCCCCGCCCGGAGCAAGGCTTCCGCCGGGACCAGGAGGCGCGGGCCGCGGTAGAGGGCCAGGACCACGTCGTCGACGTCGCGCGGGGTGCCGTACAGCAGCTTCGCCAGCACCCTGTTGCCGTCCCCGAGCGCTTCCAGCGCGGCGGTGTCCAGGACGAAGGACCTCACGCGTCGGGGTCCTTGAGAAGGGCTTCGTCGTCGCCGGCGTCCAGCGCCGTCCACAGCGCCTCGCCTTCGCGGCGCTCGCTGATAGCAAGCCCGACGCCGAACTTCTTCAGAGCCTGACGCGTGCGCTCGTCGCGCTCGTCGAGCTCGGCCGCGGTCGGAAGACGCTCGGCGACGCCGGAGATGAAGGCGCCGATCGACTGGCCTTTCTCGGCCGCGAGCACGGCCAGCCGATCACGTGCCTCCGTCGTCACCTTCACCGTTGTCATCGAGGTATCCGAAGTCATCTACTTATCGTATACCCAAGCCGGAAAAGCGCGCGTCTTCCTGGGAAAACGACCCCAAATGAGCTAGCCGCCGACGCGAGCACGAGCCGCTCTTCGCCCAGCATTATCAGGGAATCTTCGAAGCGAAGCCGCCTCTTGAAGATCGTCTTCAGGGCCTCCCACGCTCCTCTCGCAGACCTATCGAAACCAAGAGAACTCGCAAGCATGCGACAGAAATCTGCGCAACACGACACGCCGACACGGACTTCTTCGGGCGCCAACCACGTGATTCACGCTAGGGTTCACGCCAGTTGATCAAAAGGAGGAGCTACCGATGGACATGTCCACCGTGCAGCGGACCCCTGGCAAACTCCGGCGGGCCGTCCGCCAGGGCCACACCGTGCCACTGACGTTCCGCGACATCCCGTTCGCAGGTGTCGTACCACTGGCTGTTTTGGATCAGCTCATCGAACTCGCCGGAGACAAGGGCAAGGCGCTCATCTCCGACTACTCGGAAGAGGCGGTCGCATGACGACCTAGCCCACAAGCTGGGCCGCAAGCTCGGAGGTCGACTGGCGATCCGCCCTCCC
>Ga0196958_10000124_pt1 | contig 26785 bp, 25 predicted proteins | sample S1v_10metaG_FD_148654 | JGI IMG/M metagenome (GOLD analysis project Ga0196958, IMG submission 148654) | Soil microbial communities from Anza Borrego desert, Southern California, United States - S1+v_10 | ecosystem: Environmental > Terrestrial > Soil > Desert | place: USA: California | collected... | reverse complement strand
TGCTGCAACGGCTCACCGGCGGCGCCGCGGCGCGGCCGTTCGTCACCCACCACAACGCGCTCGACCGCGACCTCTTCCTGCGCACGGCGACCGAGCTCTACCTGAAGCGGGCGATCGTCGGCGGCTTCGAGGACGTCTACGAGTTCGGCAAGTTCTTCCGCAACGAGGGGATGTCGCCCCAGCACAACCCCGAGTTCACGATGCTGGAGATGTTCGTCGGCGGCGCCGACTACAACGGCGTCATGGAGTTCATCGAGGTGCTGGTCGCGAGCGTCGTCGAGCAGGTGATGGGGACGACGAAGGTCGAGCGCGACGGGGTCGAGATCGACTTCGCCGCGCCCTGGCCGCGGGTGCGGCTGCGCGACGAGCTGCTGCGCGAGACCGGGCTCGACATCTACGAGGCGAGCCGGGACGAACTGGCCGAGGCGGCCGGCGACGCGGTCGACGAGAAGGACGACTGGGCCGGGGTGGTCGACACGCTGCAGGGCAAGTTCGTCGAGCCGAAGCTGATCCAGCCCACCTACATCATCGACCTGCCGATCGACATCTGGCCGCTGGTCAAGGTCCACCCGGAGAGCCCGCGCGTCTGCGAGGCCTTCGACGGGATCGTCGCCGGGATGGAGATCGTCGGCGGCGGCACCGACCTCAACGACCCGGTCGAGCAGCGCGAGCGCTTCATCAAACAGCGCGAACGGCAAGAGACCGGGGCGGAGGCCGACCCGCACCCCCACGACGAAGAGTTCGTGCGCGCGCTCGAATACGGGATGCCCCCGGCGAGCGGCTGCGGCCTCGGGATCGACCGCCTGCTGATGATCATGACCGGGGCGAAGACCTTGCGGGACGTGATCATCTATCCGGCGATGCGTGAGGTTCCTGGCAAGTAACCTCTTCGGGGTGACCGCAGGAGGACACGCCGGTGGCGTGGCGCCGGCAAACGAGGAAGCCGTGCGGGCCTGGGACACGGTCCTCTACGAACGCTGGAAGCAGAACCGCGAGGTCTTCGTCGGCGCCCTCGACGAGGTGACCGAGGACCTCTTCTCGCTCTACCCGCCGCCGCGGGGCGGCCGCTGCATCGACGTCGGCTGCGGGTTCGGCGAGACGACGAAGCGGATGGCCGAGCTGGTCGGCGAGGACGGCTTCGCCCTCGGCACCGACTCCTCGCCGCGCTTCATCGAGGACGCCCGTCGCGAGGCCGCCGAGGACGGGGTCGAGAACGTCGGGTTCGAGGTGGCCGACGCGCAGACCGCGAAGTGGGAGCCGGAGTACGACTACGCCTTCTCGCGGATGGGGACGCAGTTCTTCGCCGCGCCGGTGCCGGCGATGCGGGCGATTCGCGGCGCCTTGAAGCCGGGCGGCGGCCTGCGCAAGATCTGCTGGCGCCGCAAAGCCGAGAGCCCCTTCTGGGCGGAGACCGAGGGGGTCGTCGAACGCTTCCTCTCGCGGCCGCAGGAGTACGAGGCCGACACCTGCGGCCCGGGGCCGTTCTCCCTCGGCAATCCGGAAACGCTCGAGGGCATCCTCGCGGCGGCCGGCTTCGAGGAGATCGAGCTGCACTGCCGGGACTTCGACTACTTCATGGGCAAGGACATGGAGGAAGCGGTCGACTCGCTGCTCGCGATCGGGCCGGGAGCCGAGCTGATCCGGCTCAACGGCGAGCACGGCGAGGCTCGGCGCGGGGAGATCGCCGAGGCGCTCGCCGATCGCTACTCGGACTGGCAGCGGCCCGACGGATCGATCGTCGGCCGCGGCTCGGTCTGGCTCGTCGCGGCGACGAACCCCGGCTAGGTAGTGGAGCGCATAAGTCCGCCGTCGATCGGGATCACCGTGCCGGTGACGTAGGCGGCGCGCTCGGAGCAGAGGAAGGCGACGAGGTCGCCGTACTCCTCGACCTTGCCGAGGCGGCCGGCCGGCACTTCCTCCCGCGCGGCGGCTTCCACCTGCTCGATCGAGCCGCCGAGCTCGGCCATGCGGTCGGTGGCGAAGCGGCCGGTGGCGACGGTGTTGACCGTGATCCCGTCGCCGGCGACCTCCCGCGCCAGGGTCTTGAGGAAGCCGATCGTGGCGAGGCGGTGGGCGTTGGAGAGGCCGAGGGCGGGATTGACCTCGATCGTGGTGGTGGAGCCGACGTTGACGATCCGGCCCCAGCCCTCGCCGCGCATCCCGGGGACGACCGCGCCGGCGAGGATGCGCGGGGCGAGCACCAGCGAGCGGTAGGCCTCCTCCCATTCCTCGAAGCCGTGGTCGAGGGCGCCGCCCGGGGGAGGGCCGCCGGTATTGGTGACGAGGATGTCCACCGAACCGAACTCCTCGGCGACCTCGAGCGGCAACCGCGCCAGGCGCTCGAGGTCGGTCGTGTCGGCGACGAACGAAGTCGCCCGCTCCCCGATCTCCGACTCCGCTTCTGCCAACCGCATGGCGGAGCGGCTGGAGATCGCGACCCGGGCGCCTTCCCGCGCCAGCGCCGCGGCGATCGCGCGCCCGATCCCCCGGCTCGCGCCCATCACCAGCGCGACTTTCCCCTCGAGCCCAAGATCCATGCCCGGACTCTAGCCCCGGCGGGGATGCTCAGAACCCCTTGCGCGGGTATCGTTCCTGTCGAGCGCCCGTAGCTCAGTGGTCAACGGGTCCTTTCGGGGGCCCAAAGAGCGTCGGTCTTTCAAGCCGAAGGTCGCGGGTTCGACTCCCGTCGGGCGCATTCCTCTGCGATTTCCGCCAGGGTCTCCATCGAGACGCCGAGACCCTGGGCCACCTGGCGCATGTTGCCCCAGCTGGGGTCATAGTCGCCGCTTTCGATCCGGGACATCCAGGATGCAGAGATGCCCGCCCGCTCGGCCAGCTCGGCTTGGCTCAGCTTCGCCTTCTCCCGCAGCTTCCGCACAGCTTCGGCGAGACCTGTCTGCGGTTCGTACCGCCGAGGACCGCTGGGCACTCCGTTACTCCTGCGGCGCGAGGCAATAGAACTTCTCGTTGACGGCACCGCGAGCGCTGGTTTTCACCAGCTCGAGAACGCCGGCTTTGAGGAGAGTGTCGCAGTGGTAATGCAGTTGACCGACAGTGACTTCAGGGTCACCAAGCAGCGGCTCCATCCGCGTTGCCGAGAGTGGTCGGCGCTCGGTTCGTAGGAGTTCGATGATCCTGATCTTCGTCGGGTTGACGATGCGGGGGACGACGGCGTCCCAGTCGAAGTTGTCACAGGAAGTCGTCACGTCGGTCATGGTCAAGGGGAGGCAGGAGCGACGAAGCTTGGAGAAGCCGCCCCCGCCTCCAGAGATGCGAGACCCGACTGGATCAATGGGAAAGTCGGAACCCGCTGAACGGTTCAATCCTTACAAGGCGATGGGGTTTCTCCCATCCCCAGTTTCCGCACAGAAGCTCCGTGACGTTCAGCTATTGCTGGGGCGGTTCGACGCCGCCCATGGCCGGCTCCGGTGGGGCGCTCCGATGGCGCTCGTAGCCATAGGAGGTAATGATGTACATCGTCCCGTCCTCCCCAGATTCGGCGCGCCGGTTGGCGGATTCGGCGGCGATCTCTTCCATGCGCTCCCAGCTGCGCGCCTGCTCATCCGCAAGGTCCTCGCGCCCTTGCTTGTCGAGAAGGACCCGGTTCCAGGCCAGCATCACCCGAGGGTCGCTGTGCAGCTTGCCCGCCCATAGGGCAGCAAGTGCCTCGGCCTCGGCCGACTGCAATATGAGCGCGGCGGTGATCTGGCGCTCCTCGGGAGTCATCTCCGCAACCGCCTCATCGGAGAAGAAAGGCAGCTCGACCACGCGGTAGTAGGTGATCGTGTGGTTGCGCTGCTCTCCCGTGAAGGCGACCTCGATTGCCCCGTCTCCGAGCAACTCTTGGACGTGGTTCCACACTTTGCTGTGGGGCTGGCGGAGAATGCGCGCGAGCTGAGTGGCGCTTGCCGGCCCCTCGTGCAAAGCGGCGAGGATTTCGATGCGGATCCGATGGGCGATTCCGCGGCTGGTGACTTCCTCCACTCGCCTGCCGCCCTCCTTGAGGCGGGCAACTACCGCCGTGCCGGAGCCCTCACCCATCTTCCACTGCCCTCCGCTTGATCTCGCAGTTGCTCAATTGTGGTCGAGCTTAAGCCCTTCCGTGCGTTAAGCGCTTCCGAAACGCTCAGCAATTAGCTGACGTTCAGGTTTTTCTTAACGTCACCTCCGTACCTGGCTGTGGGCCGGGCTGACGGAGGAAGGGAGGTGAGGCCGATGCTGATCAAGCAGGTCGCACACGTGCACTGCAGCGTGCGCATCATGAAGCACTCCTAGAGGAGTGAAGGCAGGCGCTAGCAGGGCCCTGCGTGGCCGAGAAGGTCCCGGGGCCCTGTAGCGCCGCCTCCGCGAATCCCGCTTCGATCGGGGGCCATGCCTGTCGCTGCCGAGAATTGGGCGCCACTAAATGGGACGTCACGAGGTGCGGAAGCCTTAAGCGAGCAGATCCTCCGATGAGGTCCGTGGCTGGCGCGCGCTGCGCCGGCACGACGCCAAGCGCCACATCGTCAAGCCGACCTGGAACCGCGGCAAAGGCATCTTCCGGCGGAAGGCCGACGCGCAGAAAGCCATCGACGAGGCATACGGGCTTTCGGATCGGCCAGACACCCTCGGCGACTACGCGGCCACCTGGACCGAGCGCCACCCGCGCTCCGAGCGCACCAACGCGACGAACGACCACCGCATCAGCCGCGTTGCCAATGTCCAGATCGAGGGCATCCCGCTGAAGGACTGGCCGCTGCGCGAGATGCGCCGTCGTCACACGCTCGCCCTGGTCGACCACATGCTGAGGACCGAAGGTCGAGCGACCATCGGTGCCGTCGGCATCCTCCGCGCGCTGTCCGCGATGGCCGAGGACGCGATCACGGATGAAATCTGCGACCTCAACCCGTTCAAGGGCATCCGCATCCGCGCCAACGATCCAAGAGCGACGAAGAAGCCAAGGCCGATCCGCGTCTTCACCTTCGAGGAAATGCACCGCTTCGCCAAAGCAGCAGGCCGATACGAGGCAATGGCCCGCGTCTTCACCGACTGCGGCCTGAGGCTGGGGGAGGTGCTGCCACTACGGCGCGAAGACTTCGACGGCGAGACCCTCCAAGTGCGCCGCACCGCCCATGAGGGCCAGATCCTCGAGGGGACGAAGACCGACCACGGCGAGCCCGACGCCGGCCGCGTGGCTCCGGTGCCAGCAACCCTCGCCTGGATGCTTGAAGCTCAGATCAACCTCAACGGCCCCGGCTGCAAGCTCCTCTTCCCGACGCCCCGTGGGCGTCTCTGGCGCGAGCGCACCTTCTACCGCGACCTCTGGAAGCCAACCCAGGAAGCCTCCGGCCTGGACATCCGCCCCCACGAGTGCCGCCACAGATACGTCACGCACCTACGGGCTGCCGGCATCAACGACGCTGACCTAGCTGAGATCGCTGGTCACCGAGTCGAGACGATGCTAGCGCGGTACACCCATCCAGTGGGTGGAAGTCACGAGCTCATCCGGTCAGTAGTGGGCTAGACCAACTCTAGGCGCCTACTCCTTCACCTCAATCTCCTCTACACCGGCCGATCCGATTATCCGAAGGGTGTATCCGGCGGCATGGTGAGCTGGTAGATCGGCCAAGATCGTGTCCACTTCGCGAAGGAGTTCCTCTCGGGGAAAGTTGACATCTTGTTCTCGCCCGAACTTGACAAGTGAGCGCAATAGAGGCGGTCCTGCTTGACGCCTTGCGGTCGTTAAAACGTCCCGAAGTAGATCCTTTTCGCCAAGAGTCCATGCGTAGAAAATGGAGTGAGTCCACAAATCAAGGTCAGCTTCGGGCATGAGGATGGTGCCAGAGATGAATGAAAGCAATGCTTTCTTTTGAGAGCCTTGCTTACCCGCGGCAACACCGAGGTTGTACCAAGCACTCGGCCATAGGGCATCTAGGCGTAGTTGTCGTAGGGAATTTTGAATGATCCTCTCGGGAGGAACCCCATCACCAACACGAGGAGATGCGTTGACTGCGGCCTCGATGTCTCGGGTTTGGCTAGTGATCCCCAGGACATCAACGATTAGGTCGAGACTCATCTTCTTTAGGCGATACTCGCCAGCGAGATCGGGCTGGTTGTCGATGAAGTCTCTTAAGCGGTCGCGCGCCTCGGCATAGCGCCCGACGAACAACAGACAGTCCGCGTAAAGAGCCTCTGCAATCGGCGCTGCTCCAAGATTGAGGGAACGTTGGTAAGCATCAGCTGCTTCCTCGTAGCGACGATCCATCCAGAGAACGCCACCCAGCTCGAACCAGTAGTGGGCTCGATCCTCATAATCCGGATCGGCCTCGGCAGCTTCTCGGTAGAGTCGAATCGCTTTACGACCTTCACCTCGTCGCCGATGAAGATTTGCCAAGTTGACGAGCTCGCGTGCCAATCCTGTCTTATCGTCTTGCTGTTTCCGCCGGATGATCCGGTGCTTCAAGGTTTTGCGATGTAGCTCGAGCTCGGATTCACCTAAAGAGTCGCTGTGCTGCAAAGCGGGAAGCGTGAAGAAGAACGCCGCCTGCCGCATGGAGGGCTCGTCGCTGCGATCCAAATCGTCGGAGAGCTCCAGCGACTCGCGCACGCGCCGAGCGACACCCATTATTCCTTGCAGGGCGAGGGAAACCTCGGGATTGGATACGAGTGCAGAATGGGGCGCAAATGCGATAACCAACCGTGCCGCAATATCGAATTGACCTACGTTGGCAAAGGCTGGAGCAGCCATCAACAGGCCATCGGTAGCTATTGCTTCACCCAGATCGCCAGCGCTGTACCCCTCGGTCAGATGGAGGGTCGCCCCGGTGATCTTCGCGAGGTTGACGTGCACCGTCTCGTCATCGACTTCTACCCATGCACCTCCCTCGGGCGGACCACTTCTGATCTCAATTACATCTGAGGATTGAGCAGCTGCCTCACGGAAGGCGTACAGAATCTCCGACTCCGTGAGGTCAAAAGCCCCCTCCGTCACCACATGCAAAGGGCGCGGGAGCGAAGGATTCGGGCTACGCAGTTCAGCGAATACTTGTGCCTCGGTTGCCAGTTGATCAGCACGCTTTTCGTTCCACCTGTCCGTCTCTAGCCAGCGGAAGGTGAGGGTCTTCATGCCCCCTTTGGCGAAATAGGGATCGTACTCACTTATCCATCGCGTATAGAACATCTCACTAGGGGAGTGATAGCGAACCATCAATACGGGCAAAGAGAGGGAACGGTAGTAGTCGCGATCTTCAAGGGAAAGCGATAGTGACAATGCCTTGTCTAGATCCTCCTTGTCAGTCGCTTTGAGCTGCACATAGAACCGTAGCCCGGTCATGACATCATCTTTGCCAATGGCCTCAACTACACCGTCGATCGCGTAGTCAGGATCCTCCCTGCGATAGACGAACCTGTCCCCAAGGAGACGTTCGAATGCAGCCCGTGACTCCCGCTCCAAACGATGAGTTCTCGGGCTCTGGGGCATACAGCTACCCTACGACCTACGCGCCTCGTGGCATCACGAGCTGGCCGGAGTGACTCTCTATGAACTTCGCAGGTATTGAAGCTGGGTAATGCATTGAGCAACTAGTTGAGCCGCAGCGGCGGTCTTTGTGCTCCAAGAACCGCCTCAGCTGTCGCCTTACCTTCCTGGATTCTTTCTTTGGAAGGGGACCACGCCACGGCAGGGGTGGGGGAGCTGTCGATCACACTCTCGCTAGGGCATTGGCTCAGAGCGGCTCGTCCGTAGTCTCTGATTTCGGTCTTGGCATAGAGCAAGTCCCAGCCGAGCTGCGCATCGTCGCCAAAATGCAAGAGGAGCGTGTTCAGCGGCTCCTTGTTCTTGTTAGCGACCCAGGCCATACCCTCCGGGAACAGGGCTGAGAATGCGAGCACGCGAAGCGCGAGGGTATCCGGCTCAATTGCTGCGTCGTCTCTAAATAGAGGGGCGTCCGTCGAAGTTAGCTCTGACTCCGTTGCAGGCCCGAAGTGGATATCGGTCAGGCGCGCCGCCGCCCGATTTGCATCTTCCTCGAAGGGCAGGAGGTTGTAAAGAACCCCGCTGCCTTTTCGAGATGGTGGTTCGCAGAGCTCAAACTCTCTAGCTAAGGCGTAGCGACCTGCAGCCATTCGACGGTACAAGGGTGCGCTTCGCTCATATTGCCGTGCATGCTCTAGCTCATGGCGCAGACGACCGAGAGCTACACGCGGCGAGCCGAAGTCCCTAACCGCAACTCGGTGAGAATGTCTACGGATAGGGGAATTCGCATCTTCCACCTGGTTTGGCCGTAAGGGCCATTCTTCATCAGCGCCGACTGCACTGCCGGGTTCGATGTGGATTGCAGGTGAGCCATTGTCAGCGTCTCCATTTACGACGTACAGCACGGCCTCAGCATTGGGCTTAAAACCCGCGTCTTCGCAGGCCAGGAGCCAGAGGTCACCAAGTTCCCCAGGGCTGACTTTCATCCATACCGCCTAGCTAACGCTAGCTTTCCAGCCAGCATCGTAGTTCGGCCCTTCGGATTCCGGCTTATAGATGGGTGGTTCAACTTGAACCGATACGGGGACCGGAAAGTCCACTCCTACGAAGATGGCCTCTCCAGGAGTCAAGCCCGGGAGGAGCCGGGTTGCGGCCCTATCAAGCTCGCTCGAAGCTTCCTCGACATACTTGCGGTCTCGTCCGTCACCGAGCCTATGGACGAGAAGCAGTCCGGCCTGACTAAGTACCCCCGCCGGCAAGTCGCTGGGTCGCTGGGTGGCCATGCAGACGGTCAGACCGTACTTGCGGCCCTCCTTTGCAATGGCCTCAAAATGTTCGAGACGCGTAGTAACTGCCTCGTCACCAATCGTCTTCCCAAAGAACTGTTGAGCCTCATCTACTGCCACCACCAAAGGCGCTCCTCGGAAGGTCCCGGCTCGGGCCTTGCTGAGTAGATGGCGGCCGATCGAGTTGACTGCGATCTCGCGCAGGTGTTGCACGAAGGGAAGATCCTGCAATGAAATTCGAAGGATTCGCTTAGAGTTGTCCCCAAGAAAGTGGTCTATTGCATCTAGAACGGATACAGCATTAGGCTCAGGGGTAAGAATCCGAATGACCTCGGGGGTTTGGATCAAGTCCTGAATGCGCGTGATGAGTGAGGTGCAGTATCCAAGGTCATTCTGGGCGATACCCCCAAATCTAGTGGCATCGGCGCGGTCGTGGGACCATATGCACTCATGTTCGATCTGCTTAGGGAGAAGACGTAGATCAAAGGCTGATCCGCGCGCTTCAACCACGTCGGCGTGCTCGCGACGGGCTCCGTAGAAGTCACTACGCCGCTGCTGGGCTTTTGCAATACAACCCTCCTCGTCAACGAGAGGATGCTCGGCGCCCAGTGCCGCTGCAAGGCGCAAACTACGAATTGCTTCTCGCAACTTCGGTAGCTGCGATCCAGCGCTTGGTCGCAAAAAGGCGTTGAGATCGCCCTCGTCCAAATCGGTGTGAGGCAAGCAACAAGAGTCGTCATCTAACGAGCCGACCGAAACATGGGTCGTGTGCTCCTCACTCAGCGTGTGAAACTCGCCCGTGGCATCAACTAGAACCATCTTTCCGTGAGCTTCCGCGATCTCCTCAGCGAGATGGGCGACCGTCCAGCTCTTGCCGGATCCGGTGGCGCCAAGGACGGCGAGGTGGCGACCAAACAGTCTGCTCGGATCGAGCTTTACAGAAACCTCCGGGTGATTTGCGAGAGCGCCCAGTGAGAGGCGAGGGCTTTCTGCTTCCAGATCCTCGCTAATGAGTGCTTCTAGAACATCAGCCGGCGCCGAGTAAACAGAATCACCTAGGCGAGGAAAACGCTCAATTCCGCGGATGTGCGTCCCATCAAGTTTGAGAGTCGCGAGAAGTTGGACCCGGCCAGCAGGGCGAACAGAAGCGTCGCTGGTTGAAGCTCTTGCAACGTTCGGACGATCTGGGCCGCTTACCCAGACCTCGCTGATTCTGCCAACGATTGCGAATCCACCGACGTCGATGACCAGAAACTCTCCGACCTCCCCCCGACCAACGCGTTGACCCAGACGACTCTGTGGTCTAGAGGCTGCCCGCGGAAGCGTCGTCTCCACCGATCCCGCCTCTACACGGTAGACAGAGCCAACCTCGCGTTCCGGCGTAAAAGGATGAAGCACCTAGGCTCCGATGACGCCTTTGCCTTCAATCCGCCGATCGTGTAGCTCTCGCTCGTCATATGGCGCGACGTCAGGTAGGAGATCTGCGAACTTGGCAAACGTGCTCTTAATCAGGGTGAGTCGTCTATCCCCATTCTTGGTCAGCCTGATCCAAGACTTTATGGGCTCCGCGCTGCTATCAGAAAGATTGGGCGAAACGACTACAAGGCGAAGTCCAATATTGGATTCCACTGCTAGGCGCAGGGGTTGAACGAGATGTTCATCTCTGAAGCCGAAGCCGATGATTAAGACGGCTACGTCGCGCGCACGCAGGGCCATTTGGAACCGCGCCATGAACTCAAGGTAAGGCGGAGCGAACGAGAGTTGGAACTTGTTTTGCCTCGGATAGATCAGAGCGGGATTATCAGGCCTTCCATCCACGCGCTGAACCGACTCGGAATCACGATTCCAGTCCACTGACCCGTGAAGCTTGAGCAGCTGGGCTACGTTCGGCTCCAGCATTAGCCCCTCGCCAATTTGGCGATGAACCAGGTCTACGTCCAAGGCGTTTCCATCGAAGCGGTAGGGCGGCCTCAGCTGAAAGCCATCAACTAGAAAGAATCGGGTGTCAGCAGCAGCTCGCTCGAAAGCAAGGTCGTAGTTGGTGGTGAAGATCTCAACGCGAGGGAGCCTCGTGCTCCGTCGAGCTATCCGTCTCAGAAATTGACCATGGGTGGGTAGATCCGTCTCGTCGTCAACAAAGCTGCAGAGGTCCAAGATGCGGCGCTCCGTCCCCTTCACGAACTCTCGGAGAGTCTGATCCTCTTCGAGGTCGAGCTTCGATTGGCACCGCGAGAGTAGAACCTCAATGTCTTCGGCCTGCCTCGCATCCGGACTCAGCGTGACGGCCTCCTCAAATCCCGGGACACTCTGGGCCGCCTGCCAAAGATCCGCCATATCCACGGCATTCTTTAGTTCTCGTGACGTCCCAAGCCCGGCAAGGACTATTAGCCTCTCGGCAGAAAGGATCGAGAGAAGGCGCTCATCTAAACGACTTCGCGTCTCTTCGACGAGGTGCTTCGTCTCGTCGTCCGCATTTGAGGACGCCTGAAGCCCTTGCCAATCCGTTAGCCCGGCGAAGCGGACCCGCGGCACGGCCGCATCAACCGCATCTCCTCCAGGCGGGTGTTCTACGGTCGCAGGGTCCTCCTGTGCGGAGCCATTCGTCTCCTCCGGCGGGTCTGGTGAATGCTGCGGCACATCGGTCTCGGATCCTGGCGCTCCATCTTTTTTCTCCTCCGTCACCAAGTGAAGGTTAACCTCGACGGGAGACCTAAAGAAAAATCCGTGGATTCCTCATTGGCCGATGCGCGTTCCAAGGGGCGCCAAGGGCATCAGAGTTGTCAGCCAACCTGAACGATGCAATATTTGGGAGATGGAACGCGCAGAGGAACTTGTCAAGCAATTTGCCGAGGGGAGCATCGGACTCCCGACCTTCCACAGGGGGATCAGAGAAGAGTCTGGCGAGCTCGCTGATCGGTCACTCATGCTCCTGACGCATTACGAAAACAGCGACCTCGACCTGAGTGCCTTGCGGCAGCAAGTGTCGGATTTGATCCAAAGCTAGCCGGTTGGCAGGGGCGATGTGGCGTCGATGATCTCGGCGTGTGCCGTTCGGCACTGCCGCAACTACTGGACCCATTACTCACCCGAGGAAGAGAGAAAGGCTCTCCACAACCTCGCTCTCGATGAATGCGACGACCGTGTGCTGCTCCTCGTTCGCGCGTGCGTCGGCATCCCCCTAGACGAGGCGCAGCGTTGCCTGGAAGCAGACTGGCGCTGGCAGCGGCGAGCCACGGCGCCTCTCGAGAAACCTGGGTAGCCGGGCACCGCCCGTCTCGAAGTCGCATCCAGGTCACATTGCGCTCGCAAGCCGACTATGAAGCCACCGCTCACCGTCCTTTCAACCCGAGATCCAGCTCGATCCGGCGCGTCGAAAGTGGTGAGTCTCGGCGGCCTAGCTGTCCCTGATCGGCAACCCGGCCGCTGCTCGCTGAGGAACGTCAGCCTGGACTGCGTGGAGCGTCACCTTCTCGGCTACTCCTAGGAGGTAGGAGCTGAAGCGGACTGCTTGTAGGAAGTCCTCGAGGAAGAGGAGGTAGTTGGTTTGTCTTCCCTTGTTGTCGACGAGAGTTTGCGTGGCGAAGTCGAAGGAGACGAGGCGGTGACCGATGTCGTTGCGGGTGTGGCGGTCGATTTGGTCGTAGAGGGGCTTCGCTTGGGGCAGCTCGTCGAGGATGAATTCCCGGTTGTTGGCCGTGGTTCTCAGCACTCTCGTCAGGGAGCACCGTTTTCCGCTGGAGAGTTGGCGCGGGTCGTCGCGTACGACAAGGTTGAGGATCGAGCCTACGTAGGCAAGGGAGCGGGAGCCGAGCTCGAATAGGTCTTGGTAGACGCCCTTGAGCTGGTCGAAGTCGTCCCGCATGACGAGGTAGTCCTCGACCTCGTGTTGGTTGTCGTCTACCTGCTCCCAGGCCATCGCCGGCATCAGGGTTTCGACCAGGCTGAGGGCGGTGACGACCGACTCGTAGATGCGGCGCCGGTGCTCGATCCAATCGGGTCGGTTGTTGAGGGTCTGGAGGTGCTCGGGACCATCTGAATGACGCTCCGCGGCGATTAACAGCATCCCCAGCTCACCGATCGCTGCGACGCGCGGCCCTAGGGGAGCAAAGGGGACGTAGAGCGTGTCTAGGAAGCGGCCGAACTGGTACAGAGGGTGGTAGTCGCGCAGCCCCTTGACCTCGTCCGCTCCGGGCAGACGATCGACCGCCGCAGCCAGTGCGGTGAAGTCGTCCGAGCGGATCAGGCTGGCGGCACGGCGGAGGCCAGGGAAGACACCAGAGCGGAAGCTGCGCATCGCTTCGATCCGCCCCATCAGAGCCCCCAGCTTGTCGTGTCCGATCACCTGCGCGAAGAGGACGAACGGGGAGAGGATCGCGTCCTCGGCCGGGATACCCTGCATCGCTTTCGGCACCGGCACGTCGGCATATACGGTGACGCTCTGGAGCTCGCCATCCTCCGCGACCTTCTCGTCTTCTTCGAGCGCAACGTCCTCGCTCCTGAAGTTCAGATTGAGCGTCTCCGGGTCGGGTTCCATGGTCGCCCGCAGTGCAACCCCGCAGCGGGGGCACTGGAAGATCAGGGGTAGCCGCCCGGAGCCGACCCCGAGACGGGCGAGAAAAGGCTGGTCGCAGGTTCTGCAGCGGAGAGCTTGGCGAGCGATCACGTTCCCAGAGTATTCAGTTCGGCGCCCGCTATAGGCTTCAGTCATGACCGTTTGGGGGGTGCACAACGATCATCCTGAGCTCGACCTGATCGGCAACGGCTTCGTTGGGATCGGTTGGGATGACATCGGCGACCTGACGAGCATTGGGTCCGATAAAGAAGCGTTAAAGCAGCGGATCGCGGAAACCCGACCGGAGGCGAAACCGGGTGCGATCCCTGTCTGGGCGGGAGTGCTGTTGCGCTTCCGGTTCGAGATGCAGGTCGGCGACCTCGTTGTTTATCCGTATAAGCCCGACAGCACCCTGAATTTTGGACGGATCGAAAGCGACTATTACTACGAGCCTTCTGCCCCTATGCACCGCAATCGGCGGAAGGTCGACTGGCTGAAAACGGGGATTCCGCGGGCGGAGTTCTCGAAGAGCGCACGCTACGAGGTTGGCTCGGCGGTCACTCTTTTCCGAGTCAAGAACCATGACCGCGAGTTCATCGACTTCGTGGAAGGTGGCGCCGGCGCCCTCGACGCTTCAAGCGGATCCACGGCAGCGATCTCGGCCGAACAGGCCGCTGCTCAAGCGGAGGATGAGCCGAACGCCGAACGGATCGAGGAATACACGCGCGACTTCGTCATCGAGACCCTGCTGCGGGAACTGGACGGTCCGCGTTTCGAGCACTTCGTTGCCCATCTGATGGAAGCGATGGGATACCGAACCCAAGTCACGCAGGTGAGTGGCGATGGTGGCATCGATGTCGTTGCCCATCGCGATCCCCTAGGGCTCGAGCCACCAATCATCAAGGTGCAGTGCAAGCGGGTCGTCGGCAGCATCGGTTCCCCCGAGGTGCAGAAGCTCACTGGCTCCCTGGCCCCGGGGGGGTCGGAGCTGGGGCTGTTCATAACCCTCGGCACCTTCTCGAAGGACGCGGTCCATATCGGCAGGTCGCGTCAGGACCTGCGGCTGATCAATGGCAGCGAGTTCGTCGACTTGGTGCTGGAGCACTACGAGCAGCTGGGCTCAGAGTGGAAGCGGCTCCTGCCGTTGCGCCACCTGTACGTGGTCGATCGCGATCCGGAGGCGAGCTGACTCTCAAAGGCTTCCGCCGGCCCATAGCTGGCTTGGCCTGGTCTCGGTTACATCCAAGTCACATCGCCGCCGCGATCCCGCTTCCCACGCCGACGCCCCTCGTCCTTTCAAGCCGAAGGTCGCAGGTTCAGATGGGTCCTACCGACGCTGCACCTTGAACCTGTAAACCGTCGGCACGCCCGGCGCCTGGCCCGATATCCGCGCTCGGACCCTGAAGCGGTGGGCTCCCAGGGAGAGGCGCGGGAGGGTGAATGGGGAGGAGCAGGGCCGGAAAGGCGCCTTGTTCAGGGCGCATTCGAACTTCGCTCCCGGTACATCCGATCGGAAGCGGAAGGTCGGCTTTCGGTCGGTGGTGTGGCGAGAGGGCTTTTTCGACAACTTCACCGTCGGAGCGAGCTGGACCGGCGGGGCGGGTGGTTGAGGGACCACGGTTGGGGGGGTCGGGCGGGGTGGGTTTGGGTCGGTCTGGATGAGCTGGGCCGATCCTGAAAGAGGGGGTTCGGCGGTGAGGTCGGTCGCGGTGATCGTCGCGGTCCCGGGAGTCGACGAAGCCTGGATCGAGGCTTCGTAGGTGCCGTCGCCGAGTTCTTCGACCGGGCCCAGCTGCTGGCCGGGGTCGCTCGAGGACAGCTCCAGCAGCTCGCCGGGGATCGGCGTTCCGTTGGCGTCCAGGACTTCCAGGTGGGCGACGCTTTCGGCCTGTCCGTCGGCGAGGATCGTCGCGGGCTGGAGCTCGACCACCACTTCCTCCGCCGGGCCAAGGCAGGGGGCGCCGCCCGGTCCCTCGTCGATCGTGAAGGTGCCCTGCATCTGCCGGTCGAAGGCTTCTCCCGCGTAGGTTTCGAACAGCGCCGGCACCGGATAGTCGTCGCAGTAGATCGGGGTGAGGAAGAGTCCGTCCTCGCCGCCGAAGACGTCGAGGTCGTAGCTCTCGATCGGCAGCGGGGGCTGGACGAGCGACGCGACCAGGCGCCCCGTCTCTTCGTCTTCCCTCAGCTTCAGAACCTGCTTCAGCCTCAGCCCGTAGCCGGAGGTGACGAAGAACAGCCGGAAGTCATAGAAACCCGGGGCGCCTAGGTAGATGTTGCCGAGGAGGGGACCCGGGGTGATGCTGAGGTCGACGCTGGCGGTGCCGACTTTCGAGGCGGCGGGACAGGCCTCTTCCTCCACGTCGCCGAAACCCACCTCCTCCTCGGTGCAGAAGGCCAGGCCGGGGGGCAGGTCGCCGCTGAGTTCGAAGCCTTCGGGAAGCCGGATCTCCGCGGAGCTGAGCGCGCCGGGGGTGAGCCCCGACGCGCTGAGCGTTTGCGGCACGGTCACCTGCAGTTCCAGCCCCGAGAACTCATTCGCGACGCTGGTGGTCGGGCCGACGTCGAAGGCGGGGTCGAAGGCGAGCAGATTGCAGCCGCTGCCCGGCGGCGTCGTCACCTGACTCTCAGCCGGGAAGGAGTCTTTCTCCTCCGGAAAGGACCAGGCCTTGATGTAGGTGTTCTCGTTGCTCACGCAGCGGGTCGGGTGGATCGTGAACGGGACGAGCGGTTGATCGGACACCGTGCCGTCCATGCAGCCGGTCCCTTCGATCCCCGGGCAGCCGGCCGGCGAAGCCAGCGAGCCGGCGGGAAAGCGGGAGGCGTCGTGAGCGGGGTCGGCGGGAACGCCCCAGAGCTCGGCCTTCAGGCTCGAGATCGCGGCTTCTTCGGGGAGGGGGCCGATCTTCCAGGTGAGGCCGTTGTCGGCCCCGCGGAGCCCGAGGGAGCTGGTCGCCGGCGTGTTGAAGAGAGGCACCCTGAACCCGAGCTCTCCGAAGGCCTGCGAGGTGACGAGGGAGTAGATCGGCACGGTCCCGAGCAGCTGTTTGGTGCCCTCGTAGGTGCCTTTCAACGTCATCAGGCCGACCTGGGAGCCGGGCGGGCATTCCGCGGCGGCGAAGGCGGCACTCGAGCAGCGGGCGATGCCCCGTGGGTTGAGCCAGCCGGGAAACCTTTCGAAGACGATCCATTCGGGCGAGCTGGCCGCCGTCGGGTCCTCGAAGGCGATTTCGACTTTCCAGTCCGGATGCCCGCCGGCCTGGGTCGAGGAGGGCGTGATCGCCGCGGCTTCGATGTCGGCGATGAGGGCGCTGGCGGTCGGGGCCCAGACGCCGAGGATCACCAGGGTGAATATCGACGCCAACTCGAACCTGATTCTCCTGCCCCCGCCCATCGAGCCCCCATCTTATGGGTGAAAGAGTGTTCAACGTGCGAACCGTTCCCGACCGCATCGAGCTCCCCGGAGGAGGGTTTCAGGCGGCATGAAGAGACTTCTGGTGTTGCTGGCGGCTCTGGCCGCGTCGGTCGCGGCCCTGCCGGGTGCGGCCGGCGCAGCCGCGCAAGAGCTCCCTGCGTCCCTCGCCGAATCGACCTTCGTCGGGGGACTGACGGCTGGGCCTGACGGCAACGTCTGGTTCTCCGCCACCGACTTCGGTGAAGCCGAGCGGGTGATCGGAAAGGTCACCCCCGGCGGCGAGGTCGCCGAATACCCGGTTCCCGACACCACCCCCGACGGCGCCGACTCGCTCGCGACGGGCGCCGACGGGAACATCTGGTTCACGGAGGGAGACGGCATCGGGCGGATCACGCCGGAGGGCAGCGCCACCTCCTTCAAACTGGCGGCGGGCATGGGCGCGCCGCAGGCACTTACCCTCGGCCCCGACGGAAACGTCTGGTTCGTCACCGCGAAACCCGCCGGAGTCGGGCACATCTCGCCCAGCGGCACGGTGACGACCTTCCCGCTTGCGGGCGGCGAGCCGTCGGCGATCACCCCCGGCCCCGCCGGCGATCTCTGGTTCACGATGCCCGAGGCCGGTCGGGTGGGCCGGGTCACCGTCGCCGGTGAGGTGAGCGAATTTCCGCTGCCGGAGAGCGCCCGGCCGAACTCGATCGTGCGCGGCCCCGACGGCAACCTCTGGTTCGGCGACGGCTCCGAGCCGCGGGTGGGGCGGATCACCCCCGCCGGCGAAGTCACCCTCTTCCCGGTGCCCACGGCCGACCCCCTCGGCGAAGTGTTCGCCGGGCCCGACGGGCTGATCTGGTTCACCGCCGGCGACGAAATCGGAACGATCAGCACCGCCGGCAAGGTGAGCTGGCCGTCGTGCTTCTCCACCTACTGCGAGTACCCGCCCGCTGCGATGACGACGGGGCCCGACGGGCGCCTCTGGATCGCCTCCGGCGTCGGCAGCTGTCCCAGCTACTGCGGCGGCGGCACCACGCAGTCCTACCTCATCTACGGCCGCAGCAGCATCGGCCCCTTCGTCGCCAAGCCCTTGATGACCGTCGGGATCGGCCCCCGCCTGGCGCCCATCCGGCATGGCCGGACCAGCATCGTCATTGGCTGCGGCGAACGCGGCCCCTGCCGGGGCACGCTACGGCTGCGGGCACTGGTGAGGCCGCCCGGCAACCGGTTCTTCGCGCGGCGGATCTCGAAGGTCAGGTATTCGCTGGCGCCCGGCGAGATCCGGGAGCTCGCGATGCGCTTCCCGCGCTCACGCTGGAACAAGCTCGTCTACAGCCGGGGCTTCATGATCGTCGACGCGATCCAGGGCGGCTCGCAGGTGGCCAAGCGCGGCTTCTACTTCACGCCGAAGGAAGGCGGGCAGGCCAAGTAGGTCTGGACGCGAGCGCCTAGGAGGGATTGGCAAAACCCCCGCGCACACCTGGCGGCGGCGGACACTGCGCGGTGCGGCGTCCTCAGTCGGCCGAATAGCTCTGCTATTCGGCCTCCCTGCGTCCTTGCCCCGCTTGGTCCGGCGCTCGCCAGCCGCACACGCGGGTTTCGCCAATCCCTCCTAGGGCCGCATCGCGAGGACGGTGGAGAGGCGGGCGCCCTTGCCGGTCGTTTCGCGGGTGGCGAGGAGGAGCTCGCGGGTGCGGACCCGGCCGCTCCTCACGTTTGCGATCAGGTTTTGAGTGGTCTTCAACGCGGGGAAGGCGAGCTCGAGGTTGGCGACGGGTCGCGGGCGCGCGAGGCGGATGCGGAGCGCTCGGGGGGCGGCGAGCAGACCGGGCGGCAGGTCCACGGCGACGCTGCGCAGCGAGGCGCCGGGGCGCGCGGCGAGCGTGAACTTCAGCTTCGGCCTGCCCTTGGCGACGCCGGAGATGGAAGCGCGAAGCAGCCGTGGAGTCGCGGCCGGCTGGGGTGCGGCGGCTGCCGGGCCGGCGCCGCCGGCGCTCGGCGGCGGGGCGGGAGCGGCGAGCGCGCAGAGCGAGGCCGCCAGCGCGCCGCCCTTCGGAGTTCCCAGCCCGGTCGCCATGTCGTAGCCCGGCTTGGCCGGAAACGGCTCGGCGCTGTCGAACCTGTTCGTCGTCGGCATGCCGCCGGGGCGGGCGCCGGTGACGTCGTGGAAGTTGGCCGCGTAGGCGTCGCCGGCGATCGCGTAGAGCGCCGGGTTCGCGAACCCGATCGAGTGCCCGCGGCAGGCCGGGCTGGCGTTGGTGAGAGCGGCGAAGGCCGCCCACAGCGGCGCCGCGGCGCTGGTGCCGCCGGAGACGCTCCATTCATCTTCGGTGTGGGTGACGTAGCCGGTCTCCAGGGAGGCGTTGGCGGAGACGTCGGGGACCTGGCGGCAGTAGGAGAAGCCGCAGTCGTCGCCGCTGGAGAGCTCGTCGATCACGCCGAGGTCCGGCGCCGCCTGCTGCTGGTAGGCGGGCATCGGGAAGTGTTCGGAGAGACCGCCGCCGCCGGCGCCCCAGTGCGGGCTTTCGTTCCAGAGGTACTCGGTCGGGGTCGTCGCGGTCGGTTCCTCCATCCGCGTGCCGCCGACGTCGGTGGCGAAGGGGTGGCTGCCGGGGAAGTCGACGGCGAGCGATTTGTCGTGGTCGCCTTCGGATTCGTAGCAGTCGGTCGAGCCCTCGTCGCCGGCGGCGACGAAGAACGACTGGCCCTGGGCCGCCGCCTCCTGGAGCAGGGTGTCCATCGCGGCCGCCACCTCGTTCTCCACCCATTTCTCGCAGATCCCCCAGGAGCTGGACATCACCTTGGCGGTGTTCTGCTCGACGTAGGCGGAGAGGATTTCGGCTTCGGCGGCGGCGCTGTTCGGTGCCTGGTAGACGACGATGTCGGCGCCGGGCGCGAGCCCGATCAGCTGCTCGATGTCCAGCGCCGCCTCGCCGTCTTCGCCTTTGTAAGGGCCGGGGCCGCCGTTGACGTCGACGGCCGTGACGTCGACGTCGGTGCCGTAACAGGACTGGTAGGTGGCGATGTCGGCGGGAAGGAAGGGTTCGAGCTCGAGCAGAGCGATCGTTTGGCCGGCGCCGAAGTTGCCGGCGGCGTAGAAGTCGGAGAACCGGTAGGCGGAGGCGATCTGGTCGGCGGTGTAGCCCCCCAGTTCTTTCCCCGTCTGCTGCGCCTCGGCGCACGGCTGGGTTCCGCCGGTGACGACGGAGGTCGTGGGGGAGGCGGTGGTCGCGGAGCCGATGAGCGGGGAGCGGTCGCCGTCGAGGTCGCGGCGGCGGGAGAGCGTCAGGTCGTCGAGCCCGATCACGCCCTGCACGAAGGGAGCCGCCGGGGCCGGGACGGCCGGCGGCCGGTCGTTGGCGTGGGCGACCCGCCCGGAGGCGAGGCGCACGCGCTCGATCGAGATGGCGAACGCGGACTCCACCTGGGCGACGGTCGCATTCACCGGCAGCGAGAGGCGGTTGGCGGCGGCAGGTCCGACGCGGAGGCCGCGCGCCGCGAGCGCCGAGCGCACCGCGGCGACCTGCTCCGGGGTGGCGCCGAAGCGCTGGGCGAACTGCGGGACCGTCAGGTACTGGCCGAAGACGGGGGAGCCGGGGGTCGAGACCGCGGTCGCGAAGCGTTCGAGCCCCGCCGGGTCGCGCGGTTCGAGCGCGACGTAGAGCCGCAGATCCTTCGCCGGTTGCGCCGCGCCGACAACCGCCGCGCCCCGGGGCATCTCAGGCGCCGCGCCGATCCTCTCGGCGGCGCCGCTCTGCGCCTGCGCCGGCGCGACGGCGAGCAGGAAGGCAACCAAGGCGCCGAGCGCGGCGAGAAGACGGGACCGATGCATTGACCACGCATCGGCACCGGCCCGGCGATTCCTTAGGGAGGAATTCGAGGGCTCAGCCGCCCTCCAGCTCCTGCCCGAGGTTGTCGAGGCAGTTGCTCCAACCGTTCTCGTGGGAGCGGACCGATTCTTCGTCCTCGAGGCCGGTGTGGGTGAGGCGGACGGTGGTGGCGCCGTCGACTTCCTCGAAGTCGAGCTCGATCAGGGTCTCCCTGCCTTCCTCGTCCCAGGTCCAGGTGAAGGCGAGCCGGGTCGGGGGGTCGATCTCGGTGTAGTGACCGCCCCCGCCGTATTCGACGTCCTTGTCGGGGTCGCGCATGACGACGCGGACGGTGCCGCCGAGGCGGAGGTCGACTTTCGCTTCGGTGGTCTCCCAGGCGTGTTCGCCGTGGAACCAGCGGCGCATCACCTCCTCGCTGGTCCAGGCGTCGAACACCTTTTGGGCGGGCGCTTGGTAGGTCCGTTCGATTTGGAGGGTCCGGCCCTTGATCATCGGCCGTGCTCCCGGCGCCGCAGGTGCAGGGCGAGCCAGGCGCGGGTGAGGAGGAGGCCGGCGCCCGGGCCGGCCAGGGCCGGCAGCAGCTCCTCCAGCGGCACCCCGCCGACGTGGGCGAGCGAGATCATCAGGCGGTCGCCCCGTTGTATTCGTCGTGGCGGTTCCACCACTGATAGGGCGGGGTCTGGGGATAGCCCTCGGGTGAGTCCTCCCACTCCTCCTGGCGGCCCAGCGCGGTGATGTCGAGGTAGTTCCAGGTGCTCCCCATCTGCTCGTCGCCACGGCCATCGACGAAGTAAGTGCGGAAAATTCGGTCCTCGTGGTCGCGGTAGAAGGCGTTGGTGCCGTGCCATTCCCTGACGTCGTGGTCGGAGTCGAAGGAGTCGGTGATCGTGTACCAGGGGATCTCCCATCCCATCCGCTCCTTGAGGCGGGCGATGTTCTCCTGCGGCGCTCGCGAGACGAAGACGAGGGTGGTGTCGCGGGCGTTGAGGTGGGAGAGGTGGGAGACCTGATCGGCGACCATCGAGCAGCCGGGGCAGCCCTTCTCGGGCCAGCCCTTCACGTCGGGGTCGTAGAAGAATCGGTAGACGATCAGCTGGCGGCGCCCCTCGAACAGGTCGAGCAGGCTCGCCGGCCCGTCCGGCCCGTCGAAGCGGTACTCCTGCTCGACCGCCAGCCGCGGCATCCGCCGCCGTTCGGCGGCCAGCGCGTCGCGGCCGCGGGTCAGCTCCTTCTCCTTGACCAACAGCTCCTCGCGGGCGGCCTTCCACTCCTTGGCTGAGACAACCGGCGGCATCTTCATTTCGGCTCCTTCTCTTTCAGGTATTCGTCGACGACGTCGAACAGGCGCTCCCAGATCTCGCGCTGGCGCTCCATCCAGTCCGCTGCCCCCTCGAGCGCCTTGGGCTCGAGCGAAAGGCGGTGGGTCCGGCCCTCGACGACGCGGGTGACGACCCCGGTCTCCTCCAGCACCTTCAGGTGCTTGGAGATGGCGGGCTTGGAGACGCCGAAGTCGCGGGTGACTTCTCCCACGGTGGCCGGCCCGACCGCGAGGCGTTCGACGATTCCCCGGCGGATCGGGTGGGAGAGGGCCTTGAACGGATTGTTAACCATTTGGTTAACCATACACCTCTCGCCACTTCGCCTCGCTGTTAGCCTCGGCTGCATGCCTGCGCCGAGCCGAGACGAAGCCTGGGAGCTCTTCTGCGAGTGGACCGAGTCGGAGTCGCTGCGCCGGCACGTGCTCGGGGTGGAAGCGGCGATGCGCGCCTACGCCGAGAAGTACGGCGAGGACGAGGAGCTGTGGGCGGCGACGGGGATCCTCCACGACCTCGACTACGAGCGGCACCCGGACCTCGAGACCGGCCACCCGAGGGTGGCGCTGGAGCTTTTCGAGGAGAAGGGCTACCCACGCGAGCTGATCGACGCCGTCGCCGGCCACGCCCCCTACCTCGGGGTGCCGCGGGAGACGCGGATGGCGAAGGCGCTGTTCGCGGTCGACGAGCTGACCGGATTCATCGCCGCCGTCGCCCTGGTGCGGCCGACCGGGATCGAGGGGCTGAAGCCGAAGTCGGTGAAGAAGAAGATGAAGGAAGCGAGCTTCGCCGCCGCGGTCAACCGCGACGAGATGCGCGAGGCCGCCGCCGATCTGGGAGAGGACTTCGACGAGCACGTCGCCTTCGTGATCGCGGCGCTGCAGCCGCGGGCGGACGAGCTCGGCCTGAGCAAGTAGCGTTCCTGACCATGCAGCAGGGGTTCAGGTGCTTCTTGGCGCGTCGTCTGCGCTTCCTCCAGATCGCGCTCGTGGCGATCGCGGCGACGCTTGGCGCGGGCGCGACCCTGCCCGCGGGCGCTTCGGCGGCGCCGACGCAGATCACCGAAATCCCCGTCGACTTCGGTCACTGGAGCAACCTCGAAGGTCTCGTCTTCGGGCCGGACGGCAACCTCTGGTTCAGCGATCACTGGTGGCCGGAAGGCCAGTACCACGCTTCGATCGGGCGCATGGACGAAGCGGGGAACGCCGAGGAGTTCGACGCAGGGCTGAACGAATACAGCTCGATCGCCGAGCTCGTTCCCGGCCCTGGCGGTGACGTCTGGTTCGCCGACGACGGCTCGGCGCTGGGCGGGGCCGCGATCGGCCGGATCTCCTCCGACGGGACGATCACCCGCTACACCGCGGGCCTTGGCGGCGCCCGGCCCTGGACGATCATGGCCGGTCCCGACGGCAACCTCTGGTTCACCGCGGGCAGAAACAACCCAGCGATCGGGTTCGCCACCCCCGAGGGGGAGATCACGACGTTCTCGCTTCCCGGCTCGGTGTGGGACGCCGTCGCCGGTCCCGACGGCAACGTCTGGTTCACCTACGCCGACGAGGGCGTGACTCCGGCGATCGGCCGCGTGGTGATGAAAGAAGACGGCGGCGCCACCATCACCCTGTTCCACAAAGGCCTCGCCGCCGACAGCGTCCCCCGTGAGATCGTCGCCGCCCAGGACGGCAACCTCTGGTTCGCCGACAACGCCGAAACGACCACCGCGATCGGCAAGGTCTCGATGAGCGGCCAGATCCAGGAGTTCCCGGTCAGCTCGGAGGAGGAAAGCGGCATCTGGGACATCGCGACCGGTCCCACCGGGGACATCTGGTTCACCAACCGGGGAACGAACGAGGTCGGTCGGGTGACCCCGCAGGGTCAGGTGACGACGCTGCAGCACGAACAGGTCTTCGACCCGCGCTGGATCACCCCCGGCCCCGACGGCAACATGTGGTTCACCCAGTGGGGTGGGATCGGGAAGGTCACTCCCACGGGGGCGATCACCAACTTCAGGGAAGGCCTGATCCCCAACGCCACCCCGGGGGAGATCGTCAGCGGGCCGAACGGGCGCCTCTGGTTCATCGGCGGGGACGGGTCGACTTCGGCGATCGGGCGCATCGTCCCCGGCGACGACAACCCGCCGGCGCCCGAGGCTCCCCCACAGCCGCCCCAGCCCTCGTACGCGTTCGGGCGGCTCGCGTTGCCGAAGACCAACCTCCGCGTCTCGCCCAAGGGCAGGACGACCCTGCCCATTGCCTGTCAAAGCTCGACGCCCTGCTTTGGCAGCTTCCGCATCTACGTCTTCCGCTCTGGCTGGAAGGCGGGGCGGAAGATCGCGGAATCCTCCTTCTCGGTCGGCGCCTGGGGCTCGGCCGGAGTTCGCGTCCAGATAACCAAGGTCGGCAAGAAGCTCTTGGAGAAGAACGACGAGGTCATCGCCTGGCTTCACGCCTCTCCCCGCTCCGGCGCTCTGCCCGTGAACCAGCGCTTGCGCCTGCGGCTCGCCGCCCCGCGGCGCTGACCCTTGGCGGGCTCGACGAGGGAGGCTCGCGCGGCGCTTGCCGAGCGTCTGCGCGCGCGGCTGCCGGAGCTCCGGTCGGCGGTGGCGACGCGGGTGTACGCGATCTCCGATCCCCATGAGGTGGTCGACCCCGCCTACCTCGAGGGTCTCAGGAGTGCCCTCGAGGCAGCCGTCGACCACCGGCTCGCGGTGCTCGAGGCCGGGGAGCGGCAGGCGCCGCCGGTGCCGGCGGTCCTGCTCGCGCAGGCACGGCTGGACGCGCGGGACGGGGTTCCGCTCGAGACCGTCCTGCGCCGCTACTTCGCCGGCAACGCCCTCTTCGGGGACTTCCTCGCCGAAGAGGCCGAGCGGGCGGAGGTGCCGAGCTCGGCCTTGCGTCGCCTGCTCGCCGAGCAGGCGACGCTCGGGGACCGGCTGATCACCGCCGTCAGCGAAGAGCACGCCCGCGAAGCGAAGAACCGGCCCGCCACCTCGGCCGAGCGGCGGCGGGAGTGCGTCAAAGCTCTGCTCGCCGGCGAACTCGTCGACCGCTCCGATCTCGGCTACGACCTCGACGTCCATCACCTCGGCTTGATGGCGAAGGGAGAGGGCGCCGAAGAGCTGATGCGGGAGCTGGCGGGCAGGCTCGACCGCCGCCTCCTCGCAGTCCAGCGCGAGGAGGATCCGCAGTGGGCCTGTTGGCTGGGCGGCTTGCGTCCCGTGACGGCCGAGGAGGCGGTGGGCGCTCTCTCGGGCCTCGTTCCCGACGGCGTCCTCGTCACCGCCGGTGAGCCCGCCGAGGGCCTGGCGGGCTGGCGGTTCAGCCACCTGCAGGCGAAGGCGGCGCTCGCGGTCGCCGAACGCCGGGGCCAGCCGGTCGTCCGCTACGCCGACGTCGCCCTGCTCGCCGCGATCGCCCGCGACGACCTCGCCGCCGCCTCGCTGCGCCGGCTCTACCTGGAGCCGCTCGAACGCGGACGGGACGGCGGCAGCGTCGTCCGGGAGACGCTGCGCGCCTACTTCGCCGCCGGGCGGAACGTCTCTTCGACCGCCGCCGCGCTCGGCGTCGACCGCCGCACGGTGACGAACCGCATCCGCGCCGTCGAGGGCCTCTTCGGCCGGCCGCTGGAGGACTTCGCGACCGACCTCGAGGTCGCGCTGCGGCTCGAGGACTGATTCGCCGCCCGCTTTCCCACCTTGGTGAAACCCGGCTGGACAACGCCACACATTGGGGAGGCGCGCCTCCCCGGGGGTGGAGAAGATCGGTTCGTTCCGTCCACGGGAGGCAGGGGGAAATCATGAGCAGGAATCCGATTCGCGTCGCCGCCGTCGGGCTCGGGTTGGCGTTGGTCTTGGCCGCCACCGCCCTCGGCGCCCGCGGCGGCGACGAGAAAGTGTTCTGCGCCGGCAACATCTGCGTCACCGACGACGGCGGCATCTCGCCGGACGAGCTTCCGAAGCGAGGAAAGGCCCCGGTCACGGCGCGCCTGCACGCGCAGGTCGAGACCCGCGACGGCACCCACCCCCCGGCGCTGCAAACCGTCGACATCGAGATCGACAGGACGATCGAGGTCGACGCGGTGGGCCTCCCGACCTGCAAGGCGGCGCAGCTGCAGTCGCGCGACACCGCCGCCGCCAAGAAGGCCTGCGGCAGCGCGATCGTGGGGTCGGGCAAGGCCGAAGTGGAGGTCGCCTTCCCCGAACAGGCGCCTTTCCGCTCGACCGGGCCGCTGGTCCTCTTCAACGGCGGCGTCCAGGGACCGACCACGACCGTTTTCATCCACGCCTACGTCAACGTGCCGGCGCCGACCGCGATCGTCACCCGGGCCACGGTCACGCGCATCGACGGCGGCCGCTTCGGCCTGCGGATAGGGGCGAAGATCCCGAAGGTCGCCGGCGGCTCCGGCTCGTTGACGATGTTCGACCTCAGGGTCGGCCGCAAGTTCACCTATCGAGGCGCGAGGAAGAGCTTCCTGATGGCAGGCTGCCCGACCGGGTCCTGGCTGGCCAGGGGCAACGCCCGGTTCGAGGACGGGACCAGGCTCGCCCTCTCCCACGTTTTCTCGTGCACCCCGAAGGGCTGACTGCCCCTGGCGAGACAGCCGATCGCGACGCCCTCGAGGTCGAGGGGGTCGCCCGGGTGGCGACCGCCTTTGCGGTGGCGATGGCCGCCGCCACCCTCGGCTCGGCTCTGCTCTCGGGGAGCGGCGGCCTCACGGTCATCCTGGGGCTCGCCCTCCTGGCCTCGGTCCTCGGCAGCGCCTTCTACGTCGGGCTGCAGCGGACCGCTAGCGCGACCTCCGTCACCGCGAACGGGGAACGCGTGCTGGCCCACGGAGTGGGGCGGGGCGGGCGCGGCTTCCTGGGGGGGCACGCGGTCGCGGTCACCGAGGGCTCGATCCTCAGCATCTCGGCGAGGCCGTGGGGCGTCGGGCGGGTGGCCGCCGTCATCAGGCT
>Ga0196958_10000123_pt1 | contig 26836 bp, 24 predicted proteins | sample S1v_10metaG_FD_148654 | JGI IMG/M metagenome (GOLD analysis project Ga0196958, IMG submission 148654) | Soil microbial communities from Anza Borrego desert, Southern California, United States - S1+v_10 | ecosystem: Environmental > Terrestrial > Soil > Desert | place: USA: California | collected... | reverse complement strand
GTGCGACACGCGCCCGTCAAGACCGCTCGCCGCTCGATGCACGTCCGGCCCGTAGAGTTCCGGCGTGACCGATTCGCCGCGCTACACGAGGGAGGCAGCGCCGTCCAAGGTGCAGTCGGTGGACCGGGCCATCGCGATCCTCTACCTGCTGGCCGAACGGGACCGGGAGGGCGTGGGCGTCACCGAGGTCGCCGCCGAGCTCGGCGTGCACAAGTCGACGGCGTTCCGCCTCATCGAGGCCCTGGAGAACGGCGAACTGGTCGAGCAGGTCGCCGAGCGCGGCAAGTACCACCTGGGGCGCGGCATCGTCCGGCTCGCCGGGGCCACCACCGCTCAGCTCGAGCTGCCGATCGAGAGCAGGCCGGTGTGCCGGCGCCTCGCCGCGGAGCTGGGCGAGACGGTCAACCTCGCGATCGCCGACGCGGGCGAGGCCACGAACATCCTCCAGGAGTACGGCAGCTCGGCGATCACCGGCCGCAACTGGATCGGCCGCCCCACGCCGATGCACGCGACGGCGAGCGGCAAGGTCCTGCTGGCCTGGGGCGACGCCGAGGTGGCGCGCAAGGCGCTCGCCGGTGACCTGGTCGCGTACACCGAGCACACGATCACCGACCCCGGCGCGCTGGGAGCGGAGCTGGAGAAGGTCCGCGAACAGGGGTGGGCCTCGACCACGGAGGAGTTCGAGCTCGGCCTCAACGCCATCGCCGCGCCGATCCGCGGCGCCACCGGGGACGTCGTCGCCGCGGTGGGCGTCTCGGCGCCCTCCTACCGCCTCCCCGTCGAGTCGTTCACCGAGGTCGCGACACAGCTCCTGCTCGGCGCCGCCGAGATCAGCAGCCGGATCGGCTACTACGGGGCGCACGAGTAGCGCGCCGCCCGCCGAGGCCTGCGGGGGTGATCACCATGTGCGGTCGCAGAGCCGCACCCATGCCGCTTGAGGACCGCATGCGGCGATCTCGATGAGGCGCACCAGGCAGGGTGATCACCGACTGCCGCCGGAGGACCGGCCTCAGAGCACCGCGCGCACTGCGCGCTCGAAGCCGACCACGTGCTCCAGCGCCAGCCTGCCCGCCCTCTCCTCGTCCCCCTCGACGACGGCCTCCAGCAGGCCGACGTGCTCCTCGACGTGGCCGGCGACCGCCGGGATCCGGTCCAGGAACAGGCACCAGATCCGGGTGGCGAGGTTGTCCTGCCGGACGAGGATGTCCTCCAGGTGCGGGTTGCCCGTGGCGCGGTAGACCTCGCGGTGCACCTGGACGTCGCGGCGCAGCAGCTCGCGACGGTCGCCGACGCGGGCCTGCAGGCCCGCCGTGTCGCGGGCGAGGCCGGCGAGGTGCGCCCGGTGCGCGGCGGTGGCGTTGCGCGCGGCCCGGGCGGCGGCGAGGGGCTCCAGCTCCAGGCGGATCTCGGAGATGTGGGCGAGGTCGGTGATGTCGACCGCGGTGGCGAACGTGCCGCGCCGGGGGTAGGCCACGACGAGCCGGTCGCCCTCCAGGCGCTTCAGCGCCTCGCGCACGGGCGTGCGGCCGGTGCCGAGCTCCTGCGCCAGCACGTCGTCGTTCAGCGGCTCCCCCGGCCGGATGTCGAGCATGACCAGCCGGTCCCGTATCCCCTCGTACGCCCGGTCCGCGAGCGACCGGGGCGGGCCCTCCACCGACGCGGACAGCTGGGGCGCGGCACTCATCGTTCTCCCTACCGGTTGTCCACAGGCATCGCCGGGACGTCTTGACGCCGTCCCGCGGACGCGCTTACCGTACCGTACACCGCCGATTGATATATCAGTCAGTGGCGATGTGGTACTACAGATCGGACGCCCCAGATGCTCGACACCCCGGTCGTCGCCCGGACGGCCCTTCCCGAGTCCCTGAACAGCGCCCTCGCCGACACCGATCCCGAGGTGCACGCGGCGGTGCGTGCCGAGCTGGCGCGCCAGGAGACCACGCTGGAAATGATCGCCAGCGAGAACGTCGCCCCGCTGGCGGTGCTGCAGGCCCAGGGCTCGGTGCTCACCAACAAGTACGCCGAGGGCTACCCCGGCCGGCGCTACTACGGCGGGTGCGAGCACGTCGACGTCGTCGAGCGGCTCGCGATCGAGCGGCTGAAGGAGCTGTTCGACGCCCCGTTCGCGAACGTCCAGCCGCACTCGGGCGCGCAGGCCAACGCCGCGGCGATGGCCGCGCTCCTGCAGCCCGGCGACACGATCCTCGGCCTCGACCTCGCCCACGGCGGGCACCTGACCCACGGGATGCGGCTCAACTTCTCGGGCCTGCTCTACGACGTCGCGGCCTACCACGTCCGGGAGCACGACCACCGCGTCGACATGGCCGAGGTGGCGCGGCTCGCGCGGGAGCGGCGCCCGAAGGTCATCGTGGCGGGCTGGTCGGCCTACCCCCGCCACCTCGACTTCGCCGAGTTCCGGCGGATCGCCGACGAGGTCGACGCCTACCTGATGGTCGACATGGCCCACTTCGCCGGGCTCGTCGCGGCCGGCCTGCACCCCTCCCCGGTGCCGCACGCGCACGTGGTCACGAGCACCACGCACAAGACGCTCGGCGGCCCGCGCGGCGGTCTGATCCTCTCCGCCGAGGACGACCCGGCGCTGCGCAAGAAGCTCAACTCGGCGGTGTTCCCCGGCCAGCAGGGCGGCCCGCTCGAGCACGTGATCGCCGCGAAGGCGGTCACGTTCAAGCTGGCCGCTGGCGAGGCGTTCCGCGACCGGCAGCAGCGCACCCTGCTCGGCGCCCGACTGCTCGCCGACCGGCTGCTCGCCGCCGACTCGCGCGCCGCGGGCATCGGTGTGGTCAGCGGTGGCACCGACGTCCACCTGGTGCTGGTCGACCTGCGCGCGTCCGAGCTCGACGGCAAGCAGGCCGAGGACCGGCTGCACGCGGCCGGGATCACCGTGAACCGCAACGCCGTGCCGTTCGACCCGCGGCCGCCGATGGTCAGCTCGGGCGTCCGGATCGGCACGCCCGCCCTCGCCGCCCGGGGCTTCGGCGCCGACGAGTTCGCGGAGGTCGCCGACATCGTCGCCGCCGCGCTGCGGCCCGCCACGGACGACGCCGGCATCGGCGCGCTGCGCGCCCGGGTCACCGAGCTGGCCGCCCGCTTCCCGCTCTACCCGGCGCTGGCCGAGGCCGGATCGTGAACCAGCTCCCGGAGCACCCCGACTTCCTGTGGCGCAACCCCGAGCCGAAGCGCTCCTACGACGTCGTGATCGTGGGCGCCGGCGGGCACGGCCTGGCCACCGCCCACTACCTGGCCCGCAACCACGGCATCACCGACGTCGCCGTGCTGGAGAAGGGCTGGCTCGCGGGCGGCAACATGGCCCGCAACACCACGATCATCCGCTCCAACTACCTGTGGGACGAGAGCGCGGGCATCTACGAGCACGCGTTGAAGCTGTGGGAGGGCCTCGAGGAGGACCTCGGCTACCCGGTCCTGTTCAGCCAGCGCGGGGTGCTCAACCTCGCGCACAGCCTGCAGGACGTGCGCGACAGCGTCCGCCGGGTCGAGGCCAACGTGCTCAACGGGGTGGACGCCGAGTGGCTCACCCCCGACGAGGTCAAGAAGGTCTGCCCGATCGTCAACACCTCCCAGGAGCTGCGCTACCCGGTGCTGGGTGCCACCTACCAGCCCCGGGCCGGCATCGCCAAGCACGACTACGTGGCGTGGGGCTTCGCGCGCCGCGCCGACGAGGCCGGGATCGACCTGATCCAGGACTGCGAGGTCACCGGCTTCACCACCGAGGGGGACCGCGTCACCGGGGTGCGCACCACGCGCGGCGACATCGCGGCCGGCCGGGTCGCGCTCTGCGCGGCGGGCCACACGTCCGTGCTCACCGACATGCTCGGCTTCCGGGTGCCGCTGCAGAGCCACCCGCTGCAGGCGCTGGTCTCCGAGCTGCTCGAGCCCGTGCACCCGACGGTCGTCATGTCCAACGCGGTGCACGTCTACGTCTCGCAGGCGCACAAGGGCGAGCTGGTGATGGGCGCCGGCATCGACTCCTACAACGGCTACGGCCAGCGCGGCGCGTTCCACATCATCGAGCGGCAGATGGCCGCGGCCGTGGAGCTGTTCCCGGTGTTCGCGCGGGCGCACCTGCTGCGCACCTGGGGCGGGATCGTCGACGTCACCCCGGACGCGTCCCCGGTCGTCGGGCGCACCCCGTACGCCAACCTCTACCTCAACTGCGGCTGGGGCACCGGCGGGTTCAAGGCCACGCCGGGCGTCGGCTGGTGCATGGCGCACACGATCGCCCACGACGAGCCGCACCCGTTCACCGCCCCGTTCACACTGGAGCGCTTCGTCACCGGCGCGCTGGTCGACGAGCACGGCGCCGCCGCCGTCGCCCACTGAGGAGAGACCCACAGTGCAACTCATCGAGTGCCCCTGGTGCGGGCCGCGCGAGGAAGTCGAGTTCCACTACGGCGGGCAGGCGCACGTCGCCTACCCCGAAGACCCGCAGGCGCTCACCGACGAGCAGTGGGCGCACTACGTGTTCTTCCGCGACAACCCCAAGGGCATGTTCGCGGAGCGGTGGAGCCACACCGCGGGCTGCCGGCGCTGGTTCAACGCCGTCCGCGACACCGCCACCTACCGCTTCCACGGCGTCTACCGCCCCGGCGAGCCCCGGCCGGTGACGTCATGAGCGGGTTCCGGGTTCCGGCCCGCGGTCGGATCGACCGCGGCACCACCTACGAGTTCACGTTCGACGGGCAGCACCTCACCGGCCACCCCGGCGACACGCTCGCGTCCGCGCTGCTCGCGCACGGCCACCACCGGATCACCAGGAGCGTCGCACTCGGCCGTCCCCGCGGAATCGCGGCGGCGTGGGCGGAGGACCCGAGCGGCCTGGTGCAGGTCGAGGAGCCCTTCCCCGAGCCGATGCTGCTCGCCACCACGCTCGAGCTCACCGACGGGCTCGCCGCCCGCGGCGTCCCCGGCCGGGGGCGGCTCGCCGAGGTGCCCGACACCTCCCGCTACGACGCGAAGCACGCCCACGCCGACCTGCTCGTCGTCGGGGCCGGCCCGGCCGGGCTGGTCGCGGCGCTCACCGCGGCCCGCGCGGGCGCCCGGGTCGTGCTCGTCGACGAGCAGTCGGAGGCGGGAGGCAGCCTGCTCGGCACCACCGACACCCTCGACGGCGCCCCCGCCTTGGAGTGGGTCGCCGCCGCCGTGGCCGAGCTGGCGAGCCTGCCCGACGTGCTGCACCTGCAGCGCACCACCGCGTTCGGGCACTACGACGACGGGTTCGTGCTCGCGCTGGAGCGCCGCACCGACCACCTCGGCCGGACGCGTGTCCGCGGTGGGGATACCGCGGCGCCGCAGCGCCTCTCCCGGCAGCGGGTCTGGCGGATCCGCGCCCGGCACGTGGTGGTCGCGACCGGCGCCCACGAGCGTCCGGTGGTGTTCTCCGACAACGACCGCCCCGGGATCATGCTCGCCTCCGGCGCCCGCACGTTCCTGCACCGCTACGGGGTGCTCGCCGGGCGAGACGCGGTCGTGTTCACCACCGACGACACCGCCTACGCCGCGGCCGTCGACCTCGCCGACGCCGGTGCACGGGTGCACGCGGTCGTCGATGCGCGCGAGGACGCTCCCGCGCACTGGCGTGCGGAGTGCGAGCGCCGCGGCGTCCCGGTCCGGGCCGGGGAGGTCGTCACCGGCACCCGGGGTGGCGAGCGGATCACGCACACGCTCGTCGGCGACGAGCCGGTCGCCTGCGACCTGCTTCTGGTCAGCGGCGGCTGGAACCCTGCGGTGCACCTGTTCAGCCAGGCCCGCGGACGGCTGCGCTACGACGCGGGCCTCGGCGCGTTCCTGCCCGGGGAGGAGTTGCCCGGCGTCACCGTCGCGGGCTCCGCGAACGGCGTGTTCGACCTGGCCGGGTGCCTGCGCGACGGGCAGCGGGCGGGTGGCGGATCCGGTGCGCTCCCGGTGGCGGAGCACGCTCCCGAACCCACCCCCTCGCTGGTCCTGTGGCGGGTGCCCGAGGGCGACACCGCCACGCAGTTCGTCGACCTGCAGCGCGACGCCACCGTGGCCGACATCGCCCGCGCCGTCGGCGCCGGGATGCGCTCTGTGGAGCACGTGAAGCGCTACACGACGATCGGCACCGCGCACGACCAGGGCAAGACCTCCGGCGTGATCGCGTCCGGGATCACCGCGGAGCTCGTGGGACGCCCGATCGAGGAGCTGGGCACCACCACGTTCCGCCCGCCCTACACGCCGGTGGCGTTCGCCGCGCTGGCCGGGCGGCAGCGCGGCGCGCTGTTCGACCCCGAGCGCGTCACGGCGCTGCACGACTGGCACGTGGCCCACGGCGCGGTCTTCGAGGACGTCGGGCAGTGGAAGCGGCCCCGCTACTACCCGCGGCCCGGCGAGGACATGGAGTCCGCGGTCCTGCGGGAGTGCACGGCCGCCCGCACCGGTGTCGGCATCCTCGACGGCTCCACGCTCGGCAAGATCGACGTCCAGGGCCGGGACGCCGCGGTGCTGCTCGACCGGATCTACACGAACATGATGAGCAGCCTCACGGTCGGGATGGTCCGGTACGGCGTGATGTGCGGCGTCGACGGGATGGTCATCGACGACGGCACCGTGCTGCGGGCGGCGGAGGACCGGTTCCTCGTCTACACCACCACCGGCGGCGCGGCGAAGGTGCTGGACTGGATGGAGGAGTGGGCCCAGACCGAGTGGCCGGACCTGCGGGTGCACCTCACGTCGGTCACCGAGCAGTGGGCCACGTTCCCCGTGGTCGGGCCGCGCTCGCGGGATGTGATCGCCGCGGTCTTCCCCGAGGTGGACGCCTCGGCCGCGGCCTTCCCGTTCATGGCCTGGCGCGACACCCGGCTCGACGGCGTGCCCGTCCGGATCGCGCGGGTCAGCTTCTCCGGCGAGCTCGCCTACGAGGTCAACGTCAACTCCTGGTACGCCCCCGCGGTCTGGGAGCGGCTCCTCGCCGCCGGGCAGCGCTACGGGATCACGCCCTACGGCACCGAGACGATGCACGTGCTGCGCGCGGAGAAGGGCTACCCGATCATCGGGCAGGACACCGACGGCACCGTCACCCCGCACGACCTCGGGATGGCGTGGGCGGTGTCGAAGAAGAAGCCCGACTTCGTCGGCAAGCGCTCCTTCAGTCGGGAGGAGAACCGCAACCCGCTGCGCAAGCAGCTGGTCGGGCTGTTGCCGGTGGACCGGCGCACGGTGCTGCCGGAAGGCGCGCAGATCGTCGAGTGCGCCACGCTGCCCGAGCCACCGGTGCCGATGCTCGGCCACGTCACCTCCAGCTACCGCAGCGCCGAGCTGGGCCGTCCGTTCGCCCTCGCGCTGGTCAAGGCCGGTCGCAGCCGCATCGGCGAGACCCTGCACGTCCCGCTGGCCGGTGCCCTGGTGCCCGTCGAGGTCACCGCCTCCGTGCTGGTCGACCCGGAAGGAGCCCGCCGTGACGGCTGAGCGGAGCTTGCCGGAGCGAACATCCGGCGCTGAGACCCTCGCGCGGACCGCACCGCTGCACGGGTGGTCCGAGCGGTTCGCCGCCCTCCCCGACGGCGTGCAGGTCGTCGCGGAACCGTTCGTCGCGATGGCCGACCTGCGCCTGGACCCGGCGGGGCCGGCCGCGGAGGCGGTCGCCGCCCACCTGGGCGTCGCGCTGCCGACCACGCCGAACACGTGGGTACAGGGCGACACCACCGCGGTGATCTGGCTGGGTCCCGACGAATGGCTGGTCACCAGCCCGTTCACGACGCCCGAGGATCTGGATGCCGGCCTGCGCGCGGTCGTCGGCGGTGCCGGCGGTGCCGGCGCGGTCGTCGACGTCTCGGCGCAGCGCACCACGCTCTCGCTGCGCGGCGCCCAGGTCCGGGACGTGCTTGCCACCGGGTGCTCGCTCGACCTGCACCCCCGCGTGTTCGGCACGGGCTGCGCCGCCCAGACCACCGTCGGGCTGGCCGGTGTCGTCCTGCTCGCCCTCGACCCCACCGCGGGCCACTACCGGCTGGTCGTCCGATCGTCGTTCGCCCGTCACCTCGCCGCCTGGCTGCTCGATGCAGCCCTGGAATTCAGCACCGAGTTCAGCACCGAGTTCAGCACCGAGTTCAGCACCGAGTTCAGCACCGAGTTCAGCACCGAGCACACCGACCCCGGGAGGGGAGCCTGATGGCCCGTTCGCCACGGATCGTGATCATCGGAGCCGGGATCGTCGGGGCGAACCTGGCCGACGAGCTGACCGCACGCGGGTGGGACCGCGTCACCGTCGTCGACCAGGGCCCGCTGCCGCTTCCCGGGGGCTCCAGCTCCCACGCGCCCGGGCTGGTGTTCCAGACGAACGCGTCGAGGACGATGACCCAGCTCGCCCGCTACTCGGTCGAGAAGTTCTCCTCCCTCGACCTGGACGGGCAGTGGTGCTTCAACCAGGTCGGCGGCCTGGAGGTCGCCACCACCCCGGAGCGGCTGGCCGACCTGCAGCGCCGCCACGGCTGGGCCACCTCGTGGGGCGTCGAGAGCCGCGTCGTCGACGCCGACGAGTGCGTGCGCCTGCACCCGCTGCTCGATCGCGACCGCGTGCTCGGCGGCTTCCACATCCCCTCCGACGGCCTGGCGAAGGCACCGCGGGTGGTCGCGGCGGTGATGCGCCGGGCGCAGGCCCGCGGTGCGCGCTTCCAGGGCTCGACCCGGGTCACGGGCATCGAGCAGTCGGGCGGCCGGGTCACCGGCGTGCGCACCGCCGACGACGTGCTGCCGGCCGACGTCGTGGTGTGCTGCGCCGGCTTCTGGGGACGGGCCGTGGGCGCCATGGTGGGTATGCCGGTGCCGTTGCTGCCGCTGGCCCACCAGTACGTGAAGACCGGGCAGCTCGCCGAGCTGGCCGGCCGCAACGACGAGCGCGCCGAGGCGGGCCTGCCGATCCTGCGCCACCAGGACCAGGACCTGTACTTCCGCGAGCACGTCGACCGCCTCGGGATCGGCAGCTACGCCCACCGGCCGATGCCGGTGCGGCTGTCCGAGCTCGACGAGCACGCCGAGATCAGCGCGTCGGCGATGCCGTCGATGCTGCCGTTCACCGAGGAGGACTTCGCCCCGTCCTGGGAGCAGAGCGTCGCGCTGTTGCCCGCGCTGGCGTCGGCGAAGGTCGAGGAGGGCTTCAACGGGATCTTCTCGTTCACCCCGGACGGCGGCCCGCTGATCGGCGAGTCGCCGGACGTCGCCGGGTTCTGGATCGCCGAGGCCGTCTGGGTCACCCACTCCGCGGGCGTGGCGCGGGCGGTGGCGCAGCTGTTGGTGGACGGGCGCAGCGAGCTCGACCTGCACGGCTGCGACGTGCAGCGCTTCGAGGAGATCCAGCTCGGCGAGGACTACGTCAGCGAGACCTCGCAGCAGAACTTCGTGGAGATCTACGACGTGCTGCACCCCCTCGAACCCCGCCGGTCGCCGCGGAACCTGCGGGTGAGCCCGTTCCACGCCCGGCAGCGGGAGCTGGGCGCGGTGTTCCTGGAGGCCGCGGGCTGGGAGCGGCCGCACTGGTACGAGGCGAACGCGCCGCTGGTGGCGCAGCTGCCGGAGGCGTGGCGGCCGCCGGAGCGCGACCCCTGGGCGGCACGGTTCCACTCCCCCATCGCCGCGGCCGAGGCGTGGCGCACCCGCGAGGGGGTGGCGCTGTACGACATGACCCCGCTCAAACGGCTGGAGGTCACCGGCCCCGGGGCGCTGGCGCTGCTGGACCGGCTCACCACCGGGACGATGGACAAGTCGGTCGGCTCGGTCACCTACACCCTCGCGCTCGACGAGGCGGGCGGCGTCCGCAGCGACCTCACGGTGGCCCGGCTGGGCGACGACCGGTTCCAGGTGGGCGCCAACGGCAACCTCGACCTCGACCACCTGCGCCGCGCGGCCCCGCCCGACGTGCGGGTCCGCGACATCACGGGTGCGACCTGCTGCATCGGGGTCTGGGGGCCGCTGGCCCGCGACCTGGTCCAGCCGCTGTCGCGGGAGGACTTCTCGCACGAGGCGCTCAAGTACTTCCGGACGATGCCGGCGCGCATCGGCGGCGTGCCGGTCACCGCGATGCGGCTGTCCTACGTCGGCGAGCTCGGCTGGGAGATCTACACCAGCGCGGAGTACGGGCTGCGGCTGTGGGACGTGCTGTGGGAGGCCGGGCAAGAGCTCGGCGTCATCGCGGCCGGGCGGGCGGCGTTCAACAGCCTGCGGCTGGAGAAGGGCTACCGCGCCTGGGGCCACGACATGACCACCGAGCACGACCCGTACGAGGCGGGCCTCGGGTTCGCGGTGCGGGCGCAGAAGGGCGAGTTCGTCGGCCGCGACGCGCTCGCCGGCCGCAGCGCCGACACGGTCACCCGCAGGTTGTCCTGCCTCACGATCGACGACCGGCGCAGCGTGGTGCTCGGCCACGAGCCCGTCTTCCTGGACGGGCGGCCCGCCGGCTACGTCACCAGTGCCGCGTTCGCGCACACGCTCGGCACGCCCGTCGCCTACGCATGGCTGCCCGCGAGCGCGAGCCCCGGCACTACGGTCGAGATCGAGTACTTCGGCCGCCGCGTCCCGGCCACCGTGGCCGTCGAGCCACTGGTGGACCCGGAGATGACCCGGATCCGGCGCTGAGCACCACCCGGGGCCTGGCATGACCATCAGCGTCTTCGACCTGTTCACGATCGGCATCGGCCCGTCGAGCTCCCACACCGTCGGACCGATGCGGGCCGCGCACTCCTTCGTGGCCCGGTTGGAGCAGCACGAGCTGCTGCCCCGCGCCGCCGCCGTGCGCGCCGAGCTGTTCGGCTCGCTCGGCGCCACCGGCCACGGCCACGGGAGCGTGAAAGCGGTCGTGCTCGGTCTCGAGGGCGAGCAGCCCGACCTGGTCGACCCGGCGGGCGCCGAACCGCGCCTGGCCGCCGTCCGTGCCCGCGCCGAGCTGCTGCTGGGTGGCAAGCACCCGATCGCCTTCTCGGTCGACGACCACGTCGTGCTGCACCGGCGCAAGCGGTTGCCGTTCCACACCAACGGCATGCGCTTCCGGGCCGTCGACTCCGCCGGCGCCGAACTGCTCACCCGCGAGTACTTCTCGGTCGGCGGCGGCTTCGTCCTCGACGAGGACGACGCGGGCCGCCCGGTGCTCGTCGAGGACCCGACACCGGTGCCGCACCCGTTCCGCACCGGTGAGGAGCTGCTGCAGCGCACCCGGGAGACCGGCCGGAGCATCAGCGACGTCATGCTCGCCAACGAGCTCGCCCGCCGCCCGGAGGACGAGGTGCGGGCCGGGTTGCTGCGCATCTGGTCGGCGATGCGGGAGTGCGTGGAGCGCGGGTCCCGCACCACGGGCGTGCTGCCCGGCGGGCTGAAGGTGCGCCGCCGCGCCGCCGACCTGCGCGAGCGCCTGGAGGCCGGGGGCGACGAGACCGACGCGATGCGCGCGGTCGACTGGGTCACCCTCTACGCGCTCGCGGTGAACGAGGAGAACGCCGCGGGCGGCCGCGTGGTCACCGCGCCGACGAACGGGGCGGCCGGCATCATCCCCGCCGTCCTGCACTACTACCGCCGGTTCGTCGGTTCGTCCTCCGACGACGGGGTCGTCCGCTTCCTGCTCGCCGCGGCGGCCATCGGCCTGCTGTTCAAGGAGAACGCCTCGATCTCCGGGGCCGAGGTCGGGTGCCAGGGCGAGGTCGGGTCGGCGTGCTCGATGGCCGCGGCCGGGCTCGCCGAGGTGCTCGGTGCCACCCCGGCCCAGGTCGAGAACGCCGCCGAGATCGGCATCGAGCACAACCTCGGCCTCACCTGCGATCCCGTGGGCGGCCTGGTGCAGATCCCGTGCATCGAGCGCAACGCCGTGGGCGCGGTCAAGGCGATCACCGCGGCCCGGATGGCCGTGCGTGGCGACGGCCGCCATCAGGTCAGCCTCGACAAGGCCATCAAGACGATGCGCGAGACCGGGGCCGACATGAAGGACAAGTACAAGGAGACCGCCCGCGGCGGGCTCGCGCTGAACGTCGTCGAGTGCTGAGCCGGGCGCTCTCCTCCGCCGCCGGCCGTGGGTTGATCGTCGCGGCGGCGCTCGGCTCCGGGATGATCCGGTTGCAGAACGGCGGCGAGTGACCGGGAGGTCCTGCTATGACCAGCAAGTTCACCGACCTCGCGATCGACTGTGCCGATCCCGACGGTCTCGCCCGGTTCTGGTGCTCGGTCCTCGGCTACGAGGTGCAGGACGGAGACGACGGGATCGTCACGATCGGCTCCCCGAAGGTGCCGAACGGCACGAACCACCTCGGCCCGGTGCCACCGACGTTGACGTTCGCGCGCGTACCCGAGGGCAAGACCGTCAAGAACAGGCTCCACATCGACGTCAACCCGACCGACAGGGAGCAGGACGACGAGGTCCGTCGCCTGCTCGACCTGGGTGCTCGGCACACCGACGTCGGCCAAGGCGACCAGAGCTGGGTCGTCCTCGCCGACCCGGAGGGCAACGAGTTCTGCGTCCTTGCGGCCCGCCGCCGCTGATCGGGGAGCGCGGAGACGGACGTCGGCAGGTCGAGCCCCCCGGACTCGACCTGCCCGACGTCAGCCGGTCAGCGAGGCTCGGCCTCCGCCCGTGCGACGCGTAGCAGCCGCAGGGCGAGGACGACGACACACGCCAGCCACACCACGATCGACGCCCAGTTCAGCAGGCCCCACCACGCGTGCAGGGGTGCTCCGACCGGCAGCGCGAGGACCGAGTGCGCCGGGATCAGGACGAGGATCGCGATCCCGGTGCCGAGCGCGTAACCACCGGTGCCCCGCCACCGGGTGTCGCCCGCGATCCGGCGCGACAGCGCGACGAGCCCGGCGGCGGCGCCCAGGAACGTCACGAGGAAGTGCGGCGGGACCGGAGCCGTCAGCCCGGCCAGGACGGGCCCGGCGCCACTCAGCGCGAGCAGCGCGGGCCGGTCCAGCCCCAGCGCATCCGGCGGAGGCCGAGATGGAGCCCGGCCGCGCAGGCCATCACGAGCACGCCCAGTACGACGAAGTTCATGTCCTGGATCCAGCCCGCCGGCCCGTTCACCAGTGCCACGACGGGCTCGGCCGCGAAGCTGTATCCCGGCCGGGCCAGGCCCTGCCCCACCCCCACCGCCACGAACACGACAGGGCCGACCACACCCGCGACGGCCAGGGCGACGAGCCCCGCACGCCGAGGTGCCGCCGCCTGCCGGTCCGGACCGACGGTCTGCCCCCACACCTGTTGCTGGCTGCTCATGAGCGAGCCGCTTACCGGCGGACGCAGCGGTGGACGGGCCAGAACTGCGGTCGCGGCGGCGGCCCGGTGGCACCGGCCGCCTGCAGAGCGGGCGCGAAACGCCCCTGCGGGAACCGCGTCGCCTCCTCCTCGGACTCCCACACCTCGATCACGCGCCACCCCCCGTCAGGGCTGGGACCGGCGAGGTGCAGGACCCCTCCCGCGGGCCCGTCGAGCCCGAGGTTCTCGAATGATCTTCGTGTAGACCTCCTGCGAGCCGTTCGGATTGTCGATCATCATCGCGATCATGGCTGCCTCCGCGTTCGGGTCGTCGCTGCGGGGAACGACGCTAGGGACGGCCGGGGCCGCCGTCATCGCCCGCGGCTACCACCTCTCCCGGTTGCGCACGTGGTCCGTTCGTGCCACGTCAGGCGAGGTCGTGGCGCACCGCGAAGGCGGTGGCGGCGGCGCGCGAGGAGACCCCGAGCTTGGCGAACACGTTCTGCAGGTGGCGGCGCACGGTGTGTTCGCTGAGGACGAGCTCGGCGGCGATCTCCCGGTTGGATCTGCCCGCCGCGACCAGTGCGAGCACCTGCACCTCGCGCGCGGTCAGCCCGGCGGCGGACCCCGGCGCCGCAGCGGGGGCCAGCGCGTGCACCCGTGCCACATCGGGCGCGGCGCCGAGCCGGCGGAAGGTCCACACCGCGGCGTCCAGCTCCATCTGCGCCGTGTCGTCGTCGCCGAGCTCGCGGCACGCCAACCCGAGCAGGACGCGGGCCCGCGCGGCCCGGTACGGCGCGTCGAGCTCCTGCCAGGCCGTCCACGCGCGGCGCAACGCGAGGCACGCTGCCGCCGCGTCCCCCTCGGCGAGCGTGACGGCGCCGTCGGCGTGCGCTGCGACGGCGTGCAGCACCGGCGCGTTCCACCCCGCCGCGGTACCGGCCAGCTCACGGGCCGCGGCACGCGCGGCGGGCACCTCGCCGCTCGCGAGCACGATCTCCACGAACGCGGCGAGCAGCCGCGCCCGGGCACCGCGATCCTGCGCACCGGCCAGGGCCCGGCGGATCGCCGCCTCCCCGGCGTCGACGCGGCCCTGGGCGAGGCGCAGCAGCGCGAGACCGGGCTCCGGCAGGTGGCCCCACTGGTTCGCACTCCGGTAGGCCCGCTCTGCCTCGGTGAACTCCCCGCGGAGCCGGTTCAGCTCGGCGACCTGGTAGAAGGCGGCACCGAGGGCGGGCTGGCCCGGCGGATCGGACAGGCGCTCGCACGCCCGCAGCGCCTCGGCCATCGCGTCCGCCCAGGCGCCGGAGAACTCCATGATCTCCGCGCGGTACACGAGGCACTGACCGCGATAGGGCACGAGGTCGGGCTGCGCGTCACACCACTGCCCCAACGCCACCGTCCACTCCCGCGCCCGGCGCAGGTCGAAGATCGCCTGGCAGCTCTCGATCACCGCGCAGTAGACGATGCCGGCGACGACCGCGGACACCTCGTCCATCGTCACCGCGACCATGACCTCGTCGAGCAGTGCGACGCCCCGTGCGGGTTCCTCCACGCGGATCATCGCCTGCCCCTGCCCCAGCCGACCGAGCGCGGTGAGGTCCGGGTCCCGAAACCGCTCGCCGGTCTCGACCGCCTGCGCGAAGGCCCCTTGTGCCGCCGCCGCGCGCGATCTCACCTCGCAGCACGAGGCCGAGCCCGAGCCAGAACGCGCACCTGGCGGCCGGGACCACGTCCCCGTCGCGCACGCACTCGTGGTGGGCTCTCGACCACATCTCGGTGCTGACGTCGTCGCGGCCGGTCAAGGTACGCCGCGGTGGCGAGACGCTCGACGTCCGCGACCTCCAGCCGGGTCTCGCCGTCCGCCGCGGACAACCCCCCGTACGCCTCCGCCCAGGCGCGCCGGAGGAAGGCCTCCCGGGCCTGGTCGAGCGTGGCCATGCACAAGGGCACATGCGCGGCGGCGTGGGTGTCAAGCACGTGGATGTGTCGACACCACGATCGGTGTGCGAGCAGCCCGGGTGATCACCGGGGATCACGCACCGTCGAGCACCTCGCGCAGCCGCTGCGCGAAGGCCTCCGGCTCACCCCGCATGCCGTACTCGCCGCCCAGGAACCCCCCGTGGTCGCCGGGGAAGCGGACCAGCTCGGCGCCGATCGCCGCGGCGACCGCGTCCGCGCCGCGCGCCGCCATCGTCTGCCCGGAGCCCTCGCCGCGGGCCAGCACGATGCGGGCGCCCGCCGCCCGCAGCGCGTCCAGGTCGGGCCGGTAGCCGGTGCAGCTGCGCAGGTTCTGCCCGAGCAGGGCGTCGTCCCGGCTGCCGTCGTCCTCGGTGGGCAGGCCGAACTGCGCGGGGTCGACCGGTGGGAACCGGTAGCCGTCGGGCAGCTCCCCGTCGTGGCCGACGAGGATGATGAACTTCGCCATCGCCGGGCCGAGACCGTCGCGCTGGTAGGTCCGGTACATGTCCTCGATCGCCGCGGTGAGCGCCTCGCGGTCGGGCAGCATCGTGGCCAGCGGGGGTTCGTGGGCCACCAGCGTGCGCACCTGCGCGCCGTGCCCGGCCACCCAGGCCAGTGCGTTCACCGCGCCGCCGCTGCTCGCGAACACGTCCACCGGACCGCCGCCGATCGCGTCGACGACCCGCTGCAGGTCACCCGCGTGGTCGGCGGGGGTGACCTCGCCGTGGCCGTCGGTGCGCGTGCTCCGCGCGGTGCCGCGCGGGTCGTAGGTGACGACCGGGCGGTCGGTGAAGTGGCCGGCCAGCGTCGTGAACCCCGCCGCGTCCATCGGGGACCCGAGGAGCAGCAGCGGGGTGCCGGTGCCGATGCTGCCGTGCACGTCGTAGGTAGCCCGGTAGTAGGTGATGGTGGCGCCGGGGGCGTCGAGGGTGTGGGTGGCGGTGGCGGCAGCGGTCATCGGGCGGGGCTCCTGGCTCGTCGGGGCGTGGGCAGGAGTATCGACCGTCGCAACGCGCGGAACTCATCGGTCTCGCTCAGGAGAGCAGGGCGACCACGCCGAACAGGACCGGGACGCTCAGCAGCGTCGTGCTCAGCGCGGCGTCGCGGCCGAGGGTGACGCCCTGGTCGAACCGGACGGCGTAGGCGAAGACGTTCTGCGCGGTCGGCAGCGCCGCGCAGACGACGACCGCGAGCAGCGCGTGCCCCTGCAGGCCGAGGACGAGGCCGGTGAGCAGCGCCAGCAGCGGGTGCACGACGTTCTTGAGCACCAGCACGCTCGCCAGCAGCGGCGCGGTCGCCCCGGCCCCCGGCCGCTGCGTCCCGCACAGCGAGATCCCGAACGCGAGCAGCATGCCGGGTACCGCGAGGTTCGCGATCAGCTCGATCGGGGCGAGCACGGGCTCCGGCGGGAGCAACCCGGTCGCCGAGACCGCGATCCCGGCGCCGGTGGCCAGCGCGATCGGGTTGCGCAGCGGCGCGGTCAGCGTCCTGCCCCACGCCGACTGGTGGCCGTCGGCCCGTTCCGACAGCACGTCGAGCACGGTGGTGAACAGCGGGGTGAGCACCGCGAGCTGGAACAGCAGCACCGGCGCGACCTCCGTCGCGTCCCCGAGCGCGTACGTGGCGATCGGCAGCCCGAGGTTGCCCGCGTTGACGTAGCCGCTGGCCATCGCCCCCACCGCGGTCTCGGCCGCGGGCCTGTGCAGCAGCAGCCCGACCGGGACGTAGAGCAGGCAGGCCAGCACGCTCGTCACGGCGGTGACGACCAGGCCGTCCGAGAAGACGGCTCCCACGTCGGCCCGGGCCAGCGTGACGAACAGCAACGCCGGGGACGCGACGTAGAACGCCGCCCGGGAGAGCACGTGCATGGCCGCGGGACCGAGCACACCCGCGCGCCCGACGAGGTGACCGACCGCGACGACGACGCCGATGACGACGAAACCCTCGAGCACCCCGTTCACGCCGCAGTCACGTCTGACCAGGGTAGAACTGTGACGCCGCTCAACCGGCGGCGGGAGGCCGGGAACGGCCCCGGGCGGAACCCGTCAGTCGACGGCCGCGGCCATCCGTCGGACGGCCTCGGTCAGCAGCGCGTCCGACGTCCCGACGTTGAGCCGCGCGAAGCCGCGGCCGGGCGAACCGAAGTCGGGACCGGACACCAGGGCGACCCGGCCGCGCGCGAGGAACGTGGCCGCCGGGTCGTCGCCGAGCGCCAGCTCCCGGCAGTCCAGCCACGCCAGGTACCCCGCCTCGGGCCGGCGGTAGCGGACGGCGGGCAGCTGCTCCGCCAGCAGCGCGTTCAGCCGGTCGAACCGGGCTCCCAGCGTCGCGACGACCTCGTCCAGCCAGGCGTCACCGTGCCGGAACGCGGCCTCCGCGGCGATGACGCCGAGCAGGCCCGCGCGGTACTGGAGCTCCTCGGGGATCCGCTCGAGCTGCCTGCTGGTCCCGTCCGACCCGGCGACGGCGAGGGCGCACTTGAGCCCGGCCGTGTTGAACGCCTTCGAGGCCGAGGTGAACACCACCGAGCGGGACTCGCCGAGCGCCGCGAACGGCGTGTGCCGGGCGCCGGGCGACGTGAGCGGAGCGTGGATCTCGTCCGCGAGCACGAGCACGTCGTAGCGCTCGGCCAGCGCCGCGACCGCCTCGAGCACCGGGCGCTCGAGCGCCCGGCCGGTGGGGTTGTGCGGGTTGCAGAGCAGGTACGCGCGGGCGCCGGCCGCGAACGCGCGCTCGAGCCCGTCGAGGTCGAGCTCCCCGTGCACCAGCGGCACCTCCACCACCCGGCGCCCGGCCTCCGGGATGCCCTCGAAGAACGGCGGGTAGACCGGCGGGTTGATCACGACACCGTCGCCGGGAGCGGTGAGTACCCGCAGGACCTCGACGATCCCGCTCATCACGTCGGGGATGACGCGCATGCGTGCCGGGTGCGGCGACCACCCGAAGCGCCGTTGCGCGAACCCCGCGAAGGCCTCGAAGACCCCGCCCGGCTCCGCGTAGCCCACGTCGCCGAGCCCGATGGCCTCGATCAGGGCGTCGTGGACCGGCGGGGCGAGCGCGACGTCCATCTCCGCGACGAACGCGGGCAGGACGTCGTCCGGGTACGTGACCCACTTCGAGCTGCGACGGCGGCGCAGAGCCGACAGGTCCGGGAACACGGAGCCGATCCTCGCACGGCGCCGGCCCGGTCCCCGGAGCCGAGCGGTTAGGGTGGGGCGGTCGGCCCACCGGCCGGCAAGGAGGCGTCAGGGTGCCTGGTGGCCCCCGCGGTCTTCAAAACCGACGTGGCCGAGCAGCTCGGTCAGGCGGGTTCGATTCCCGTCCGCCTCCGCCGTCCCGATGTCGGTGTCGCCGCCCTGCGAGGGGCCCGGTCGTCCTGCCAGACTCGGCCGCGTGACCAGCCTCTCCGCCGACCCCCGAAGGCGGGTTCCCCGCACCGACGCCGTGCTCGCCGACCCCCGGATCGCCGCGGCGGCCGCCCGGCTGGGCAGGTCGCTGGTCAAGCAGGCCGTGGTGGAGGCGCAGCAGCGGGCCCGGGACGGCGTCCTGGCCCCCGACGCCGTCCCCGACGCCGTCCTCGCCGGCCTGCCCGCCGCGGCCACCACGCTGCGCCCGGTCCTCAACGCCACCGGCGTGGTGCTGCACACCAACCTCGGCCGCGCGCCGCTCGGCGACGCCGCCCGGGAGGCGCTCGGGCTGGCCGCGGGCACCTGCGACGTGGAGCTCGACCTGGGCACCGGCGCACGCGGCCGCCGCGGCGCCGGCGTGCTGGACGCCCTGCTCGCGGCCGTGCCCGGCGCCGGCGCCGCGCACGTGGTGAACAACGGCGCCGCCGCGCTGGCGCTCGTCGCGGCGGCCCTGGCCACGGGGCGCGAGATCGTGGTCTCGCGCGGCGAGCTCGTCGAGATCGGGGACGGTTTCCGGATCCCGGACCTGGTCGAGTCGGTCGGGGCGCGGCTGCGCGAGGTCGGCACCACCAACCGCACCCACCGGGCCGACTACGAGCGGGCGATCGGACCCGACACCGCGTTCGTGCTCAAGGTGCACCCCTCGAACTTCCGGGTCAGCGGCTTCACCAGCACGGTGGGGACCGGCGAGCTGGCCGGGCTCGCGGTGCCGGTCGTGGTCGACATCGGGTCGGGGCTGCTCGCCCCGCACCCGCTGCTGCCCGACGAGCCGGACGCCGCGAGCGTGCTCGCCGCCGGCGCCGGCCTGGTCACGGCCTCGGGCGACAAGCTGCTCGGCGGCCCGCAGGCCGGGCTGGTGCTCGGCGGCGCCGACCTCGTGGAGCGGGTCCGCCGGTTCCCCCTGGCCCGGGCGATGCGCGTGGACAAGCTGACGCTGGCCGCCCTGGAGGCCACCCTGCGCGGTCCGCTGCCGCCCGTGCGCGCCGCGCTGGAGGCACCGGTCGCCGAGCTGCGGGCCCGGGCGCAGGCGCTCGCGGCCCGGCTGGCCGGCCTGGACGTGCAGGTCGTGGACTCGGACGCGACGGTCGGCGGGGGCGGCGCGCCGGGCGTCACCCTGCCCAGCGCCGCGCTGTCGCTGCCCGAGCCCTACGCCGCGGCCCTGCGGACGGGCACGCCCGCCGTCCTCGGCCGGCTGGACGACGGGCGCTGCCTGTTGGACATGCGCGCGCTCGCCCCCGCCGACGACGAGACCCTCCTCGAGTGCGTCCGCGTGGCGCGGGTGGCCCCGTGACGGGCGGCCCGCGGGTGGTGGCGACGGCCGGGCACGTCGACCACGGCAAGTCCACGCTGGTCCGCGCACTGACCGGGATGGAGCCCGACCGGCTCGCCGAGGAGCAGCGGCGCGGCCTGACCGTCGACCTGGGGTTCGCCTGGACCCGGCTGCCGTCCGGCACGGATCTCGCCTTCGTCGACCTGCCCGGCCACGAGCGGTTCGTCACGACGATGCTCGCCGGGGTCGGCCCCGTCCCCGCCGTGCTGGTGGTCGTGGCCGCCGACGAGGGGTGGATGCCCCAGTCGGCGGAGCACCTGGACGCCCTCGACGCCCTCGGCGTGGAGCACGGCCTGCTCGTCGTCACCCGCTGCGACCTGCTCGATCCCGAACCGGCCCGGGAGGACGCGCTCGCCGAGATCGCCCGCTCCTCACTCGGCGCGGTCGACGTGGTGGAGGTCTGCGCGCCCCGCGGCGAGGGCCTCGACACGCTGCGCACCGCCCTGGACGACCTGGTCGGGGCCGTTCCCGAGCCGGACCCGGACGCCGATGTACGGCTGTGGATCGATCGCGCGTTCAGCATCCGTGGCGCGGGCACCGTGGTCACCGGCACCCTCGGCGCCGGCACGATCCGGATCGGCGACGAGCTCGAACTCGGGGGGCGGCGGGTCGGCGTCCGCGGGGTGCAGAGCCTCGGCGAGCCGGTGGATGTCGCCCGCGGCGTCGCGCGCGTCGCGGTGAACCTGCGCGGCATCCCCCGCGAGGCCGTCGCCCGCGGCGACGCCCTGCTCACCCCGCAGGCATGGCCCGCACCGGACGGCGAGATCGACGTGGCGCTGCGGGGCGTGCGCGGCCGGCAGCCCGACCCCGACGCGCTGCCGCGCTCGGTGATGCTGCACGTCGGCTCCGCCGCGGTCGCGGCGCGGGTGCGGCCACTGGGGCCGGGACACGCCCGGCTGCGCCTCGACCACCCGCTCCCCCTGCGGATCGGCGACCGGGCCGTGCTGCGCGACCCGGGCCGGCGGGCCGTCGTCGCGGGCGTCACCGTGCTCGACGTCCGCCCGCCCGCGCTGCGCCGGCGCGGGGCCGCCGCACGCCGGGCCGCGGAGCTCGCCGACCCGGACCTGGGCACCGCCGACGGCGAGCTGCGTCGCCGGGGCACGGTCCGGGCCGCGGACCTGGTCGCGATGGGCGTCCCCCGGACGCAGGTCGACGCGCTGGCCACGGCCGTGCGCGCCGACGGCTGGCTCGTCGCGCCCGCTCGCGCCACGGAGGCGGTGGCGGCGCTCGCCGCCGCCGTCCGCGCCCACGACGCCGCCGCACCCCTCGACCCCGGACTCACCATCGAGGCCGCGCGGCGGGCGGCCCAGCTGCCCACGGCCGGGCTGGTCGCGGCCGTGCTCGCCGCGGTCCCGGCGGGTGCACGCGCGGCCGCCCCGCAGCTGCGCGACGGACGCGTCCACCTCGGCCGCGCCCGCGGGCTACCCGAGCGGGTGCGCGCGGCGCTGGAGGAGGTGCGCGCCGACCTCACCGCCGACCCGTTCGCCGCGCCGGACGCCGACCGGCTCGCCGAGCTCGGACTCGGCCCCCGGGAGCTGGCCGCGCTGGTCCGTTCCGGCGACCTGGTCTCCGTCGCCGACGGCATCGTCCTCCTGCCCGACGGGCCCGACCGAGCGGTGGAGACGCTGCGCGGCCTCGGCCCGGCCTTCACCCTCAGCGAGGCGCGGCAGGCCCTCGGCACCACGCGCCGCGTCGCCGTGCCGCTGCTGGAGCACCTCGCCCGGACCGGCCGCACGGTCCGCGCCGACGACCTCACCCACCGCCTGGCGACGTCGTGATCTCGCCCGGTCACGGCGCGACCCCAGCTCGACGATGATCAGCCGGTGCGGTACCCGCCGGTACCGCCCGCACTTCGCACACCCAGCTCGTACTTCGCACAGCGCCCGCCTTGCGCGGAGTGCCTGCTGGGTGTGCGAAGTGCCGCGGGACCAGCGGCGCCACGATTGTTGACAATTTTGGCGCCGGTGCACCAACCTGAGGCCGACCGAGACGAGGAGTTGCGGATGGGCAGCCTGCTGGTGGTGAGCGCGCACGCCGGGGACTTCGTGTGGCGCGCGGGCGGAGCGATCGCACTCGCGGCACGGCGCGGCGAGAAGGCGACGGTCGTCTGCCTGAGCTTCGGTGAGCGCGGCGAGTCCGCGCGGGCCTGGCGGGAGGGCCACACGCTGGACGAGATCAAGGCGATGCGCCGGGAGGAGGCCGAGAACGCCGCTGCCGCCCTGGGTGCCGAGATCCGCTTCCTGGACGCGGGCGACTACCCGCTGGTGGAGTCGCAGGAGCTCGTCGACCGGCTGGTGCGCGTCCACCGCGAGCTCTCGCCCACCGTCGTGCTCACCCACACCCTCGCCGACCCGTACAACGGCGACCACCCGGCCGCCGCGCGGATGGCGCTGCAGGCGCGCGTGCTCGCGCAGGCGATCGGCTACGACGCCCCGGGCGAGCCGCTGGGCGCGCCGCCGGTGTTCTTCTTCGAGCCGCACCAGCCCGAGCAGTGCGACTTCCGCCCGGACGTGCTGCTCGACATCACCGACGTGTTCGACCGCAAGCGCAAGGCGATGGAGTGCCTGCCGGCGCAGCAGCACATGTGGGACTACTACACCGACCTGGCCCGCCGCCGCGGCGTGCAGCTGAAGCGCAACGCTGGCCCCAACCTCGGCCTGCCGCACGCCACGATGGGCGAGGCCTACGTGCGGCTCTACCCGCAGGTCACCGGGGAGCTGTCGTGACGCCGCTGATCGTGACCGACCCGCCGCGGGCCGACCTCGACGAGGTCGACGCGCTGGCGGAGTTCGGCGTGGCCACCGTCCATGAGGCGCTGGGCCGCACCTGCTACCTCGGGCCGGACCTGCGCCCGGTCCAGGACGGCGCGCGCACCGGCGGCACGGCCGTCACCGTGCTGTGCTGGCCCGGGGACAACCTGATGATCCACGCGGCCGTCGAGCGGTGCCGCGCGGGCGACCTGCTCGTCGTCACCACCACCTCCCCGTGCCGGGACGGCCTGTTCGGCGAGCTGTTCGCCACCGCGCTGGCGCACCGCGGGGTCCGCGGCGTGGTCACCACCACCGGCGTCCGCGACGTCGCAGACCTGCGCGCGATGGGCTTCCCCGCGTGGTCGGAGGCGATCAGCGCGCAGGGCACCGTCAAGGCGACGGCCGGGGCGGTCAACGTCCCGATCGTCGTCGGCGGGCAGGTCGTGCGCCCCGGCGACGCCGTGCTCGCCGACGACGACGGCGTGGTGTGCGTGCCGCGCGAGCGGGTCGGCGAGGCGCTGTCCGCCGGCCGGGCCCGGCTGGACAAGGAGGAGGCGACGCGCCGGGCGTTCCGCGAGGGCGAGCTCGGCCTGGACCGCTACGGACTGCGCGCCACCCTGGCCGACCTCGGCGTGGAGTACGTGAGCGCCGCCGAGCTCGCGGAGCGAGCGGGGTGAACGGGATGAACGGCGGCGTGCGGTGCGCGCTGATCCGCGGTGGCACCTCCAAGGGCGCGTTCTTCCTCGCCACCGACCTGCCGTCGGACCCGACCGACCGCGACGACCTGCTGCTGCGGATCATGGGCAGCCCCGACCCGGCGCAGATCGACGGCCTCGGCGGCGCCCAGCCGGTCACCAGCAAGGTCGCCGTCGTCTCCCCCTCGGCCGAGCCGGACTCCGACGTCGACTACCTGTTCCTGCAGGTCGGGATCGACGCCGCGACGGTGTCGGACCGGCAGAACTGCGGCAACCTGCTCGCCGCCGTCGGGCAGTTCGCGGTCGAGCGCGGCCTCGTCGCCGCCGGGCCGGAGCGCACGAGCGTGCGGATCCGGATGGTCAACACCGACGGGCTGGCGGTCTCGAGCTTCGCCACGCCCGGCGGCCGGGTCGAGTACGACGGCGGCACCGCGATCGACGGCGTTCCCGGCACCGCGGCCCCCGTCGCGCTGGACTTCGCCGACACCGAGGGCTCGGTCTGCGGCAGCCTGCTCCCGACCGGCCGGCTGCTCGACCGGATCGGCGGCGTCGAGGTCACCTGCGTGGACAACGGCATGCCGGTGGTCGTCGCCCGCGCCGCCGACCTCGGCCTCACCGGCGACGAGGACCCGGCCGACCTGGCGGCGGACACCACGCTGACCGACCGCATCCAGGCCCTGCGCACCGAGGCCGGAGCGCTGATGGGGCTCGGCGACGTGACCGGCACCTCCGTGCCCAAGACCACGCTGGTCGCCGCACCCGCGGCCGGCGGCGCGATCCGCACCCGCACGTTCATCCCGCTCCGGCCGCACCCGTCCATCGGCGTGCTCGGGGCGATCAGCGTCGTCACCGCCACCCTGCTCGACGGCGCGGTCGGCCACGAGCTGCTGCGCCTGCCCGGGGACGGCGGACCGCTCGGTGTCGAGCACCCGAGCGGCGCGCTGCAGGTCGACGTCGTACTCGACACCTCCACCAGTCGACCCCGGGTGCGCCGCTCGACGGTGATCCGCACCGCCCGGCCGCTGTTCGACGGCACGGCCTACCCCCGCCCCTGACCACCTGGAGCCGACGATGACCTCCCCTGCGAAGTCCCCGCGCCACGAGATCGCCCACCTCGGCCACGTCGAGCTGTTCACCCCGGAACCCGAGCGCAGCCTCGACTTCTTCACCCGGGTCATGGGGCTCACCGAGAACGGCACGCACGGCGACTCGGTGTACCTGCGCACCTGGGACGACTACGAGCACCACAGCCTCAAGCTCACCGCGGCGGCGACCTCGGGCGTCGGCCGGACCGCGCTGCGCGCCTCCAGCGAGGAGGCGCTCGAGCGCCGCGTGGCCGCCGTCGAGGAACGCGGTCTGGGCGTCGGCTGGACCGACGGCGACACCGGCATCGGACCCACCTACGTCTGCCGCGACCCCGACGGCCACGAGATCGAGCTGTACTGGGAGACGGAGCGCTACCAGCCCCCGGAGCACCTGCGCCCGGCGCTGAAGAACCAGGCCCAGGCCTACCCGGGCCGCGGGATCTGCGTGCGCAGGCTCGACCACGTCAACTACCTCGCGCAGGACGCCGCCACCAACGGCGGCTTCGTCTGCGACGCGCTCGGCGGACGGGTCACGGAGCAGATCCAGCTCGACACCGGGGTGATCTCCGGGCAGTGGACCAACTTCGCGCAGAAGTCCTACGACCTCGTCTACACCAACGACTGGACCGGATCGAAGGGCCGGCTGCACCACATCGCCTTCGCCACCGACACCCGCGAGGACATCCTGCGCGCCGCCGACATCTGCCTCGACAACGGCGTGTTCATCGAGACCGGCCCGCACAAGCACGCCATCCAGCAGACGTTCTTCCTCTACATCTACGAACCCGGCGGCAACCGCATCGAGCTGTGCAACCCCACCGCGCGCCTGATCTTCGCCCCGGACTGGGAGACGGTCACCTGGACCGAGGCCGAACGCGCCAAGGGCCAGGCCTGGGGGCTCAAGACCATCTCCTCCTTCCACACCCACGGCACTCCGCCGGTGGAGTGATCACGTGCAGAATGCAGCAGTGCGAGAGGAGCCCGACGAGGTCGTCCCCGTCGCCGACGCGCTCCGCGAGGCGATCACCAGCGGCGACTTCGCACCCGACCAGCGCCTCGTCGAGGCCGACCTCTCCGAGCGGTTCGGCGCCAGCCGTGCGGCCGTGCGCACCGCCCTGGTCCAGCTGGCCGCCGAGGGGCTCGTCGAGCGCGTGCAGAACCGTGGGGCGCGCGTCCGCGCCGTCTCCCTCGCCGAGGCCATCGAGATCACCGAGATCCGGATGGCGGTGGAAGGGCTCTGCGCGGCGAAGGCCGCCGGGAAGGCCGGCGACGAGGACCGCGACCGGTTGGGCCGCATCGGGGCGGCCATGCGCGACGCCGTTGCCGCCGGCGACGTGATGGGCTACTCCGAGCTGAACAGGCAGCTGCACGACCTCGTCCTGACGGTCAGCGGGCAGCGCACGGCCCGCGCCGTCCTCGAACGGCTGCGTGGGCAGAACGTGCGCCACCAGTTCCGGCTGGCGATCCGCCCGGGACGGTCCGCGGAGTCGCTCCCGCAGCACATCGCGATCATCGACGCCATCTGCGCCGGCGACCCCGACGGCGCCGAGAGCGCGATGCGCGCGCACCTGCGCAGCGTCATCGACGCGCTCCCCGCCGTCGAGGCCGGGGGCACCCGCCGGCGCGACGCACCGTAACCGGTCAGCGCCGCTCGTCGGGCCGGTTCGGGAGCATGAACGCCACCAGGAGCACCAGGAGGACGACACCCGTCATGATCAACGAAGCGTTGCTCGTCGGGTCGGGATCGTCGCCGACCGTGTCCGGCGCCGCCGACTCGACGATGTAGAGGATCACGAACACCGCGCCGACCAGCAGGGCCCCCGGCTTCACCCAGTTCCGGCGGGCCGCGCTCATGAGGGCGACGACGCCGGCCACCGCGTGCACGACGTACACCCAGACGAGCCCGTCGGCCACGATCTCGACCACCCCGGCCACGACCAGCACGGCCCCCAGCGCGCCGAGGACGTACTGCGGCAGACCGAACCCGGTCCGCCCGCCACGGACCTCGCTCCCTCCGTGCCTGTTCATCCACTGCCCTCCGAACCGCCGACGCCGTGGGGGTCCCCACGACCACTGCCGTGAAACGGCAGCCGCCCGCTCAGGTGAGGGGCGCCCCGCGTCCACCGCCTGCCTCCCGAGCACGCGCAGGGCGGCATCATCGCCTGCCCCAGGGCGCAGGACCCGGCGGCGCCGTGGACGAAGCTGCCCGCCGCGCACGTGTAAGCGACGACCTCCGGCCCGGGGGGCATCAGGTCGCGGGTGGCCGACGACCGCGGCGGCACCGCGCCTCCCGGTCGCGACCGTCGGCCGGCAACCCGTTCTGACCCGAGCAGTGGCTCGGTCAGAACGGGGGTTCCTCGACCCCCTGGTCCCGCCGGGTGGCGG